>Ga0208562_1000273_pt1 | contig 30426 bp, 32 predicted proteins | sample June2015DPH_16_1_3_FD_184715 | JGI IMG/M metagenome (GOLD analysis project Ga0208562, IMG submission 184715) | Peatland microbial communities from SPRUCE experiment site at the Marcell Experimental Forest, Minnesota, USA - June2015DPH_16_150... | ecosystem: Environmental > Terrestrial > Soil >... | reverse complement strand
TTGTCCTGGTGGAAGGCGTGATCGTCAGCCAAGCCACCTATCCAGCCCGGAAAGTGTTGGCGGGTTTTGTTGGGCTGGACTATGAGCCCGAGCCAGTCGTCACCGAGGAGAATGTTCACTCATCGCTGGTATCGATCGGTGGACCAAGCAAGATCGGCAAACGGTGAACCGTGAAGTCACTCGGAAAACCAACTAGAAATCTTATGTTCACGGGCAAAGGCGGCGTGGGCAAAACCTCAATTGCCTGCGCGACTGCCGTGTTTCTGGTTAAAAACGGCAAGCGCGTCTTGCTGGTCAGTACTGATCCAGCCTCCAATCTCGACGAAGTGCTAGAAACACGACTCAGCATGCGGCCCACTCTCGTGGCGAACGTGAATGGCCTCTATGCCATGAATGTCGATCCTGAGGAGGCCGCTCGGCAGTATCGGGAGAAAGTAGTCGGGCCATACCGCGAGCTCCTTCCCGAATCGGCAGTGAAGAGCATTGAGGAACAGCTATCGGGTGCATGCACAGTAGAAATCGCTGCCTTCGACGAGTTTGCCAAGTTGCTAGGCGACGCAAACGCAACGGAGGAGTTTGACCACGTAATCTTCGATACTGCTCCCACCGGGCATACGCTTCGCCTTCTGCGGTTGCCCGCAGCGTGGTCAGGATTCATCGATGCGAACGTTGGCGGAACGTCGTGCCTCGGACCGCTCGCGGGTCTGCAGGCGCAGCGCGAACTCTATGAAAAAACCCTGCAGGCGTTGTCGGACGCAACGACAACCACCATCTTTCTTGTCAGCCGTCCGGAACATTCGGCTTTGGCAGAGGCGGACCGGACCCGCAATGAACTTGATGTGCTTGGCTTAAAGAATCAGAAGTTGATCCTGAACGGCATTTTTCAGGCCTCGACGAAGGACGACTCAGTCGCGGTTGCTCTGGAGAAGAGAGGACGCGAGGCACTTGCAGACATGCCGAATGGTCTGGAGGGGCTTGCCAGAATCGAAGTGCCGTTGGTCGCGCAGTCGCTTATCGGAGCCGCCGCACTACGCCAGTTTGGGGAAGGCCGTTTTGATGCGGGAAATGCTGTGCTCCGCCCGCAAGCTGAAGTGAATCTTCCGCCGTCGCTTGCCGCCTTGGTGCCCGATCTGATCGCACGGGGCAAAGGCGTCATCATGACGATGGGCAAGGGTGGCGTGGGAAAGACCACGGTCGCTGCTGCGTTAGCTGTGGAACTCGCCAGCTCCAGGCAAAGCGTCCATCTGACCACCACCGATCCCGCTGCCCACCTGGAGCTGGCTTTGACAGCAGACATACCGGGTCTTCGTGTTTCACGTATCGACCCGGTTTCTGAAACACGCGCCTACACGGAAGAAGTGATGGCGGAATCCGGGCGAGATCTCGACGAAAAAGGCCGCGCATTGCTCGAAGAGGATCTCCGCTCCCCTTGCACGGAGGAGATTGCGGTATTTCGTGCCTTTTCGCGCTGCGTGGACGAAGGGAACCATGGTTTCGTGGTGATAGACACTGCCCCGACAGGACATACTTTACTGCTGCTCGACGCGGCTGAATCCTTTCACCGCGATGTTGCCCGCAATCTCAGCTACATTCCAGACAGCGTCCGCAGGTTGCTGCCCCAATTGCGGGACCCCGATTTTACGCGGATTGTCATTGTGACCTTGCCTGAAGCCACACCCGTACACGAGGCGGCGCGGCTTCAAGACGACCTGAATCGGGCGGGCATCACGCCCTACGCGTGGGTTATAAACCAGAGCTTCTGTGCGACCGGAACGCATGACCCTGTTCTGGCTGAACGAGGGGCCTTGGAAATGCGCTACATTTCTGAAGTGCGGGACAAACTCGCGCAAAGGCTGGCCCTGATTCCGTGGCAGTCCGAGCCGCCTGTCGGAGCCGAGGGGCTGCAGCAGCTCTTCAAGGAGACAGTAACCAAATGAATCAGAGGTTTGACGCATGAAGGAACTCGAACAATACTTCAAGGCTTTAGCGGATGCGAACAGGTTGCGCATACTGAACCTGCTGCTCCACGGTGAACTGTGCGTTTGTGATATCCAGTTTGTTCTGGAGGCAGCGCAGCCGACGGTGTCGCGACATCTCGCGTACTTGAAGAACTCGGGGCTCGTGCTCGATCGGCGAGATGGCCTCCGCATCTTCTATCGGCTGGCCGAAGCGAAACAGGGCGCAAAGAAGAAGCTTTTCGAGTTTCTGCGGGACGCCTACAAGAGCGAAGGACAGCTACAGGACGACACCCGCCGGTTAAGAGAGGCCATTCAAGAAGGTTCGTGCACCGTAAGCGAGTGGAAGCCATATGCAGCAGTGGGTGCGGGAAAGCCGATGCCGGGTCACAGGAGCTAGCACGTAAGGGATCCACGAATGGCAGCAACGATCCAAACTCTCCCCAAGAATAAGGAACCCAAACGGCTAAATGTATTCGAGCGCTACCTGACCGTATGGGTCGGACTCTGCATGATCGCCGGCCTCGCAATCGGAAAGGGGGCTCCCTCCGTCGTCGATGCACTGCGCAGGATGGAATTCGGGAAGGGTAGCCAGGTTAACCTGCCTATCGCCGTGCTCATCTGGCTGATGATCATCCCGATGATGATGAAAGTGGACTTCACTTCCATTCTGAGCGTTCACCAGCGACCACGGGGGTTGCTGGTCACGTTGTTCGTGAATTGGCTGGTCAAGCCGTTCTCAATGGCGCTGATCTCTTGGGTTTTCTTCCGGCACGTGTTCAACGCCTGGATCTCACCCGCTCTGGCTGATCAGTACATCGCGGGAACAATCATCCTGGCAGCAGCGCCCTGCACAGCGATGGTGTTTGTGTGGAGCTACCTGACGGATGGCGATCCCGCGTACACCCTTGTCCAGGTTTCTGTGAATGACCTGATCATGCTGCTTCTCTTTGCGCCCATCGTCCGGTTCCTGGTCAGAGGAGCATCGTCGTTGTCGGTCCCATTCACTGTCCTGCTCTATTCCGTGATCGCATTCATCGTAATTCCTCTCACGATTGGGGTCTTGGTGCGTGCTTGGATGACCCGCCAACACGGTAAACAGTGGTTTGAGCAAGTGTTTCTCCCCAAGTTCAGCCCCGTGACCATCCTCGCTCTGCTGGCTACGCTCGTGTTCATATTTGCGTTTCAGGCGGACAACATTACGGGCCGTTACATTCACGTCTTTTTGATCGCAATTCCCATATTGATTCAGGTCTACTTCAACTCCACTCTGGCCTATGGGCTCATGCGCCTCCTCAAAGTTCCGCACTCAGTCGCAGCACCGGGTGCCCTCATCGGTGCGAGCAATTTCTTTGAACTCGCAGTGGCAACTGCCATTGCGCTGTTCGGGCCTGGTTCCGGGGCGGCACTTGCCACGGTGGTCGGTGTGTTAGTCGAGGTTCCAGTAATGCTCTCGGTATGTGGAGTCTGCAACCGGACACGGCACTGGTTCCCGACTGAAGCCGAGGCGGAGGCGTAATGGCGAAACAACGTGTGTTATTCCTGTGTACCGGCAACTCAGCTCGTAGTCAGATGGCGGAGGGGCTTTTACGACACTTCGCTGGAGACCGCTTCGAAGTATTCAGCGCTGGGACACGTCCGACCGGTCTCAACCCGAATGCCGTGACTGCAATGTCCGAGATCGGCATTAGCGTTGCCGGGAGCCGCTCGAAGTCGGTAGATGAGTTTGCCGGGCAACGATTCGATTATGTCTTCACAGTCTGTGACAATGCGAAAGAATCGTGCCCTGTATTTCCGGGTGGCGCAAAAAAGTTGCATCAGAGCTTCGAGGACCCGGCGGCTGCCCCAGCTGATAGGCAACTCGGCGTCTTTCGGGAAGTCAGGAATCAAATTGCTGAGCGATTACGTAAGTTTGTTCGCGAGGAGTCCTAGGTCGGTCAGTAGTTGCCCGCGCTGCGAACACGTGTGCCTGCTCGATACCTCCCCAGTAGTTAGGACATCAGGGACGCCCCTTCACTCTGAGCTCTAAGCCGGGGGCAGGTTCCCCCAGTCATGAAACATATAGAGTCCTTTCGGAGAACCTCGCTTTGGTTAAAAACACCTTGACTCTGTAATGCATTCGAGGGTTGATACTTCTCATAGTGCAAAACAGCGGTTCCAAAGCTCTTCGTTGCGGGGGCCTGGCCAAGGCGGCGGGGGTAAGTCCAGACACGATTCGACACTATGAAAGGATCGGCGTTCTCCCACGAGCTTCGCGAACTGAGTCTGGTTACCGCGTTTATCCCGCGACCGCCGTGGAGAGAGTGCTTGTGGTGCAAAGGGCGCTTCGGATCGGATTCACTCTGGCAGAGTTAGCCGAAGTCCTGAAAGCGCGTGATGCCGGTGGCGTTCCTTGCCGCCGGGTGTACGAGCTTGCCCAAGACAAGCTCAAGGGTATCGGAGCAGACATCAAGGCCCTAAAGCGCACGGAACATTATCTCAAGAAGGTGTTGTCCGATTGGGAAAAGCGCATTCAGAGTGCGGGTCCAGGGCAGAAATCGCATTTGCTGCACTCGCTCAGTGACTCAGCAAAGAACTCTGCTCTGGTAAATAAATTTAGGAGGAAGAAGAAACCGTGAAGACGATAGTCGCATTTCTTCTATTCGGCGGACTGCAGCTGGTAGCACAAGACATGCAGTCTTGCCCCATGCACAAAGATCACATGAAAGAGGCGGCGCAGCATCAGGCCGATGTGGAAAAGCACGGCGATGAGGCGATGGGATTCCCGCATGACAAGACCACTCATCATTTTCATCTGTACTCAGACGGCGGGGCCATCGAAGTGACCGTCAACGACAGCAAGGATTTCCAGAATATGCAGGCAATCCGCTCTCATCTGACGCACATTGTGACGATGTTCTCCAACGGAGAATTCTCCATTCCCATGTTCGTCCATGACCAAGTGCCGCCCGGCGTGCCTGTGATGAAAGAAAAACATGCTGAGATCTCATACACCTTCGAAGAGTTGCCGGCAGGTGGCAGGGTGCGGATTAAGACGACAAATCCCAACGCGCTGAGAGCAATTCACGACTTTCTTCGTTTTCAGATCGCGGACCACCACACCGGGGACACAGCCGATATGAGCTCTTTGTAGAATGCACGCGCGAATCGATTTATCGTTAGTGCAGAGGCAAGAGCAGCTTGACGGCCAGGCCCAGTACTGCCGCAATGAATATCCGCCGCAGCCAGACTGTGCTCAAGAGGAGGGCGATGCGTCCTCCCAGCAGCGCACCCAGAAACATGGAAACGCCAAGGATGAGGCCGAGCTTCAAATCCACAACGCCTCGCCAGACAAACACCAGCGTCGCAACCCCTGAAGAAAACACGTTGATCACCTTCGTGGTAGCCACGCCTTGCAGAAAGGTCATACCGAAAAGCACCACAAAAGAGGCGGTGAGCATAGTGACGTAACCACCGCTGAAAAAGCCGCCGTAGATCGCCAGAACGAATGTGGCAGCATAGCCAGCAACTACTCCAACCTGTGATGCGGGGGCATCGTGACTGGCCTGTCCCAAGTTCTTATTCCGGAGGGAGAAGACGGCCACGCCAATCATCGCCACGGCGATCGTAATCTACAAGGCCTTAAGCGGCACCTTAAGCAACAGCAATGCACCCAAGCCAGATCCAACGATTGTGAGAAAGATCGAGGGCAGCAAACGGCTGCGGCTTAGGACGCCTTTCCCCATGAACGGCAAGGAGCTGCCCACGCTCATGAAAGTCAAAGCCAGCATGTTGGTTGCAACCGCGACATGGGCTTCAATGCCCAGAGCGATCATCACGGGAACGGTGATGAGAGATGTACTGCTGGTCACGACGCTGATTACGCTCGTGAAGAACAACACTGCGATTAAGGTAGAAAGTTTAGCCCCAAACACGAGCGCCATTGTACGAAACTTTAAGTAGTCCGTAAGCTATTGATAATAAATGAGATATTGGTGGAGGCGACGGGAGTCGAACCCGCGTCCGAAAATGTTACTGGTCAAGAGACTACATGCTTATTCGCGTTCATGCCCCAGTCATTAGGCGTTGCCGCCCTGCCCGGGACGTTCGCGGCCCACGCTCAGAACGGACAAGAAACGCTAGCCGCTAGCCTGAGATCTTAACCTCCCCGCCCAGACGTAGCGGGGAAGAGCAGCCCTCTGTGTGACGCTCGCTCACAGCCCAAGGGCGAAGCTGTGGAAAGCGGCTGCCTAATTAATTAGGCTGCGTATGCCATTTGTTGATTGGCAATTATCATTTTGCTCACGATTACGGGTGTGTGCCCCCCGGCATGCCTCTTGGCCGCAAGCATCTCCGTCGAAGCCGTGACGCCCCCACTGGTGGGATTGGCCATACTCTAAAGAGCTACTTCCAATCTAGGTTTCGCCGGACTGGAAGTCAACCTGTTAGATGATGCAGCGATGTTCGTAGTCTCAGCCGCTTTGCTCTTTGCCTGACGCTGCGGGGTGGAAGGCAATTGTTGCGGCATAAATTAATAAAATTAATAAAACACTATTGACAAATTGATTTACTAAATATATTAATTGATTATATTCGGCGTGAAAAATGGATGAAGCGAAGAAATCGTCGACTGACTGGCAAGAGCTGACCCAGCTAACTCGCGGGCAGCGAATCGTAGTGGAGCGGGTTCGGATTGTGGACAAGAACATCGCCATTGAAGGCAGCTTTGAGCTTCCCCAACTAGCTCGACTGGGTTTGGAAGACCAGGTTTTCATCACTGCCTTCGTCCGTTCTCACGGCTCGATTAAAGAAATGGAGCGGATCTTCGGGGTCAGCTATCCGACCATCAAGTCGCGGCTCACTCGGATTGCTGGAAGTCTGGAGTTCGTGGAGACGAACCCCACTCCGTCGAAGAGCGAGATTCTGGAGCGGTTGCGATGCGGAGAAATTACACCGGAGGATGCGATCCGGGAGATGGAGGCGTTGAAATGATTCCGTTTGTGGCGGTTGTCAGTTTGCGCGGCCGGAAAAGCCGCACACTTCGGATATGGGTTCCCCTCATCCTGCTGTGGTTGTTTCTCGTGCCGCTCGGTGTGTTGTTATCGCCACTGGTTTTCATCGTCTTTTTGGCTTGCCGGGTGAACCCTTTCCGCGCGTTCTCCGTTGGCTGGCAGATTTTGTACGCGCTAAATGACACCGAGTTTGAAATTGATCACCCCAGCGCCGGAGTCTCAATTTGCGTTTTCTAGGAGTCAAGAATATGAATGAACATCGCCGTCAAATTCTGCAGATGCTCTCCGAAGGAAAAATTAGTGCGGACGAAGCGGAACGCCTAATCGCGGCGCTTGAGGAACGGCCCGCTGGATCGTCAGAGAATGTCTCCGACTCGGGAGCGAAGGCACGGCCGAAATATCTTCGGGTCCAGGTGGACTCGGAAGATGACGGACATGAAGGCCCGACCAAGGTGAACGTCCGAGTACCCATGCAATTGCTGCGCGCGGGAGTGAAACTGGCTGGTCTGATTCCTCCCCAAGCGCTTCATCGGGCGAACGTTGCGATCCACGAAAAAGGCATACCGTTTGATCTGAGCCAGATCAAGCCCGAAAACCTGGAAGAGTTGATCGACCAACTCAGTGACTTGAGCGTTGACGTCGACCAGAAGGATCACGCAACAAAAGTAAAGGTCAAGGTGTTCTGCGAGTGAAAAACCATTACCTTGAAAACGCCCCGCGCGTCAGCGGGCCGCGAGCTTAGCTTCCAGCCTCCCCTTCACCTCCGGCCACTCTGCATCCAGGATGCTGAAGTAGACGGTATCGCGCACGCGGCCGGTCCAGGTGATCAAATGCTTGCGCAGCGTGCCTTCTTCCTTCGCACCGACGCGCAGGATGGCGTTGCGCGACCTTTGATTCAAGGCATCGGTTTTCAGTTCGACGCGCATGCATTGCCAAACTTCGAAAGCGTGCCGCAACATGAGATATTTGGCTTCGGTGTTGACGGCGGTGCGCTGCCATGCCGGCGCGATCCAGGTTGAACCGATCTCCACTCGGCGATTGACGCGGTCGATGTTCATGTAGCGAGTGCCGCCGATCACCCGTCGGGACTTGCGCTCGACCGTCGCAAACACCACTGAGTCGCCGCGCTCCTGCTCGGCCAGCGCTTTTTCGACAACATGCTCGAAATCTTCGCCCGTGTTCATCCGGTAAGGAATCCACTGAAAGATGTCGTCGAGCGCGTCTTTGGCGGCTTGCCAGAACAGTTCCGCATGTTCGCGGCGAATCGGTTCCAGGCGAATCACGGAACCTTCCAGCGTAACAGGGGTCACGATGTGCAACGGCGTCGCGGTCAATCTCATCGCGCATTTCCTTTCTTGCGAGGCATGCGTACCATTATCTTGCATCTCGCCGTCATTTATGGGCATCTGTACTATGGTTTCGTAGGTTTTGCAGCGACGGCGTTGACCGGCCATGATGTCATCCGTCCAACACAATACAAATAGGCAGTGTCAGGAGTATTGCCGGTGAAAGCGCAGTGTCTTCCTTTTGCTCAAATCCCGCATACCACACGCCTTTTCACCGATTTCCTCGCATATCCCCCCAACGTCCGCCCCTTCTATCCGCACTCGCCACACCTCGGCCAATGGTTGAAGACGGAGGCTTCCGCGCTAAATTACGATCCCGTTCGCCGCCAGAGCGTCAGCACGATTCTTGAACGGCAGAACGCCTCGTGGGACGCTTCGCCGCAGACTTTCGCCAACCTAAGCCGCCTGCGCCGCGGCGCGGCCGCCATAGTGACCGGGCAGCAAGTCGGCCTCTTCGGTGGCCCCATGTTCGCGATCTACAAGGCGCTGGCCGCCGTTAAACTGGCGGAAGAGGCTACGGCTGCGGGCGTCGATGCCGTCCCCGTCTTCTGGCTCGCCACCTACGATCACGATCTCGCTGAGGTCAATCACACCTCAATCCCCGGCCCCGACGGCCTGCTGCGCACGCTCACGACTTCCAGCCACAGTGTGGCGGGTGCTCCGGTGAGCGAGGTGCGGTTGGGTGAAGAGATCTTGCCAGTCGTCGAGGAAGCCGCATCTCTGTTGGGAGAATCTGAAGCGTCGCAATTTCTGCGCGAGTCGTATCGTCCCGGAGAAACCTTAGGCAGCGCTTTTGCCCGCTTCTATGCCCGTCTCTTCGCGGTGTGGGGAGTGATTCTTCTCGATGCTTCCGATCCCGAATTGCATCGTGTTGCGGTTCCACTCTATCGAGCGGCAGTGGAGCAAGCATCCGAAATCGACGACGCGCTGCTGGCTCGCGGACGAGCCCTCGACGCCGCCCACTATCACCAACAAGTGAAAGTGACTTCGTCATCCGTTCTTTTGTTTACTCTGCAAGACGGGGCGCGCACGTCGATTCACCGCCGCGCGAATGGAGGAGTTCCGGAATTTGTGATTGCCAGTGAAAGGACAACGGAGAAGCTTTCACGCGCGGAGTTGTTGGATCGCATCGCCGGGGTGCCGGAAGAATTCAGTCCCAACGTGCTATTGCGACCAGTAGTGCAAGACTATCTTTTGCCCACGCTCGCCTACACGGGAGGGGCTGCCGAAGCTGCGTATTTCGCGCAGGCGGGTGCGGTCTATGAAAAAATTCTAGGCCGCGTCACGCCGCTCGTGCCGCGTTTTTCGGCAACCCTAGTCGAACCTAAGGTGCAGCGCTGGCTGCGGCAGTACGGCATCGCGGTACTAGATGCATTCCACGGGCCTGACGCCCTGCGCCAAACGCTCGCCTCGCGTGCTCTGCCGGCAGATTTGCAGGCGGCCTTCGACCGAGCGAACAAATCGGTAGAAGATTCATTTTCCAGCCTGCAGGACGCGCTGTCCAAACTGGACCCCACGCTGGTCGACGCCAGCCAGACGGGCGCTTCAAAAGTGCGCTACCAACTGGATCGCCTCCGGGAGCGCGCCATGGCCGCCGAATTACGCCGCAGCGAAGTTGTCAGCCGTCACGCAGATGCAATCAGCCAGGCTCTCTATCCGAACGGCGCTCTTCAGGAGCGAGGCATTGCCGGCGTCTACTACGTAGCTCGGCACGGAACCGAACTTCTGAAAAGCATTTACGACTCCATGCGCACCGATTGCCTCGATCATCAGATTCTCGAGTTGTAGCCAAGGCGCGTACTGCAACCGCATCCCCACTCTAGTCCTTAAGCCACGCTTCCAGTTGCACCATTGATTCGACCCGCGGTTCTCGCCGATCGCGATAGGCTCCAGCCACATCAAACAGCAGGGCTTGCATGCCTGCATTGCGGGCTCCCACATAGTCCACCGAGTAAACGTCACCCACATACAAGCTCTCATCGGCGCGCGCGTTCATGGTTTTCAGCGCTGCCTCAAAAATCTCACGACGCGGCTTCTCGAATCCCACAATTCCTGAATCTGTAATGCTCTCAAAACAGTCCGCTATGCCGCAGCGCGAGAGGATATTCTCGATGTTCCCATCGGCGTTCGAGATTACCGCGATACGAGACTTCTCGCGGATTCTATCGAGCGCCGAGCGAGTTCCCGGCAGAATCTGACCCCAGTTCGCCGAGTTCTGGGTATTCCGCACCAGTTCCTGCAACAGCCCATCGCGAGCGCCATCGAGGTCTTCGAGCAGGTAAGTGTGAAATATCCACCAGAAGCTGTGATCCGTTCGACCGCTCTGCATGCGCTCATCAAATTCAGTTTTCGTCCTGTGCTCCAGGGCTTGCCATTGTTCGAGCGTGGGATGTCGATCGCTGGCGATTGGGGCCAGCACCTTCGCCCGGTTCGGAAACAGTAAGGTATTGCCGACATCGAAAAAAATGACGCGCCGCTTAGCCATTTTTCAATCTTACCGAAACTTGGCGGTCAAAACACCGCGAAAAGGCCTAGCGTGGACACGAGTTTTCCCGCTGCGGGGGGCAAGTCGTTGATACCGGTGATGCCTTCGCCTCGTTCCGTCCGTGACCGATGCCGGGAAAAAATGTAATATCCAATCCATCGCTCCAGTGAAAAGGGCGTCTTCTGGCGTGTGACTCGGCGTGCTATGGCTTTTCCTTTAACAACGAGGGTGGTAGCGGGGGTCGCGCGCACAAAGGTCGCAGCGTTCTCCATTTACAACTTCGCCCACGCCCCGCTAATCGCGACCCTCTTGGTGTTCCAACGTCACTCCAGCCGCCGTAACGATGTCTACAATATTCTTTGGGCGGTTGTTTTCGGGTTCGCCACCATCAATATTCTCAGCCTCGCGGCGCGACGCTTCGAGCCCAACCGGCGCGGGCTCACCTTCGGAGAGCTGATGGCAGTGCTCATCGTCCTGCTTTCCATCTTCCTTCTCGGCTGGGAACTGCTTGGCGTTTTCCGTATCTTCCCCATCAAACTCCAGCGCTGAGCGCGGGGGCCGTTTTTGCGGTATGATTCGCAAAATGGCGAAGAGTCATCCGAATTTCGAAGTCACCTGTCCTTGCTGCAGCGCGCTCCTCAAAGTGGATACTGAAACCCGCTCCGTAATTGCGCACACCGCCGCCGTGAAGCCGCGCATGTTCAACGACATGGAAGACGCCGCTCGCGCAATGAAGGAACAAGACACTCGCCGCGAATCCATCTTCCGGCAATCGGTCGAGGCGCAAAAACATGCTTCTGAAGTTCTGGAAAAAAAATTCCAGGAAGCTGTGAAGAAAGCCAAAGAATCGCCGGACACGGGTAAGCCCATCCGCGACTTCGACCTGGATTAGTACACCGCCCAGTAGAATCGATCGCCATGCAGATTCGTCCATTACTTCTTGGTCACCGCGGTGCCAGATCTCAGAAGTCCGTTCCCGAGAACACTCTGGATTCGTTTGATCTGGCACTCGCTCACGGATGTGATGGTTTTGAATTCGACGTTCGTCTGTCGGTCGACAGGCATCCAGTCATCTGCCACGACGACAATATCCGCGGTCTCGAAGTTGCTCAGACTTCGGCTCAACGATTGTCCCAGCTAACTCTTCTTGATGTCCTGAAACGATACCAGGCGTCCGCTTTTCTCGATATCGAACTCAAAGTTTCAGGATTGGAAATCATCGCGTTGGAGGCGTTGCGGGCACATCCGCCGGCTCGCGGCTACGTGGTTTCTTCATTTCTCCCCGAAGTGCTACAGGCACTTCAAGGCATAGACGCCTCAATTCCGCTCGGCCTGATTTGCGAGACTCGAGCCCAGTTCCGGCAATGGCCTACGGTGCCGGCCAAATACATAATCCCGCACCATAAGCTGGCTCGGCAGAATACCTTCCGTGAGATCCAACGCGCGGGCAGGAAGGTGTTCGTATGGACCGTGAATTTGGCCTCAGATATAAAACGATTTGCTGAGTGGGGCGCGGACGGCATTATCTCCGACGATCCCGAGCGCCTCGCGGTCATCATTGGTCGCCAATCAGGATTCAAAAATCAGAAGTAAATCTCGGAATATTTGCCTGCGTTAGCTCTAAGAAGTGAGGATAGAATCTGTGGCTTCAATCTGCCGCGGCTTCGAGCGCCGCCTCGGCTTTTGGAGCCGGTCGCAGAAACGCAGCACGCTCCATCTCAAAAGCTTCCAGGTTGGCGCCCATTGTATGGTCATTCCAGCCGAGAACTGCGCCGATGCGCAACGCAGCTTCGCGGCTGCACGACTCCGACCAGCACGCGCTCAGCGCCACTGGCACTCGACGTAACAACACGTCGGCCAACGTCACAGCGTACTCTCTGCGATACGCTTCTACGACTTCCGCGATCACGTGAGAGGTATGTGGACAGATCGGAGCCCGCAACTCCGCACTCACCAGCGCCGTACGCGCGATGTCGGCGGCGCGTTTGCCGTGCCACTCCAGCATGCCCCGCGCCGATTCTTCGCTGACTGCCCCAATCCGGGCAATCTCCAGCACGGCATCGTCCAGCAGCGGATCGAGCGCCGGCCCCGGCCCCATTGCAATCGTATTCGGTTCTGTCGCATGCAATCCGATTCTTCGCGCACAGTCGCGGGCCAATGAAGCCGCAGTCGTCAATTTGCCGCCGATTACGGAAATCATGCGCGCCGCGCCGTCATCCGAGTGATCATGCAGGATGTGCCGCCGCGTAACCGCAGAAGGTCGATTGTCCGGCGAATAAGGCAGCGGCCGGATTCCGGCAAACGCGTGCTTCACACTCTGCCCCGAAATCTTCGCCTTGGGAAACAGTTGCGCCACCGAGCGTACAAGGTAGTTGACTTCGTCCGCCGAGGGGACTGTTTGCGCCGGATCGCTGCTATCAGCAACTTCGGTGGTGCCCACTAGAACTTGCTCGTTCCAGGGAAGGACAAAAATCGGACGGCCGTCCACCGCCTCGGTATAAATCGCAGCAGTCGGCGAACCCGAAAACCGGGGCAGGACAATGTGGGACCCCCGAATACCGCCCAGCATCGGCTTGTTCATACGGATTGAGGAGCGCTGGCAAACTCGATCGGCCCAGGGTCCACTGCAGTTGATTACCCAGCTTGCGTCAACGCGTTCGTCCCGGCCTGTAATGTGATCACGCAGTAATACGCCGTGGATCCGGCCATGAGCCACGTTCACCGCGAGCGCTTCCATATGATTGCGGACGACCGCTCCAGCTTCCACCGCTTCCATCAGACATTCCGCTACCAGTCGTTCCGGAAATTCGCACTGCGCATCCTCATAATCGAAGAACGACCAGCGGTGTCCCGCGTCCAGCGCCCGCTCCAGCCGTTTCAATTCCATTTCGGTGGCGCCCGCGCTCGGCGGTTTTCCTGCCATGCGTTCGTAGAGCCACAATCCCGCGCGGACCTTCATCGCGCTGCGTTCGCTGCTTTCGTTCAAGAGCAGCAGGAAGTGGATGGGATGCACCAGGTGAGATTTGTCCCGGAGCAATTTCTCGCGCTCGCGCAACGATTCCCGCACCAGGTTCAGTTCGCCGTGCTCGAGGTAGCGAAGCCCCCCGTGGATGATGCGCGTCGAGCGGCTGGTTACTCCCGAAGCGAAGTCATTCTGTTCGATTAGCAGCGTTTGCTTTCCCGCCCGGGCGCACTCTCGCGCTACGGCCACGCCATTGATGCCGCCGCCAATCACCACCACGTAAAAGTGCTGGCCCTCCAGGCTGGCTCGAGGATTCGCTGCTAAGACCATACGGAAACAACACCAGAGTAACCTCTTAGAAGGTTACCAAAAGTCCGACTTCGTGTACGTACACTGCGACCAGTAGAGTATGCATCGAGTCGTTTGCAGGGAACAGGTCACCTTGGTGCTGCAAACTGCCTGACCAAAAGTCGTGCCGCGCCGTCAGAGAGTTTTGAAAATCTAAGGCAAAAATACACGGGCCCGTTAAGTCGGGCCGGCATCTCGCACTTCTCCGTGATTTATGCGGCAATGCGCTCATTTCTTCTGCTCGCGCTGGCAGCCTTGGAGAACAAATCGATCATCTCGCGATTGGACGCGGGGATGTCGTCAGGCTTGCGACTCGTAACCACTCCGTTACTCAACGTCACTTCTTCGTCTACCCAGGCACCACCCGCATTGCGAGCGGCGGTCTTCAAGGAAGGTCACGAAGTAATCGTGCGTCCCTGCACCGCGCCCGCTTCCACCAGCATCCACGGCCCATGGCATATCGCCGCCACCGGCTTCGCCTGCTCGAAAAAGTGCCTTGAAGCTTTTGATTGCTAGTACTTGGTTGGATGCTGCGGCGGCAATCGCGGCTTGTCGATATTAGAAAAGCGTCGTGCGTGCGCATTGCTCGGCCTACGGCGGCTCGTTTAAAGTGGTTGCCAATGTCCAATACCGGTGAACGCTTCGAACGCGCAGTTTCCATCATGGAGCGCCTGCGGGCTCCGGGGGGCTGCCCCTGGGATCGCGAGCAGACCTTCGATTCCATTAAGCCCTACACGCTGGAAGAGACTTACGAAGTTCTCGAAGCGATCGATAATCGCGATTGGGAGGAACTTCCCGGCGAACTCGGGGACCTGCTGCTGCAAGTGCTCTTCTATTCGGAAATGGCCAGAGAGCAGGGAACGTTTTCCATTGATGACGTTCTCGACCGGCTGTCGAACAAGCTCGTGAACCGGCATCCTCACGTTTTTGGGGATACAAAAGCTGATACTTCCGCCGAAGTAAAGCGCAACTGGGAGGCGCTGAAAACCGAAGAACGAAGGAAACGCCTCGGTGAAAATGCGGATGCGGTGAGAACTGAAGGGAAGACAGCGGTCCCCGCATCGATCCTGGCGGGCATTTCTTCTTCGATGCCATCATTGCTGGAGGCGCATAAGCTCAGTTCACACGCAGCGCGGGTTGGTTTCGACTGGCCTAACATGGAAGGTCTGTTCGACAAACTCGCCGAGGAGACGGCTGAACTCCGCGAGCATCTGCAAGAATTTCCCCTTCCCGGTCCGCGCCCTGAAGGCCGCGGCGTTGCCGGATCAGGGCGGCCGACCATTCCAGAAGATTTACGAGCTCGGCTGGAAGAAGAGGTCGGAGATCTCTTCTTCGTGCTGGTCAACATCGCCCGCTATCTTGCTCTCGATCCTGAGTCCGCGCTGCGCAAGACGAACCGCAAGTTCCGCCGCCGGTTCCAATGGATGGAGCAGCGCCTTCACGATAGCGGGCTCACCCTCGAAAGCGCTTCGATGGATGAACTCGAATCTCTATGGCAACAGGCCAAGCAGCAGGAGAGGCAATCGTGAGCCCGGACGCCATTGTGATACGCCGCTGTCAGGGACTCGACGAGCTGCGTGCGTGCGTTGCATTGCAAAAAGATGTGTGGAACTTTACTGACGCCGAGTTGGTTCCCCTGCGCATGTTCGTCGTAGCCGAAAAAGTTGGCGGACAGGTGATGGGCGCCTTTGACGGTGGCGAAATGGTGGGCTTCGCGCTTTCGGTGCCGGGCACGCGTTCTGACCACGTCTATCTGCACTCGCACATGTTGGCGGTGCGCAAGGACCACCGCAATCACGGATTGGGCCGCCGGCTCAAGCTGTTGCAGCGGGAGGACGCACTCGCGCGCGGCATCGATTTAATCGAATGGACATTCGATCCTCTCGAGATCAAGAACGCTTATCTGAATATTGAAAAACTAGGAGCGATCGCGCGCCGCTACAACATCAATCAGTACGGAATCACGTCATCGCCCCTGCAGGGTGGACTTCCCAGCGATCGGCTTATTGCCGAATGGTGGCTGAAGTCCCGGCGCGTGGAAACTTTGCTGGCGACGGGCAAGATCCCTGCATTTCAGCAACGGGCGGCAACTGAGGTTCCGGCACAGATTTACGAGTGGAAGGGCGCTCCGGAAAGCAGAAGCGTGGCGCAGCAGGTGCAAGAACGCAACCGCGAGCAATTTCTCCGGGCGTTTGACGACGGGCTCGCCGTGTTAGGGTACGAGCGCGACTCAGAAGGCAACGGCAGATTTTTGCTTGGTAATTGGGATGAGACGTGGTCGTACGCCTCGCAAGAATAATTCACCACAGAGATACAGAGGCACAGAGAAAACCTTCACGACAAGAAAAAGTTCGGTTTTCTCTGCGCCTCTGTGGTGAGATCGTTTTTCTTTGTACATTTATGAAGATTGAAGCCATCACCCTGCGCGAGATTCACATGCCGCTTGTCCATTTCTTCGAGACGAGTTTCGGACGGACCTACAGCCGCCGCATCCTGCTGCTCACTGTGCATTGCGACGGGATCAACGGATGGGGGGAATGCGTAGCCGGCGAAGATCCTTTCTATAGCAACGAGTGGATCGAAAGCGCCTGGCTCACCATGACTCACTACCTTGTTCCCGCCGTGCTCGGCCGCGACCTCGCAGCAGCGCGCGATTGCGCGGTTCTTTTCTCCAAGGTTCGTGGCCACCGCATGGCCAAAGCCGCTGTCGAAAATGCTTTGTGGGATGCGGAGGCGAAAGAGAAAAATCAACCCTTATGGAAGCTGTTAGGTGGGACGCGAAGGGAAATCCCTTGCGGAGTCTCCATCGGCATTCAGGACTCGGTCGAACAGTTACTCGACAAGATCCAGATCGAACTAGCTGCTGGCTATCGGCGGATTAAGGTGAAGGTGAAACCGGGCTGGGATGTGAGAGTGTTGGAGAAAATCCGCTCGCGGTGGGCGGACATTACGCTGAGCTGCGATGCCAACTCCGCCTACACACTGGATCAACTCGAGCATCTGCGGACCTTCGATCAGTTCAACTTGCTGATGATCGAGCAACCGCTCTGGGACGACGATATTTTCTACCACGCCCGCTTGCAAAAAGAATTGCGCACCGCCATTTGCCTCGACGAGTCGATCGTCAGCGCGCGGGCCGCAGCCATTGCCGTGGAGACTGGCGCGTGCCGCATTATCAACATCAAAGTTGGACGTGTGGGCGGGTTTACCGAAGCGAAGAAAATCCACGACATCTGCCAGTCGCAGAATATTCCTGTCTGGTGCGGCGGCATGCTGGAATCGGGCATCGGCCGCGCCCAGAATATTGCCCTTTCCACTCTTGAGAATTTCCGTCTGCCAGGAGATGTTTCCGCCTCCAAGCGCTATTGGAAAGAAGACATTATCGAACCGGAAGTGCAGGTTTCACCGCTAGGGATGATTGCGATTGGCGATCAGCCCGGAACGGGCTATCGCATTAAAGAAGACCTGATCGACAAGCTGACGGTGCGCAAGGAAACGATTCGCGCAGGTGCATGAGCCTCGATCGCTTTAGTGCGACCGGCTCTCGGTCTTCATCATCTCACTGGAGCGGTTCTGCGCCAACTTGGCTTCTTCCGCCTTCAACATCTGTACTCCCTGAGCAAATGTAGTGTCGTCGGGCACACGCCGGAAGTCGCTGAAGACCTCATCAGACTTGATCAAAAGATTTTTGAACAGGAGAATCTTGCCGGTGAAATCCAGGGACATACGGGAAATTTCCCATGAATCATTCCCCGCGTCGCACTGTTGCACAAGAAAGTGGCCGCCCCTATCGAGATGCCCCAGAATTCCCCAGCCAAAGCTAACCTCTTTGAACAAAGTCCCGTCGATTTTTGCGAGCCTCCGTGCGACCGGATCGATGACAACAACTCCCTCCATGCCTGCCAATACCAGCTCCACGCGAGAAGGCGGTTGGTAGGCTGGGTTGGGGCGGAATTTCAAACGCACCAGCCGCACTCCGGATTGGCCCAAGCCCGCGGAGCCTTCGTCTTCACCGTCGTAGTCGTAGAGAAAAGCCTCGGGCAAGGCTTTCACGATGCGCAGCGTGTGCTCGGCGTTCTCCTGTTCCTGCGAATGTTTGTGCCTAAGCTGCTCGGGGGTGCCCGCCAGCCCCGCCAGGCGGCTTTCCTCGTACCTTTGTTGTTCTGGCGTGAGCGGCTTGTCGTTATAGGCAACCGTCAAGCCGACCATCGCCTCCCGCGTTTCCAAGTAAAGCCTGGTCTGCGAACCCTGCGGAGTCTGCTTGTGCGAGAGGAACATGTGCTTCGTCGAATCATCGCTGGCGGCCGCGACTTCGTTTGCCACCGTAGCCCGCACGAGTGCCATACAAGAAGCCGCATCTAGCGCATCGACCAGCGGCGGCCGCGTCGCAAAAGAAGTCCCGCCCATCCCGATGAGCATGCCAATCAGCAATACAGCTTTGACGATCGGTCGAGTTATTTCCGCCTCACATCTCATGTCCGGCACCAGGCAACCGACAGCCTTCAGTGTAACAATTGGAGCGGCGAGCAATCTCTACAGGCACTTGGGTATTTCGGCTCGCCGGGCAAGGCTTGCCGCGCAGTCCGTGCCTTGCGTATAGTCGTTGCAGTGAGTGGTTTTCCGGCCTTGCTTAGTAAAACATCGATTCCGGAGCAAACCGGCACTGATCCCGTTGTACCAGGAGCGCGTCCAATGAGCACACCAGCCAGTGGTTTGGCACAAATCGGCAAGTCGGTAGTTATTAAGGGCGAGCTCTCGGGGAGCGAAGATCTCTATCTGGATGGCCAGGTCGAGGGCAGCATCGCTCTGAAGGGTAACAGCCTTACGGTGGGCCCCAATGGCCAGGTGAAGGCCAGCATCGATGCGAAAGGCGTTGTGGTGCAGGGAAGACTGGAGGGCAATATTCAAGCCAGTGACCGCGTGGACCTGCGGAAGTCCGCCACGGTCACCGGGGATATCACGGCGCAGCGCATTTCCATTGAAGAAGGCGCTTTCCTGAAAGGCAAAGTCGATATCCAGCGCTCAGATGGGAAATAGTTGCAACCTGATGGCATTGCTGAAGATGAGTATGATGAATCAACAGTTAGGAAGTTAGAGTGTCGTCTGTCTCGCAGACTTTCATGAAACTTTTTCGGGGTTCATCCGGACCGGAAACAGTCCCGGCGCAGGGCTCGCCAAAGCTTACCCGCCGCTCCAGCGGGTTGGGCGAATTGTCTCGCTCTTGGGAATCCGCGGAGAACCTATGTGTGCTTGACCTGGGATCGACCTCACCGGCCAATATTCGCCACTTCACCGAACACGGCCACAGAATTTACAGCGAAGACCTGCTCACTGCCTCGACCGATCCCGAGCTTCTCACCAAAGACGAACAGGGAAATGCCATTCTCGACAGCCGAAAGTTTCTTGCCGACAACCTGGTTTACCCAGCCGCCCACTTCGACGTCGTGTTTTGCTGGAATCTGCCTGACTATCTCCATGAGAGTCTGGTGAAGCCGGTAGTGGGACGCCTGTGGTCGGTGCTAAAACCTGGAGGCATGCTTTTGGCATTCTTCCATACGCGCGACGCCGGCCCGGATTCGCCCTGCCACCGCTTCCACATCATCGGCGCGGACACGCTCGAGATGCAGAAAATTGTGCTGCGCCGCGAGGCCCGGCGCGGTCCTACGGGCGCGGTGCACACCGCCATCTCGGATGGCTTCCAGTTGCAACGCGTATTTAACAACCGTCACATCGAGAATCTCTTCCGCGACTTTGCTTCGATCAAATTCTTTCTCGCCCGCGATAATGTGCGCGAAGTGCTGGTCGTCCGCTAGACTGCTCGTTCTTTTTCGATTCAGGGTTTCCAGACAATCACACCCATGCGGAAAAGGTAATGGCGCGAGATCTCAATCTGCAACGCCGTCTCCGGAGAAAAATCATCCGCCAGCGCCGTCCGAATTTCCTCGGGTACATACGCCCGCCGCACAGAGGTAAGCCCGTCCAGCCAGGCGACGCGGTTGCGCATGATGGGGAAGCCAGCATAGACCAAAGCCAGATGCAGCGGATGACGGACAAGGTCATTGATCAGCAGCGCGCGCTGGCATACCCGCAGACCTTCGCGCACGAATTGTTTCAATCGCAGCGGGTCCAGATGGTGCGCAAAAAGGCTGCAACTCACCAGGTCGAACGCTCCATCGACGAAAGGAAGCGCGAGCGCGTCGGCCACTACGCCTTGATTTCGACCTGCACGGTTCGCGGCAGGATTTCTGCAAGGAAGATGCGAGGGCGCGATGTCCAGCAGGGTTACGTCCAGCGTAATTCCGCGACGCGCTAGATTCTCTCGCGCAATCTCAGGAACTTCACCCAGGCCGGCGGCCACTTCCAGCAGCGAGAAGCGAGTCGTTCCGGTTACCCGCGCCGCGCGTTCCACCATTTTCTGCGTGGTGGCGATCCCGCCGAACCATCGATTGACGCGGCCGATAACCTCTAACGCAGCCTGGGTATCGCAAGGCGAGCAGGCGTCAGAATCGAGAATCTCCGGTGCGTCGATTCGCTGCATGGAATGGTGTTGACTTTGCTGGGTTGCGTCGTTCGTCAAGGCTAGACTTCGGCCAGTTCCTCTTCCAGCAATTGCTTGTTATACAGGTCGCTGTAGTAGCCGTTCAAGGCCAGCAACTCGTCGTGTGTGCCCAGTTCCACGATCTGACCGCCATGCAGCACGGCGATTCGGTCGGCATTGCGGACGGTGGAAACGCGGTGGGAGATGAAGATGGTCGTGCGGCCCTGCATTACCTCGCGCAGGTGGTTGAGAATTTTGTCTTCGGTGTGAGTATCCACGCTGGAGAGCGCGTCATCGAGAATCAGGATGCGAGGGTTGCGGATCAAAGCACGGGCGATTGCGGTACGCTGCTTCTGTCCTCCAGAAAGCGTGATGCCGCGTTCGCCGACCATCGTTTGATAGCGCTCGGGAAAGCTTTCGATGTCAACGGCGATATTCGCGGCATCGGCTGCGTCGTGAATCTCCTGATCGCTGGCCGACTCCACGCCCAGCGCAATGTTTTCACGGATGCGGTCGCTAAACAGGAATGTTTCCTGCGGCACAAACCCAATATTCTTGCGCAGGGACGCCAGAGAAAAGTCGCGGATCGGCCGGCCATCCACCAGAACCATCCCCGGAGCCGCATCGTAAACGCGTGGAATCAGATTGACCAACGTGCTTTTTCCCGAGCCTGTCGGACCCACGATCGCCATGCTGCTGCCTGCCGGAATTCGCAGGTTCAAGTTATGCAGCACCCGCTTGCCGTCGTACTCAAAATTCAGCCCGCGGAATTCGATTTCTCCTTCCACTGGCCGGTCTTGCGAATGCGGCTCGTCCTTGATCTCAGGCTGTTCCTGCAGAATCTCGTTCAGTCGCACCAACGATGCCGTGCCCCGCTGAAAAATATTGACCACCCATCCCAACGCGATGATGGGGAACGTGAGTTGCATCATGTAGATGTTGAAGGCAGTGAACGCGCCGATTTGCATGCGCCCCGCCAACACTTCCCGGCCGCCGATCCACAACACCAGCACCAGAGCCAGGCCAAGCATGAGTTCCAGTGTGGGCCAAAGCATACCCATCAGCCGCACCAGTTTCAGGCTGCGCGCAACGTATTCCTGGTTGGCGGTTTCGAAGGACGCAATTTCCGCCTCTTCCTGCACGTAGGCACGAATCACCCGCGCTCCCGAAAAGTTTTCCTGGGCTCGAGCCGAAATGTCGGAGAACATCGCCTGAATTCTTTCGAAGCGCTCGTGAATGCGCCGTCCGAAATATTGAATGGTAACGCTGACAATCGGCAGCGGCAGAAACGCATACAACGTCAATTTTGGACTGTTTTGCACCATGAACCACAAAGCCGCGGCCGTGAACACCAGCGTATTCGCCGAGTACATGATCGCCGGGCCCATCAGCATGCGCACCGCATTCAAATCATTCGTCACCCTTGCCATAATGTCGCCGGTGCGCATGCGCTGGTAGTAGGAGTAGGAAAGCGTTTCCAGATGGGCAAAAAGATCGTTGCGCAGATCGAACTCGATGTCGCGCGAGATGCCGATCACAATCCAGCGGGTGAGAAACAGGAAAATGCCCCGAACTACCGCTAACGCCAGCACCTGCAGGGTAAAGATCAAAAGCTTGTCCCGGGTGACGCCACTTTCGAGACTCTGGGCGGCGTTGCCGATCACTCTGGGTAATCCCGCCTGAGCGCCGTTGCTCAGAACGATGCAAAGGGCGCCGGCCACAAATCCCCAGCGATAGCGCTTGAGATAGGGCAGCAATGGACGCATGCTCTGAGGAATCATGTGGTTGATGTAGATGAAATTCTAGCAGGCTGGGGTGCAGGTTTTGGAAGGGGTCGCAGATAGAAGTAACACAACGATCGCCCCCGGCCCGGAGATGCGACTCAACCCGTAGCGAGCCTAATGCCGGTCAGATTCGCGGGTTAGCCGGGGAAGGAACGGCAGAATATCCCGCCCGAAAGCGATCACGCTGACCGCCGCAAGGACCAATCCCCAGGCGGTAAAGAAGAGCCATCCAACATCGAAAATCAAGACTTGATCCATGTCCATGGCATCGTTCCTTCGAGTGGCGCGTGTTTAGAGCGGCGGGCCTGGGAGATTCCTGGGCCCGCGATGCAGTTACACAACGCTCGAACAAACCTTCACGCGAAGCCAGTTCTCAGTCTTGCGCAGGAGCCGGGGCGTTTTGCGTATGCTGCTGCATACGCGCTGCGCGGTTGGCCTCGAACTCCTTCAACTTGCTCTGCTGATCCGGAGTGAGCAATTGGAATAGTTCGTTGTGAATGCGGGTTTCTTCCACCTTCAGTTGCACCAGGGTCTGTGCCTGCTGGGCGACCGCGGCTTGCACCTTGGCTGCGTCATAGGTGCCTTCCTCATACGGCTTGAGTTGTTGTTCCATCTGGTGAACTTGCTGCATCAGTGGCTTCAGCGTGGCCCGTTCTTTCTGCATAACAGCCTTCATCTGTGTCTTCTGGTCATCGCTCACATTCAGATACTTGGCGTAGAAGCCCATCAGGTGGCCCTCCATGCCGAATCCGCCATGCCTGGGCGGAGGCGGAGTTGCGTCTGCGGTTTGCGATTTGGCGATGGCGCCGCCCAGCAATACAGCCAGCGCTGCTAAGAGAAAACGAACACGAATCGATTTCATAAATCTCGGCTCCTTAAGAGTGGCTCCTTCGACAACATTCAGAAACTCGGCCTTTTTGCGTACACTCATAGGAACACGATTCGAGCCGGAAAGTGGTAAAAGCTCAGTAAATCCGAGTAAAGTTTTGTCACGAACGGGCGGTGGCTTTTTGACAATTCTTTACCTCGAGCCGTGGGTCGCTTGGTGCACAATGAAAACCAGAAACATGGAACGCATTCTGGTCATCGACGATGATGTTGAGCTCTGCACCCTCGTGGGCGAATACCTGCAGGCCGAGGGCTTTGTAGTGGAAGCTGCTCACGATGGCGAGAGTGGGCTGCAGCGCGCCACGGGTGGCGGTTACTTGCTGGTTGTGCTCGACGTAATGCTGCCCGGCATCAACGGTTTCGAAGTACTGCGGCGGATTCGCGCTACCTCGCGCCTTCCCGTGCTACTGCTGACCGCAAGGGGAGAAGACGTGGACCGCATCGTCGGTCTGGAGATTGGCGCCGACGATTATCTGCCAAAACCTTTTAATCCGAGGGAACTCGTGGCGCGGATTCGAGCGGTCCTCCGCCGCACTCGCGGCGATAAGTCTTCTCCGGCCGCGCCTGACATCGTGCGAGTCGGCGAGATCGAACTCGATCCCGCCACGCGCAGTGTGCGGCGTGATGGCCAGCCGGTGGATCTGACTTCCGTCGAGTTCAACCTCCTGGAAGTGTTGTTGCGTGAGGCGGGACGCGTGGTGCCGCGCGAGCGTCTGGTGAATGCCGTGCTGAGCCGCAAGTTTTCGCCCTTTGACCGCAGCATAGATATGCATGTCAGCAAGGTGCGCAAGAAACTCGGCGACACCGACAACGACGAGCACATCAAAACGATTCGCGGCGTGGGTTACATCTTTGCCCGTCCGCGCGAGAAGGTGGGGGAAAAGGCGAAAGCGACGTCATGAAGAGCCTCTTCCTCAAGATTTTTCTTTCCTTCTGGGTGGCGCAGGCATTGTTTCTTGTGCTCGCGATCCTGGTGATGCTGGCATTCAGGCCGCAACGGAATTCCACCTGGGAAGCTCTGCGCTCGACTGCCCTCACGGATGCCATCAACGCTTACGAAAGTGGCGGGACACCGCAGGCCCACGAATATCTGGAAGGCTTGCAGGTTGCGCAGCATGTGCGCGCCTATGTTTTCGATGAGCAGGGAACTGAGATTTCAGGGCGTTCGAGTCCGGGCTGGGCAGAGCATGTTGCCGCCGGCAAGCCCCTCCCACCGCATCCGGGGATGGTTTTTCCGCGCCCGCAAATCTTAACTGAGTCGAGGGCATCCAGTGATGGACACCATCTCTACACCATCGCGATGGAATTGCCGCCGGGCCCCCGCGTATTTTTCGGACCGTGGGGAATACCCATGCCGGGCTTGATTATTGCTGTGCTGTCTTCGGGATTGGTTTGCTATTTTCTTGCTTGGTATATGACCAAGCCGGTCACGCGCTTGCGCGCCGCCACCCAGCAACTTGCCGCGGGTGACCTGACGGCGCGTGCCGGCGATCCCCATAGCAGAAGGCGCGATGAGATTGCAGGTCTGGTGCGCGATTTCGACACCATGGCTGGCCGGCTGGAGACTCTGGTCAAAGCGCAGTCCCGCCTGCTGAACGACATTTCTCATGAGTTACGATCTCCCTTGGCGCGCTTGAATGTGGCGCTCGGCCTGGCGCGGCAGCGCTCCGGACCGGAGAGCGCTAGCATGCTCGAGCGCATTGAACTCGAAGCCAGCCGCCTGAACGAACTCATTGGCCGTCTGCTCACTCTGGCCCGGCTGGAGGATGGTGAGCAACGCGTGCCGCCCACGCCGGTTCTTCTCGATGAAGTGGTGCTGAATGTGGCCGAAGATGCGGAATTCGAAGCGCAGGCGCGGCACTGCCACGTACGCAGCGATATTCCGTCGGGCGATTGGGGAGTACGCGGAGAAGCTTCCCTGTTACACAGCGCGATTGAGAATGTGGTGCGCAACGCCATCCGTTACACGCGCGAAGGCACAACGGTTGATATTCACCTGGAGAGGAAAGAGAACGCCGACGGCGCGGAAGCAGTGGTGAGTGTCACTGATTGTGGATCGGGCGTGCCATCCGATGCGCTCGAGAAGTTGTTCCAGCCGTTCTACCGCTTAGACGACGATCGAGGTCGGCAGACCGGCGGAGTTGGTCTGGGTCTAGCGATTACCGAAAGAGCGGTGCGGTTTCATAGCGGTCGCGTGGCGGCTTTCAACCGGGCGGAAGGTGGGCTTCTGGTAGAGATACATCTCCCGCTCCTCGCCAACGCAAAAGCCAGGAAAGTGCCTGAACCGGTTCCGGCAGCACAAGAGGCATAATCTCACCTAAGCCTCATTTCACTTCCTTCATTCTCGAGTGGTGAGGCAACTCGCAGTCGTGTCCGCGGTTCCAATGAGCTTGGTGGCGTTTGCTCTTCCCGCTCATTCCTGTTACATAAATGGATGGCAATTCACGCCTTCACAAAGTGTTCCAGCCCGGTTGGTAGCTGCCGGGGAGTGCATCAGCACGTTCACAGGAGATAAAGCGAAGAATGCGGACAAGATTCACCTGGATTTTGGGAATCGCGGCTCTGATTTCGATCGGAGTGTTGGTGGCGTGCAGCACTAAGTACTCGTCCTCCAACAATGGGTTGGTGGTGGTTTCCACGCAGGGCGATGCGGTGATGGATTCCTTCAGCCTTGATCTGGGCAACGGCCATGTTACGCAGATCTACAATACGAACGGGCCGCCCACGAACGGGATTGCAACGTCTGTGGTTCTCGATCCTGCGGGTGCATACGCATACGTATTAGTCACGCAAAGTTCGACGGTTAATAACAGTGCTACCGGAGTGGAATCGTTCCAAGTAGCGTCCGATGGAAAGTTGGGGTCTGGTGCAACGACTGGTCTGCTGCCTGCGAACTTTACCCCTCCTGGCACCAATTTGGTGGAGCAGGTCCCGGTGGTTCCGGTGGCAATGGTTATCGACTCTGGGGGTAAATTTCTCTTCGTGGCAGACGCCAAAACCAGCGATGCCTCGAACAACGGTGTGCCGGGAGCAGTATCGGTTCTTGCTGTGAGTAATGGCAGTTTGACTGAAGTGCCGGGCTCACCTTTTCTTTTGCCGGCGCAAACCGGTGGCACGGCTCCGAGTGCTTCCGCTCTTGCTATAACTCCTACCGTCTACCCTTCCGCGTATGCGATTTGCTCGGCGAACGTCCCTCCGACTACAGAGAACCTCTATGTCACGGATTCCGTCAATTACGTGCTTTTGAACTACTCCGTTTCTTCCACGGGCGCACTTACGCTTGTGCCCACGTCGTCGACGTTGGGAGTGGCGACGGGAACCGTCCCCTCCGGAGTGACCGTCGACCCTTGTAACCGGTTCGTTTACGTGTCGAACTCGCAGCCCAATAACAGCGTCAGCGCTTTCACGATTTGCAGTGTTATTTCGTTGCCGAGTTGTCCCAATGCAGACTTCAGCCTGCTACCGGTTAACGGTTCTCCCTTTCCCGCAGGTAACGCTCCCGGGCCGCTAATGATGGATGCGTATGCCAATTACTTGTACGTACTGGATACGGGGCAGAACGCAATCTCAGCCTATAGAGTCAGCACTACCACCGGCAGCCTGACGCCACTAAGTCCGACACCGATTACCACCAATGCCTACCCCAAGTCGATCGCGATTCGCAGCGATGACAGCTGGATGTTTGTGACCAACCTTAACTCAGCCAATCTTTCACAATATGCCATCACCCCTTCCACAGGTGGATTGACGCCGCAAGCGCCGATCCAGACCGACAACTTTCCGTGGGGAGTAGCGGTAAAGTAGTTTTACCGGCTGGATCGGGCGGCGATCACGTGGGAATTTTCAGAATCAGGTATGCCCCCACCAGGGCGAAGATCAGATCTGGCGACCATGCTGCCAGAGCCGGCGGCAGCTGGCTGAGATCTCCCATGGCTTCGAACAGTCGCGATACGACGGTGTAGACGACCGCAATTCCCACCGCGACCGCTACGCCAGTGATTGCGCCTTTCTTAGCCGCCGACAGGGAAAACGGAATGGCGAGCACGGCCATAATCAGTGTGATCATCGGGAACGAAAGCTTTTTGTTCAGTTGCACGCGGAGCCGTACCACGTCGAAGCCGCTTTGCTGCAGGTCGCGGATGTAACGGCGCAACTCCTCGTAGTTCATCTCGGAATACTGTTTCACTTCCTTCTTGAAATAGGACGGCGCCTCGCTGAGTTCGGGAAAGGTGGAGACCTCGAAGGTGCGAAAGCCGGCGATCGCGGGGCCATGCAGAGAGCGCTGCCAGCCTTGTTCGAAGATCCAGCGGTTGAGATTGTCGGCCCAGTGGGCGCGATCGGCATGGATGCGCTGCGTAATGGCGAAGCTGGCGGGATCGATTTGAAAGATAGTGACGTTGGCGAACTGATCGCGGTCGGGATCGAAGAATTGGTAATAGTAGATGTCGTTGTGCTGCCCGAAGATCCACTTGCGGTCGGGACGCAGGTAAGTTTGCGCGGGCTTGCCCTTGATCTGGTTGTGCAGCGCCTCCTGGCGCTGGTTAGTATGAGGCAGGTAGAACTGGTCCACGAAAAATAATCCGGCCGCCAGAAACGCGGCCGCGGCCAGCACCGGCATGACGATGCGGTAGATGCTGGTTCCGGTGGCCTTGATCGCGGTGATCTCATTGGAGCGGTTCATCAGACCAAAAGTAATGAGCACCGCCAGCAGCATGATCAACGGAGCGACGCTGTAAAGCAGGTAAGGAGCGACGTTGAGAAGATACTCCGCAACCACGAGAAAAGGCGTCTGATTGCGCAGGATGTCGCTCAGCAACTCGAACAACGTGAAAACCAGCAGCAGGACGAGGAATGCGGAAAGAATCATCCCAAGGTAGACGAAGAAATCGCGCAGCACATAGTCATCCAACAGGGTTGGAAAGCTGGCGCTGAAGACGCGGCGGCGGGTGGAAGCGCGCTCGAACGCGTTGACGCTGTCGCGGCGTCCAAGCCGGAATGCAGGCATGTGGCCGTTAGAACGATGACTGTCGCGCTTGCCCCACAGGCGGAACGCGGAAAGCGCAATCGGCCGGCGTTCGGCCTGCCACAACAAAATTGACCCCGCGGCGAAGAATGCAATATTGGCCAGCCAGGCTCCGAGCATGGGGCCGACCCGGCCCTGCCGCGCCAGCGACACTCCGATCAGCGAAACGAAGTAATAAATGAAAACTAGAGCGATGGTGAGGACGAATCCGCCCGACTTCCCGCTTTTTTTCGACGACAGGCCCAGAGGGATTCCGACCATCGCCAACACCAGACAGGCCGTGGGAAGCGCGAAACGGCGGTGAAATTCGATGAGGTACCAGCGCGCTGATACGGGGTCGACGCGGCGGGCATAATCGCGCAGCGCCCTTGTGCTTACGAGTCCAACCGGGACTGGTTCATCTGCCTTGTTCTCCGACGAAGGCAAATCTAGAGGAATGTCAGTCTGCTGAAAGGTGGAGATCTGGTAGTGATCGGCCAGCTTGGGATCAGTTTCGTGAGTGGAACCATCGATTAAATGCAGGTGCAGGCGATCCTGACCCTCGGGGACGAGAATGCCTTCATGAGCCAGCGTAATACGCGGATTGGCGGGATCGGAGATGTCGGCGAGAAACACACCCTTCCAAACCGCGGCTCCTTGCGCGGTGTGTACGTCCTGCACATAGAGCACGACCTTTGGAAAGCCTTCGTAAAAAACTCGGGGCTGGACTTCAAAAGAGACTTGCGAGCCTTTGAGTTGATCCTCCAGATGTCCCAGGGATGCAAGCGAGTACGGGGCCAGGTAAAGTCCGTTGCCCAGAGCCAGCAGCCAAGCGCCCACGACGAAGATTGCCAGCACGCGGCCAAAGTTCCATACGCCCATGCCACTGGCGCGCATGGCGGTGATTTCACTGTCGGCGGCGAGACGGCTCAGTCCGATGAGAATTCCCACCAGCACGCTCATGGGGATGGTGTAGGTCAGGGCGAGTGGGACGGTGTAAAAGAAAATCTCGGCGACGGAGGGCAGCGGCGCACTAGCGCGCACCACGAGTTCCAGAATGCGTCCCAGGTCGCGCGTGAACAGGACAAAGGTGAAGATGGCCGCGCCGATTAGGGCGTGCGAGGTGACTTCGCGGAGAATGTAGCGGGTAAGAATCCGCATCGGGACGCGTCTGACCGCAGTCTAGCATGGGCTTGGACGCGCGCATCGGCAGACGGAGGTGCTATCCAGCCTTCAGAAACAGCGCCGATAGCGGTGGCAGGGTGAGCTTCAGCGAATAGGGACGGCCGTGCGTAGGTTCGGCCTCGGCGTGAACTCCGCCGAGATTGCCGACCCCGGTGCCGCCATATTCCAAAGCGTCGCTGTTCAGCAATTCGCGCCAATAGCCGCCCCCCGGCACGCCGATCCGATAACCGATGCGCGGTATCGGGGTGAAGTTACAAGCGATGAGGACGGTGTCTTTGGGCGATTCGGTCTTGCGCAGAAGCGAAATCGTGCTGGTGAGATTGTCGTTGCAATCCACCCACTCGAAGCCGGCGGCGTTGGCATCGAGCACGTGCAGCGCCGGTTCGGCGCGGTAAAGCCGGTTCAACTGCGCCACCCACTCCTGCACCCCACTGTGCACCGGATACTGAAGCACGTGCCATTCCAGGCTGCTGTCGTGCGCCCACTCGCGGACTTGGCCGAACTCACAACCCATGAACAGTAATTTCTTGCCGGGCTGGGCATACATATAGCCGAATAAAAGCCGCAGGTTGGCGAAGCGATTCTTCTCGTCGCCGGGCATTTTGCCGATCAACGATCCTTTGCCGTGAACCACCTCATCGTGCGACAGCGGCAGCACGAAATTCTCCTGGAATGAATACAGCATGCGGAAGGTGAGCTTGCTGTGGTGATATTTGCGGTGGATGGGATCCTGCTTGAAATACTCGAGTGTGTCGTGCATCCATCCCATGTCCCACTTCATGCCGAAGCCGAGCCCGCCCAGGTAGACAGGCCTTGAAACCATCGGCCATGACGTGGACTCTTCCGCGGTAGTTTGTATCTCGGGATGTTCTTTGTAGGATTCCTGATTGAAGCGGCGGAGGAAGTCGATGGCGTCGAGGTTTTCCCGTCCGCCGAATTTGT
>Ga0208562_1000271_pt1 | contig 30497 bp, 26 predicted proteins | sample June2015DPH_16_1_3_FD_184715 | JGI IMG/M metagenome (GOLD analysis project Ga0208562, IMG submission 184715) | Peatland microbial communities from SPRUCE experiment site at the Marcell Experimental Forest, Minnesota, USA - June2015DPH_16_150... | ecosystem: Environmental > Terrestrial > Soil >... | reverse complement strand
ACCGGTCAACCCATCTAGCTGCTGGTTTAACGCTGCTCCGATGAGCTTCCAGTAATCGTTAGGGGGATTCGCGTAGTACTGCCCCTTCGATAGCGACAATTCGCTCGGCAGCGTGTCCAAAATCAGGGTTTTCGTTTTCTGGTCTACAACTGGAGCAAAGGCCAAACTTTCGCACGTTCTTACCCCTAATCGGAATGCTTTGGAAGCGCCGTTTGGACGAATGACCAACGCTTCCATCCTCATCACATGATGACCATCACCACCATTATCATGTTGACCGCCGCCGTCTCCACCTCCACCCGCCGCCGCCGTTACGTCCGCCCCTTGCGGCGACGTAGTTTTACATTTCCGCTACCGGAACAACGAGAACAAGAAGAGGAGCGACGACAATAGCAAGAGGAAGAACGGCGGGAGCAACAAGAGCGATAGCAGGAATCGCAACAGGAACAGGAACAGCAACAAGAGCAGGAGCATCAACAGGAGTAAGTACTACTAGGGATGCAACCTGCTAGGCTGTTCACTTCGGTTTGGATTTGCTGCGGACCGCCAACAACTCCGAACGACCAATGACCCTTCTCGGGCTCTTGAGTTTCGGCGGGTCGGAAATTCCCTCGAAAGCTGTGCTCGACTTCCAAGAGCTTAAACCGTACATGCGACGGTCGCGCAGAACGCGGACTCCCTCGCTCCATGCGGCAAGCATTCGTTTCCCGGTATTTTTGAAGCCTTCTAATCCATCCATCAATTCGCGAACGGCAGGGGCAGCATCTGCGACTGAGTCACTGATGCGCTCCACGATTTCCTTCTGCTCCCGCTGAGGGATTCCAAAAGTCGAAGTTATAAATGTCCCTAGAGTTTTTCCCGGTAACCACGTCTTCCTCCCCATGAAGCTTATGCCGGGCGGATTGTTCTGGTAATTGGCGTAGACGGAGGTCGTAAAGAAATCGTATGCGGGGGCGAGACGTACGTCTGCCCGCGACGTGTACAGCAAGGCCACGTTCTTCGAATGGCAGTCGGCATTCCTTAGAGCGTAGGTCAAGAGCAGAAGTGTGGTCAGCTTTCTGAACGTCTCGTATTGGGCCGCGCCCGGCACAAAGTCTCGAACTGCCGTCGCGATTCTCTCCCACGTAGTGTCGTACTTTGCTGCGGGCCGAAGTCCGAGTAGCGCACAGAAATCTTCCAGTGCCCTGAAGGGTTTTCCGTTCTCATCGACATCGAACCTCTTCACCACTAGAACATTGCCATCCTGAGAGAGTTCGGTTTTCGCACATTCAATAACTCTCGCAGCTACCTGCATGCACAAGTGCTCGTTGGCAGTCCCGAACGGAAGCTTGGCTGACGACCCTTTGATGATGTGGTCGTGGGTCAACAGTGTAGCCTTATTGTGTTTCCCCATTCCGGCCTGTTTCTTCTCCTCCGTGTCTAAGAATTTAGGAAGGACGCCAGAAACTCCACTCTTCGCATGTTCTCTAACCAGCTGCGAAAAAGCCTCCTCCGAGTTGTCACCCTTTAGTAATTCTGCGACTTCTATCGGTTTGGCTGGCTCATCCAATGCGGCCCCAGGCGGAGCTACCTGAATCCTTCCAACCATGTTTCGACCGATGACTGATAAAAGATTGACTGGGCTCCCGCCGATGTGCGGCCCGAATTCTTCCTGCAAGACCTGTAGGAGGTAGCCCTCCGGGAGGTTCATCTGGAAGATGGGGTGGAGCGGCTCGTCCCAAGGGTACGATTCGGTGCGGACAGGCATCGTCAAAGAGACGAGGTTCTCGGGGGCTACATCTGGAAGGTAGCTCATAACGCTCTTGAAATCACCAACTTGTTCAAGAACAGCGACGTGGGTTCCGAGGACATGAACGTTTAGCTTCATGCGCCACCCCGCTCGCGTCGCAGTTCATCGAGAGTTCCCGACATTCCCACCTCGATGAAACTCATTTCGAGACCGAGCACGGCTAATACCGCTAACAGCTTTCGTGAGCCAAACTCGGATAACTGACCATTTTCGAAACGCGAGAGTGACTCCTGCGTGAGTCCGCTTTGTTTAGCTACCTGGCCCTGCGGTAGTCCTTGTCTTTTTCGATGCTCTGCTACAGCCCGTCCCAATTCTGCTAGAGTTTTCATTTTTGATATATTAATCAAATTATCATAGTTTGTCCATGTTTTTTGATTTATATATCAAATATTAAAACAATGGGCTCCATGTAATTTTGATAAATACCTCAAGAAATCCATAAGCGGTTAATATTTTGATGCAAATATCAATTCGGAAAGGCAGGCAAGAAGTGTTATCGGCGACTGTGTTGAAGTTTCTGTCGGTCTGGTGGGCAATGCGGCTGACTGTTTGCGGGCCATTCAATCCTCCGGGGAGCCATCATAACCAGCAAAAAGGCGAGACTCAGCCCGCAGGCATTTGAGTTGATTATGAATAAAGAAATGAGGTCAAACTCGGTAGCTACGCCTGTGCCGCCTTCGAAGCTTTCGTTCGCCGGAATCCTTAGTTGTCCGCATCTGGGGCTACTGGGGACGCCCTAGGGTCGGTCGAATCGTCCTGCTAACCACGTCCTTGAGGTTCTGCGGCTTACCCCGCTCATTGGCGAACAGCCAGCCGTCCCTCGGGTTGCCGCACTTCTGTCGCCACAGAGTCAGCGGAATAGTGACCTGCGGCAGCAGCGGCAGTGTGGCAAGCGATTCAGGGGTTTTGGGGATACCAACGACGCCACGTACGCACGCACGACGGATATTCACGACGGCAGTGTCAAGGTCTTCCCATCGCAGTCCCGCAATCTCGCTCGGACGAAGACCTGCGAAGAACGACAACGCTATCATCAACTGGCAATCGACATGGTTGACCAACGCACTGATAATGTTCTCGACCTGTTCGAGCGTGTAATGCGGAGTCGGTTTGGGGTGAGTTCGTCTTCGGTCGGAGATTCTGAACCGTAGCCACTTCAGGTTGTGGGTATGCCAAGCGACGGTTGCCGGGGAGACGTTGCGAAGGTACTGGCGTTCACGAATGAATTGCTCGAATTTCGGTAGCAAGCGATTCCTCCAGACAAGGGGTCAAACACCCCGTGAATTAGAGGAAATTGCTCGTAACTTGTTGAATGGTCGGGACGGGCAGATTTGAACTGCCGACCCCTCGCACCCCAAGCGAGTGCTCTACCAGGCTGAGCCACGTCCCGACTAAGAATGAACCCGCTGCTTCGCGTTTGCAGCGGATGGGGTTTCACTAGAGAATTTTACCACCAGCGAGAGAGTTACGCCTGGCGGGACGATTCCGGAGCCCGAAAGCCGTTACCTGCGCTTGCGTTTCGACTTGCGCGAAGACGGTTTAAGCGACGGCCTCAGCGGGGCTTCTTGCAGGATAGCGAATTGGATTTTCTTTTCCACGGGATCGATGCGGTCGACCAGCACGCGAATTCTCTGTCCCAGACTGTAGGTCTTGCGTGAGTGCTGGCTGATAATCTGGCGTGTGTTTTCGTGGTAGGCGTAGTAGTCATCGGTGAGCGTGTTCAGCGGAACCAGACCTTCGACGAACAAATCAGTGAGTTCTACAAAGAAGCCGAACTTGGTGACGCTGGTGATGAGGCCGTCGAAGTCGTCGCCAATGCGGTCCTGCATGAACTTGACCTTCTTCCACTCCATGAGTTCGCGCTCCGCTTCGTCGGCGCGGCGCTCGGAGTGGCTCGACTCTTCCGCGATGTTATGGAGCTCGTCGAGCGAGATCGGCCCGCCCAGCGGCTCGTGCGCTTCGCGATGTGCGGCATGGTCACGGCGTTTCGACCACGGCGAAGGAGCTGATTCGACGTTCCGATCCAGCGGGCGTTCGGGCCGCAACTGGGCCAGCGGGATGCCGGCGCCACCGTCGAGCGCGGGGAAAACTCCAACCGGCACTTCGCCATCGCGCCTCTCCGCCGAATCGCGCAGCACTTCCTTCAAGATTCTATGCACGATCAGGTCGGGATAGCGGCGGATCGGCGATGTGAAGTGCGTGTAGCTTGGAGCTGCCAGTGCGAAGTGGCCGAGGTTTACTTCCGAGTAGCGCGCCTGTTTGAGCGACCGCAGCATCAGGTAGCTCACGATGCGCTCTTCTGGTTTCCCGGCGATCTTGGCGGCCAGCTTCTGGTACATGCGGGGCGTGATGTGGACATCCTTTGGGACTTCGACCGTTGGCCCGTGCTGGCCCGTGCCGCGTGCGGCGCGGCGATCACTCTTGAACTGCACGCGGTGAATGGGCAGCGGACCTACACCCAGGGAGTATCCGAACGTAGCGGCGATGACTTCGAAATCGTAGACGCGCTTGGCATCCGGCTTTTCGTGAATTCGATATAAAGACGCGATGCGTTTCGATTCCAGATATTGCGCGACGCATTCATTGGCAGAGAGCATGAACTCTTCGATCAGCCGATGGGCGATATTGCGCTCCGAACGCGTGATGCTCTTCATCAACCCGAATTCGTCGAACTCGATGACCGGCTCGGGCAGGTCGAAGTCGATCGAACCGCGGCGCTGGCGTTTGTGGTTGAGAATCACCGCGAGGTCGCGCATCAGTTCAAATGTGGGCACGAGCGCCGCATAGCGTTCGCGCGCGGCGGCATCGCCTTCGATCACAGCGTTGACGGCGGTGTATGTCATGCGCTCAGCCGAGCGGATGACGCCTTCGCACAACTCGTAGCCCAAGATTTCTCCGCGAGAATCGATTTGCATCACGCACGACAGCACCAGCCGGTCGAGCTGGGGGCGCAAGCTGCAGATGTCCGTCGAGAGTTCGAGCGGCAGCATGGGCACGGCGCGGTCCGGAAAATAGACGCTGGTGCCGCGGAGATGCGCTTCCTGGTCGAGCGCCGAACCGGGTGTAACGTATTGGGCCACGTCGGCAATATGAACCTGCAATTCGAAGCTGCCATTGGCGAGATTGCGCACGGTGACTGCGTCGTCGAAATCGCGCGCGGTTTCGCCGTCAATAGTGACGATGGGAACGGTGCGGAAGTCGCGGCGGCGGCGAAACTCCGGTGCTGAAATGATGGCGGAGACATTCTGTGCTTCGTCGAGCGTCGCCGCGGGAAAGCGATGCGGCAAATGAAACTTGCGGATGGTAACTTCCACGTCGACGCCGAAGTCGTCTTGGCGGCCCAGGATTTCGAAGAGGCGTCCACGCGGGTTTTGCGTGGGCGTGGGCCAATCGGTGATCTCGACGTCGACCACCACGCCTTCGAGATCGTCCCACCCAGAGTGTTGAGCGGCCTCGTCACCCAGTACGCGGTCGACCGATTTCTTATACCTCTTTCGTCGTTTCTCAGCGTCCCCTGCGTCCTCGGTTTTCCTTTCCGGATATTCCAGGCCCGCTGGGATAACGATTTCCTGTGTGATCTTGCTGTCGATCGGCTTCACATAGTTGTGGCGGCTACCGTAGTGAAAAATTCCAACCACCGTGGGATGGCCGCGCACCACTGAACGCACGATGCGCCCTTCGGCGCGGCCATCGGGACGAGTGGCCACGATGTCGACCAGCACCCGGTCGCCGTGCATTGCGTTGCCGATGGCGTGAGGCGCGATGAAGATATCCCCCACCAAACGCGACTTCATCGCCGGACTCAACGAGTTCGCGTCCGGGATGACGAAACCGAAACCATCGCGGTGCATGGTGAGGCGTCCGGCAACCAGATTCTTGTCGGGTGAGACGTCTGGCAGCGCGTAGCGGTCGGAATTTATCTGAATCAGTTGCCCTGTGGCGACCAGCTTCTGAAGATGCGTGTCGAGCTCTCCGCGGGCATCTCCGTGCAGGCCCAGCTCTCGGACCAACTGCTTGAATCCCGCCGAGCGCTTCGGTTGCCGGGCAATATGTTTCAGGATCGTGGAGTCAGAGAGCATGGGGTGGCTGCCAGCTACAAGAATAACCCACAGGCAGAGACGCCCTCGTTCACTTCGTCGGAGGCGGAGCTGAGAGCTCGAGATTGTGCAACACAACGATTTCCCAGCGTCCCGCATTCTTCTCCATGACGAAATTCAGCAGCCCGTCCCGGTCGCGAAGGTTGCCTTGCGGGTCCATAGCGCCGGTCATCTTCCACCGTACATCGACAGCCGCGACATCGGGACGTAAGAAGCGCGTTTTGATGTCGGTGTATTCCTGATGGCTTTTGCTGAAGATGGTTGCGAACCCAGGCGCATGGAAAGCCTCTATCTTCGCTCGGCCTGTCGCGCCCATGCCACGAACGTTGGTGAAATCCGCGTCTTGGGAAAACACCGCCGCAAACGCTTCCGCATCGTGATGATTCCATGCGTCCATGAACCGATCCATAACTGCCCGGATCGCATGCTCATCTGCTTCTACGCCTGTCTGTGCCATAAGCAGAAGTGGAAACAAGGCAAAGCAAATTGCGATTCTCATCATTCCTCCGCTCAATCTGCTCTACCAGGTATCCCCGCCGCCGCGAGGTGGCCATGCGCCCAGGACCTGCCGGAGCGTTGCGATCTGCCCCGTGTGATAACTGTTGTGCGCCACCATCTGCCAGAGCACGGCCTCCAGCGTTCCTGCGACCTTCGTATCTCCCTCATGCACGCTTTCGATCTGCCTTTGCATTTCCTCCGGAGATGAACTCGCCAACGCAGTGAAATCGGCCAGCAGGCCAGCAAAGTGCTGCTTCAGACGATCCCATTCCTGTGTATCAGAGGGCGATGCAGCGGGCGGGAAGCTCTCGGCAGCGTGCTCCGGATACGCTGGTCTCTGGCCACGAATACGGCGCAGCTCGTAGTCCATCCAATAATTCATGTGGAAGACAAGTTGCCCGATCGAGTGAGGAAACCCTGTAATCTGCCGCGCCGCCAACTCGGCAGAAAGATCTTCGACGCAAGCAAGAGGATCGGCGTGAGCGCCTTTGCCGCGGAGCAGCTCAGTAAGTGCGCGCGAGGACATGGAGTCGGTCATCCGTGCGCAGCGGCGAAGTATTTTTCTTCGAGAATCCTGCGATGATGCAACTCATGCCCAGCGATGATGTAAGCAATTCCGCGCACGCTGACCTCGTTCTTATTCGCGGTTCCGCGGCGCATCCATGCCGCCTCATCGAGATTGCGCAGCAGCGACAGCGTGGCGCGGCGCACGGCGATGAATTCTTCGACAAGATCAGTGAGCGGACGATGCGCGAACGGACCATTTCGTACGTAGTCGTCCTGCTCGAAGCCTTCCAGCGGCGTGGCATCGGCGCGCGAGATGCGCAGAGCGCGGTAGGCGAACACTCGCTCCGTATCGCAGATGTGGCCCAGAACCTCCTTCGCGCTCCATTTCTCGGGGGCATAGCGGAATTCACCATCTTTTTCGTTCCTGCCGGAAAGCAACATCATGGACTGGCGCCGCTGCTGGTCAAGCGTACCGAGAATGTCCTCACCCTGCACCAGAGAAATGTAGCGGCCATAATAAGGCGCGTACTCATCTGGCTGAGGACGGGCAATAGTAAATGCTGGGACGGTAATCACGGCTGGTTCCGACATAGGTTTGCTCCCTAAGGGCGAATCCTACCATCGACAATCTTGAGCCAAGAGCATACTCCGGCGGACTGTGGAACCGTCAACTCCAAGAATGCCCCTCCGGGAATCCTTACACGGTCCGAGAGTCGAAAAGGATGGGTTCGGCGCCTTGGATCGCCAAATTTCGAGGGCACCAGAGTATGTACCAAGCAAGGAAACTCTGTTGAAAATAAAGGGTTTTCCACAGCGCTCATTTTGAGACAGCGGAGTACAATTCGATTGGTCACGCAAGTGCGGCACGTTATCCCTAATCCCAACAAGGAAAGGAACTATGTAACCCATGTGGAAGCCGACGAATCAGCCTCAGACTCCCGGGCGCCCAGCGGAGCCAGAGCGTCCAACTTTGTCTACACCGAGTGTGCCTGCAATCATGGCGAATGAACCTGCCCTTGGGCCGCGGCCGGCGACAGCCACCACGACCACCACTGCGGACCAGGCGACCATCGGCAAATCGCTGGTGATCAAGGGCGAGGTGACTGGATCAGAGTCGCTCTACATCGATGGCCGAGTCGAGGGTTCGATCAGCCTGGCGGGCAACCGCGTCACCATCGGGCGCAATGGAGTGGTTGCTGCCAATATCAATGCCCGCGAAATCGTTGTTTTGGGCAAAGTCCGCGGCAATTTAACGGCCAGCGACCGCGTCGATATCCGCAGCGATGGATCGCTCACTGGCGACGTCGTAGCGGCGCGCATTTCCATTGAAGACGGCGCGTTCTTCAAAGGTGGCATCGACATTCGCAAGGGCGGGCAGCCTTCGCAGCAAAAGCCCAACGGCGAGGACAAGAGCGTTCCCGCGCCTGAGCCGGCTGCGGTTGGCGCCAGAGCCTAAGTTTGCGGTAGAGGCATCGTCGAAAAGTCAGTGGCGGAGTTCGCTAAGGAATGCGAATGTCCGCCGCTTTGTTTTTGCAAGCGATTTAGCAGCGCCACGTGCCGCCTGATCGCGCGCTTGAATTTCTTTTGAAGACACCGGTGCCAGAGAATTTCCCTTCTACCGGGGAGATCGAGATTGCCACTGCCGACGAGTCCTTCAGCGTGCTGTTTCCGCCAAACGTGCGGCGCCTAGGCCCCAGCTGCGTTCCGGTCCTGAAATTTCACCTCGACCAGCCGCCGATCCTCTTCGGACACTTTAAACATGGCGCGCGGTTTCAGGCTCATGAAGCTGGCCACAAAAACCTCAGGGATCTGGCCGATGCGTGTGTTATACGTGTTGACGTCGTCGTTGAAAAACTCGCGGCGATCCGCGATGCGATCTTCCAGTTCGCTGATGCGAGTCTGCAGCTTGAGAAAGTTTTCGTTGGCCTTGAGTTGCGGATAATTCTCAGCGACGGCAAACAGCCCGCGCAGTGCGCCCGTCATCATCAGATCTGCCTGCGCCTTCTGCCCAATGCTCGCCGCATTCATTGACGCGGCCCGTGCCTGCGTCACTGCCACCAGCGTCTGCTGCTCGTGCTGCATGTATCCCTTCACTGTCTCCACCAGGTTTGGGATCTCATCGTGACGCTGCTTGAGCAGCACGTCGATGTTCGCCCACGCGCGGTCATTATCGTTGCGCAACCGCACCAACTCGTTGTAGAGGATGACTACATAGACAAACACTCCCACTACAAACAGCAGAAACGCCGCCCCTTGGATCACGTTGCCGCTCATCGCCACCTCGACCTCGCCAGCGGGAATTGATTCCAGTGAAACAGCAGCCGGGCAAGCCACGCAAGTTACTGACGGGGCAGCCCCTAACGTTATCGCATTCCGCCTGGAAACAAAAAAGGCTGAACCCGCAGGCTCAGCCCTTCACGCGCAAATCAAATCTGCTACGGCTTATGCGGAGTCAAATCGCAGGCGCGCCTTACCTCATCCAGGTTCAAAGCTGCGGGCGAGAACTCGGCGATCGCGTAACCAGTCCTGGTTCTGACTTCCACATTGAATACCTGGGCTCCAATCGCGCCGCGAACGGTGCCCTTATCCATGGAAAGGAATCGTCCGCGAACCCAGTTCCAACCCTTGTGGTCGTGGCTGCCGTCGATGCGAACCCTGACTTCCATCTTCGGCTGGCCCCAGAAGCCCGGATAATCCGGCCGTCCGAGCCGCCCGCCAAGATTAAAGTCGGCATACTGATACTTACCATCGGTGCATACCACCTCGACTCGCGGCTTGTAATCCGGATCTTCGCGAAAATAATTGTTGGCCAGCAGTTCGAAGCGGACTTTTTTCGCTCCAGTCATTTTGTCTTCTGACCGGAACTCTATCCACTTGCCGCCGGCGCTGACACCATCTTGTTCGTCCTGATAGGGACTCATCGCGCCCTGTTGAGCAAAAGCCGAAGCGGCCATCAGGATCAAGCTCGCGGCCACTGTAGCCGCAGCCAACCCAAAACGATTCTTATTTTGAAACGAATGCAATGCTTTCAAGGTCTCCTCCCACGCAAGAACATCCTTACATATTGAACCCGAAAAACGCACAAGAGTTGCATGCGGGGATTCCGGGCTGACAAGGGACGAACAAGAGGCGAAAGCGCTTTCTGGATTGCCAGTTTTAACGCGTATCGATTCTTAGGTCGATGTAGACCTGGGAGCGGTCGTCGAACTGGCTGACCGACCGGGTATCGCTTTTGCGGTTGTTGTACTGAGCGTACACTTCATAGTCCACGGTGGAGAGCCCCGGGAAGCGATAGGTACCGTCCTGTCCGACGATGTAGGTCTTCACTGCGTGGGTGCGCGTGTTGGTGAGGTATACGACCGCGCTGACGACAGGATTATCCTGCGGATCGAGCACTTTGCCGGAGAGCAGCCGGCCTTGCTGCTTATCTTTCTTGTCGAGGGCGGCGCCAGTCACAGAAAAGACGAGCAGGAGCGCGCAGGCTAAGAGCGTGGCGTGCCTAAAAGATAATCTCAGAATCATGCGAGTCTTGCCGCTCTTCCCCACTTGCCCTACTCCGGATGATTCTAGCGGGCCAGATGCAAACCAATATCCACGCGTTCATCATACTCTACGTGGACCGGAACCTCTTCCACCAGATGCACGGGATGGCCATCTTGGGTTTTTACGCCCTTGAGATCGGCGCCTACAATGTAGTCATTCTTGCCGGCGGCAACGCGCAACGCGAATTCGCCACGATGGTCGGAATAGAGTTCCCACTTGGGTTTTTGGTCGGAGGCGCGGCGAATCTTGACCTTGACGCCGTACGCAGGATGATCGTCCGGTCCCCAAACCGTGCCGAAGATGAGGGCGTAGGGATCGGTAGGTTTCAGCTTCTTGGGCGCGGAGGCGGCGTTAGCCACGGGTGAGACCTGGAGGCTGAAAGCGGAGAAGACAAGCAACAGCAGTAGGGAAGAAGAGGACCGACAGACAGACGGAAGAATGCGGCAGGCGTTAGGCGTCGTCACCGTCTTCAGTCTCCACTTCCTCTTCCTCTTCCACATAGCCTTCTTCGACGGCCTTCAACTCCAACGGACTGGTAGTGACGACTTCGAAGTCTGTACCACACTCCGGGCAGGAGACGATCTCGCCCTCGTCGACTTCTTCTTCTTCCACATCCAGATCGGTTTCGCATTCAGGACAAAGAACCATGGTTCCTCCGCTCCCATCCGATATCATTCTTAGATACCGTTGATAATATTTAGATTCTTCCCCCACCGCAGTGTCAAGGGGGCGAGTGCTGTAGGGCACAAGATTTATAATTTGGCGCGGAGCAGCCGCCGGCCTTGACATTTCGCATGCCGGAGATTACATGATTTCTCATCTGAAGAAAAGATGGAGGCGTATGGCTGCCGGGCTTGTGGTCGTCAGCACGGTGGCGCTAGCTCAGAATGAAGCGCGTTCCAAAGTGTCTGAAACCGGCGCTCCTGAACCCATGGTTGTCGATATCCGGATTGCAGCCGCGCTGCAGCAGGTTTCGGCGGAGCGCATCCGGGCGAATATTGAGAGGCTGGTGAGTTTTGGAACACGGTTAACCATCTCGGCGCAGGACCCAGCTGCAATCGGGGCTGGACGAGGGGTTGGCGCAGCCAGGGAGTGGCTCGAGTCAGAATTCGAGCGCTACGCCAAGGATTGCGGCGGCTGCCTGGAAGTAAAGACCGACACTTTCACCGAACCAGCCGCGGACCGGATTCCCCAACCCGCTGAAATCACCAATGTCTACGCGGTCTTGAGAGGCACGGATGCGGAGAATGCGAAGCGCATCGTGCTGGTGACCGGCCATTACGATTCACGCAACAGCGATACGCTCGATACGAAGGGCGATGCGCCAGGAGCGAACGATGACGGCAGCGGAACCGCCGTCAGCCTGGAGTGCGCGCGCGTCTTAAGCAAGCTGAAGTTTCCGGCGACGATTATTTTCTTGACGGTGGCGGGCGAAGAGCAAGGGTTGAACGGCAGCCATCACTTCGCCAAGATGGCGAAGGACCAGGGCTGGAATATCGAAGCTGTGCTGAACAATGACATCGTAGGCGGCGATAGAAGCGCCGAGCAGGATCGCTCGGTTGTGCGGGTATTTTCCGAGGGCTTGCCGGCCGCAGCAACCGAACAGGAGATCCGGCGGATTCGCGGATTGGGCGGCGAGAACGACTCCACTTCCCGGCAGTTGGCACGTTATATCTTCGATGTGGGCCGCACCTACGACGCAGGCGTGACGCCGATGCTCGTGTTCCGGCCGGATCGGTACTTGCGCGGTGGCGACCATTATTCTTTTAACCAGCAGGGATTTGCTGCGGTGCGCTTCACGGAATTTCGCGAGGACTTTCATCACCAGCATCAGAACGTGCGCACCGAGGACGGCATTGAATATGGCGATCTGACGAAGTTTGTGGACTTCGATTATGTCGCACACGTGGCGCGGCTAAATGCAGCAACGCTGGCGTCATTGGCGTCGGCGCCGGCTTCTCCGGCGAATGTGCATTTGCTGGCCAAGGATCTGGAGAATGACTCGACGCTCACGTGGAAGAATTCTCCGGGAGGATCGGCTTCCGGCTATGAGATTCTCTGGCGCGCCACGACCAGTCCGGAATGGGAACATGTGGAAAAGGTCGGGGACGTTACGCGCACTACTTTGAAACTTTCCAAGGATAATGTCATCTTTGCAGTGAGGGCCGTGGACGCTCAGGGACACCGCAGCTTGCCGGTGGTGCCCCTGCCGGAGCGGTAGAATCGGACGACTCGCGACCTGATACCATGATTGGTACGCGTCTTTTCCTGGCGGTAATTGAGACACCACCGTGCCGATGAATCGCGGACGTACTATCTCGTTGAGCCTGCCTCCGTTCACACGCTGGGTGAAGCGGCTGATCTTGGTCTACGCCGGAATTTACCTCCTGATGGCGGTGATGGAGGTTGCATCTCCGTTCGCTCACGAATGGGTGCGATTCTACTTGGGACTGATCCCGAAGCTGGTAATGCACGGGATGGTGTGGCAGTTAATTACGTATTCCTTTCTACACTTTACGTTGCTGCATTTCCTCTTTAATGCCCTGGCCTTGTGGATGTTTGGTTCGCAGTTGGAAAGCGACTGGGGATCGAAACGCTTCGTGGAGTTCTATTTCTTTTGCACAGTTGCAGCGGCGCTCACCACGGTGGCCGTGAGTTACATGCACGTGCCCGGTTTGTCTCCGGCAACCACCACTATTGGAGCCTCGGGCGGGATCTACGGCTTGCTGGTTGCGTTCGGCGTGCTGTACGGCGAGAGCGAAATCATGATGTTTCCCCTGCCATTCCTGATCAAGGCCAAATATTTTATCTGGGGAATCGTCTTCTTGACGCTAGTGGGAGCAGTCCAGGAGATCGGCGGCGTAAACAATTTCGCGCACCTTGGCGGATTGCTCTTCGGCTACCTCTATCTCAAATTCCTTCCCCGAAAAGGTCTGATGTTTGCCACTTCCGAGCGCTACTTCAACGCGCGGAACGAATATTACCGCTGGAAGCGGCGTCGGGCGGCGAAAAAATTTGAGGTCTACATGAGCAAACACGACCGCAAGGTGGAGTTCGACGAGCACGGAAATTACATCCCTCCCGAGGATGGTCCGCGCAAAGGAAATGGTGGTTCGAAATCAGGGTGGGTGAATTAAGAGTCTCGCCGATTTCTGGTCCGTAGAGCCGTGGCTTGCTACGTCTTTCGTGCCTCCGACAGCGACGCTGCAAGGAACGGTTCTCTACAGGAACAGCTTAAACTCCGCTACTACTTTTTCCGGAACTTCTTCCCGCCTGGCTTTCCCCTTGAATCCCAAATCGTGCCCGGCACCTTCCACGGTCAGCAACCTCGTCTTGGCTGGGATCAGCTTTAATGCCTGCTCAATTTCCTCGATCGAACCGAAAGGATCGCGCGTCCCCTCCACAAAGAGAGCAGGGGTGCGCAAATTGAAGAAATGCTGGGTACGCAGCTGGGCAGGTTTGCGTGGAGGATGCAGCGGATAAGACATCAAGAGCAGGCCGGGGATTTTCTCGGATTCCGCCTCCGTTTGTTCGGCACAAAGCATGCTCGATTGTCTTCCGCCGTAGGAGTGGCCGCCGAGGAAGACGGGACCGTCAGCCAGCTTCTGCAGCGCCATGACCGCATTCTTCAGTCCGGCACGATCGCGTTTGCCATCGTGCGGACTAGGCGGGCCGTAAGGGCGATCCTGCCGAAATGGCAAATCGCAGCGCAGCACGAGGAAGCCGGCGCCGGCAAGACTTTCGGCAAGTGCAACTAACAGAGGAGCCTGGCAATTCGATCCCGCGCCGTGAGTCAGAACCAACCCTTTGCCGTTGGAATTAGTGGGGCGATGCAGCAGACCGCGTACGAACGGGTCAACCGACACGTCGGTAAAAACCCGTGGGCTGGATTCAACGGACATGCTTATACGCCTACCTCTCCCAGCTTCTCGTAAACCTTGAGAATTTTGATTTCGTTCCCCAGGCGCGCCCAGCAGCGCAACAGTTCGGGATCTTCCTGAGCAGCGCTCCTAGCCTGCTCCGAGTTCCAGTAGCGCAGCAGCACGTAATTAGCGTCGCCACTGCGGTAAAGCAGATCGCGGCCGTATTGCTTCTTGGAGACGATGGCGTTGAGTTCGCGAATGGTCTCAAGCGAAGCTCCTTCCATGCCGGGCAGAGGCTCCCAGATCGCGATGGATAGATACTCCTGCGACATATCCCGTGATTATAGCTTCTGGGGACTGTTGCCGCGCCTTGCTTTCGTGTGAGTGCTGGCGGTGACTTCTTCTGACGTCACTGTGTGCAAGCGCATCAAGTTGGTGGAACCAGATGATTGGCGCGTGCCCGCGACGACTCCCAGCACATCACCGGGCTTGAGCAACCGCCGGTCTAATAATTCTTTCTCGGCCACCCGTACCATGTGTTCGGAGGAAAGCGCCTGCGCGCACTTCACGGGATGCGCCCCCCAGTAGAGGTTGGTGCGCTGCGCGACGGTTGAGTTTGGAGTGAAGGCATAAATGGGAGCCTGCGGCCGGTATTTGGAAATCATGCGAGCGGTATTACCGGTCTCGGTGAAAACAGCGATTGCGCCCATGGGCAGGTCTTCGGCGGCGTGGGCGATGGATTCACAGATGGTCTCGGCGACGGAGAGACCGTGCCGGTCGCGGCGGCGGCGCTGCGTGAACTCTCCCATATTGCTCTCGGCCTCGACCACGATACGCGACATCATGGCAACCGCTTCGCGGGGATAGCGGCCGCTCGCGGTTTCCGCGGAAAGCATGACCGCATCGGTGCCGTCGAAAATGGCATTGGCCACGTCGCTGGCTTCGGCGCGCGTAGGACGCGGATTCTCGATCATCGACTCAAGCATTTGCGTGGCCGTGATGACCGGCTTGCGCCATAGGGCTGCACTCCGGATCACGTGCTTCTGAATGACCGGAACTTTTTCCGGGGCCATTTCCACGCCCAAGTCGCCGCGGGCGACCATCACGCCATCGGAGGCTTCCAAAATTTCTTCGAGGTGATCAATGGCCTGCGGCTTCTCCAACTTGGAGATTAGAGGCGTGTCACAGCCCAGGCCGATCACGATTTGCTTGACCATGTTTACATCGGCTGCCGTACGCACGAAAGAGAGCGCAACCGCGTCCACGCCGTGCTTCAGTCCAAACTCGAGATCTCTATGATCCTTTTCGGTCAGGGCGGGAATCGATAGAGCAGTGCCGGGCAGGTTGATTCCCTGATGCTCGCCCAAGGTCCCGCCATTCAAAACGTCACAGACTACATCTTTGCCGCGGACGGTGCGCACGCGCAATTCGATAAGTCCATCGCGCAACAGAATGCGCGCGCCGGTGGAAACTTCGCGCGCAAGATCAGGAAAGGTGGTGGAAATGCGAGTAGCAGTGCCGGCGATGTCGCGCGGAGTAATCAGCACGGTCGAACCGCTCTTAAGCAGCACGGGTTCGTGACGTTCCAGGCGTCCAGTGCGGATCTTCGGGCCTTGCAAATCCTGCAGGATGCACACCGTCCGGTTTTCTTTTTCGGCAGCGCGGCGCAGACGCTCTATGTTGCGTGCGTGGTCTGGGTGCGAGCCGTGAGAAAAATTTAAGCGGGCGACGTCCATGCCCAGACGGAGCAAGTCGCGCATCGCGGCCTCGGACTGGCAGGCTGGACCGATGGTGCAGATGATCTTCGCGCGGCGGGCCGAGGCGGGTCCGTGGAGTACGTCTGAAGACACCATTTTTGTGCCGAGAGCATCTTCTTTCGCGAGTTCTGGCTTGGGTTGTTTCATGAGTTCGAGATCGGAATCTGCGTAACAGAGGAGACTATTGTAACTGTTTGAGAGCGCCTTAATTGGCGCGAACGCCGAACTTTATGCGCGACCCTCGATTGGAACTCCAGCCAGCAATCCAGATTGGCGGATTCTGACTTTAGTGCGGTGCGATTCGTTCTGATGGCGCAAACTACGCTCTTGGGTGACTGATTGCGGTCAACTCTTTTCCCAGCATCGCCCGGGGAAACAGCATGGCATTGAATTCTGCGCCCACGAGGACAACCAGGGAAACCATATACATCCAGACCAGCAGGGCGATGGATGCGCCGAGCGATCCGTAGATGAGGCTGTAATCGGCGTAGTGTTGCAGATACCAGCCAAACAGCAGGGTAGACGAGAACCACATGGCGGTGGCGAGCGTAGCCCCGGGGATAACGCTGTGCCAAGGTTGAGTGCGCGGGACCGCATTGTGATAGATGAGCGCAATCACCGCAATGCTGGTGAGTGTGGCGATGAGCCAGCGAATGCACGCCCACATCAACAGGATGTAGGCGCTGAACTCATGCGCCGTGTAGTACAGAATAGTGGTTTCAATCTTGCTGCCGAAGGCCACCAGCAGGGTAGAGAACGTCATGGGCACGAGGGCAAACACGACGAGCAGAAATGAGATCAATCGTTCCTTCACGAGTCCCCAGACTTTCGGCAGTTCGTAACAGCGGCGGAACCCCTCCATCCACGAAATCATGACGCCAGAGGCGGTCCATAAGGTCAGCAGGGAAGCCGTGATGAGCAGGCTCAGCGGACGCTGCGCTGCGCCCCGCAGAAAATTCGTCGCCGTGTTACTTCCCGCAGGCAAAATGCGCGACAACGCGTAGGAGATTTCCCGCAGGTAGGGCGCACCTTTGCGCGATGTGGCTAACAAAGATCCCACGACCAATAGCGCCGGGAAGAAAGTAAGAATGGAGGAATAAGCGGAAGCTTTCGCGGTGGAAAAAGCGTCGTGCTGGAAAGCACGCCAGAAAGCCAATCGCAGAAGGCGCAGAAAGCGAAGCATCGCTGGCCCTAGCTTAGGGCGGAGAGGCGCCGGAAGCAATGAAGGAAGCGGGCCAGGTTCCTCAAGTTGCAATCGCTCTGGATTGGCGTGCATGGGCAATTAGAAGCGTCATTGAGTTGCCAAAAAGGGCTGCGGGGGCGAACTGATTCGCCCCCGGTGGCTCCTCTTAATTTGGCTTACTCCGCAGCCAGTTCCTCGGTTTCGCCCTCGTGGCGCATCATCTCAAGAGCGCGCTCGGCCTCTTCGTAAGCTGCCGAGACTTCCGCCTGTACCTTGGCCGCAGCCTCTTCCATTTCCGGCGAGAGGCGCACGTTGCGGTAGTACTCCATGCCGGTGCCGGCAGGGATGAGGCGGCCCACGATGACGTTCTCTTTGAGTCCGCGCAGGTGATCCACCGCTCCCTGGATGGAAGCTTCGGTGAGCACGCGCGTGGTCTCCTGGAACGATGCCGCCGAGATGAACGAGTCGGTCGAGAGCGAAGCCTTCGTGATGCCGAGCAGCAGCGGACGTCCGGTAGCCGGCTTGCCGCCCTCCTTGATCACACGCTCGTTCTCTTCGCGGAAGCGGAACTTGTCCAGTTGCTGCTCCAGCAGAAACGTGGTGTCGCCCACGTCCTCCACCTTCACCCAGCGCATCATCTGGCGGACAATCACTTCAATGTGCTTGTCAGAGATGTTGACGCCCTGTAACCGGTAGACTTCCTGGATTTCGTTCACCAGGTAAGCCTGCAGCTCCTTTTCGCCCAGCACGGCCAGGATATCGTGCGGGTTGAGCGGGCCGTCCATCAGCGGTTCGCCCGCTTTGACGCGCTCGCCTTCCTGCACGTTGATGTGAACGCCGCGCGGCACCGAATATTCTTTCTCCGTGCCGTTGTCGGCCTGCACATACAATTTGCGCTGACCCTTCGAGACTTCGCCGAATTTCACCGTGCCATCGATTTCGCTGATGACCGCGGTTTCATGCGGCTTGCGGGCTTCGAACAATTCGACCACGCGCGGCAGACCACCCGTGATGTCTTTCGTCTTGGTGGTTTCGCGCGGGATCTTGGCCAGCACGTCTCCCGGGAAAACCGTGTCGCCGTCCTGCACCATAAGGTGAGCGCGGGAAGGCATGAGGTAGCGCTTGTTGCCTTTGCCCTTCACCACGATCGCGGGCTGACGCTTCTCATCGGGCGAATCGGCCACGACGTGCCGCGACAATCCCGTAACCTCGTCCACTTCTTCGTGCAGCGTGACGCCTTCCTGCAAGTCCTTGAACTGCGCGGTACCGCCGATTTCGGTGAGGATGGCGAAAGTGTAAGGATCCCACTCGACCATCACTTTTCCTTGCTGCACCTGATCGCCGTCGTTGACCTTGAGTTTGGCGCCGTAGATCACAGAGTAGCGCTCGCGCTCGCGGTTCTTCTCGTCGACCACCGCGATTGAGCCCTGGCGGTTCATCACCACCAAGTCGCCGGACTTGGACTTCACGGTCTGCAGTCCGATGAAGCGCACCGTGCCGTTATTCTTGGCATCGAGACGCGACTGCTCAGAAACTCGAGACGCCGTGCCACCGATGTGGAAGGTACGCATAGTGAGCTGTGTTCCGGGCTCGCCGATGGATTGAGCGGCGATAACGCCCGTCGCTTCGCCGAGTTCAACCAGCCGTCCTGAAGCCAGGTTGCGGCCGTAGCACATGACGCAGACGCCACGCTTCGACTCGCAAGTGAGCACTGAACGAATCTTCACCCGCTCGATTCCGGCAGCCTGAATGGCTACCGCGAGTTCTTCCGTGATCTCGTTATTGATGTCCACGATCACGTTGCCATCGTAGTCTTTGATCTTCTCGAGCGAAACGCGGCCCACAATGCGGTCGCGCAAGGGCTCGATAATTTCGCCGGCTTCGACGATACCCTGGACGTAGATGCCGTCCACCGTACCGCAATCGTACTCGCTGATGATGACGTCCTGCGCCACGTCGACGAGACGGCGGGTGAGGTAGCCGGAATCTGCCGTTTTGAGCGCCGTGTCGGCCAGACCCTTGCGGGCGCCGTGCGTCGAAACGAAGTATTCGAGCACTGTCAACCCTTCACGGAAGTTCGCCGTGATAGGCGATTCGATGATTTCGCCGGAAGGCTTGGCCATCAAGCCGCGCATACCGGAGAGCTGGCGGATCTGCTGTTTCGATCCGCGGGCGCCGGAGTCAGCCATGACGTAAATCGGATTGATTTCGCCTTCCTTGTCGCGCTTCTGCATTTGACCGAACATCTCGTCAGCAACTTTTTCCGTGATGGCTGACCAGATTTCGATGACCTTGTTGTAGCGTTCGCCGTTCGTGATAGCGCCGTCCAGGTACTGCTGTTGCACGGCCACCACCTGCTTCTCGGCGTCCTTGACCAGGGTCTTCTTGCTGTCCGGGATGACCATGTCGTCGATGCCGATGGAAAGACCGGCTTTCGTCGCGTACTTGAAGCCGAACTCTTTCACTTCGTCGAGCATCTTGACCGTAGTTTCGAGTCCGAAACGAAGATAGCCGTAGTTCACCAGCGCGCCAATGCCCTTCTTCTTCAACAGGCCGTTGATGTAGGGCATGCCTTCGGGCAAGTGATCGTTCAGAATGGCGCGGCCCACCGTGGTATTGACGAAGGCACGCTCCACCTGAATCGGCTCGGTGTGAATGATGTCCTGATCGTCGTAGGCGGTGGTCAGGTCAATCAGTTCGCCGGTGTAGCGCAGACGGATGGGCGTGAGCGTTTCCACTTCGCCCATTTCCAGCGCCAGCAGAACCTCTTCAATGTTGGCGAACACGCGTCCTTCACCCTTTGCGCCCGGCTTACCTTTGGTCAGATAGTAAAGACCAAGCACCATATCCTGCGTGGGCACGGTGATCGGCTGGCCGGATGCGGGCGAAAGAATGTTGTGCGAGGCCAGCATCAACACGCTGGCTTCAACCTGCGCTTCCGGAGAAAGCGGAATGTGTACCGCCATTTGATCGCCGTCGAAATCGGCGTTGAACGCCGTGCAGACCAGCGGGTGAATTCGGATGGCTTTGCCTTCGACCAGCACCGGCTCAAACGCCTGAATGCCCAGACGATGCAGCGTGGGAGCGCGGTTCAGAAGCACCGGATGGTCCTTGATGACCTCTTCGAGGATGTCCCACACGATGGGCTCCTGCTGCTCCACCATTTCCTTGGCCTGCTTGATGGTAGTGACGTTTCCAGTTTGCTCCAGCCGGTGGTAGATAAACGGCTTAAACAACTCGAGCGCCATCTTTTTCGGCAGTCCGCACTGGTGCAGTTTGAGTTCGGGACCGACCACGATGACGGAACGTCCGGAGTAATCCACGCGCTTGCCCAGCAGATTCTGTCGGAAGCGTCCCTGTTTGCCCTTCAAGGTGTCGGAGAGCGACTTGAGGGGACGGTTGTTGGCGCCACGCAGTACGCGGCCACGGCGGCCGTTGTCAAACAACGCATCGACGGCTTCCTGCAACATGCGCTTTTCGTTGCGCACGATCACTTCCGGCGCGTGCAGGTCCATCAGCTTCTTCAACCGGTTGTTGCGGTTGATGACGCGGCGGTAAAGATCGTTCAAATCAGAGGTGGCGAAGCGGCCGCCGTCGAGTGGAACGAGAGGGCGCAGCTCCGGCGGAATTACCGGGATGACGTCGAGAATCATCCAGCTTGGCTTGTTGCCGCTGCGGCGGAAGGCCTCCACCACTTTCAGGCGCTTCGTATACTTAAGCCGCTTCTGCAGCGAGCTCTCGTTCTTCATCTTCTCGCGCAGTTCAAGGGACAAGCCATCGGTGTCGATGCGCTTGAGAAGTTCCTTTATAGCCTCGGCGCCCATCATGGCCTTGAATCCAGCGGGACGATACTGCTGATCAAGTTCGCGGAACTTGGCTTCGTCCTTGATGACCTCGCGCTCTTTCACCGGAGCGTCACCCGGTTCGACCACCACGTAGGCTTCGAAATAAAGAACAGACTCGAGGTCGCGCAGAGAAATATCGAGCAAGTGGCCGATGCGGCTGGGCAGGCCCTTGAAGAACCACACATGCGAGCAGGGCGAAGCCAGCTCGATATGTCCCAGGCGTTCGCGGCGAACTTTCGAGAGCGTGACTTCCACGCCGCACTTGTCGCAGATCACGCCGCGATGCTTCATGCGCTTGTACTTGCCACACAAGCATTCCCAGTCGGTTACGGGGCCAAAGATGCGCGCGCAGAACAAACCATCGCGCTCTGGCTTGAAGGTGCGGTAGTTAATAGTCTCAGGCTTGGTGACTTCGCCATGCGACCAGCTCCGGATTTTTTCCGGAGATGCGAGGCTGATCTTAATGGCATCGAAATCGGCGATCGTGTTTTGCATTTCGAACGGGCTCGAACGAAACAAGGGATTCCTCCGCTTCCTGCTCTCATGGCAGCAGCCAGATGTCAGTGGCCAGTTGCCAGTTTCTTATGTTTCGCGGTAGCTGAGAGCCTTGGCCCCGCGAAACGTTCCTTCAAAAACCCTTCAGAAATCCGTCTCAGCCCCCGGCCTCAGTTCGCTGAGAACTGAGAACCGGGAACTGGTTTCTCAATCTGCTGCCGCGCTGGCCGTGGGCTTCTTCTCCCCGGTCTTGATCAGCTCCACGTCAAGGCAGAGCGATTGCAATTCGCGGATCAGCACGTTGAATGATTCAGGCACGCCCGGCTCCATGGCAGCTTCGCCCTTGACGATGGCCTCGTAAATCTTGGTGCGGCCGTAAACATCGTCGGACTTCGCCGTCAGCAGCTCTTGCAGAATGAATGCCGCTCCGTAAGCTTCGAGCGCCCAGACTTCCATTTCACCGAAGCGCTGTCCGCCGAACTGCGCCTTACCACCCAGCGGCTGCTGCGTGATCAACGAGTACGGCCCGATGGAACGCGCGTGAATCTTGTCGTCCACCAAGTGCGACAGCTTCAGCATGTAGATGTAGCCAACGGTCACCGGCTGTTCAAACTGGTCGCCGGTCATGCCGTCGTGGAGAGTCGTCTTGCCCGAAGTTGGGAGACCCGAACGCTCCAGCAGCGCCTTGATCTCGCCTTCCTTCGCGCCGTCGAATACCGGTGATCCCATGTACACGCCGCGGGCCAGCGTGGGAGCCACGGCTTCGAGTTCTTCATCGCCCATGTCGCCGATGATGTCCGCGAGTTTCGAGTCCTTGAACAAGGCCTTCAACTCGCGCCGGATCGCTTCCGTACGCGTGTTCTCCTTGAGTAGGTTGGTGATCTTCTCGCCCAGGGTAAAGCCCGCCCATCCCAGGTGGGTTTCAAGAATCTGGCCCACATTCATACGGCTGGGTACGCCGAGAGGATTCAGCACGATCTCCACCGGGGTTCCATCTTCGAGGTACGGCATGTCCTCTTCCGGCAGAATGCGCGCGATGACACCCTTGTTCCCGTGACGGCCAGCCATCTTGTCGCCAACGCTCAGCTTGCGCTTCATCGCGATGTAGACCTTGACCAACTTGATCACGCCCGGCGGCAACTCATCGCCCTTGGTGAGTTTTTCTTTCTTCTCGTTGACGATCTTCTTGAGCACGTCGATCTGACGCGAGGTCATTTCCTCGATCTCGTCGATCTGCTCATTCACTCGCGGATCCTTGTCGGCGTATTTGATACGCTTCAGGTTGCGAGTGGAGATGCGCTCGATCGCGTCGCGGTCAAGGACATTGCCCTTGTTCAGCAGACGCTTGTTGGTGCGCTCGTCGTGCAGATCGGCCTGCACTTCCTTGCCGCCGAGAATGTTCTCCAAACGCTTCAGCCGCTCGTCGGTCAGAATGCGGATTTCGTCGGAGAGGTTTTTCTCCAGCTTGCCGATCTGCGCCGCTTCGATGGACTTCGCCCGCTCGTCCTTTTCCTGACCCTTGCGGGAGAAAATCTTCACATCGACAATCACGCCCTCGATGCCCGGCGGGCAGTAGAGCGAGGCGTCGCGGACGTCGCCGGCTTTTTCGCCGAAGATGGCACGCAGCAGCTTTTCTTCGGGCGTGAGCTGGGTTTCGCCCTTCGGCGTCACCTTGCCCACCAGGATGTCGCCCTGCTTGATGCTGGCTCCGATGCGGATCACGCCGGCTTCGTCTAGATTACGCAGCATCGATTCGCTGACGTTGGGAATGTCGCGCGTGACTTCTTCCGGACCCAGCTTGGTGTCGCGCGCCTCGATCTCGTACTCCTCGATATGCAGTGAAGTGTAGTAGTCATCCTTCACCATCTTCTCGGAGACGAGAATCGCGTCCTCAAAGTTGTAGCCGCGCCACGGCATGAAGGCCACCAGCACGTTGCGTCCGAGTGCCAGTTCTCCGTGGTCCGTGCAAGGACCGTCGGCGATCACTTCGCCCTTCAGGACGCGCTGTCCCTTCTTGACCACCGGCTTCTGGTTGATGCAGGTGTTCTGGTTGGAGCGTTTGAATTTCGTGAGCTGATAAATGTCGCTGCCCACTTCACGCGAAAGCTGCGTAGGATGATGTTCGCCTTCGACGCGCACGATGATGCGGTCGGAGTCCACCGAATCCACGATGCCGTTCCGCCGAGCCAGAACCACCGCGCCCGAGTCGCGTGCAGTAACACCTTCCATCCCTGTGCCCACGATCGGCGCTTGCGCGCGGAGCAAGGGCACGGACTGGCGCTGCATGTTCGCGCCCATCAGCGCGCGGTTGGCGTCGTCGTGCTCGAGGAAAGGCACAAGCGATGCGGCGACCGAAACCAACTGCTTGGGGCTGACGTCGACGTAATCGACCTCGTCACGGCTCACCAGCACGAAGTTGCCAGCCTTGCGGGCGTTGACCAGTTCGGCCACGATGCGGCCCTTGTCGTCAAGTTCCACATTAGCCTGCGCGATGGTATGCCGGTCCTCCTCCCATGCGGAAAGATAGAAGGAGAAGGGATCGATTTGCGCCGGTTTCTTGCGCTTCTCCTTCAAATCCGCATTGATCTTCTCGATCTCGTGCTTCTCCATGTGGTCGCCGACCTTGTAGTCGCTGTCGCCCGTGTTCACCACGGTGACGTAGTCGATCACTCGACCGCCCTTGATCTTGCGGTACGGCGACTCGATGAAGCCGTAGTCGTTGATGCGGGCGTAGCAGCTCAACGACGAGATCAGTCCGATGTTCGGGCCCTCCGGCGTCTCGATCGGGCAGATACGGCCGTAGTGCGTGGGATGTACGTCGCGCACTTCGAATCCAGCGCGCTCGCGCGATAGACCGCCCGGCCCAAGTGCCGAGAGCCGCCGCTTGTGCGTGATCTCGGAGAGCGGATTGGTCTGATCCATGAACTGAGAGAGCTGCGACGATCCGAAGAATTCGCGGATCGCAGCCATCACCGGCTTGGCGTTGACCAGGTCGTGCGGCATCGCCGTGGACATCTCCTGGTACACGCTCATCTTCTCCTTGATGGCGCGTTCCATGCGGACCAGACCGATGCGGAATTGGTTCTCCATCAGCTCGCCGACCGCGCGCACGCGGCGGTTGCCGAGGTGATCGATGTCGTCCACCGACCCGATGTTCTTGCGCAGCTTCAGCAAGTAGCCGATGGTGGCGTAGAAATCGTCGGGATCGAGAGTGCGCTTGTCGAGACTGGTGGCGTCCTGGTTCTCGAACAGCTTGATGTTGAACTTCAGCCGGCCCACCTTGGAGAAATCGTACTTGCGCGGGTCGAAGAACATGCCGTGGAACAGCGCCGTGGCCGTGTCCAACGTCGGCGGGTCGCCGGGACGCAGCTTGCGGTAGATTTCAATCAGTGCTTCCTGCGGCGTCTTCACCGAATCGCGCTTCAGCGTCTGGCTGATCACGGTGCCCACATCGTCGCGCTCGGGGAAGAATAGACTCATCTCCACCACGCCGGAGTCGAGAATCTTCGAGACTTTGTCGGCGCTCAGTTCGGTGTTGGCTTCGAGCAGCACTTCGCCCGTGGTCGTATCGACCACGTCGGCAGCGGCCCACGCGCCTTCGAGATCAGTAATGTCAACCTCAATCTCGGAGATCTTCGCCTTCTGGATTTCCTTCAGGGTCTGCGCGTTCAGCTTGCGCCCGGAGTGCGCAATTTCATCTCCCGACTTGTTCTTGATGCTGTGCGCCAGTTTCATCCCCAGCAGGTTCGTAGCTTTCTCGCTGCTCGGATCGAGCGTCCAGAACAGTTTCTTGTCTTTGATCGCAATGCGGTCGACCGTATAGAACGAGCGAAGAATGTCTTCGCCCGAACGCAGACCCAACGCGCGCAGGAAGATCGTCCCCAGAAACTTGCGCTTGCGGTCGATGCGGACGTAGAGCACATTCTTCTGGTCGTATTCAAACTCCACCCAGGATCCGCGGTAGGGAATGATCTTGCCCAGGAAGTAAGTGCGGTTATTGGCGGTCTCGAAGAAAACGCCTGGCGAACGGTGGAGCTGGCTGACGATCACGCGCTCGGTGCCGTTAATAATGAAAGTGCCGTTCTGCGTCATCAGCGGCACGTCGCCGAAGAAGACTTCCTGTTCCTTGATGTCGCGAATGGAGCGGTTCCCGGTTTCGGCGTCTTTGTCGAAAATAGTCAGGCGCATGGTGACCTTGAGCGGCGCGGAGTAAGTCATGCCCCGCTCTTCGCACTCGGCCACGTCGTATTTCAGCTGCAGTCCAACCGGGTCGCCGCACTTGTTGCAGAAATCCGGCGTATTGGCGTTGTAGGTGCCGCACTTCTGGCAGAGCACATCGCCGGGATGGAACGGATCCGTAATAACGGTGTTGCCGCAGTTCTTACACGTGGTACGCAGGTGATGCAGGCCCTTGAGGTGACCACATTTGCACTCCCAGTTACCAATGGCGTAATCCACAAACTCGAGTTGTGATACGTTGCGGAAGTCGGTGATCGGGAAGACGGATTGGAACACCGCCTGCAATCCGCCGTCTTCGCGTTCGCTGGGCAGTTTGTCCATTTGCAGAAAACGGTCGTACGAGCGCTTCTGCACCTCGATCAGATTCGGGATCTGAATGGTGGCTGGAATTTTTGAAAAATCAAAGCGTTTACGGAAGGCATTATTCTTCATGGTCAAGAACTCCCAATGTCAGGCGCAGCCGTGCGCTGCGATTACCCGCGGAATGTGGGGCGCCGAATCGCGCCGCGCTACTTAGCTGTTTCGAACCTGTGTAAAGTTGTTGTGCGACCTGGAAACACGACGGGGCGCCCGCAGGGACAAGCGTTCCCGCAGACGCCGTGCAAGGCGTTTCGCCAATGTGAATTTGTAATCTTTCGCGCCAGTTTCCTTCGGCCGTTTCCGTTCCGCCTGCCCACGGAACAGTGCCCAAGCTTCCCTGCGAGTCTCGCTCGCCTGTTGAGTGAGGCTAGGGGAAGCGGTGTTATATAGATGCTAACACCACCGCCCCGGCTTCACAACTAGAACGCTGCAATTTCCCGGCTCTTGCACAGGATTTGGTGCCATCCGGCTTGAATGGCTTCCAGATCCTTCACAAAAACGCTCAGGATGACGCCAGCGGGCTCCCTCTTCGCTCACGCCCGCTGAACGGCGTCACTTCACTTCGACGACAGCGCCAGCCTCGGTAAATTTCTTCTTGATGGTCTCGGCTTCGTCCTTGGAAACGCCTTCCTTGATGTTCTTGGGCGCTCCATCCACCAATTCCTTGGCTTCCTTCAAGCCCAGGCTGGTGACTTCGCGGACAGCCTTGATCACGTTGATCTTGTTGGCGCCAACTTCCTTGAGTACGACGGTGAATTCCGTCTTCTCTTCAGCCGGAGCCGCGCCCGCCGCTGCTGCGCCACCGCCCGCCATCATGACCGGGGCTGCCGCTGCCGCCGAGACGCCAAGCCGCTCTTCGAGCTTCTTCACCAGCTGTGCCGCGTCCAGCAGCGACAAGGCTACGATTGAATCTTCCAACTGTTGCAGGTCTGCCATGTTATGTTCTCCACTCTTCGAGTTATGAATTTCTTGATTTCGTCATCCTTGGGCCGGGTTTCCAGTGCGGCAAGCCCATCTCCAGGCGCCAGACAACGCTTGGATCCGAACCGCGCAACCCCTGACTTGCGGACAACCAAATCTCTTCGGACGGCTTTCACCGTCCCGAAACCTTATAGCGCCGGCGTCCCGCCGGCTCTCCGGCCTACGCTCCCGCAGGTGCGTCAGCCTTGAATTTGCTTTTCTCTACGCCCTGGCTGATCACAACCGCGACGTCGCGGCCTACCGCATTCATCACGGTGACCAAACGCTGCGCTGGTGCATTAATCAGGAACAGCAGCTTCGATATCAGCTCTCCCTTCGACGGCATGCTGGCCAGCGCTTCGATCTCTTTGATCGAAATCACGCGGCCCTCGACCACGCCCACTTTGAAGGTGAACTCCGGCGTATCTTTAGCGTACTTAGTGAGCGCCTTGGCCATGGCCACGGGATCGCCCGTGGTGTAGGCGATCGAGGTCACTCCGGCCAGATTTTTCAGGCCTTCCTCGATCTTGGTGCCCTTGGCGGCGCGCTCAACTAAGGTGTTCTTCACAACCTGATACTTCGCGCCCGCACCTCGCAGAGCTTTGCGCAATTCGTAGTCTTGGGCCACGGTCATCTTGGTGTATGTGGCTACCACCGCGTTGGAAACATTCTTCAGGTCCGCGCTAAGCTTCTCGACCTGCTCTTTCTTTCTTGCTTTCGTAACTGCCATGACTTAGGTCCTCGTCAAATCCTGCATTCAGATTTCTTATTAATGTGCGTCCTGCTCGCCGACCACGCGAATTTCGCTTCAGGCTTTGGCCGCAGTCTCGATGGGCGCCGTATCCAGCAAGATCCCCGGCCCCATGGTCGAACTCAGCGTGCAGCCCTTGATGTACTTACCCTTCGCAACTGACGGCTTGGCCTTGATCACGCTGGTGATCAGCACCGTTGCGTTCTCAATCAGCTTGTCGGGCGAGAACGAAATTTTCCCCACCGGACAGTGCACGAGCGCCGTCTTGTCGGTGCGGAATTCAACCTTGCCGGCTTTCACTTCCTGCACTGCCTTAGCCACGTCGATCGTAACCGTGCCGGTCTTCGGATTCGGCATCAGCCCCTTGGGTCCAAGGATTTTGCCCAGCCGTCCAACGGATTTCATCACGTCGGGAGTGGCGATCAGCGCGTCGAAGTCGGTCCAATTCTCTTTGGTGATTTTCTCGACCATTTCTTCGCCGCCCGCAAAATCCGCGCCCGCGGCTTCTGCTTCTCTGATCTTGTCGCCGCTGGCGATGACCAGAACTTTTTTCGACTTGCCCAAGCCATGTGGCAGAACGACCGTCCCGCGCACCATCTGATCGGCATGCTTGGGATCGACTCCGAGCCGCAATGTAACCTCCACGGTCTCGTCAAATTTCGCGAACTTGACCTTCTGCAGAAGCGGCACCGCGTCCTGCAACGTGTAGGGGCGTTTCTCGACTGCCGTGTGCGCCTTGGCGATATTCTTTCCTTCTTTTTTCATTTTGCTTTCCTTAGTCTTCCACCGTTCATCGTTGTTCCGATGAACCGTGGTAATTCTCGACTTAACAACTATCCAACGACTTCAATCCCCATGGAACGCGCCGTGCCGCGAACGCTCTTGATCGCGGTTTCAACCGATGCGGCATTCAAGTCCGGCATTTTCTGCTTGGCAATATCCTCGACCTGTTTGAGCGTAACCTTGCCGACTTTATCCTTATTAGGCGTACCCGATCCTTTCGCGATCCCTGCGGCACGTTTCAGTAGAATCGATGCCGGCGGCGTTTTGGTGATGAACGTGAAGGAGCGGTCGCTGTAGACCGACACCACCACCGGAATGATCAGCCCTTCCATTTCCTTCTGGTTCGTGCGAGCGTTGAACTGCTTGCAGAACTCCATGATGTTGATCTGAGCCTGGCCAAGTGCCGGGCCCACCGGAGGAGCCGGCGTCGCCTTGCCCGCCGCGATCTGTAACTTTACGAAACCTGTAACTTTCTTTGCCATGATCTCTCTTCCGCCTCAATTCCGAGTCTAGGATTTTCGGCCCGGGATCTTGAAGCTCACCTTGCTTTCTAACCAGAAACTCTGTTCTTAAGCCACCTTCTCCACTTGGTTAAACTCCAACTCCACCGGGGTCGAGCGGCCAAAAATCGTGACCATCACCTTCAACGTCTCGCGATCCTCATTCACTTCGTCCACAATGCCTTGGAATGTCGCAAACGGCCCTTCCGAAATGCGCACGGTCTCGTTCTTCTCGAACTTGACCTTCAGTTTGGGCTTCTCGCGGCTGTCGGCCACTTTGTAGACAATGTGCTGCACTTCTTCGTCCGAAAGCGGCGTCGGCTGCTGGCCAGTGCCCACGAACCCGGTAACGCGCGGCGTGGATTTCACCACGTGCCAGACATGATCGTCCATGTCCATTTCCACCAGCACGTAGCCGGGATAGAACATGCGCTCGGATGTATATTTCTTGCCGCCGCGCACTTCGGTGACCGACTCGGTCGGGATCAGCACTTTTCCGATCTTTTCCTGCAGCCCGAAGGCCGCCACGCGCGACTCCAGCGACTCTTTCACCTTGCGTTCAAATCCGGAGTAGGAGTGGATGATGTACCACTTCATGTTCGGATTGCGAGGCGGCTCGCTGCTTGGGGCAGCGCCGTCCGCAATCGGTGCTTGCTCCACACCTGCTGCCGCTTCGTTTTTTTCTTCATCCGGCATGATCAAGTTAAACTCCGCCTTCTTCGCGTTGTGGCCTATTTTCCGAAATAGCTATACACGAACGAAACGCCCTTCTGAATCACGTTGTCGATAATGAAAAAGTACACGCCAAAAATAAAGACGGTGATGACCACAACCGCAGTCGTGGCTTGCACTTCTTTCCGCGACGGCGCCGTCACCTTGCGCGTCTCCGTGCGCACATCGTTGTAAAACGTCTTCACCCGCTCCGGCCAGGACTTAAGCCGGTCTCCGAAATTCTCTCCGGCCGATGCGATTGAGTTTGCCATTTTCTTTGTCTCCACTCCCATACTTCTCCTGGCCCTTTCCGGCATCCTTCCAAATTCTGGCAGGGGCGGAGGGATTCGAACCCCCAAGTCCGGTTTTGGAGACCGGCAGTTTAACCGTTGAGCTTACGCCCCTGTTTAACTACCGCTGCCCGCGAAATCCTTCGCAAAGGAACGCTTAGGATGACGCCAGCGGGCTCCCGCTTCGCTCACGCCCGCTAAACGGCGTCACTTCACTTCTTTATGCGGCGTATGTTTGCGGCAACGGCTGCAGAATTTCTTGAACTCGAGCCGTTCCGTTGTCGTCTTCCGGTTCTTGGTCGTCGAATAATTCCGCTCTTTGCAAT
>Ga0208562_1000263_pt1 | contig 31049 bp, 16 predicted proteins | sample June2015DPH_16_1_3_FD_184715 | JGI IMG/M metagenome (GOLD analysis project Ga0208562, IMG submission 184715) | Peatland microbial communities from SPRUCE experiment site at the Marcell Experimental Forest, Minnesota, USA - June2015DPH_16_150... | ecosystem: Environmental > Terrestrial > Soil >... | reverse complement strand
GCCGCCAAACGTCACTCCGTGCACCGCCGCGATGGTCGTCAGCGGCGCCGTATCGAGCGCGTTCATCACGGCATGAATGCGCTCCAGAAATTCCCGCACCCCGCGCAGGGCTGCGGCCTTTTCTATCTCTTGCCCGCGCTGAAACAGCTCGCGTAAATCCGCTCCCGCCGAAAACCCGGCCTTCAACGTCGAATGGACAATCAACGCATGCGCTTCATTCGTCAGCCCGGGCAGAGCTGCAGCAAATTTCTCCAACTCGTCCAGTGTGAGCGACCCGATCTCGTTGCAAGGATCGCGATGCAATGCAAGCTCAATCGCTCCATTCACGATCTGCCACGAAAGCGTTTGCCCTTTGAAGTCGTTCATGCCGTCTTCGCCGTCTGGTTCTTCGAGGCCTGATTCTTCGAGACTTCGTACATCGCGTCGATTTCGCTCCGATACCTCTCTGCAATCAAGTCGCGCTTCAGCTTTCCGTTCGCCGTCAGCAGCCCGCTCTCGATGGTGAACGGCTCCTCGATCAGATGAAAAGCCCGCACTTGCTTGTAATGCGGAAGGCCGGGATTCACAAGGTCTAACACCGCCTGCGTTTTCTCGCCGCTCACCTTGCCCGTGACCAGCGCCGCCAGATATCCGCGCGCATTACCCACGAGCACCACCTGACTCGCGCCTGGCAATACTTGCAGAATTTTATCCTCAATCGGCTCCGGCGCAATGTTATGCCCCGACCCAAGAATAATCAGGTTCTTGATGCGGCCGACAATCTTCCAGTTTCCGTTCGCGTCCACTTCGCCCTGATCGCCACTATGAAACCAGCCGTCGCGCAGCACTTTCGCCGTCTCCTCCGGACGATTCCAGTATCCCGGAAAAATATTCGGCCCGCGCACCACGACCTCCGCATTCTCCGCGATCTTCATCTCCACGCCCGAAATCGCCGGACCCGCGCGCCCCGGAATTACCGGAGCATCCGGATCATCCATGGTGCAGATCGCCGTCGTCTCGGTCAGTCCGTATACCTGCAACACCGGGATGCCCAGCATCATAAAAAACAGTTGTGTCTCCACATTCAGCGGCGCCGAGCCGCAAATCATTGCACGCAGCTTGCCGCCGATCATCTTTTTGCGGATCGTAGGAAACACGAGCCGATTCGCCAGCCCCAGCCAGATCCCGTCCCCGGCGCGCCGTTTGCCCTCGTGCCGCCGCACCCACGCGCCCTTTGCCTTGGTATACACCTTCAACGGAAATCCACCCGTCTTCCACAGTTGCTCGTCGACAGCTTTGCGCATGCGTTCGAGAAGCGCGGGAACATTCAGGAAATAATCCGGCGCCGCCAGTCGCATCTCCGTGGCAATCTTCCCCAGATCCGTATTCAACGTCAGCTTGCTGCCGCGCAGCAGGCAGGTCAGCATCATGATCCACGAGCCCGCAAAGCAAAGCGGCAGGTAATGAAACACGGCGTCCTGTCCCGCGCGCTTCTTCATAAGCCGATCCAGCCGCCCCGAAGTGCAGCCCAGCATGTAACCGACGTTGCCCGCGTTCAGCATCACGCCTTTCGCCTCGCCCGCCGTGCCCGAGGTGTAGATGATCGTCGCCACATCTTCTTCTGCGACCGCCAGCGCAGGATTCTCCGCCGGCCCGCGCCCTGGCGTGAAAACATTTTCGAAGCAAAAATACGGTGGCGCTTCCGGCCACGCTTCTACGATCGCATCGGCCAGCGACTGCTCGCCGCAGGCAATCACCGACGGCCAGCAATCCTTCATCCTCTCGACCAGTTCGGCCGGCGTTAGCCGCGCATACAGCGGCACCACGGTCAGCCCCTCCGCCATGATGGCCAGATCCATCGCCACCCACTGCATCGAGTTATGCGCCAGGAGCGCGCACCGGTCGCCCTTCTTCAGCCGCAATCGCCGCAGGTAAGCCCGCGCCACCTGCACCTGAGCCAGCAACTGCCGCGCGGTGAGCGGAACCGGCTGCCCGTCGCGCAGTTCCTGCAGTACGATGGCATCGCCGCTGCGCTCCAGGCTCGCAAAAATTTGGCCGAGAAATGACATGCGTTTGATATGAATTAGTTTGCGATGAAGTGGAGGTTTGAAAGGTGCGGCTACCCGTACGCCGCCACCAGTTGCTTCAACCCCTCGCTCATTGGCGGCAGATAATCTTCCCAGCTCCATTCTCCGCGCCGGGTGGGAAACTCCGGATACCGCCGCTGCACTTCTTCTTCGAAATACACGCCCATGTGCGCCATTAATTTCAAATTCCGCACCACACTCCGCGCGATGCCGTCGGCAATCCGTTCACCGTCGCGATCCAGAATTTCGAGCGCCGCCAGAGTTCGCGCCTCCAGATCCGGATCGTCCACATTCATCAGCAACTCCTCATGGCCGCGCTCGTTCATCAGGTTCCGTATGCGCTCATCCATTGTGATCCCCGCCGACGCCACCAGCGCCGGCATCGAAGTCACTATCCCGTGATAGCGCGAAGACACCATCATGCGGCACGCGCGGAGAATGCTAACCATTTGGTACATGTTGTAATCGTCCGAGGTCAGCACCGGAACTCCGCCCAACTTCTCCGAGATACGACGGCAAGGCCGGGCATCCATGCGCTCAGTCGCCGCCATGATCACGAACACATTTCTCTTCTGGCGGAACGCGGCCATCGCATTGGCAATCGAACTCAAGTAATGTTCGTAGGCGCGGTCCGCCTCTGGCCCAGCATTATGAAAGTAGGGCCCGCGGTAGTGGCTCTCTTTGTATGCGCCGGTCAGGCTGTGCAGCGCGGCCTTCGCCACCGACGCCTTCACCGGCCACTCAAACGGATTGATCGGACACACCACCAGCACCGGCGTCTTCCCATCCCAACCCACATCGCGCAGCGCTTTCTGCCCATACTCGGCGCCCAGCGGCTCAAACGTCCACGCCGTGTCCGTGCCCAATTCCGTCGGCACGCCCAGCTCGCGCAAAATTTTCCGCGATTCTTCATTGCGCGTGATCACCAGCGAATTTCTGCAATAGCGCCCGCACATCTTTGCGACCAGCGGATCCATCTGTCCCGCCTCGGCGCCGTAACCGACCGACAACTTGTTCTCCGCCGCCGCAATGCCCAGCGACCCGATCATCATCGTCGCCAATGCGTTCGCGAATTTCGATTTGAACATCGAACCTTCACACGCCACCACGCCGTGATGTTTTGGCACTTCATTCGCCAGGAAGGGCGGAAAAATATCCGGCAGCCGCACCTGCGATGTGCCTTCGAAATATCCGCGCGACCGGTCAAAATTAAACGTCATCATGCTGAGGTCAACGTTCTCCGGCCCAAGAATCCGCCGGATCTGCCGCAGCATCTCTTCCACTCGCACATCCGATCCCGTATTACGCGTCCCGTTGTAGCCCGCAAACAGCAGCCTCAGTTTTTCGCCCGGTTGCCACGGCTCCCGCTTGCCCATCATCCACTGAATTTTCTTGCCCTCGATAATGCTCGAGACCCATGCTTCGAGAACGAAGTCCATCATGCGGCAGACCCTCCCGCCTTTGTGCTCTCCGGCCAGGGGTGATAGGGGTATTCAAAATTGTGCTCGCGGCTGAACCGGAGCAGCGGAAAACTGTATTGCGAAAACGGCACGGGCTTGCATCCCATTTCCGTTGTGACCCGCGTGTTGTCGAACACTGTGTTCCAGGTCAAATATGGCAGGAAGACCTTCATCAGCGCCGCGCCGTGCCCCACCGGCCCTTTGCGGTTCGCCACCGTGTTGATGATGGAAGCGAACGGCTTTTCGAGGATCGGCAAAAACAGCGGCCCGCGCCGGTTCTGCTCCGCCGCCAGCGCCCTGGTCAATTCCCGAAAAGTCTGCGCATCGTTGCCCGAAGAAAGATGATAGGTATCGTGCGCGGGGTTCGCCTTCATGTGCAAAGTCGAGATCGCATCCGCCACGAAGTCCACATTCACAATGTCGATCTTGTCATGCGGACGAAACGGCAGCACCGGCAATCCCGCCAAAAACACGAACGACCGCACCATGTCAAACTGCGTCGTCTGCGGATAGCGGCTGTCACCCAACACGATGCTTGGCCGGAAAATCGTCAGCGGCACGTCCGGCAGCAACTCGCGCACCATGTGCTCGCAGAATTTTTTTGTGCGCGCGTACGGATCGTAATCCGAGCGCTCCCACTCAATCGACTGGTCTTCCAAAACAACTTCGTGACTACGCTTCCCCGCCACCGCCACTGTACTCACATTCGAAAACCGCCGCAACCCGTGATAGTACTGCGATTGCCGCGCCAACTGCAGCACTTCGAGCGTCCCGCGCAGGTTCACATTCAAACAACTTTTTTCCGACTTCCGATTCAGCGAGGCCGCGCAGTGGATCACCGAATCGGTGGTATGCACGAGCCGGTCGTAATCGCTCGCTTCGAGCCCGAACTGCGGCGACGTGAGATCGCCGCGAAAAATCCGTATCTTCGCCTGCAAGTATTCGTAGAATCTCGCGAACGGCATGTGCAACTGCAAGGCGTTCCAAAGCCGCAGCTCCGCGTCACGCGGATCGCGGCAGCGCACCAGCAGATTCAATGTCGCTTCATGCTGATCGAGCAGATTAGCGACGACATGCGCGCCGATGTACCCGGTCCCACCGGTCAGGAATATTGCCACGTTGCTCCGTTCGTCCCCGTCTTCATGGCATCGCCATTTTCGGTCATCGTCGCTGTCGGCGGCGGCATCTGCAGCACACGCGGCGTGCGCGCTTCCAGCGGCCGCCCTTCAATCAGCGGATACGTCCATCGCCGCAATGCCGGAATATGAATGTCGATCCAATACTCCCACCAGTCCAGCCCCGCCGTGTCATAGCCGAAAATTTCTTTCTCTTCGGGCGTCAGAGCCTGCGACAGCTTCTCCACATTATCCGCGACAAAGTCATGCTCGTTGTGCAAAATAAACGGCTCGAACAGGCCGACTAGTTTTTCCACGCGCTCGAGGTTGCGCTCGGTTTTCGCCAGCGGCTTCTTCATCGGCAGCGGAGACATCACACGCTGAATCGACTTGATGATCATCTTCTGCGCCGGCGCCGACATGCGGTTATAACGTTCTTTCGAAACAGGAATCGCATCCATACGCAAGCGCAGCCAGTATTCCAGCCCTTCCTGCGCGCGATAGTGACGCCGGTGTCCGAGGCTCGTCAACTCAATCGACCGCCCCATGTCGCACGGATTCGTGACCGACGTCGCCAGTTGGTACAGCGGATCGTGCCGCCGCTCCACTAGCGCCGCGCCAATCAGCGTCATTCCGGCGCACACCGCGTCCACAGGAATGATGTCGAGCCGCTTGCGTTCGTTCGAAGGCAGTTGCCGGAACGCCGTGCCCAGTAGATACGACAGCGACGCCGAAGTATTGATCCCTTCATTCCATCCGCGAAACGGCTTCGCCACCGAAGTCTCGACAATTGCCGGACGCACAATCGCAATCGGCAGTCCCGCGCCATGTTTCGCGATCAGCGATTCCGCCAGACTCTTGGTGAACGTGTAAGTATTCGGCCAGCCCAACTCCTTCGCGCGCCGGGTGGCTTCTTCCGTAAGATAATTTTTCAACCAGCGAACGCGATTCTTGCGGATCTGGTTTTCCAGCGCCTGCCCGCTCAGCCCTTTTGCCGCGTGCTCTTTCCCGAATGCCTGCTTCTTTAATTCCTCGGCGACTTCCGGCCCTTCCGCCCGCGCTTCCGCCGACTCCACCAGTTCATGCAGGCGATACCACTCTTTTTCCGCGTCGAAGTCTTTCAAGTGCGTCGGCGTGTAATTCGGGCGCACCCGCTCACTCACCCGCCCATCGCGCTGCCCCGCTACATAGCAAGTCGAAAGATGCAGCAATGCGGCGTGATCCGACCCGCGAATGAATTCGATCAAGTGATACGTAGAATCCACATTCACTGCCAAAGCGTCCCGCAGATCCGGATTGAAATCCGTCAACCCCGAGCTGTTGATGATGAGATCCAGATCTTTGCGCAGCCGCGCTGCAGTCTCGGAATCCAGTCCCAAGCCGGGCTGCGAAACATCGCCTTCCACCACTTCAATCTTCTCGGCCAGCAGCGCGCCAAGCCGGTCGCCGTATTTCTCAAACACGGGATCGAAAACCGGCGAGCCTTCGATCATCTTCTCGAAGCGCGTCTGCGCCGGACTCGACTTCTGCCGCCGGATCAGCAGATAAAGCTTCCCAATCTCGGGCAGAATCGGGGCCCCCAACGGGCCCGGTTTTGGCCCGTTGGGGCAGAGATCCATCAACGTGTTCGCCAACCACACCTTGCCGATAAATCCCGTAACGCCGATCAGCATTACGCGCTTCCCGCCCAGCGCCTTCCGCACCGAAAACGGCGCCGGATACCGCTTCTCGTCGAAGTACACAATCGGACGAACCCGCGGCGCCTCCACTCGCACCGCCGGCACAATCGCCGACGCCAGCGCCTTCGGACCGCGCAAGCCAAGCGCGCGCACCCATCGCGCCGGACTCTGCTGCCCGTCCGGACCCGCTTCGCGAATCCGCGCAAACAATCCCCGCGGCCGGATCACCGGGCTCAACAGCCGTCCGCAACCCCATCGCGAAAATCGAGGCGGTTCGCAATAATCCACCGCACTGCCAGATGTCGCGCCAGCGGCCGCATCATATGCTCCAACCCCTGGCTCACCAGCACCACGTCCACGCCCGTCGCCTGCAACGCCTTCAGGTGACGCAGTCCTTCTTCTTTGAGCAGCGGCTTCAGCTTGTATTCGAACTCTTCTTCGCCCAGAAGATCGAGCCGGTCGCGCGTAATCCCGCGCAGCACGGCGTGAACGATTCGAGTCGCAGCGACGCGGTTCGCCGCATACAAAAATGGCCGCAGCAGCGCCATCAAAAGCACCAGGCTGCGGCGCGCCGCCCGCGCGATAAACGTTTGGCTGTTCCAGGTAAAAAAAGCGATCGGTCGAACCGTGGTCAGCTCGAGCAGACTTCCCTCCACCCGCCAGTAGACCGGCGACGAAGGCCGCGGACGACGAGGCGGCGGAGCAATGGGCAGCCGCGACGACATGCCTGCTGGCGCATTGGCGTCAAGCGACGTCCGCGCCCGCGCTCCATCGAGATTGTTCACAGGCTCCACGAATCAATTCCGGCTCCGCCTTTTTCCGAGAGAACGTTCCGAGGCAACGTCCCGAGACAACGGTCCAAGATAACTTTCTCTCGGCTCACAGTGCCCCCCGGGAGGCTAGGCCGCGATTATCCATTTTAACCTCTCCCTCACAAAGGACGAAGAATAACCGTTGGCCCTTCTCCGCGCGGCTTCTCACCCCCACCGTTCCACCCAGCACACATCCCAATATTTCCCAAACTTCCGCCCATTTCCGCTGAACACGCCCACCACCTCGAATCCGAATCGCCGATGCAGCGCTTCGGTCGCGGCATTCGGCAATGCGTACCCCGCCACATAACGATGAATGTCCTCGCCCTTCAACATTTCAAACAACTCCGCATACAACCGGCTCCCAATGCCCTTCCCCACCGCCTCTGGCGCACAATAAACCGTCGTCTCCACCGTCGTCTCGTACGCCGCCTTGGGACGAAACCGCGTCGTCCCCGCGTATCCCATCACCACCCCATTTTCCTCGGCAACTATCAGCCGATGCCGTCCCGTTACGCCAAACTGCGCGAACCAGGGCTCCCGCCGCTCCACCGTGTAAGCCTCAATGTCGAACGTCACTGGAGTATTCAGAATGTAGTAGTTGTAGATCTCGGTGATCCGCGCCAGGTCCCCGCGCTCCGCCGTCCGAATCCGCATCTCGCTCATTGCCATTCTCCAAACAAAAAAAGAGCCGCTCCAACGCGCTCCCTTCGGCTTCGTTCAGGGCAGGCGCATGTTCCTCATTTCACGCAGAACGCGACGATCGTTCGCCCACGGACCGTCCGCCCACGCGGACCCTTAGTCTTCTCCAGTTTTCTCAGCAGCTTCGATTCCAGGTCACCCGGGTCAACCACCATCTCGCAGGCGGCAATCTGTTCGTCGGTCGCGCCATGAAAACACAGTTCGCAGACTCCCAGCCCGCCTTCTGCTCGTACCGGAGGACCAAACGTGCGACACGTGATTGGCCGAGCCTCGTAAAGATCGCACAATTCCGTCTCCGGATCGAGCACTGGACACCGCTCATCGTTGGCAAATTCCGCGAAGCGCTCTTCCGCCTCCGAGCCTTCGTCGAACACTGCCGCGTCAAGGACGCCCGCCTTCGCATTCCCAGGAAACTCCGCCGACAACCGCTGAATCGAATCTTGCGCCCGCTCTCGAATCCGCCCCGCCCGTAGCGGGTCCGTCTTTTCGAGGTCAGAGAGCCCCTGCTGCAGCCGGACCGCGTCCAGTTGGTTGATGGCAAACACACCCACGCAGCACTGCGTGCATCCCGGACGACACACCAGCCACTCGCCGCTGCGCCGCGTGGCATCGGCCAGAGCAGCGTTCACGATCTGGATCAGCGCGTCATCCGCAGCCGGCAATCGCCGTGACGACATGCCGGAAGCATACCGCATAGGCAGAGCCGCGTGGAGCGGACGGAATCGCGAACAAGAATATGGAGGAGTAACCGAGAAAAAATTTGGAGGACAGACGGGTTCGACGATCCGAAGTCTTTGGCGAATCGGGCCGGGGCTCTTTGGTAAGGGTTACTGAACTTAGACCGGTGGTCGCGCAGCGGCGCGGTGTGCGGCCACTGCAGGCGCAGCCCCGGCCAGTAACTCACCTTCTAAGTGTTGAAGTCGCCGCTAGCTAGGGATATCAACCGCGCCCGTTCATTCCGTCGCTACATCCTGACCATAGAGCCTTCGCAGCAGGAAGAATTCATTAATCGGGCGGTCGTCCGTAAGCGCGGGAGTAGCCGGCGAGAGCGCGATGATGGCATCAGTGGACGACTGGTGGGAAAGAAGCAGATTCATCTGCTCTTCTGGCGACGGCGCGGGCCCCCATTCCATCATGTCGGAGACTGCGCCCGGCGGCATCCGTGCCAACAATTCCGCCGCGGTCCGGACTGGAATGGGGCGTTCACTCGCCAGGAAGTGCCAGCCCCACCCTCCCATCCCGCGAAACACGCGAACGTAAGGAAAGGAACTCTTGATCGCCCGCGCTACCGCCGCTTGCGTGGGATCGGACGCCACGGGTAGCCATTGCTGCAGGATCCCGCCCGGCTCCAATCGCTGTTTGGCAACGGCGTAGAAGTCCTGCGAATATAGCAGGCTCGAACCCGCCGCCGGCACCGGCGGAGGAGGGTCCACGATAATGGCGTCATACTTGGCGGGGGAACGTTCCAGGAAGCGCCGACCGTCGTCGATGACCACATGCGCGAGCGGCGACGCCATCACCTCGGCTGCATCCGCGTGGTAATAACTGAAGAGCCGCGGCACGCTGGGCACAAGCTCGACCGCTGTAGTGGAAATATTCCAAGCAATGGCCGAGCGGAACGTAGTTCCCATACCGAAACAGATGATCAGGGCACTGTGGGGTGTGTGGTCGAGCGAGGCCAGCGTGATGTGTGCCATCATCTTAGTGATGGGGGTGAGGATGGTCATCCCCGTCCCATTCACCAGAAGCCGCCGCTTCATGCCTTCTCCTGCGGCAGTCACGGTTGCGGTCGAATCGCGCAGCACTCTTCGGCCATGGAACTGGGTTTCGAAATCTTTAGTCGTCAGCAAGACCGACAGCGCCAGCAGCAGAATGCCGTAGGCCGACGCGCGACTGAGTATCTGGAAGCCGGGTACGCGCCGGCTGGGAAACGCCATTGCGAACCACGGCAGGGCAAACAGAAGCACGGACCAGTGCTCGCCTACCAGAGGCAGCAAGAGGAATCCGCAAACCAGCGGACCCATGATGCACCCCACCACGTTGACGGCATAGGCGCGACCGGCCCGGTCGGGATCGCCTCCAGACCACCGGTCCACCAGCATGGGCGTGAGGAATCCGATCATTCCCGCAAATGGCATGACGCCCAGAAAAACCCGGGCCAGCGGGTGCAAAGGAAGGCGCGCATCGCCGGTCAGCAGCGGCAGCATTCCCAGCAGCGCCAGTGAGATCCACGTGAGCCGGTTCTCCTGCGTTCGGCTGCGGCTCCAGTAGCGGTAAATCTGCGATCCCGCAAACGTGGCCGACAGGTACGCCACCAGGATCATGCCAAAGGAATAGACGACCGGGCCCATATAGGGCGTGAAGAGCCGAATCCATATCAACTCCATGCCCATAGTGGCCAGCCCGGTCGTGAACAGTAGGACCAACACGCTTTCGTGGCTGCCGGTGGCGCCATGGGCAGCGGCGGGAGGGCTTGAGGTGCGCGGCTGACCCGGGCGAGTGGCGAGTGAAACAACAAACGCAGAAGCCGCGATGACCACATTCAGAGCCGCCCCAATCCGCAGGGTCTTATGAAGGCCGTATGGCTCGATGAGGAGCAACGGCAGGAACGAACCCAGCACCGCGCCCAGCACATTCGCAAGATAGAGAAAACTGAAAGACCGGCGATCGCTTTCTTGCTGGCGGTTGCGGATCGCGAACATGGCCACTGGAATGGTCGCCCCCATGCACGCGCAAAACGGAACCATGGTCGCGGCCAGCCACACTCCTGAGATCAAGTAGTAGGCGGCCGAAGACACCGCCGCGCGATCCGCCAGCCCCTCCAGCAGGCCATGCCCCCAAACCAGTTCCGCCGGAACCACCAGAGCGGACAACCCGATCATGAGCTCAAGCAGGGCGTACAGTCGCAGCGCAGGAAAGCTGATGCGGTCTCCATAGCGGCGCACCGCCGCGCCCGCGAACCATGATCCCGCCCCCAGTCCCGCCATGAACACGGAAAGGACGATCGAGGTCAGGGCCGTGGTTACGCCAAACTGCGCCATCGACAGCCGCAACCATATGAGTTCGCACAGAACGCTACAGAATCCCGAGACAAAGAAAAACACAAAATACCACGCCATTCTTTTTGCCTTTCCGAACCGAACTTCGCGCTGTACGCAAAAATCGGAGACAGTGACTGCCTCCGGATGCGCTTTTCGCTTCACGGTGGAAGAGACGCCATGACACACCAAACATACCCACATCCTGTCCCGGGGCAATAGGGAGGATGGCTAGGGTTGTCGGGCGTCAAATCACCGCAAGATTCACAAGACAGCACTATACACGCTCAGGACTGAACCAATTAGTTACTTTTGTAAGATCGCAGTCACCCATTAAGTGGTTCTTAGGCGATTCGGCGGTGGGTGCCCTGCTTCTCGCCCTTGTCGAGAAGCGGAACTTTTCGCCGCGATTACCTAGTGAGGTGTCCCGCGAGTTCGCGGCATAAATCCACACGGTCATCCGGAGCTAAGCAAAGGACCTATGGATTTGAATTCGCACTGCATGGGTCTTTCCCCTTCAGCTCCGCTCAGGGTCAGGACGACGGTTCGAACTTATGTCGCGAATTTACGGGACACGACACGAGTTCGTTGTTCGATCCTTGTTTCGTCAGCATTGGACGCTATGCGCCGTCGCCGCGCCAACATCCAAGTGCCTCAACTCTGATCGTCATGCCGTGGAATCTGAAGCGCTACCCCGGCGCCGATGAAGATTCGATCACGGCGGCGTAAAACCAGGGCCCGCTCCGGTGCTGGCCGTCCGGCCGCCCACTTTTCGAAAAGCGCGAAAACTAGGGCACCCGCGTTTTCTTCTCTGCCAACAATAAGAACAACCAACTCGTTCCGCTCAAGCTCGGCTTGGGCCGGGGGTTTTCGCCAGTCCGCGGATTCACGGTAACGGCCGTAAACCGGAGTCAAAACAAAAGGCCGCTCTGTCGAGCAGCCTTTCTTATTTCTTGAGCTAAGAGCTAAAAGCCAAGAGCTAGAAGTTAGTCTCCCGCCACCGGCTCGCCAACTTCTTCACTCTCTTTCACCTCTTTCGCGGCGCCGTTTCCATTTGCCGGAGCGATCGCGCCCAGCGGGATGAATCCGCCTTCATTCGACGTTGCCGGTTTCTCTTTCAGGACAACCTCCCGATAGAGCTGCGCCATGCGCGCGTCGTAGGCCGCGTCGTTCTTGATCTTGTTGTCTTTAGCCTTGTTGTCGCGGGCCCGCATCTTCTCTTCGCGCGCCGTCTTCGCAATGCCCAACCTGTCGAGATCGTGCTGCACTTCGCGCGTAACAATCTCTTCCCGCAGGTAGAGCGTGTGCTCTTTGTCTTCCATGTTGACTTTCTTGCCGCCCGCGAATATCTCGTGACGCCCGTGCTCTTCATACCACTTAGTAAGAGTCGACGTCATGTGCATCTTCTCGATGATGTTGCGCCAGCCCACGCCCGTGTTGTAAGCGCAGAAGCTGATCTCGCCTTCCTGCGTCGCGTACGGAATGATGCACTGCTCGGTGCGCCGGAAGTCGTAGTTAAACAGATCCTGGAACCACATCCCGGCGATGAACAGAAAGTTCCACCGGTCTTGACGCCGCTTCATCACGTCGTCAATCGTCCGGTCCGGACCGACCTTGCCGTAGTTCCTGCCCGTGGCATTGAAATTCTTGTCGAACTTCTTGAGCAGGTCCATCATCTTGAAGTGCGTCGGCGACTGGAACGAGTCGTAGTTCTTCATCAGCGCCAGCGCCATTCCGAACACGGTCCAGAATTTGCTGCGGGCCGCATCGTTGATCTTGGCAATATCCTTGGCGAGTTGGTCGCCCTTAAGAAACGCCGTAACTGGTACCGCTTCCTTAGTTTCTTTATCAATCATGACCGCCATCCCCGTTCCGCAATTGGGATGACAGCCGCAGGAGAGTTGGCCCCAGTCGTTGTTTGATTCCTGGGCGTGCATTACGTCGGCCCAGTCGGAGAAAGTGCTCATGAAACTGATGGGGAACCAGTCGCGGGCGGGTTCGCCGAGGCCGGTTTGACTTTTTACGTCGTGGGCTAAGTGCGCCAGCGTGTAACGCTGTGCGATCCGCCGTTCGTCGGTGATGGCTTCGTCGCGGCCGGTGAAAGAAACAGGCTGGAAGCTGAGGAAGCCGATCTTCTTCGGATTGTCGAGCGCGAACTGAATGATCCGTCCGACCTGCTCGTTGTTGATGCCGTTGATGATGGTGATGACGGGCACGATTTCGCAACCGGCGCGATGCAGATTGTCGATCGCTTTCAGTTTTACGTCGAACAGGTTGCCGACGGCGCGATGATCATTGGCGGCGTTGCCGATGCCGTCAAACTGCAGGTAGGCGTAACGCACGCCGGCTTCAACCGCCTGTTGCGCGAATTCAAAACTCTTGGCGAACTCAATCCCGTTGGTTGCGGCCTGCACGCTGTTGAAGCCGACTTTGCGGGCGTAACGAACCGCGTCGAGGAAATAGGGCGAAAGCGTGGGCTCGCCGCCGGAAAACTGCACCGACATCTGACGGCGCGGCTTGAGGGTGATGGCGTTGTCGAGCACGGTCTTGATTTCTTCCCAGGTGAGTTCGTGGACGAAGCCGACCTGGTTGGCGTCCATGAAGCAGGGATCGCACATCATGTTGCAGCGGTTGGTGAGATCGACGGTGAGCACGGCGCCGCGTCCATACTTCAGGGTGGAAGAACCGTGGTGATGCAGCTTCTCGTCGCCATGGGCGCGGATATCGCGGCCGGGAAAAACCTCTTCGAGGTGACGCGAGAATTCGAGGTCGAAGGACATCAGGTCTTCGAAGTGCCCGTGCTTGGGGCAGTCCTTGACCATCCAGAGCTTGCCTTCGCGTTCGACGATCTGGGCCTTGATCTCGCCGACCTTTTCGTTCGTCAGAACGTCGACCGGCAAGTGGCCGTCGAGGATCTGCTGACGAATTTCAGGCACGCACTTGGGACAAAGCGAATCGGTGGTGCGCGGCCAGCCGAGCGGCGGCTTTGACTTTTCCCAGGACTTGAGCAGGGGCTTGTCGGACCACTTCGGAGTCGGCGACGCATTCGGAGCAACGCGGTTCAGGCGTTCAAACACTGCCCATGCGCCCGTGGCGGCAACGGTCACGGCCTTCTCGACATATTTAATCGGCTTGTGCATTCTGCTCTCGCTTTCCTCAGCTCGGGAGTTAGAAATGTCCCCGCGGTCCCGCGTACGGGAACCAGCGTGAATAGACTTGTCCACGAGGAAACCTACCTGTGAAAACCCAGAAGTTTCGATGCGTGGAATGGGTCACGGTGATCCTATTGAAAGCGCAGTCGTTACGCACGAAGAAGTCAATGAAGGGGAGAAAAACGGGGTTAAGCGGGGAATTGGGGGATTTTATGGGCGTAAGTTGTTGAAAAGGCAGGGGCAGCTCTCAGCTCTCAGCTTTCGGCTTTCAACTCTTAGCTGTTGGCTCTTAGCCGTTAGCTCTTGGCTTATTCTCCGTGCGAGTTCGCTTGGTTCAACGCTCCGCAAACGGCGCGTTAGGACGGGGCAGCCCGCGTCGTCGCTCGTCTCGAAAAAACGCGAGACGTGGGGCGCCCGGCTTTCACTCTTGGCTGCGATGGAACCTCTGCGGCTCTTCCCTTATTCTTCCTTGCCCTGGAGAAGACAGGATACGCCTTGGAGTATATTCAGCAGCTTGAATCAGATCAGCGTCGCTGAGGCTGGGATCCTGATCTCACAAGTTGGCACTAATAGGCCAGCATGACGAACACGGATGGGCCAATGTAAAGAAAACGATGTTCTGCTAGAATGTGCGCCGAGGTCCGAGGGTAGGTTCTGGACTCGGACAAGTTAGACGGGCCCATCCTAAGAAGAGTTTCTCGAAGAGCCTCCGGGATTAAAATTGTGGCGGACCGCTGGAATCGATCTGGCCGATTATATTGGTAAGATTCCAAGCGGCTCGCGTAGGGGTGAGCCATGGCATTGCACCCTGAACAGCGGAAGCACCATTTACCGGAAGAAGCGCCAGTCGTAGAAGACCCGATCCGATGGGACTTGGAAGAAAACGAAGACTGGCATCGCGATCTGGTTGAGCACAGCCAAGACCTGCTGTGCGCCCACGACCTCGAAGGCCGATTGCTGTCGGTCAATCCCGTTCCAGCGCGTCTGCTGGGTTACAGCGTAGAAGAAATGCTGCGCATGTGGCTGCAGGATGTTATCGATCCGCAATTCCGCGATCTGTGCGATGCCTATCTGGGCGAGATCGAGCGCACGGGAGAATCTCGCGGACTGATGGCGGTGATGACGCGATCGGGAGAACAGCGGATATTGGAGTATCACAGCACGCTGCGCACCGAGGGAGTGGCGACCCCCATTGTGCAAGGGATCGGGCGCGACGTCACGGAACGGGTGAGGGCGGAGCAGGCGTTGCGCGCGAGCAATGAAAAGCTGCTGGGTACGGTGCGCGAACAGGAGCGGACGCTCCACGAGCTGACTCTGTTCCGGACGCTGCTGGACCAATCGAACGATGCCATTGAGGTAATCGATCCGGAGACCATGCGCTTTCTCGATGTGAATGAGAGGGCATGCGCAGAGCTTGGATACAGCCGGGAAGAGCTTTTGTCGATGACCGTTTTTGACATCGACCCGAACATCGACGAAGGTCGGCGCGCGTGGGTGCGTCAGCAGGTAAGGGAGTCGGGCTTCGCAATCGTAGAGAGAGTGCACCGGCGGAAAGATGGAACGACGTTTCCCGTGGAAGTCAATTTTCGGAGGGTGCAACTGGACCGGGAGTATGTCGTGGCCGTGACGCGCGACATCACGGCCCGGAAGCGGGCGGAGGAGGCGTTACGGGAGACCAACGAAGAGCTGCTGAAGACGGCGCGCGAGCGGGAGCGAACGCTCCACGAGCTGACGCTGTTCCGGACGCTGCTGGACCAATCGAACGATGCCATTCAGGTAGTCGATCCGGAGACCCTGCGTTTTCTGGATGTGAATGAGAGGGCGTGCGTTGAACTCGGGTACAGCCGGGAAGAACTTTTGTCGATGACGGTTTTCGACATCGACCCGAACATCAACGAAGATTGGCGCGCGTTTATGCGGCAGCAGATGCAGGAGTCGGAATTCGCCATCATGGAAAGAGTGCACCGGCGGAAGGATGGAACGACGTTCCCGGTGGAAGTGAATTCGCGAAGGGTGCGACTGGATAGGGATTATCGCGTGGGCGTGGTGCGCGACATCACGGAGCGCAAGCGGGCGGAGGAGGCGTTGCGGGAAAGCAAACTGCTATTCCGGACGGTGTACGAACGCTCTCCGATAGGCATTGCTATGGTGGATTCGCGCAGCGGGCAAATTCTGCAAGTCAATCCGAAGTCCTGCGAAATCGCCGGACGCAGCGAAGAAGAACTGCTGGGGATCGACGCAAGGAGCATTACCCACCCCGATGATGCTGGGCAAACCAGCGAATACCTGCAGCAACTGGCCGAGGAAAAGGTGGCGAGTTACGGAACCGACAAAAGGTATGTTCACCCGGATGGATCGGTGCGCTGGGCGAGGGTTCTGGCGGTGCCGATGTGGGGTAAAGGCGAGACGCGCCGATGGCACATGGGTCTGATACAGGACATCACGGAACAAAAGCAGGCGGAGGAAGCGATCGCCACCCTGGTGCAGGTGCGAGCCGACAGCAGCGAGAACTTTTTTCACTCGATGGCCGGTCAGCTCGCCAAGTGCCTGGAGGCCGACTATACGATGATTGGGGAACTCATCGAAGGCGAAGAATGCAAGGTGAGAACGATTGGTGTCTGTGATCATGGCGTGATCGCGGAGAACTTCACTTACGATTTGGCTCATACTCCCTCCGAAACAGTCATGCGGCAAGGCGCCTGCTCTCATGTTGCCGGCGTGTCAGGGATGTTCCCGAAAGACGTTTGGCTCAAACAAATGAAGATGGAGGGATATGCCGGGACGCCTTTGCGCGATTCGCAAGGGCGTGTGATTGGCGTCATGGTGGCGCTCTACACGCGGCCGCTGGCGAATGCAAAATTCGCGGAAATAATTCTGCAACTGTTCTCGACGCGAACGGCGGCGGAGATCGAGCGCAAGCGCGCCGAGGAGGCCTTGCGGCAAAGCGAGGAACGGTTCCGGGTGGCAATAAGGAATTCTCCGATTACGGTGTTCAACCTGGACCGGGATTTGCGTTACACCTGGATGTACAATCCTCAACTTCCGGGGCGGATGAGCGATCATTTGGGAAGGACGCAAGGCGAGTTCTACAGCCCTGAGGACGCTGAGCGCATCACTGAAATCCGGCGGCGGGTGCTCGAGACCGGGGTGGGAACGCGTCATGAAACACAGATCGTGGATAGCGGTCGAACGCACTACTTCGATACGACGATCGAACCGGTTTTGGACGCGGCGGGCAAGGTGATTGGAATCACCGGCGCCGCCACGGACGTCACCGCGCTCCGCGAAGCAACCGAGGCGCTGCGCGAAGCCAAAAGAAAGCTCACCGAAGAAAAGCTTTATCTGGAGCAGGAAATCCATACGGAACTGGGGTTTGCGGAAATCATCGGGCAGAGCAAGGCCTTGCAAGCCGTCATGGAGCAGGTGGGGAAAGTGGCAGGCAGCGATGCCACCGTGCTGCTGCTGGGCGAAACGGGAACAGGGAAGGAACTGGTGGCGCGTGCGATCCACCGCTTGAGCCAGCGCGCCAACAATAGTTTCATCAAGATGAATTGTGCGGCGATTCCGTCGGGGCTGCTGGAGAGCGAGTTATTCGGCAATGAGAAGGGCGCGTTCACGGGAGCGGTGAGCAAGAAAATTGGTCGAATCGAACTGGCCGACAAGGGCACGCTGTTTCTGGACGAGATCGGGGAGATTTCGCTGGCGCTGCAACCGAAGCTGCTGCGGGTTTTGCAGGATCAGGAGTTCGAACGGCTGGGCGGAACCCATACCTTGAAGGTGGATTTTCGTTTGATCGCAGCGACGAACCGCAATTTGGCTGATGTCGTACGACAGCACGAGTTCCGGAGCGATTTGTATTACCGGCTGAACGTGTTTCCGATCCGCGTGCCGCCGTTACGGGAACGGCGCGACGACATCCGGTTGCTGGTGGAACACTTTGTGCAGAAGTGCGCGCGCCGGATGAACAAGTCGATCACCAGCATTCCAAAGAGAACCATGGACGCGCTGATGGGGTGGGAGTGGCCGGGGAATGTGCGGGAGTTGGAGAATTTTATCGAGCGGTCGGTGATTCTGACGCAAGGTTCGGTGCTGGTGTCGCCGTTAAGCGAACTGAAGCCGATTAGCACAACCGCGGAGGAGAAAGCCGTGGATGAGAGTCTGGAGGCGGCGGAACGCGAGCACATTCTGCGCGCTTTGCGGGAGAGCCACGGGCAGATTGGCGGGCTGAAAGGCGCAGCCATGCGGTTGGGATTGAAGCGGACAACGCTGCAATCGAAGCTGAAGCATTTTGGAATCGATCCGCGGTCAAAACCGCCGGAGCAGTAGTTCCCCGCGGATTAGTGGATAGTGGTCGGTGGTCGGTGGTCAGCCCGCCGGGGCGACGGTCGTTGCCGTACTTTTCTCTTTGTATATACTTACGTCCCAACTCGGTTGACCCGACCGAGATGACAGCCTACCATTACGCTTTTGCGTGCGGGCGAGTTCGGCTTCGCTCAGGGCACGTCCGCAGCCACACGAGCAGAATATACTTGCATTTTTCATTGGGGAAGATCCATCGGATGGGCATGTTTGCGATGCTGAAGAAGTTTGGATTTGTGGGCAACCGGCTGGCGGCTGCGATGTTGCTGGTTCTGCTGGCGGCTTCAACCGCATCATTCGCCCCATCTCAGACGGCGGAAAAGACCGCGGCCGGTCATAGCGTCGATCATTATTATGAACCGCTCCCGCAGGAAACCGGTGCGGCGGGGCTGAAGCTGATGCTGCGACGCTTGCAGACGACGACCCGTCTGATGCAGGTCACGGCGCATCCCGATGACGAAGACGGCGGCATGTTGACGCTCGAATCGCGCGGGAAAGGCGTCTCGACATTGCTGATGACGCTGACGCGCGGGGAAGGGGGACAGAACAAGCTGGGCAGCAATCTGTTCGACGCGCTGGGCGTGCTGCGGACGCTGGAGTTGCTGGCTTCCGACAGATATTACGGCGTTGAGCAGCGATTCTCGCGCGTGGCGGATTTTGGATATTCGAAGACTCCCGAAGAAACATTTCAGAAGTGGCAAGGGCACGATATCGCGCTCGGCGACATGGTGCGGGTGATTCGAACCTTTCGTCCGGACGTGCTGGTGGCGCGGTTTTCGGGCACGGATCGCGATGGCCATGGGCATCATCAGGCATCGGCGATCTTGACGAAAGAGGCGTTCCGCGCGGCGGCCGATCCGAAGCGGTTTCCGGGGCAAATCAAAGAAGGCCTCGAACCCTGGCAGCCGAAGAAGTTGTATATCGGCAATGTGTGCGGCTTTGGGGCAATGACGTGCGATGCCGCGAATTACACGCTGCGGCTCAACACGGGAGTCGTCGATCCGCTGCTGGGAGCGTCCTACATACAGTTTGCCATGCAAGGACTGCGTCACCAGCAGTCGCAAGGGGCGGCGAATTGGACGGTCGAACCGGGCGACCGGTTCACGTATTACAAGCTGGTGGATTCGGTGCCAGAGTCGTTGATGTCCTCGCCGAAAGATAGAGATAAAGACGGGCACGAGCAGGATTTCTTTGACGGGATTGATACGACGCTGCCGGGGCTGGCGGACCGATTATCCGCCGATCGCACCAGCGATAAAGAACGAAAGTGGCTGCGCAGCAAGTTGGAAGAGATTCAGAACAGAATTGATATTGCCGAGCGAGCGGGAAATGACCTCGTGACATTGGATGCGGCCCTTGCGGAGGCAGGGGAGTTCACGAGTAGGTTGCTAGTAGTTGGTGGACTGCCTGAACCCTGGTACGAACAGACAGCTCCTACGCTCGAGAGTTTACAAAATGAAATCGAAAGAGCTCGTGCTCTAATTGCGGGAGCAAAGCTCGATGTAGTAGTGGATGCGCCCGCGGGCACGGGTCCCGACGATGCGTTTATGGCGGTGCCGGGCGGAACGTTCGAGGTTACTGCGAAATTATCGGCTCCCGCCGGCATAGATAAGCGTGCAATTATTGCCCTTCGCTTCCCGGTAGTCCAATCCGCGTTAGGGCCGAGAACGTTATGGAAGTCTGAAGAACTCAACAAGAATGTTTCTAAGAATGAATTGACGATACGTTTCCGCGTCCACGTTCCGCTGCAGGCAGAGATAACGCGCCCTTATTGGCATCGTCACGATCCTGAGCGCGATGCTCTGAACACAATTGACGAACCGCAATACCAGACGCCCCCCTTTCCCCCGCCACCCGTGGGCGCCGTTGGCTATTTTGGAAAAGTTGACTATCTTGGAAAAGAAGAAGTCGTGAATGCAATTTGCATGGTGCGTTACAGGAACGCATCCGGGGAAACTGCCGAGCGACCATTAGCAGTCGCTCCCGCTTTTTCTGTGGGACTATCGCCAGCAACCGAGGTGATTCCGTCCGATAAGCGTGGCAGCACGAGCGTAAAGACCACAGCGCGCAACCAGGGCAGTGGTTCCGAAGCGCGCGTTGCCTTGGATGTGCCGAATGGGTGGCGGGCCGAGCCGACGCAGGAATCTGTCCACATTCCCAAAGATGAGTTGAAGGACGCCACATTCCAGGTATTCCCTTCCGAGTTGAAGGAAGGCCAGACTCATATCCGGGCGGAACTGACCAGCGACAAAAAGACCTACGGCGAAGGTTATACAGTCGTCACGCGCGAAGATCTCGGGACCTTTTATTACTATCAGCCAGCAGTGCAGCACGTTTCGATTGTCGACGTGAAGGTTCAAAAGGATCTGAAGATCGGCTACATCATGGGCGCGGGCGATGAGATTCCGACCGTACTCAAGCAGATCGGGATGGATGTAACGATGATTCCGGCGGAGAAGCTGGGCTCGGAAGATTTGAGCCGGTATCAGACGATTGTGCTCGGGATTCGCGCTTACGACACGCAGAAAGATGTGATCGCGAATAACAAACGTCTGCTTGATTTTGTGCGGGCGGGCGGACGGCTGGTGGTGCAGTACAACACCCTCAACGCCGCGGCGGGCGATTTCAATTCGGGCAAGTTGACGCCGTATCCGGCAACGCTCGGGCGGACGCGGGTTTCGGTGGAAGAGGCTCCGGTTGCGATTCTCGATCCCGCGAACCCGATCTTTCATTCTCCAAACGAAATCACGCAGAAAGATTTCGAGGGCTGGGTGCAGGAACGTGGGCTGTACTTCATGAACCAGTGGGACAGCAACTTTACCCCGCTGCTCGAATCGCACGATCCGGGCGAGGGCGAGCAGAAGGGCGGACTGCTGGTGGCACATTACGGCAAGGGGACGTATATCTATACGGGATATGCGTTCTTTCGGCAGTTACCAGCAGGAGTGCCGGGAGCGGTGCGGTTGTTTGTGAATCTGGTCGGTAGTCGTTAGTAGTTGGGTGTTAGTCGTTAGTCGTTAGTCGTTCGGGGAATTGTTGCGAACGACGAATAGCGAACGACTAACGACGATCGGTTCGCCAACGACTAACGACTATCGGCCAACGACTTATTCCATGGCAATTCCACTCGAAGGCGGGTCCGACACCAAGCCGCAACTCGTCCGCGGCATTGGCCTGGGTTCCGCTACTGCGCTGAACATGATTGACATGATCGGCGTGGGACCGTTTATTACGATCCCGCTGATCGTGACCGCGATGGGCGGTCCGCAGGCGATGCTGGGATGGGTAGTAGGCGCGGCGCTGGCCGTCTGTGACGGACTGGTGTGGGCGGAGCTGGGCGCGGCGATGCCGGGGTCGGGCGGCTCGTATCGTTACTTGAAAGAGATCTACGGGCCTCAGAAATTGGGGCGCGCGGTTTCCTTCCTTTTTGTCTGGCAACTTTCATTCAGCGCTCCGCTTTCGATTGCCACGGGAGCCGTAGGGCTCTCGCAATACGCCTCTTTCTTCTGGCCGGGGCTGGAGCGGGTTTGGGCGGCGCGCACGTTCAGCCTGAATCTGCCACTGCTGGGTCAACTGCAGTTGACCTGGGTCGCAATGCCCGCGACTCTGCTTGCCATCGGAGTCTGCGTGTTCACCGCGTTTCTGCTTTACCGGCGGATCACGGCGATCTCATGGCTTTCAAAACTGCTTTGGGTGGGCGTGATGGGAACGATTGGGTGGATCATCTTCGCCGGCCTCACCCATTTCAATGCGCGGCAGGCTTTTGATTTTCCTCCTGGCGCGTTTTCGCTTTCGCGAGATTTCTTTCATGGCTTGGGCGGGGCGATGCTGATCATCACTTATGACTATTGGGGCTATTACAACGTGTGCTTCCTTGGGGGTGAGATCAAGAATCCGGGAAAAAACATTCCGCGGGCTTTGTTGCTATCGATTCTGGCAGTGGCTTGTCTGTATCTCTTGATGAACGTCAGCATTCTTGGCGTGGTGCCGTGGCGGGAGCTGGCGCAGTCGGGGGCGTCGAACGGCAAGCTGTACGTGGTTTCCGCTTTTATGCAGAGAATCTACGGGCATGGGGCGGGCGGAGTGGTGTCGGCGCTGGTGATGTGGACGGCGTTCTCGTCGGTGTTCTCGCTAACGCTGGGCTATTCGCGCGTGCCGTACGCGGCGGCGCTTGATGGGAATTATTTTCGGGCGTTTGCGCGAGTGCATCCGGTGTATCAGTTTCCTTATGTTTCATTGCTGGCGCTGGCGGGCGTGGCGGCGCTGTTCTGTTTTCTGCGGCTGGCGGATTTGATTGCGGCGCTGGTGGTGATCCGGATCATCCTGCAATTCCTGGTGCAGAGCATTGGCGTGATTGTGCTGCGGATTCGGCGTCCGGAGATGGCGCGTCCGTTTCGTATGTGGCTTTATCCGGTGCCGGCGCTGGTGGCGGCGGGAAGCTTCGTTTTCATTTTGATTTCACGCGCGGGGTTTTTGCGGGAGATCCGGTATGCGGCGGTGATTCTGGCGGTGGGGATTGTGGTTTATTGTGTGCGGGCGTGGCGGCGGCGGGAGTGGCCGTTTGGGAGTCCGTCGTTGGTCGTTGATCGGTAGCCGTTCGCTGCTCGTGGGTCGCTGTTCGCGGGAAAGTCAAAGGCTAACCGCAGAGACCGCAAAGGACGCCGAGAAGGTGCCGCGTGGGTCGGCTCGCGCCGGCCTTATTTTCTTGCGGAGCCATGTTTCTTGCGCCAGTCCGCTCCGTCGCGTCCGCCGTGGAGCGCGATCTCGGTGAGGATGAGTTCGGCGGTAAGCCGGCGCTTGGTGAGATGGGCGGCGATTCTCTGCTTCGCCGTTTTCGGTGAAACTTTCGGATCGAGGAATACCAGCACGGACGGGCCCGCTCCGCTGAGGGCGGCGCCGAGAATGCCGGAGTCTCCGGTGAGTTCTTTGAGGGCGGGAAGCAGCGGACAGAGGGGGGCGCGATAAGGCTGGTGAATGCGGTCTTCGAGCGCCGAGGAGAGCAGGTCGGGACGGTCCTGGGTGAAGGCGGCGAGCAGCAGCATCGAGTTCTGAATGTTGGTGACGGCATCGGCGCGCGAATACTGGAAGGGCAGCACGCGGCGGGCTTGCTCGGTCAGGAGCGGGGCATCGGGAACCGCCAGGAGCAGCGGCCACTTCCCTTTCGGCTTCACTTCGACCACCTGCGCCTGCACCTGATTGGCCATGCGAGCCACGGTGAGCGCGCCCATCCAGCAGGCAGAGGCGTTGTCGGGATGGTGCTCGCGCATGGAAGCCTCGCCGACGATGCGGTCGTCTTTCCAGCGCAGATGTCCGAAATGCACGGCCAGCGCGATGCCGGCCAGGCGGGCGGCGGCGGACGATCCGCAACCTCTGCCGATGGGAATCTCGTTTTCGATGTGGATGCGCAAGGGCGCGATTTTGCGGTTCTCCGATTCGAGGACCTCGCAATAGGTGGTGACGATGAGGTGGTTTTCTATCCGGGCGCAGATCTGCGCGTCGCGGCCTTCCGCTGTGACGAAGAAGTCGGGCGCGCGCTCGGCACGCAAGCGCAGATGGAAATCCAGGGCAAGGGCGGCGGCGTCGAAGGCCGGGCCCAGATTGGCGGAGGTCGCCGGCAGCGCCAGGCGCAGCGAACGGTCTAAAGATGTAGGGCGTGAAGGCATAAGTTAGAAAGCAAAATCCTCGGCAAAACCTAGCCGAAACGATAGAAATGGAAGGCTTTAGCCCGGTCCCGGCCTAAGCAGAATCCTTTACAATCGACACTGACGTTGAACTGATTTTTATACACGAGTTTGCGGCGAACTGCTACGAATTTCTGCGGGATTATGCTTTTGGCAGACCCATATCCCACGATGCCTGGGCCGATTGATCGAGTTTGTACGTGATCTCGACGAGGAGGTATACCGAAACCGGCTTCCCATTTTTCGTTGCAGGGGTAAACTTCCATTGCGAAACGGCCTCGACGGCTCTCTTATCTAAAGCCTCGCACAAACCCCTCTTAATTCTCGGATCTTTCACCAGCCCGTCTCTCGTCACAATGATTCGCAACACAACTGTCCCTTCAATTTTCGCTTTGCGAGACGCCTCATCATATCCGGGATCTGGCGAATACGTGGGACGTGGAGGTGCGATGCATTCTGCGGAATCGTTGGCATCTCCGCGACAAATTGGCCCCCAAAGCGGTTGTTGATCTCCGCTTTGAGCAAACGCTGCGATAATCAACAGCATGAGCACTATTGCTAGGCGCATTAGCTTTCCTCTAAGAAAGACCATCTTTATTATCCTCAGTGTTCATGCGTCGCTGGGTTTGTCAAGAGCATAATTCCGAATTTCTCTCGGCCGCGTCGAGCGCGGCAATGACGGCCCCGAGATCGGCATCAAGCACAACCGGGGCACGCTGCAGATATTTTGCCTGGGCGGCCTCGGTCTCCTCGGGCGTTCCGGCGATGGACGTGCCGGCGACAGCCGTATCGGCGAACAGTTCCCCGCGATGGAACTTGATGGTGAAATCGGGATCTTTGAGAGCATGGCCGGTCAGGATCAGGACGACGGCCTCGCCGGGCTTGACGAACCCGCTCCGGCGCAGCTTCTTGAGCCCAGCCAGCGTGACGGCGGAGGCGGGCTCGCAACCGATGCCATCGGCGCCGATTTCGGCTTTGGCCGTGGCGATCTCGATCTCTGTGACCTCTTCGACCTCACCGCCGGTCGCCTGAAGCACGCGCAGGGCTTTCTTCCACGATGCCGGGTTGCCGATGCGTATGGCGGTCGCGAGCGTGTCGGCAGTCATCGCTTCGAGCTTCCTGCCTCCGAACTCGCGCACGCTGCGGTAGAACGGATTCGCGCCGTGCGCCTGGATGATGGAAAGTTTCGGCAGGCGCGAGATCAGTTTAAGATCGCGCATTTCGATCAGCGCCTTGCCAATCGCCGAGCTGTTTCCGAGATTGCCGCCGGGGACGATGATGTGGTCCGGCGGCTCCCACGCGAGTTGCTCCATGAGTTCGATGGCGGCGGTTTTCTGGCCTTCGATGCGATAAGGATTCACCGAATTCAGCAGACAGACCGGTTTCTGGCGGACAAGGTCGTTGAGGATGCGGACGCATCCATCGAAATCGGTGCGGAGCTGGCAGGTGAGGGCGCCGTAGTCGAGCGATTGCGAAAGTTTGCCCCAGGAAATCTTGCCTTCCGGAATCAGCACCAGGCTGCGCATGTTGCCGCGCGCCGCATAGGCGGCCATGGAGGCCGAAGTGTTGCCAGTGGAAGCGCAGGCAACCCAGGCGAATCTTCCCTGGTGCGCAAACGAAGCTGCGAACGTCATGCCCGTGTCTTTAAACGATGCGGTCGGGTTCATGCCCTGGTGCTTGGCGCGAAGATTCTCGACCCCAGCCGCGCGCGCGCACCGTGGCAAGCGGTAGAGTGGCGTGTTTCCTTCGCGCAGGGTGATGGCGTGCTCTTCCGGAATGTGGGGAAGGAGTTCGCGGAAGCGCCAGACTCCGCTCTGGTCGAGCGCATCGCGTGAGGTGCAGCGGCTGAGCCAGAGGGCCTTCAGCGTCGCCGGGTCGAATGCAGGTGAATCGAAAGCCCATCCGGGAAAAAAGAATTCCAGCAGATCGCCGCAAGCGGTGCAGCGGAAGTCCCGGCTGGCGGAATCGGGCGTAGCGCCGCAAGCGATGCAGCGCAGGCGGGAGATGGATTCGAAGGTTTGAGTAGTCGACAAGGGCTATGATTCCGTTGAACGGCGGCCGCTAATTGCGCTCGCCCATAGACATGATACGGCACGCCTGCGCCAGCGAGGCCCGGATACGCAATTGAATTTTCAGGCGCAGCGGGCGCGGACAAGAGTGCCCGCGCCGCACATGCTGTGGCTTAGAACCTTGCTGCGACCTGTCAGCGCGGGTAATCTTAAGAGATTCCAGCTTTATTAAGGGAGCTTTGGAAATGAAAAAGCACGAGTTCCGTCAGGAAACCGAGGCGGTACGCGGGGGCGCCAGCCTCGCTAAAAAGAACGGTCCGCTCACCGCGCCCATCTATCAGACTTCGACCTTCGAAGTCGCCGACATGCAGGAGCAGGTGCGCGCCACTCCTACCGACCGCTTCTACACGCGCTACGGCAATCCCACGCATACGGTCGCCGAGAATGCCATCGCCGAACTCGAGGGCACGGATGCGGCGCTGCTGTTCTCTTCCGGTATGGCCGCAATCACGACTTCAATTCTGGCGCTGGTAAAGGCGGGCGACCATATTGTGGCGCAGCGCGATATTTATGGCGGCGTGATCAAGTTCCTTTCGCAGTGGCTGCCGAAGCTGGGGATCGAAACGACGTTCGTCGACACCAACGACATCGAGCAGCATGATCGCGCCATCCGGCCCAACACAAAGCTCTTGCACATCGAGTCTCCGACGAATCCAAACATCCGGGTCGTCGATCTGGAAAAGATTGCGGCGCTGGCGCGCAAGCGCGGCCTGATCTCGACCATTGATTCGACCTTTGCCACGCCGATCAATTGCCGTCCGGCGGAGTGGGGCATCGATCTGGTGCTGCATTCGGGGACGAAATATTTTGGCGGACATTCCGACCTGATCTGCGGCATCGCGACCGGACGACGCGATTTGATCGAGCAGATCCATCACACGCGCACCACGCTCGGCGGCTGCATGGATCCGCACGCGGCGTTTCTGCTGCTGCGCGGAATCAAGACGCTGGCCGTCCGGGTCGAGCGCCAGAACGAAAGCGCGCTGCGGATCGCCGAGTTCCTGAGCCGGCATCCCAAGGTGGCGCGGGTGCACTATCCGCTGCTGAAGGAGCATCCGGACTACGCGATCGCGAAGAAGCAAATGGCGGGCGCGGGCGGCGTCCTGAGCTTCGAGGTGGAAGGCAGCGGCGCCGACGCCTGCCGCGTGGCCGAGGCGCTGAACCTGTTTACCCTGGCGCCGAGTCTCGGCGGAGTGGATTCGCTGGTGACCATCCCGGTGCTGACCTCGCACGCCATGATCGCTCCCGACCTGAGGAAGAAGATGGGCGTAACCGAGCAGATGATCCGCCTGTCGGTGGGCCTTGAGCACGTCGAGGACCTGATCGCCGATCTGGAAAAAGGGTTAGCCGTACTGAGCCGGGAACGTGTGCGCGCGGGCGTTGCGGATTGACGATTGGTTGAATACTCGCGGCAAATCCCACTCATCGCAAAAAACGCGATGAGTGGGGCACCCGCCAATCGGTCAGAATGTAAACCGCGCTCCGAACTGGAACTGGCGCGGAGTATTGACGTTGTTGCTGATCACCCCGAACGATTGGCCTTCGCTAGCCACGCCGACTACGCTGTTCACACTCGGGTATCCGTACTGCGCGTAGTTGCTCATGTTATAGGCGGAAACATCGAAGCGGAGCGCCTTCGTTTCCGTAAATTTGATCGTCTTGTAAATGGAGAGGTCGAGATTGCGCGCCCCCCGGGTGCGAACATTGTCGAGATAGGACGGAGCAGTTCCCGGAATGTAAGGATTCGGATTGCCCCCGTTTTCGGTGCCAGGCTGCACGAAGCAATTTATGTTGAACCAGTCATTAACCATGTGCGGAGCCCCTTTCGAGGGATCGCAGATCATATCGGACCGCTGATTGAAGGGGGTCAGCGGATTTCCCGAGCCGGGAGAGTGGATTGGAACCCCTGTACTGAGATAGAGAATGGCGTTCACAGTCCAGCCGCCCGCAACGGCGTTGGCTACTCCATGCAGATTGACTGCCTGACCCTTGCCAATGGGTAGGTCGTAAGATGCCTGCCCGGTGAACGAGTACTTGACGTCTTGCGGGCTGATGGCGTGTTCATAGCCCAGATTTCTCCAGTCTTGTACCGATCCATTGTGGCTGCCCACGAAACCCAGGGGAGGATTGCCGTCGTCAGTAATCAGCTTAGCCCAGGTAAAAGTAGCCAGCGTGGTGAAATGGCCCGTCAGGCGCTTCTGCACTTTCGTCTGCAGCGAGTTGTATTCAGAGTCTCCCGCAGGATACCCCCAGGTGACGACGCCGCTTCCGAAGCCGCCGCTGCCGAACTGAGGATATTTTTCGAGCGCCATCCACTGCGGCACAGTCGATTGACCGTACCAGGCATTCGTCGAGGGCTGAATTGCCTCCCATGCATTAGGTACCGCGCAGCTCGGGTTGAATATGTAGCACAACGAATCGCCGTAGTGTGCAATTGTGCCGAGATCGAGCATGTTCTGATCCACGGAGCTGAAAGGCATAAAGAGTCCGCGGCTGCCCACATATCCAGCGCTCACCACTATCTGATGCGGGAGTTCATATTCCAGACCAAAGTTGTAGTTGTAGGTGGTGGGCGTGCGCTGAGCATGCTGCACGGTGTTGATGGTGATTCCCAGGTTATTGGTCAAGCCGGCGGGTGCTGTTGTGAAAATGGGGATAAGCCCATTGGGATAGGGATTGCTTAGCGAATACGGCACGGTGAAATTATCGGCGGGGAGTGTAGGGCCTCCTGAGATGGTACACGCCGATGAACCGTAAAAGACCCAATTGCCATCGAGGTTCGGGCAGTTGGAGTTCTGCCCGGTGCTGGAAGAGAATCCGTCGGTATTGATGGCGGCGCTGGCCGCCATCTCAGTGCTGGGCCCATAGTAGAAGCCTACGCCGCCGCGGATTACAAAATGGGTGATGGGCTGGAAAGCAAAAGCCAACCGGGGCCCGAAGTCGTGCATGTTGGTTTTGAAAGGAGAGCGGTTGCTGCTGTTATTGAAGATTTCCGCCCCGGTGTACGAAACTCCCAGATAGGTATTGCTGGCGTTGGGAGCGAAGTACTCCTGGCGGTTGAAGCGCTCGTTGCGCCCACCGAAAATGTCCCAGCGCAGACCGGCTGTAATCGTCAACTTCGGCGTGGCGTGGTAAGTGTCTTCGATAAACGCCGCGTAGTACGGATTGGATTCGGCGCCGAAGACGGGTCTGTCGAACTCACCGCTGTCTCCCATGCCGATGAGCATAGAAGCGTAATCGCTGCCGCCGACTAGATTGCCCGAGGCGGGCGAGGTTTGTTGATCGGTACCACCATAACCAAAACTGTAGGTGCCGGCTGGGGCGTAAGGCTGGCCCACGTTGAAATAACGTTTCATCCATTCGAAGCCGGTTGAGATTTGGTGTTTGCCGTGAATTTTCGTCAAGGTGACGTTGGCGTCACTATTCTCGCTGGCATCGACGAAGTTGTTGTAATCGGCGGTGCCGCCAACTCCGCCACCGTAGTCATCGAAAAGCATGAACGGAAGCTGTTTGGCGACCTGCTGCGCAGCCAGCGCGGGGGGGAAACCAACCGGAGTGCCATTTACGGAGCCCAGGTTCGTGATATCGGCGCTCAAGTACGACGCCGGGCCTCCTTGGTGTTCGTAGCGGCGGGTAAACGAGTAGCGCAAGTTCAGGACGGTAGAAGCATTAAGGGTCAGGTCATCAGCCACCAAGGCGCTGCGGCCGTTCGTGGTGTTCAGGGCATAATCGGGGTCCCAGCCTGGGCTGGGAAAGACGTTGGCGGTGGAAAACTTCAACTTGTCGTAGGAAAAGCGGGTGAAGAAGCGCTGCTTTTCGCTCTGGGCCCAATCCACCCGGACGTCGAACCGGCGCGCATTGAACGGATCCAATCCCGGAGCGGCGTAATTATAACCAACGGAGTTGATGTCCGTCGTCGCCTGATCGCAGGTGGACGGGCTGGGGTAGTTGCACTTGGGCATATTCGCCAAGAAGAGCAAGGCGATGGGATTGGGATTCGGGATGATGTTGCCTGGAAAGGCTTGCCGCGTACCATCGGGATTATCGGGCTGAGTAGGATCGTAGATGGTAAACCCCATCTGCGAGAAATTGCCCGTTCTTTCGAGACTCGTGGGGACGCTGTAAGTCTTGAGCCCTTCGAATTGTTCCTGCTGCGTATCCTCGTAATCGCCGAAGAAAAACAGCTTGTCTTTCTTGATTGCTCCACCAATCGCGCCACCTTCCTGATAACGATGGAACGACGGTGGCGTGTTTTTTTGACCGATGGACAACTGGGTTTGCTTATTGAAGTAGTCGTTGGCCGCCAGCACGTCGGGCCGAAATACACCGAAGACGTCGCCGTGAAACTTGTTGGTGCCGGACTTGCTGACCAGACTGATGACGCCTGCACCGCCGCTCTGATACGAGGCAGGCGTATTTTGGGTTTCGACGCGAACTTCCTGCACGCCATCTTCGGGGATTTCCATGGCGGGAATAATGGCGGCTGAGTTGTTTTCTGCGATGCCAATCGGTGCGCCGTCGAGCATGTAGTAGACCGAGCCCACGAGCGAACCATTGATGGTGTCGGCGGAAACGTCGACGCCCGGGCGTCCGACCGAAATGTTCTGAATGGACTGCATCGAGTCGCTCGAGTTAGGCGAACCGTTGACCGCATTCACGCCCGCACTCAACTGGATAAGATCGAACACGTTGCGGGACACCGAAGGCACGCGGTCAATCGCCTCGGCCGGGATCAGCGAGCCGACGGTAGAGTTGCTGGGCTCGACCAGTTCGATTCCTTCGGTGACGGTGACTGTCTCGGTGGCGGCGCCGACTTGCAGAGTGATATTGACCTCGGTGACCTGATCGACGTTGACCGTGATTTTTTCCTGGGCGACGCCCTTGAATCCCGTCTGGCTGGCGGTGACTTTGTAGAC
>Ga0208562_1000257_pt1 | contig 31699 bp, 46 predicted proteins | sample June2015DPH_16_1_3_FD_184715 | JGI IMG/M metagenome (GOLD analysis project Ga0208562, IMG submission 184715) | Peatland microbial communities from SPRUCE experiment site at the Marcell Experimental Forest, Minnesota, USA - June2015DPH_16_150... | ecosystem: Environmental > Terrestrial > Soil >... | reverse complement strand
GAGCAAGAACTTGCGAACTTTTTTAGGCAGCGGGAACAGGCGATTGCAAACGTTCACGCTGTTGACGGTGCGATTCAAGCGACCCAGCACCTTGTCGCCAAGCTGAAGGCGGAAGTTGAGAAGGGTGAGGCACTCGCCAAGGCGGAAGCCGAGAAGGTTGTCGGTGAAGCGTCGGCAGACGTTGCGGCAGTTGCGAGCAAGGTCGTGAGTATCGCCGAGGCTGTAGAAAAAGCCGTCTAAACGTCTCCAGTACTGCTGCTCACAGGCTGGATGCTCCGAACAAAGACGCCCTGCTCTGCCAAAAACAGGGCAGGGCGTTCGTATTTACGGGGCGATTATGCTTCGTGAACTGTGGGAAAAGATCGTTGACCGTCTGATGCTGGGTGCGGCACTCCTAGTGCTCATCCTCCAGACGGTATTTATTGCTTGGTCATATGCCCGACGAAAGCTGAGGTAAAGAGTCATGGGAATCTCTGCCGTTCCGGTTAATACGACGGTCGTCCAAGACGTGGATAAAGCTAAGGCCGCGAAGGATGCCGCGATAGCGAAGTTTAATGCTGACCCAACCATTCAGGCTGCTGCTGCGGATTATCAGAAACGCAACGATGCCTACCACAAAGCGTCGGGGCGGACAGATAACTTGCGGCACAAAGGTGGACCCATCTCAAAGAGTGGGTCATACAAGTTGAAGGCCGGAGAACACGTTCTTACGGCGTCCGAAACAAAAAAGGTCAAGCAATCTCGGTTAGCGGCTGGGCTTAAATCGCTGGCGAGGAAATCATGAACTTCAATCTTGTTCCGAACATTAACCAGACGACAACGGTGCAAGCACTTGCAGACCAGTTGAAGATTCACACCAAGCTGCAAAGTTTCTTTAACGTTGGGCAAATTGACGGGCAGCCGATGCTTCGCATTGCGACGAACGTGAACCAGATGTTGCTCATTCGGCGCATGGCTTGGAAGTTCAATCGTGTGAATCTCGGGAACAACAACCCCGCAGTCAATCCGCATTTTATCATTTCGCAGCAAGGTTTCCAAGACCTCAAACACGCTGGTGCGACGTGTTTCACGCTCATTAACAGCACGACTCCGGGCGGACAACTGCCTGCGGGTGGTGCGGGCGTTGATTTGAATCCGGGCGTCTACCAGAATGGAAACGCCAAGGTCGTCTACGGCACGTTCAATGGCGGTAATGAGTATGGTCCTCAAGGGAACTGGCAGACGGCGGGCGTTATCTTTAACCCGACGAACGGACAAATCACCGTGCAGTTTCTTGACCCGCATCCATTTCAGACAGGGAATATCGGCACGACCATCTTCTTGATGCAGGGAATCGTGAATCCGGCCTTCAACAGTCAGTTCGTGTATAACCAACTGACTCAGTTGAGTGGTTGGGTAAACGGCTACTCGCTTGTTTCAATTCCTGACAACTTCCATATCGTATTGCAGGGCAACGGCGGGCAACAGAACACACTCAGTTCAATTTCAGCAAGCGGCGGAATCACAACTATTGTGCTTGGCTCGCCGAATCCGATTCAGTCATTTGCGTTCCTGTCTTCTTTTGGTGGGCAATACCCTCCGGCAAACGTTTCTGGTGCAGGGCTGCGACCGGGCGGCATCATGACGTTTTCTGGTGTCGGCACGAACACCGGGCTCAACGGTACAACCGTGACGCTGTTGACGGCAACTGCGACCGAGGTGACATTTGCAACTCCCACCGGCGTGACTATCATTCCCGGCAGCGACACAGGAAACATTTATGCGGCACCGTCTGGTGCTCCGGGTATCTGGAATCTTGGTTGGGTAGAAGCAGCCTCAGTTTTTGATATCAACAACCCGAGTTTTCCGCTGCCGACTACGCCGATTGAGGCATCTCACCGTATCGCCCCTGAGTATACATCAACAGGCGACAACACTTCAATATCCTGTGAGATTGATTACGGCAACGGCGTTGTCAAGTTTCGCCTGTCCCAACCCGTGAGCACATATCCGTTTGCTTATGCCGTCGTCTATCAGGCGAGGGCTCCTAAGTTTATCAACGGGCAATCAGTGTTCCAATGGCCTGATGACTTGAGTTGGGTAGTGTTTGAGATGTGTCTGTGGCAGGGGATGCGGTTTGCATACGGGGCAACAGCAGCGGAGACGCAAACGCAGATGCAGGTTGCTGCATTGGCACTGCAAAGCGCACTGGAGAGCGAAGACCGGGAGGCAAACGATATGGCGCTTACTCCCGAGTGGCAAATTATGCGATGACCCGAGAAAGCGGGCTGCTCATGAACGAGCGATTGGAGTACGCACGTAGCTGTATCGTTCGGATTCATCATCTCTGGTTTGATGAGACCGCTGAACCTGACCCGATAATAGAAATTGGGGCATTGTTTGATGCGGCCAGCACGCTGGCTCCATACGAATGCGTGCGGCATGTCCACGGATTGTGGTTGGCGTATCGCTCGTCAAGGCAAGAAGAGCGGCAATGTTACCTCGCTCGGTATCGGCTGGCGTTGTTCAGCGAAGGGCTACAGCGGCTGTATGAAGTCACGCAACAAGACTTTTTGCACCATGAGTGAGGGCAGGCGATGACCGGATTTTACTCTTATCTGTGGTTGCGGGCGGATGGAACCCCATACTATGCTGGGAAAGGAACGGGAAAACGGGCGTTCATCAGTAATGGTCATTGTATCCATCGCCCTAAAGAACGGGCGAGGATTTTGGTTTTTCCGATGATAAACGAAGTAGAAGCATTTGAATCCGAGATGGCGTTGATTGACTTGTTTGGGCGCACTGATATCGGCACCGGGTGTCTTCGAAACTTAACCGATGGGGGAGAAAATCCTCCGAGTTGGCGGGGTAAGAAACGGGGACCCCAGTCTGAAGACCATCGTCGGCGAAACAGTGAGGGGCATAAAGGAATCAATCTTGGGCACCCTAACTACGCCCGACAAGTGCAACTAGGCAACCAGTACGCAAAAGGCGTCAAGCACACTGCGGAGTGGAAAGCGATTCGCAGCGCTCAGCAAAAAGAGTGGTGGGCGAATAAGAGGGTAACTATATCATCACTTTAACGAACGGACACGTCCAAGGACCCAACGGGCTGATTGTGCCGAACGGGTCTGTGACGTTTCAGTTGAATGTTGACGCAACTATCATCGCTTCGCCGAATGGGTTCATTCCGGCGAACTTGGAAGTTTGTTTCCAGTTTGATAAGAACGGGAACCTTGTTCAACCTGCGACACTGTGGTCGAACGAAGAGTTGAATCCGCAGAACCAGAACGGGCTCGGGACGTATTATCTGGTTTGCTTCTACGACCAGAACGGGGCACGCATCAACAAGGTGCCCATGTGGTGGCAATTTACTGAAGCGAACGGGGCGACGGTTGATATCAGTGCGATGACGCCGTTTGCGTCTATAGGAGGCAACGTGATTTTCTATCCGACATCTATTCTCTTCCCGACGCCCGGACCCACCACCCTTGGCGGCGTCTTTTCAAACGCCGGATCACCGAGTGAATGGGTGCGTGCCATCAACACAAATGGCTCTGTCACGTTGTCGCAGCCCTCTTTCGCAGATATTAGTGGAACGATTTCACCGTCGCAGCTTCCGGCGTCAGGTGGTTCTGTTGTTTATAGCGGAACAGTAACAGCCCAAACAGCGTTGGTTGCTGGGCAGACGGGCGTCCTCGCTGGGCAGCTTCAATTGCTCGGTTCAACATTAGGAACGGCGACTATCACGGCTCCAGCAGTTGCAGGCACAGTGGCGAACCCGATTGTGTTTTCAAATTCCATCTCGCTGCCTTCCGGTGCATCAGCGACGATTCCCGGCGGCGTCCTAATCTCGGCGGGGAACATCTCAATAGCGGATACTTTAACAACTGCCGCACAACCGACTTTCAGGCTGACGGATTCAGAACTTACGCTTTCCTCGGCGGTTGCAACCATTGCCAGCGGCGGAAGCGTAGCGGCTGTGCGTGGAGCTACAACGCAAGCCGCAGGCGGAACAATTACAGCCGGATATCTCTACGGCGTGCAAGGAAAACTCATCCTTAAGGGAACCATTGATACGACTCAGGGGGAGTACCAAGCGGCGGTGTTGGCTCAACTGGACACTTCGGCAGCGGCGTACACAGCAGGCACGATTACAGCCCTGTGGGTTGACGCGGGTGCGGCGAGTACTCTATCTGCCGGTCAGTTTGATATGATCGACGTGACGAATTCCACGGGTGTGAATGCTCGGGGCGTTCTCAACTTCTTTGGGTCGGCAGAATACTTGCTCTGGCTGAATACGGACAACGCAGCGGTGGGGAGTTTCCTACGACCTACCACAACCGTCGCTTCAATGGTAGGCAGTATGGCAATTGAGTACTGGAATGGTAGTGCGATGGTGACCGGTTACCTGCCAATCTATTCTTCATAATAAGACTTTTCTTGCCATATGTGAGAAGCCCTCGGGCTCCTAAAACATGGCTAAGAAAGTATCCCAGAGCGACCCCGCTCTTGCTATAGAGTTTTGGGTCAGCGGGTTTTACACTCACCGCTCGCAGCTATTTGCCCCGTACAAGCCTATTGGTGTGAACGTAGTCAGCTTTCATGATCCTGTCATTGACGGGGCGAACATGGAAGATACGGATTTGCTTGAGTGGCAACGCCGCCCCGGATTCTCTGTTTTCTGCCCGCAACCGCTCGCTGATGGTGAAATCGTCAACCAGTTTTACTCCATGCGAAATTTGAATGGCGAGGTTATCGCCTTTGAGGACTCCACGCTGCGGCTCGCCACGTTCACGGATTCTGCAATCACCACGGTTATTGAAAAGACTACCACAGAGCAGGGATTCATTTCTTCCATTCAGAACATGGTGTACTTCTCGGATGGCGCAGCCGCTGACATGATGATGTGGGACTCGGCAGAACCCTTCTCTGCCATCAATCCCTTTGTGTGGGGGCTGACGGCTCCGACGCAAACGCCGACGATTTACAACCTCGGCATGTGGATGCCGGACACAGTTTTCTCTTCAAACCAGCCGGTATTGGACACCAATGGCAACATTGAGATAGCGTTCATCAACATCTCAGGACCCACATCGCAGACGCAAGCGTACACTATCTTTCAGGCGATTGGAATTATCGGGGCATACAACTACGACCGCCCGGGAGCATGGTTGGAAGACAATCACCCGGTTCCGAATCAGCACTACTACCAAGCTACCACACCGACCGGCACATACTCAAACTACGCGGCGTTCACTGGTTTCGGGTTTTCAATTCCAGCCAATGCTACGATTCTTGGTGTTGTTGCGAACATCACGAAAGAAGCTATTGCCGACAACCCGGCATCGTCCGCAACCGACTTCTCTGTGAAATTGCTTGTAGCGAATACGCCTGTTGGCGTTGACCACAAGAAAGCGGCGAATTGGCCGCAGGTTCAAGGTGTCGGCGAAATTGGCACAGGCTGGGGTACAGTCACGTACGGGTCTAGCACCGATACATGGGGCGAAGCCCTGACGCCCGCGATTGTGAATTCACCGGGCTTTGGCGTTGCGATTGCTGCGATGGCAGGAACTGGGGATTACGATGAGGTGAACGTTGCTCCGTATCCACCGACGATTCAAATTTACTATCAACTCGCGGCAGGACCGACTGGTTCTGGACAGACTGGATTGAATGAGCCCATCTGGAACACGGTCATCAATTCACCGACGCAAGATGGTACGGTCAGTTGGACGAACGTAGGTCCGATTCAGAGTTGGTTCCCAGTGACCGATTATCAACTTCCCGTCGTCGTTTTGGATACGAATGGCAACTTGCAAATTGCGACGACCTCAACGGTGCCCATCACTGAGTGGAATGACGCCATAGCTTATGCTATCGGGGCAGAAGTTACGTACGGCGGCTCATTCTGGATTGCAGTGACCGCTGGTACAAACGTTCCGCCATCCGCTCTGTACAACGTGGCTACCGTCGCGGGTACTGCAACCACGACTCGTCCGTACTGGGTGATGGTGCCCAGCCCGATTACTACGGGACCTACGGCTCCGACATGGAGCACGGTTATTGGTGGGCAGACCCCGGATGGGGATTATACATGGACGAACATCGGACCCGGAGCGTTGATTGAATCGTTCGGGACTTCATACGTGTACGGCTTCCGCACAATCTATGGACATATCACAACGTGCTCGCCTATCTCGGACAGCACCGGGGCGATTCTTGGACCCCAGAACGTCGGCGTCACAGCGTTTTCTATCACGGGTAATGTGGTCACGTTTACCGGTGTGAACAACTTCGTGCCCGGAAGTACCTTCACGGTGAACGGTCTTGATATCGGTCTTTATCTTAATGGTCAGACATTCATTGTGCTGGCGGCGGGGTTGAGTCCGACTTCGTTCTCTGCAACCTTCACATATCCTGACACGGGAAGTACGCCGGACACAGGTCAAACGACTCCGCTGATTGCGAAAGTCATAGGCGTCGGCACCAGTTCACCGCTGTGCAATGCGATTGTGACCATCACTGCCATCAGCGTAATGGCTAATATCGTGAGGATTTATAGCACGAACCTCTTCGCGCCCGGGCTCTATGTGACAGTCACGGGAGTGACAACGGCGACGTGGTTGAACAATTTGCAACTTCAAATCATCAACGTGGACCCGAACGGCACATGGTTTGAGGTGTATTACCAGACGCCTATCAACACGCCGCAGACGGCGGATACGGGCATAGCGACGTTCAACTCCGTGGAAATCTATCGCGTGAGCGATGGCGGCGGCATCTATCTTTTTGCTGGAGCGGTCACGAATCCGGGGATATCATCCTTCTGGACTTATTATGATTTTACGACGGATTCAGACCTGAACATTCTTGCGATTGCGCCGCAGAGTCATTTGAATGACCCGCCGCCGGGTGCTCCGGGGTCAACAATCAACACGCCAATTGGAACGGTTACGGCGTATTGGCAGGGTCGGCTCTGGATGGCAGTTGGGAACTTTGTGTACTTTGACGCCGGTCCCGACTGCGTGAACGGAGACCCGCATTCAAGTTGGCCTCCAGCGAATCGCTTTGAATTCGTAGGTCCCGCGCTGAATCTCGTTCCGACGCCAGACGGCGTTGGCTTGCTTGTGTGCTTGGCTGATCGGTACAATGCGATTCTGGGCGGACCCGAGACCATCAGCTTCTATCCTACGGATGCACTCAGCAACTTTGGAATTTCAAACCCGAACGCCGTCTTTCGTGATAAGAGCCTCATTGGGCAGTTTACGACGCAGCGGCAGTACATTGAGTTGAGTACTGGTGAGCAGGAAATCGGCGAGCATATCGCAGACTATCTCTCAGCGAATTTCGTCGCGGCGGGCACCTATGCGACCCTGCATCGTGATGGGTTGGATGTCGGGGTATTCTTGAGCAATGGTGTAGACCGAGTTGAGCGGTTCGGAAGCACCATTCAAGCATGGAGCGTTCCAGCGTTCCCGATTAACGGAGCAGGGGCATTGCGGTCCATTGAAACTTCAGTCGGTGTCTACAGTTTGATGCTGGCATCGCCGAACGCCGGGAATTCCGTGACAGGGCAACTTACGAATCCGCAGTCCGGGGCAAGTATCGGAACGGGAACCGCATGGGCGAATCCGGGTAACATCACAGCCGGGAACCCGACAGACTATGCGACTGTAACTTTGTCGGGCGGACCCGCACAGACTTTGGCGGCGTCGGACTATCCTTTGAATCTCCCAGTGGGCGCGGTGATTTCTGGGGTAGAGATAGATATCACCGGAAAAACCTTCTATACTGGGGCATATGGAATGGTCGGCGTTGAATTTGATGGGAAGTCTGGCTATGTGTACACCGCTAACACGTTCAACGGCGGGCAGGCAGGCGGTACTTCTGTGGAGTTCTGGTTTTTGACTGATACGACTACGGGCGGTTTCTTTGTGACCGCAGGTCCAATTCAACAGGCGAGTGAGGAAGACACGGGTCTGACCTTTGCCATATGGATGAATCCTACCGGAACGATTCAAACCGGATTTTACGGCACGCCGTCAAATCAGTTTTCAACTGCAACACCGTTGGCTTACAATGACAACAAACTGCATCAGTGCGTGGTGACCGTGGATGGCGGCACCGGGTCAACCGTTATCTATATTGATGGGGCGGCAGTGTCTACGACTGCTTTGACCAATGCTGCCTATTCTCTGCAATACTGGAGAGTCGCACAAGGGCCGATATGGCTCTCTGGTGGATGGCCGACGAATATCTCATTCTTCATAGACTCGTTTATCTCGCACTTTTCTTTTTGGGATGCCGCAACGCTAACCTCGGGGCAAGTCGCTGCTCACTATGCGGCTCAAGCCGTAAGTCAAGCGCACTACGAAACTGTGGTCACTGCCGATAGTCCAACGTCTTTCTGGTACATGACAGAGACCAGCGGAACGACGATGACTGATTCCGTGGACTCAGATAACGGGACGTATACATTCTACGTGCCGTACAACTCTGATGGCAGCAACACCGTGACTAGTCACCCATTTGGTGGTCCTTTTATCTTTCAGGTCACCTCAACGGCGCAAGGCATCAGTGTGGGCGACACAGGGTTGTTGCTTCTTGTGATAGACCCAGCAGCCCATGGTGGTCCTCCGACATCTACAACCATCACCAGTGTGACGGACTCGTTGGGCAATCATTGGACTGCGGTCATGCCTCCGTTTGATTTTACGGGTTTGGGGAGAACGTTTTTGCAGCAAGTGTGGTCTGCTCCGATGGGAACCGCAGTTGCACCAGCGGGCACATTTAATATCACGTTTACTACGAGCAGCACTGACTCTCGTATTCTGGGGGCGAACTTCGTCAACTTTAGCGGCTTGCAGGCGTTTGACCAAATCAATACAAACTCGGGAACTGCCGTCTCGTGGACGACCGGGGCAATTACGATTGGGCAACCCGAGCAATTGTTCTCTATGACGGCGACGGCTTCAACCTTTCCGTACGACCTTGCTGGTAGCCCGTTTGCGATGGGACAACAAGTAGCAAACAATCTCGGAGCTTCAACTGCGTTGAATTGCTATACCGGGACGGCTCAAGCGGCAGGCGCATACAATGATGAGTGGGCAAACGGCTCGTCTCTGCCCTTTGCTTCGGCTTTATTCAGCTACAAGATTTCGGCAACAGGATTCACGCTCGGGGTGAATGGGGCACCGCCGCCAACCATCACGTTATCGGTGAAGCCGCTTAATCCAGTAGCTGGGGCGACGACCCATACTTTCACTCTGCCGAACGGGGCAAATGCGACACGGATTCTTGGCGGCAATCTTGACTTGTGGGGAATGCCGTGGAACGTTCCTACTCTTCTGAATAATCCGGCGTTCGGGTTCGGAATTTTCAGTGCGGTGTCAGGTGGAATTCCGGTTGAAATTTCTATCTCAGAGGCTCAGGTTAGAATCTACTACGGCGGGACTTATCTGCTTGCCCGAGACGTTAACTCGTGGGGAGATAACGGAGTGTTCGGCGAGAACAACGGGACACCGTATTCATCTTGCTACATCACAGTCGGGTCAATCACGTTATCGCAACCCGGGGCTATCATGTTTCCGCTGCAACACGTTGTTGGATATTTTGACGCTGTGGGTACACTCAATGATGGGGCGGCATCAGTTCCGACGATTTGGATTTTGCCGAACGAAATTAGCGACACAAAGGGTGTTGGTTTTATTGAGTTGCCGGAAGTCCGACCGGAACCGCCAGAAGGCCAGACAGAGCCTTCAGCGTCATTGTTGGCGCTGCGATGGCCGGTGAACATGATGAACAGCAGTCGTGCTTCTCAATACATTCATCACTTGCAAGTGAAGATTCAGTTTGAGCCGGAGAATGCCCCGAATACCATAAAAGCCTTGGCGTTCAAAGAGGATCAAATCTGATGAATAAACAGGATTCAGAGATAACAATTTTCCCGGGTGCGATTCCGAAGACGCCGATTATCTGGCCTGCGAATTCGCACAAGGCAAACCAGATTCAGCAGACCAAGGGGTCTGCGAAGCCGCAGGCGTCCTTTGTGCTGCCGACGACACAGCCAAACCAGTCCAGCGTAGCGCCTCGCACGACGCCCGCACACGTGTCGCATGTCCGAGTGCTGTCTCGGTCAAATGGAACCCAAAAGAACATCACGGTGCAATTTGCTCATCCCTCAGGGGACCCGTACTTTGCCAGTGCGAACGTGTACCTCAAGCGGGCAGGGCAGCAGCCGACTCTCGTAGCAGGCGGGGCGAAGTCGCCGCTGACATTCACTGTGAATAACAACAACGCTCCGCACTCAATTTATGTCACCTCGGTCGGAAACTGGGGCGAGACTGACGTTCTGACGAGTCCCTCGCATCCTGTTAAGTTGTCGTAAGTAGTTGACTTTTTGCGCCTTAAGTGAGGGGAGCCCCATGGACGGGGTTTTATGGGAGGAGCAGCGTATGAGCATGAGCAAATTCAGGTTAGCCGAAGCAAAGGACGCAGAGAGTTTCGCAAAGTGGGTTACGGAGAACCCGCAGATATCGCCGGAAGATTTGGAAGCGGGCAAGAAAAAGAATAACCCCACCGTGGTGTTCTTTGCTGTAGAAGATGAGACGGGTAAAGTGGTTTGTTTTGCTCCGTTCTACGCTCAGATGACGCTCGCTTATTTGGGATTTAATCCTGACTCCGATGCGGCAGAGCGGAAGGAAGCCCTGACGTGGATGCTAAACGGTGCCATGGCGTGGGCTGTGCAGTACAACGTTCATGAGATTACGACGGTGAGCCAGGAACACTATCCCGTCGCTCGGTGGGCACTCAACAACGGTTTTGAATTAGAGCCTCGGCAGTTGTTGAAGTTTGATATCAACCGGGTTTTGGCAGAAGAGGCATTAACGAAGGGCAAATAATATGTGCTCTAGTGGCGACAGTACCGCAGCGGGTCTTGAAAAAACGCAAGCCGCAAACTCGTCCGTATTCTTTCAGGACTACCAAACGAGTTTTGCTGAGCAAGAGAACATCGCTAATGAGTTGGCGGTGCGAATGCAATACATGGCGTCAAACCCAATGGGTTTGCCTCCGCAGGAATTGGCGAGCTTGACGACTTCAAACAACGAGCAAACTGCGACGATGGCAAAACAGGCAATCGGCGCTGCTGGGGCGTATGCGGCATCTCACGGCGGGGCAGGCGACGTGGGCGGCGGCGGCGTGGCTCAGTTGGCGGGTCAAATTGGGACCGCAGCAGAAGCCGAAAGAGCGGCAGGGACGAGACAGATAGGTACACTCAACGCTCAGACGAAACAAGCGAACATGTGGGCTGCTCTCGGTGGGCTTGGTTCAGCGGGATCAACGTTCGGCGGTATGAGTGAAACTGCTGCCGGGGGTTCAGTGAACGCAGCGAATGCTTCCGTGAACGCAGGCAAGTTGCTTTTGGCGAGCCAGCAAGCTGGATGGGCTGATGTTGGTGGTATGATGTCTGCTGCCGGGTCGCTGATGACCGGTATCGGCGGTCTCGGTGGGTAGTGGCGGTGTCAAAAACGTATAAGGTATAACGACATGGCAGATATCAAGAACGGCTACAGCAAACTGAACGCAGCACTCATCAAGCTGAGCGATGAGTCCGGCGTGAAAAGGTCTCTGACCGTCCCCTACGTTAAGGGGCAGGAGACCGGTGACCATCTACAGGCGGTCGGCAAGGCGGCGACTCAGGTCGGCGGTTTTGCCAAAAACGTAATGATGTCTGCTCACAGTCACGAAGGCGGAAAAGGTTATGGTTCCGGTGACGGTCAAACTGTGGGGCATCCGGCGGACAAGTTGCGGAGCGTGATTATCCCGAAGGATGACGAGAACGCCAAGGCTGTGATTGTTGCGGCTCAGAAATTGTTGAATGATCTTGAGTCAGTGACTCCGAAGAACGAACAGTCTCATGTACAGGTAGCGAAGAATCAATTAGCCGTAGTAAAAAAGACGAACGGCGAAGGCATGAACCTTTTGGACTTTGATGCGTTCATGATAAACTTATTTTTCAAGCCGATGCAAGCATTGGCGCGGGCTCATGCTCGGGTTCACCCCAGTGGGAATCCGTTGAGACACCAGCCCGCTCGTGAGACGATGCAACAGCCACAAGCGGCTGTTCAACCCGGGCAACCGGCTCCTGAAGCTCCGGCAGCCCCGCAAGCCGCTGGACAGGCTCCTGCGGCAGCCGAACCGGGGGCTGCTCCAGAAGCTGCTCCTGAGGCTCAGCAAGCGTAAAGGATTAGGACAATGACGATAGGCAACAATGACCCAAATGCTGCTCCGGTGCAATCTGATGCCGCTGCTGATGCTCCCGCTGCTACGCTCACACCGGGCACTGATGTCCCCGTGACTCCAGAGCAAAACATAACGAGCAATCCTCCTCCGAACATTCAGATGGCTCCGGCGTACACGCCGGGGTCTAGTCCTTCATCGGCTACGACTCAACAGGTTCCGGCTGGTAAAGATTCGGCGATTACTCCGAACACGCCCCACTCAAAACTCCTCGGAATCATCCACGGAATTGCTCAGGGGCTTCAGACGATGGGCGTTGCGACCAGTGCGGCGGGCGAGGCACTCGCTACGCACGGCGAACGTGGAGGTGCCGGAGAAGTTGAACAGTACTTTGCTTCGCAGAGACAACAGAAGATTGCAGCCCAGCAAGCGGCGGATATTCACCGCGATGCTAAACTGCGTCAGGATTTAATGACTGAGCAGATAGCCGAAGTGCATATGAGTAATTACCAAAATCTGGCGATGCTTCATGATAATACGCTTTTGAAACATTCTCAAGCGGAAGAAGCGGAAGAAACCGCTAAGCAAGCGAAAATGAAGACTCAAAAAGAAGCCACAGAGCAGTGGCAGAGCGGCGGTGGAGATGCGCCGGGTTTTACGCACAACGACCAAGATGTCGCTGTTCCAATTGAGCAGGCGGGCGCTGGTGCTGCGACTCCTCAGGCGGGCGGTGCTGCCGCTCCTTCTGGTGAGGCTCCTTCTGGTGCCGCTCCTCAAGGAGCCGCTGGCAGGCCCGACCCTTGGCAAGGTGCCGCTGTTCCGACTGGCGCTGCTCCACCTCCGGCTGCTGCACCTCCCACGGCGGGCGTTACGGCGGTTCCTCCTGCTCCCGGCGCGGTTTCAGCGGCACCTACAGCGGCGGCTCCCGCAGGCGGACCTCCAGCAATGCCGCAAGGTTTGAACCCGATTCGCCAGGCAGCGTGGAATCACCTCAATGATGCAGCGGCTACGCTGGGTGAGGATAATCCAGTAATTCAGAGTGCCCGAGCGAGTTTCACCGGCGCTGGAAATCCATTCGCCGCGATGAAACGAATAGACAGCGCATTGGCATCACGCAAAGAGACGACTGAGACGGCGACGAAGGAGCAGGCACTGCAAACGGCTAAACAGACTAATGCTCAAGCTGCCATTAAAACAGAACAAGAGACGATAGCAAACGATGCCTATATGCGCAACGTGCCGAAAAATGCAGCCGGGCAGCCCACTCAGGATTTTGCTACGTGGCAGGCGGCTCAAACGGAATCGCTTAAACAGCGTATTGAGGAAGGTGACCCGACACCAATCGGCGAGATGTTGGCACAAGGATTTAGTTCGCCTGCACAAGTCATCAGTTCGCGGCAAATGTCAAAACCGTTCTATTCTGATGTTTTGAAGGCGGCAAATGCATACTCTCTTGCTCACTATGGTCACCCGTATGCTATGGCGGCTGCCGAACAGCAGTATAAGTACGTTACGGAATTTAATGACCCGAATGGCAAGACGCAGCAGAACATTCAAGGTGCGAATACATTCCTTGAGCACTCTGGTGACCTCATTACCGCGACCGAGGGCTTCCGCACTACGAATGCGAAAATCGTCAACACGCCGTTGAATAAGATTCGTGACCAGTTTGGTGATGCAACTTACACTGCAATGGCTGCGGCGATTAACCCGGTTAAGACTGAGTACCAGAACGCACTCGCTGCGGGATTTGCCGTGCAAGCGGCTGACGCAGACGCGGCGGCGACTTTGTTGAGCACGTCATCTACTCTGGCTCAAATTGAAGCCGCAGTGAAAACGATGAGTCATACCGTTGTCCGGCGTATGTCTAACGTTGACCAAGGGTATCGCACTCACACAGGCGTGCACTACCCGAACATGGTCACACCCGAAGCCCGCAAATCCGTGGATAACATCGGCGGCGATGTTCCTGCTATTCTTGGCGACATGCAGACGGGTGGAACTTTCTATGGTCCGACACAACCTGTAAATCCGGGTGCGACTGGTGGTGCGAATCCACCTCCTCCGAAACTGAATCCGAATCGTCCTAAGGGAGCGGTTGGCACTGGACCCGGGTCTGATGGGAAGATGTACTATCATGACATCACGGGAAAAATTTTGGGACCTGCTCCTGAGACTAATCCGTAAGGGGGTTTGAAATGGCCGACGACCAGACAACAGCCCCTGCATATACACCACCACCGGGCGTGACGATTGATATGAGCAAGTCCGTGCCTCTTCCGCCGGAGCAGTCTGCCCAGTCTGACCAGCCGTACACACCTCCACCCGGTGTCACAATTGATATGAGTAAGTCTGTGCCTCTCCCGGGCGTAGACCAAAGTCAGAAGGCTATTCTTCCCGAAACTCGTAGTCCTTCGGTTCCGATGACAACTAGTCCCGGTGCCGCTGTAGCTGCTGTGTCTCGTTTTCTTGATGACCAGAAGGCAAGTGGCGGTGCGATGGGAGCGTTGCAGCGATATACGCAAGCGCACGCCAATCACTCTCAAATTCTCAGCGCCGTTGTAGACCTGAATGAGAAACTGAAGAAGATAGGATTGAATGAGTTTGCTGATGCCCTAACCCGGGGTATCTCAACGGCGTTAATAACAGGCGGTGGGGGGATTAGTCCTGATTCAATTCCTTCATTACCTAAAGCCGCACCAGAAGCGGCACCAGAAGCGACCCCAGTAGAGGCTTCACCAAGTCTCAAGGTGAATCCCTTTGTTAGTCCTACGGAGTCTCGTGTGACTCAGGAGGCAGGAAAGTTTGGTTTGCCTGAAGGAAGTGCGGCGGCTGGAACGCGTGCTCCGGCTCAGCGGATGACAATTGAACCGCCAACAACTACGTCTACAACTGCACCGCCGCCCGAAGGGCGTTTGGTCATGACGCCTGAGGAGTTGGCGAGTCACAAGCAAATTCAGCAGGTTGCGGCGCAGCGGGCGAGCGAGCAAGGGATGCGTTCGGCTGCGGAGATGCCTCGTATGGGTGCGGTTCCGGGTGAAGAGGGTGGTGGTGCGGTTACGACGACTACGACACCGGGGCGCGTAGTTCCCGGGAAAGAATTCCTAACGACCTATGCCGACAATCCGGGTCTGGCGAACCTGCCTTCAACTGAGCAGACCGCTCTTGAGGATTTGATTCGTCCGAACGTCAAAGCTGGAAAATTGTACGGCACGAATGTGAACTGGAATAAAACCTTGCAGGATTTTGATAAACTGGGTGAAGAGGGACAGAAAGCAAAGTTTGCAAATCCTAAAGCGGTGCGTGAAGGATTGCGGCGATCAGCAGCAGTTGAATCAGTCAAGGATACAATTTTTGGTCACTCTGTTCTTGGTAGGACGATTCGGATACTCGGGGCTGAAGAAATTTATCGGTCTTTCTTTGGACGATGATTGAAGTTTTAGTGTCCACCGCAACGCAGGTCCCAAATAAACCCAGCAACAAGCCATATCGCCGATTAAAGCAGCGAAGCGTCCACCAGATGAAAAAGATAAAAAACAAAGCTGACGCCATTGTCGTCTCCTACTGATCGGCACAAACGCCTGAAATCCACCCTCGCACGGCACTTGGGACATCCTGCCCTATACCGATGGACAGTCGTCCATAATACGCTCCATTTGCATCTACGATGACGGGCGGGTCTGCTGAGTACCGATTGCAGGGGCTGTAATCCCCATAACGTCCGCCGTAGACGCCGTAGCGATTGAAAATGCTGTTGTCTTCATATTTACTGCCGTTAGGTCCGTACCGATTCAGCACAGAGTCCTCGGCGTACTCGGAGCAACTCAAGCAACCGAGATATGTCTTGTGGTCATCCCCACCGAAAATCATAATCTTCTGGCCTGCGGGGGCGGTGACTACTTGACCAAACGTCGGGGTGCACGCCAGTCCGACGAGCACCACCAACCCTGCGAAAAAGGTTTTCATGTTTGTTGCCTCCATGCTCAGAGTATGGCTCCAGCCGGGTTAGGCGTCAATAGTACTAAAGTTCTACGCTGAGAATCGCAACCTCGGGACCGTCATCAGTAGGGTCCAGAACAGTCTTGCGAAGGTGCAGCACCAAGTCCATGCCTTCCTTCCCGGGCAGCAGGAGCAAGGCTTTCAGCACCATCCGGTACTCCTCGTGGTTCAATGCCAGCTTAAACGTCATTTTCCCTCCTCATCAAACACCGCAACCTTCAGGTCAAGCAGAAACTTGATATCGTCCGGCGTCAGTTCGTCCCACCGTCCGTGAAAGCCTTCAGGCAGTGCGCCAACATGGTCCGTATCGTCAATGTACCTTAGTCTGTGGGGACGCGATGGCGCGGGGATGGGAATACGCTGGAGTCCCAGCCGTTCAAGCCAATCCTTCAGTTCAGGTCCCGGTTTCTCGGGGATAAAATCATCCATTTCGTCGTCGTTGCCTGACCAGAAATTGTACATGGATTTTCCTCCTGATGAAATTGGCGGCGAGGTATAGTAGCGCCGAGAACGCCATGCTGAGTGCGAACACAAAAAAGACGAAGAATGCCAGCCAGATACCGAGGACGCCAAGTGCTAGACCCGCGATGCCGTTGACGACTGTTTCCATGTTATACGTCAAGGTCTGAGCCTCCGAGGTAGTCAAAGGCAACGAAGGAATACTCGGAGGGCTGGATCGCTGATGGGCGGTGAATGTCTGTTCTTTTCATTGTCTTATCTCCACGTCCCCCATTCTAGGCAGAACGCTCCCCGATGTCTATAGTACGAAAGTACTGAATTAAGACTAAAATCGCCATAAGTGAGAGAGGAAAAACGCCTTGGAACGGTCACCGTGCTGTCCCACGTGTTTGTCAAAATATGAGGACGTGCATGGGATGATTTATCCGTGCGGGGCAACCGACCCTCGGCGCTGCGAGGATATATGGCACCGGGGTTCCCAGTACGACCCGAACAAACTTGATTTAAGCGACGAGGATATGGAATTCTTGAAAGACCTGCGCGTGACCCTCTGATGATAACTCCTGCACATCATGACTTCCATATGGTTTACAAGTTTTTGGAAATGACCGGCTACGCTGCGGCGGGGCTGAGTGCAATCGGTTTGGCTGCGAGGTGGGTTATGTCACATATTTGGGCGGCAATCAAACGGTTTGAAGCAGCGACGGCATCACTGGCAGACGTAGCGAACATCAACACGAACGTCAAAGCGATTCTGGAGAACCATTTGCCGCACATTCAAACCGAGGTTGCGGAGACGAAGCAGCAATTCGCCACTGTTTGTAGCGACATCAACGGGCTGAAAACTGGCGTATCGGATTTGAACAAAGCTGTGATTGTACTGGACACGAAGCAGGAAACTACTCAGCACTCTCTTGAGAAGCTGGGGACTCTGTTTGTTCAGCACTTGGATAAATCTTCGGGTAAAGAGTAACGCCCCAGAATTTTCGCTGCTCGGCTGGACCGTTTGGAATAACCCGTAAGGCGGTCGGGTCCGCTGTTACGATGAACCGCCGCCCACTCGGGAAGTTCACTTCCACTGTGATGTTGTCGCCCTTCTTGGTAATCGTTCCGCAGTAGTGGGCAGCCGCGCCGGTTAGAATTTCCACGAAGTCGCCGATGCAGAGTCTTAGCCGAGAGGTTATCGGTTGGGCGGCAATGAGACGTTGAACCTCAAGATTTGGCATGGTCACCGCTCGGACAAATTCTCCCGTACTGTCATAAACCGCCGACAACTCGGAGATTCCTCGTACGGCGGTCAATCGGATGCTTCGGTTATCTTTGGCGTCCCAGCCAAGGCAGCGAGCGAAGATGTAGCCGAACTTGAGATTCCCTTCAGCGGTCGTGGGGATGAAAATCTGGGCAGGTTTATCGTCAAAGATGTGCTCGTACTTGGTTTCAGGCACGGTCAGGGTTGCGAGAATTGGGCGAATCCGGTCAATGGACTGCTTGGAACTGACGGGCAGAAAATCGGTATCGGTCAGGGTTGCGAGAATTGGGCGAATCCGGTCAATGGACTGCTTGGAACTGACGGGCAGAAAATCGGTATCCTGCAATTCAAACATCATCCATGGAGTATTACGCAGCGCACTAACGGTGCCGAAAGATAGTACGGACGAGTTTTCGGGTGGGGCATTCTTGGCGTTTTGCGCAGGCGGCGCGGTGAAGCGGCGGGTTCGTATCCGCCGGGCACGAGCAAGATGTCGTTTGTCAAGTCCCTCGCCGGTTCGAGAGGTTTGATGGGTGAGACTGCGGAGATAAGCACCGACAGCGGCGGCATTCACATCCTTGGATGCAAGCAAGGTGGCAATTGTTGGTCGGAAGATTTTGCGAATCGCGGGCACTGGCGCACCGACCGCCTTGGCGACTGCCGCATAATTTTGTGTGTCGGCATACTTCGTAATCATGAACGCGAGACTGCCGTACTGGGTATCCTCTAATCCCGCCGCGTGGAGAATCGGGAATAAGATATCAACGCCGGGGTGGGCTCCGAGCACGATGCGGGCACCGAGGGCTTGTTCAATGACACGAAGAGCCTGCCACACTCGGGTTTGAACCTGTCCGTAAACGGCAGCGAGAAAGTTTTGCGACTTCCCGAGGACGTAGTATTCAATGAACCGTTCCTGAAAATCTACACGGAGCGAAGCCAGAAGCGGAAAGAGTCGGTCGGGGCACTCTCGGGCGAAGGTCTTGAAGTCAAGGGCACTGGTTTGGTCCGGCGAGGTTTCAACGGAAAGGCAAGGGTCTTCAGTATCTCCACGGTCGCATGCTTGAGAACTGGCCGCATTTGAGATATGCGTCCAATAAGTTTCCACACCATCAGCGTGTTCAGGAACCATCAGCATTTGCACATAGTACCATCGTACTACTCCGAAGTCAAGTACTTTCAGTCAGTGTCCATTTTTTGAACCTCAGACCAGTTGGCAAGGAAATCGTTTTTCGGTATTCTGTGGGTGTTAAAGCGAGTTACAAACTGGGGGGCTACAATGGAAACAATAGTGACTCCGACGAGTGGGGTAAAGATGGGGCGGGCTCTTTGGTATCTGCAACCTCGGGAAAGAGTTGCTCAACGGTTAGCGGTTCTGAAGGTGTGGGAGAGACTTCCGAGCGAGCTATAGGTTTTGTCTGAATGACGCCATCCCCTCCGCATAGACTGCAATCAGGCTTCGTGGCGTTCAATCCCGTCTCTTCTGACATCGTAAGCCCTCCATAGGACAGCACCTTGCTCGTCAAACTCTTCGGTCGGCTCCAGTTTGATTTTCGGTAGCTGAACGGGAAACAATCGTGATAGAACCAAGTCAAGGATTTTCATGGGTACACTCTCATTCTGTGGAGTCCTCGGGCGTCGAGTTTCGACATCCCGGGGATATCATCAAAATAGTTTGGGCACCATTCCTCGTAGTAGTACAGGTAGAGCCCATAGCACCGAGCGCTGGGAACGGCTTCTCGGATGCGCTGGTAGATGCCTTCAACTGTGTAGCCCGAGGCAACGCAATCATCAACGATGACGTATCGCAGCTTGTGCGAAAGGTTTCCTTCAACGCGACAATAACTATGGCAGGATTCATCTTTTTTGCGTACCGCTGTTACTGTCTTGTTCATGACGAACGCTAGGACGGGGGCAAATAGCGCACCGCTGAGTCCGCTGAAAGCGAAAGAATCAAATGGCACATTTTTAAGGTGGAATTGGGCACTGCTCAATTTCCCTGCAAGGTGTGTTGGGTCTAAGACAGCGTGCAGATAGGTAGACCTGATGGTTGGACCCATGGACTGTTGCAGTCGTTCAACGGCTCCGATATCGTAGTACGCCATTTTCGGGGCGTTCTGAAGAGTTGCCTCTGCCTCGGGGTTCCTCTGCCTCGGGGTTAGACATCAACCCCGGGGCGTTTGCAGAGGCTGCGTAGTCTTTCACGGCTTGTGTAGCAGGGTCGTTCACGGCTACTCCTCCTCGGCTTCAGCCTTTTCCTTCTGTTCGCGTGCTCCTATCATTTGGTGTTGCCTCCTAATGTGATGATGGCAGAAGTGGGGTCCCAAAGTCAAGGGTACTAAAGTACTAGACTTCGGTTCTGATACGTGCTATAGTCAGGGGTATGAAAACACCAATTATGCTTAATCGTATTAAGGCACTGCGGCGGCAGGGATTGTCGGGTGCAGCAATCGGAAGGCGACTGGGCGTCACCAAACAGGCTATCTCTTATCGCTTGCGGTACAAACCATTGATAGAACACCCCGCATGGGCAGGTGACTGCAACTGGCTTTTTCACCAGTATAAGCGAAAAGCCATTCAGCGAAGCTATCGCTGGGCATTGTCTTTGAAAACCTTCACACGGCTGATTCACTCCCCATGCCATTACTGCAAAGCGGATGGGACCAACCATTACGGAAATCTGCGGTACAATGGTGTTGATAGGAAAGAAAACACTCAAGGCTACCTCCCAGCTAATGTAGTGCCATGTTGCGGTCGTTGCAATCGGATGAAGGGGACACTCTCTTATTCTGAGTTTTTGCAGCACGTTAAGAGAATCAGCCGCTTTTTGGCTTGACACGGGGCGGGGTTCTGGGTATACTGGCGGGGAAGAGTCAAGTAGAGTTGCGGTTGTGGCGTTCCGCTCCGAATAGGCGAAAACATAAATGCCACAAAGGCAAAAGTGCTGATGTTCCCAATGCGACAGACACGCTCAGCGATGCCTGCCACACTGGCTGCGTAAGCACACGAACGGGGCGGGGGACGCACCGAGCAACGGCAGAGGGCGTTGCGCTCGCTCTTAATTTTCAAGTGTGATTGTCCGGCGGTTAAAGTCAATAATCATGCGTCCATAATCCCGAGCAAAGTAGGACAGCGGAAGCAAGTTGCAATCAAAGTGTTTGACTTCCATAATCACAACCGTGGAGCACGCCGCCGGGGTAATGCAGACCGTTCCAGTAGTCTCAAGAGCGGGTTGTTCTCCTCCGATACCCGAAACGGTCATGGGGCGACCCTTACCGCTTTTTGGAAACGACTCGTGGACAATTGTAGACCCTGTACCCGTATCAACAGTGAAGTTCATGGTCTTGCCGTTCACGGTTGCCTGTACAACCATCATTCCTTCGTCATCAACGACGTAGGGGATGGTCACAGACTGGGCGGATGCCGCCGATGCCATCAGGAGAAACAGCAGGGCGAGGTATTTCATTCGGCACCTCGGGCTGCTTCAATCAGCAGCAGCTTTGAGATTTCGGCATCACCGATGCCGTAAAAGTCCTTCAGGGACTGACGAAGGTCGGCAATAGCCTTCGTCGCTCCTGCGATGGTAGCTTCGTGCTTTTCAAAGTAGCGGATTGCCCAGCGGGCATCTTCTCGGGAGACGATGCCGACCCGAAAAATCTCGCCGTCCTTCAGGATGTCAAACCCGACCTCGCCATGCTTGATCGTGTAGGTGCTCACTTGTGGTGCCTCCATGAAAAGAGTTGGTCTATCATTGAATAGATGGGTGCGACGTACAGCAGCACCGTATATAGGAATTGGTCTAGGAACGTCATGGTCGCATCGCCAATCCAAGTATACCCATCTGATAACCTCGGGAGTATTCTTGTACGTATTCAGGCTCAGTTGCAAATGAGACGAAGGAATACTCGCTGCGGACGCCGATTTGTCGGTCAAGGTGACCCGCTCGGTATCCATCTTTGTACGCTTGCGATGTGATTCGTCTGATTCGGTTCATTGTCTTATCCTCCATGACCCAATTATCACTTTTCGCCCGAAACCCGTCAATAGTACGAAGGTACTGATTTGGAGTGCCTAGACCCTAGGGTTTTGGGGAGGAAACCAGCCGTACAGCGACGTAGGTTACGCCAGCGTGGGTATACCCTAGCCGGTCGGCTGCGGCTTGGGAGAGGTCTAGGAGCCTGCCTAGATGCTGTGCCAGCCAATCAAACGTTCCCAGCCTTTCAGCCTGCCGCTCCAATCTTGAGACTGGTTTACGGCACTAACGCCAGGATGCCACGGAGTCCGCTTTCGGTCAATAGTACGATAGTACTTGACTTTGGGTTTGAGCGGGTGTAGGATGCAGGCTGGAGGATGCCATATGGGTGCATTTGATGATATGGAACGCATGCCAACCCGGCGAGAAGTGGAACGATTTACGAAAGCCAATCCCGGGGTGGTTGCTGAAATACTTGACGAGGTTTCTCTGCGAGGTGCCGCTTTGGACGCCCCGGACGCTACTGGAAACGACTACACGATTTGCCCCGAATGCGGCAGCCCGGACCCGCTGGTTCATTACACTCCACAGGACCATCGTCTTTGTGCAAACGTTTGGCACTGGCGACATACATCAAGCGAGCACACCGCATGCTAATGATTCGCATTGCGGTGCTTGTGAAGCTGGTAGAGATTCTGTTGTTGACCGCTCGGGCTGCATTCTAAGCAAGCTGGAGATTGTCCACCGCTTCTTGCGCCATTTTACCATCATTCTCGGCGAGGTAGCAGAGCGCAGTGTGATCTGTCCCGAGTGTCTGAGTCCCGACGCCACGGTGCGTTACACCCCGCACGACACGCACAGTCTGTGCGCAAATATCTGGCACTTTCACCACGCACAATGAAACGCATGCTCCTCCGTCTCGTGGTGCTTTTGAAACTCGCAATGCTGGCGGCAACGGTGGCACGATGAAAAGACTCTGCGTATTCTATCGGCTGGCAAGTCAGTGGCAGGGGAAGCGGGTAGAGTGGATTGTCTGCAAGGAATGCCAGAAGAAAATTCAGAACGGACGGCTAATCAATCTGCTGTTTCAAGCCGCCGCCCGAGGCAAGGTCCGAGACTTCTACGACGGCTAACACGAGATGCTATCCCGCCGGAATAGCGATACCATGAGCCCTGAGTTGGGTTTCAAGTCGCTGAATTCGCCGAGTTAAGTGTAAAAACTCTCCAGTTGCATGAAGATTACAGTTATTGCACCAAATTGCCAGTGGCTGGCCCGTTTCGTGATTGTGGTGAAGGTGCCAATCTCCTCGCCCTCCGGGTTTAGAGGCTGCGCAGTTTTCACACCCTTTGCAATGCCGCATCCGCATGTACCAGAAGTCTGCGTCCTGTTGGGTTTTGAAAACGACGCCGTATTTTCTCCACCGGAGTTGACGATAGCAGGCACGGCACTCGTGGACGCTGCCACTCCAAATTACGGAATCGCTGCTTTGCGTGCGCGGTGGTACAAAGCACAGATGGCCGTGGTTGCACGTGAAAGACTTCCCGGGAATTTTCTTAGTGATGGCTTTATTGCGAGCGGCGTAAATGATATCAAAACCGCATTTGCGACACCCGCTTCCTTTTTGGTGAACGTGGGGTTGTTGCGAAAACCAACCGTGTTTTGCACATTTGATTTGAACGAGAACACGGATGCCTGCGTAGCGCACGCGGCTATAGTCGTAGCGACTCCCGTGGACTCGGATGAACCGAGCTAGGATTTTTTCTTGCGACAGCACGAAGCTATGATACTACACGAGTTGGAGATTGTCAACTGCTTTTTGGGCTTCAAGTCCATTATTGACTTGGAGATACGCAAAAGCAGACGCCGGGGACTTATGAGCCAAAAAATGGGAAAGTGCCCCGAGGTTTTTGGTTTGATGCCAGATGACCATGGAAATCGAATGCCTAAAAATATGGGAGTGACCTGCATCCGTATGGATGCCTGCTTTGGAGCATGCCTGCTTCAAAACCAAGTTGAAAAATTGACGGCTGGTTCCACCGAAAAGCCGAGCCACGGGGCGTCTCTTCGCCAACTCAATCAGCGGTGACATATCAAAGGCAGCATCGGCGTCAAAGTGCAGGGGATGCAAGCGCTCGAAGCCCCGCTTGGCGGCATGGATTTTAATAACTGTGCGTCCGTTGTACTCGAAGATGTCCTGTCCCTGCAACCGCAAGACCTGCGAAATGCGAGCGCCCGAATAAAAACAAGTCAACGCTATCATGTGATGGGTTTTGTTGCCTGCATGCATGACCCGAAACAGCTTTGCGAGGTCTTTGCTTTCGAGGTATTGCATTATCGCACCCCCACGTCGGCTCTGTCTTCTGGCTTGCGAAGGTCGAAGCGCCCGTACTGGAAACGAGTGTTCACGAGAACTGCGGCGTCAAAACTCGGGTCATAGATGTTGCCCGAGATTTTCTTTTTGTCCACCTGCCCGTATCCCTTGATGCCGTACACGATGCCCGTGGACATCTCAACCATGAACGCACCAGAACCGCCGATGTCCAAGCGGGCGTACTTCAAACCGAACGTGCCATGGACTTGGTCAGCAGAATGCGTGAACTTCGAAACGTCATGGTGCTTGTGATTGACTGCGGCTTGCCACTGCTCGAGAATACGGTCAAACAGTTCTTCAGTCGTGACTGGGAGCGCCGTGCGAACACCGGACATGCTGCCTTGGCTTGTCATTGTCTTATCCTCCATGACCCAATTATCACTTTTCGCCCGAAACCCGTCAATAGTACGAAGGTACTGATTTGGAGTGCCTAGACCCTAGGGTTTTGGGGAGGAAACCAGCCGTACAGCGACGTAGGTTACGCCAGCGTGGGTATACCCTAGCCGGTCGGCTGCGGCTTGGGAGAGGTCTAGGAGCCTGCCTAGATGCTGTGCAGGACCCCTATCGGTAACTTTCACGGTAACCTGACGCCCGTTTGCCTCATTGGTGACCCGGAGGGTACTCCCGAGGGGGTAGTTCCAGCACGCCGCCGTCAGGGCGGTAGGATCAAAGGGTTTCCCGTTCGCCATGATGCCGCGTCGGGGATGCGCCTTGCTGGTAGTCCATTCGGAACCATAATACGATGCCTTGCCGTACTGGAAAGTCGGTGAGACCGGCACCCGGGGTGCAGCACCAGCCGCCGACGCCAATAAGAGGAACGCTAGAGCCACTGTGATGCGGTTCATAGAGCCTCCTGTAGTGCGATGTGCGCGTAGTGCGCTGCCAGAATCGCCATTCGCTCGGCTCGGAGCCCGCTTTTGTCAAGGGCTAGAATGCAACTGAAGCCCCAGCTTCGGGCGAGCACCAGAGCATCAATCTGTTTGACCTGTCCTTTCATACTGGTCTATGGTTTCAAAACCTGTCCCGAAGGTCAATGGTACGAAAGTCCTACGGTCAAAGGTCACGTTTCCTTGATTTTTTACTTGACATCCTGTGGAATCGGGCGTACTCTCGCACCATGTCAAACATTAGCCGCCGTACTCAGGCAATCACAACAACGTTTGCTGCATTCTTCACCGCATCGCAGTATGCACTGCTGTTCACTACGAATGGGGTTAAACTCGCTGCGCTGGGCGGCTATGCCGCATCCTTGTACTCAACGTACGGGATTCTCATTACCCAGCCGGGGATGAGCCCTATCTCGGGGTACACTGGTCCGACGTTCCCAGTGTTTCCGAACGTCGCACCGAACGATGAGATTCTCACCGATGCGATTGAAGCAGCCGCCCTTACCATCGGACAACTTAACACGTTGGTGCAGGGTCTCACGCTGGCGGAAGCTCAAGCGGCAGCCGCCGCTCGCGCATTTCGCAACTCGTACCCCGGCGCTGTGAACCAAGCAACTGGCTTCCTCTATGCTGATGCGGCGACCGCACTTCAGCAGTTGCAGGCATCAACCGAAGCTCAGTTGAGCAGTATCAATGCAGCACTAGCGGAGTCCAACGATGAGTAAGAAGAACCCGCTGACATTCGCTATCCTAGAAGATAAGAACGGGGATATCATTGCTCCTATCATGGTGACAAAACCCATCGTATGCGGTCGGTGTCATGTGGCGCAGACCATGTTCGTAAATCGCAATGGCTGCACTCGGTGCGTTGAATGCGACCGCAAATTCAAAGAGGGGAAACTTACGTGAGCGAAGTGGGCATTGCCGTTGATTGTACAGTTTGTGGTCGGCGCAAGAAGCCTCTTGGGCGGTCGGCATCATTAGAAATGGCGAATTCACTTTGTGATTGGGAATGTCCGGGGTATAAATTGCCGCCAGAACCGGGATGGCTCTGGCCGGGAGAAAGCCGAGAACAAGCATGAGTGATCTGAAAAAGAAGCCATATCAGCGCAAGAACGAACACGCTGCCGAAGAGCACAAGGCACGCAAGCAAGCGGCGAACGCTGCACGAGGAAAGCAAGTGGCAGAGACCTTCAATCTTATTCCCGGGCGGCATGCGTTTGCTGATGCGAAGTATCGTCACATTCAACTTTCGGAGGTATCATGACCGGACGAGCCAAAACATGGAATGCCTTGAGCAGAGCAGGTCGGTACATCCTACTTCGCACGGCTCGCCCCGGCGGCTCGGCAGAGGTTATCATGTACGAATCTAAGTTGCAGTGGCGGGCGTTAGTGCCTTCGACGCAAATTGAACTGAGCGAGTTGCCTTCGTGGGCGGTCATTCTTGACCAGAATGCGCATGCTCAATGACAAACTGTCAGGAATACGAGTGGAAAGGTTGTGATGAGGTCGGTTGTCCTGAGCCTGCAACGTATATCGCCATTCATGCGGATGACGAGGATACAGGGGCAACGCTGGTCGCCTATTGTGAGAAGCACGGGCAGGCTCACCGCCTGTCTCGTGGGATTCCAGCGGGAGATTCCAATGCTGCCCGATGAAGGCGATGGTACGATTCACGACCCGGACGAGATTGTGCTGTTTGAGGAGGGAAACATTCTATGAGCATATATAACATCTGTCCTCGATGCGGTAGCACATGCATCGCATCAACTGATTACGAAACTGAAGATGCCGCGATTGATTTTGACGGGCGCGTTTGCGAAGACTGTGGTTGGGAGGGCGATGTCGCTGAGTTGGTCTGCGACGAAGTGCCCGAGTCTGACCCCGAGGATGAATAACATGCGAGTGTGGGTTTGGTTGAAGGCGCACACGGACCACTTGATTGCAGGAGTTATTACGTCGCTGCCTGTCAGCGTTTCCGTGAATATCATTATGCATCATTTAGGTTGGATTTTGGCGACATGCCATGTTCCTGCGTTTATCATTCGGTGGACGGGGAATTGAGGGTTACGGTTTGATTAGGAGCGACGATGCCATTCAATATCAAGTATGACGAGACCCCAAACAGCAGCAAGCCGTCCTTGTGCGACAACTGTCGTTTCTCTCTCATCGTGAACGGTTCGAACGGCGAGAAGATAGTTAGTTGTTCAAGGCTTCCATACGAGAATTCAACGATCCGCATGAAGGTCGTTCAGTGCAACAAGTACATGGAAGTAAATAGGCAAACTCTTGAGGAAATGGAAAAGGTTGCATGGCTTCTGGGTACGAAAAAGATTGTAGGGCTTGCTGGCGGTATTCCAAGTGACGTTGAAATTACGTGGAGCAAACCCGAAGACCGAAAAGAAAATAGAACCCTTCATTTTTACGGACCGCAGCCGGGACATGCGCCAGAATGATTAAATCGTTTCTACTTGCGGCGAGCATGGTGATGTCAGGTGGAATTTCTTATTTCACCCTGAAGCGAATTCTGCGGCGCAAGTCTACCCGAGATTTCAGCAAGGTCGCCTACTGGTTCATCGTGGCGATGCAGGTTAATGGATTCCTATTGGCAACAGCCGAGAACGCTCACTATCTGCAAGTCTACTACGTGGTGCAGACGACTCTCTGCGCGTTGCAACTTGGGCTGATTTATTGGTTCTGGAATGCTGTGCCGCCGCTGATGCGAGGCAAAAACAATGGCTAAAGGGCTATCAGGAACGGGCGGGTTGTTGCTGCGTGGCGCAATGTGCGTCACGTGGTTGTTTGCGTTCATGATTGCATTCTTTGAAGCGATGTACGCCATCGGTCTTGACCTCGGTAGCCCGGAGCAGAACACATTCTTCGTGCGTATGATAGTCTGCTTGATTGTGGGCATCATCGCAGCGGTTGCACATGCTTATTTGATTAAGCATGACGGTACGAAGGCCGAAGACGACGAGGCACCACGATCATGGCTGCTATAACGGTTTATCTTGTGGAGAAGATTGGTATCGGTAAAGCGCAATACTACTGCGTGACTCCAGTCAATGGGATGTCAAGTTCAACCGAGAACCCGAAGCGGGCGATGCGATTCTTTACGGAAGAAGGTGCCAAAGCGACGGCACATGCTTTGGGTTGGGGATGGCATGCGACACCGTACGAGTTTGACGGCAATGAGCCTGCATTTGTTGCGAAGGCTCTCGTGAATTGAGTTGACTTTCGGAGAAAGTGAGCGTATAATGAATCCGATAAATCCGTGGTTACTTTGGTGGATGACGTGGTGGAAAACCGTTACACGCTGGGCGATAGGAGCATGATTCTCGCCGCTGCTATTGCGCTGTTGCACGAAGCGAGCGACTACGCTGCATACGCTCGGGCGGTAGAACTGATTTGGCGCATCACGCTTGAGAACGAGAGGGCAAGATGGAAATCCTAAGAGCGATTCATCACAGTCCGATGGTGTACGGCGTGATTATGTACTTGGCGCTGTTCGGACTGGCGATGTACTACCTATTCAGGAAGCCACGACCATGACAGTTGCTGAGTTGAAAAAGGCGTTAGTAAATATCCCCGAGGAAACGGAAGTAATCGTTCGTGCTTGGGACTGGAATCCTGAGACGCACAAGTTGGAGTATGCGGATATCCATCGAGACGACGACGGCTTTTTTGTGAAGCGTGCGGGCTTCTCTCGTGCATCGTCAATAAGCAACGACCAGTTTGATATCGTCCTCGGCAAAGGATTTGGCTACTGATGACGCTCTTGCTGATAGGCGTGTTCAGTTTGTTGCTATGGCTGGGATTTATTCGGGTGGTCTATCCATGAAAGTTTTACGTTTTGTGAGCGAGGTGCTGGTTGGCGTGCTGATTGCCCTGATGATTACCATCGTGCTTGACCTCGGATTCATCGGCGGCTTGACAGTTCAACGGCGCAGCGACGAGCGAGCGATACAGCAAATCTTTGACCAGCAGCAGGACATATCATGCAACTCAATGGCGGACAACCGGTGAGTGAGATTATACCCAAGTTCATCGGGATGACGCTCTTGCTGGCGGCGGCACTGTGGTGGATTCTCAGGAGCAAGTGATGGGACATTATCCATGGGCGACCCTGCGAGCCAAGCTAACCGAAGACTCGCTTCAGCGGGCATACATCAACGGGATTATATCCGATGCGACCGCCGAAGAGGCTATGATTATCGGGCGATTCCGTTGGAGTCCTGCTATATACCCATTCTATGTGATTGCTGATGTGATTTGGACCCGAGGGGGAATCTGATGGCACGCTACGCATATAGCTGCAAGGCATGCGGCGGTACAGTGGAGAAGGAACCGCTGGTCAAAGGCGGTACAGGGCTTGGAACTTGGCATTGTGCCAACGGCTGCCCGAAGCGCCGATTCAGTGTGACCCGCGATCTGTCCGGGGGCAAAGAGAAGGCATCAGTTGAAGGTTCGTATCCTGTACGGCGACCGATAGCCGTTCATCGGGTTCTGCTGGATAAGGAAAAATCATGAAGAAGCGAAAAACCGCTCAGCGTTGCCTGACCGTCAAATACTGCGAAGATTGTAGGTTTCCGATGGCATACTATCGGCAAACTAAAAAGTGCGATATTTGTGGCGGTCGGCTGGTAAACATACAACAGCCGTTTGCCGCTGCGTGATGTGAACGGCGTCTCAGTGCCGTCGCTGGCCGGGAATCAGTTGCCTTGCTCGGGGTCAAGTTTGGCTGTAGTGACTTCGTGTCCGAGGACGCTAAATTGGTTGTTCATCGTGATTGCCTCCGTTAGTCGATTAGGTCCCAAATAAACCCAGCAACAAGCCATACCAGAAGGGTTATCGTAAAGAAGTTTATGTTCATGTTCATTGCCTCCATGTAGAGAGGATAGCAAATCATCACTTTTGGCGGCAATAGTACTTTAGGTTCAATTTTGGGGTAGTACGAAAAGCCTCACTTTTCGCTTGACATTCGCTATTAATGGGCGTAGAATGAAGTGTCAGATCAAAGCATCTTCCGTGTGTACTGCGGGAGCCGTTGCCGACTATTCCAAGAGTAGATTGCCAAATGCGAGCTTGCGTGGCAGTCATAATCGGGCGCGGAGAAGCGATGTAGCGGAACACGTTAGCCGCATTTGACAACCGTTGAGGGGCGCACGAGAGGATTAGTCTTATGACCATCACATTTGCAATCTTAGCAGCGGCAACCGCAGTCGGCACTATCGGGCAATTCCTTGACGCCTATACGACAAATTATGGCGTCAATATCGCCAAAGTCGCAACCGAGGGCAATAGCGCAGCGACCGGGCTCGTGGCTCACCCTGTTCTCAACTTTCTGGTCAAAGCTGGTGGACCGCTTGCCGCTGGGTTGCTCGGGCTGTTCTTGCTGCCGCACCTCGCTCCAGATGTGTCCACGAGCGACGGCATGCAGATATTCATCTCGCTGATATTGAGCGCCGCCGGTGTGTGGGGATTCTCAACCGCCAAGACCAACGCCAAGATTAATGGCGGATGGCATCTATGACAGGCAGAGACCGAATTTATGCTTTCCTCGGCGGTTGCAACCATATCCGGCGGATGTGTGACCATAGGCTGGAACGAAACGACAAGCCGCAGTTCAAGACACCGAACTGGACCTGTACTAAGTGTCACAAGGATTTTCGCCTTGTCAAGCGGGCAGCCAGCCCGATACAAACGTGAACTCGTTTGATGGCTATCTCGGTGAGCAATTCCGAGCGGTTCTGCGGGCGACCCGAGAGGGATGAAATCCTGCGCCCGCCATTACTTTGTGACCTCGCGCCTTTGATCTTCGTGCATCCCCCTCCAGCTAATCGCTGGTGCTCGGCGCTCCGAAGTTAAGTCGCCCCCCGCTTCGGTCGTTCAGTGTTGAGACCAGCCCATAGAGCACAGCATGACACAGCACCATAGCACAGAATGCCTAAACGGATCAGGCAACGCCGTTATTGTCCACTGTGGGTATACAGGCAAGTCAATTGTGTCGGTACAAGTCAATTATGCTTTGTGCTCAGGCGTTCGCCTACTAGGCGATGTATTCTCCGCAGGATATGATGCGAATAGGGCATGCATTCTCCTCATGGGTATATTACAAGCTAAACGACCTTCATATGGGTACGGTGTGAATCTGGTGTGTCATCGCTCGCTTACATCGTCGGTATGTCAGCGCTCGCTTACAGATAGCGTCAATAGTGAACGTAATTCATGGCAAGTGATCGTATTTCATGATGGGGCAACCGTGTAATAAATGCACGAATGGTATGACGGGAGTCGGACTTCCAGAACTCAGGGTGCTCTTTTCTCGTCTCACTTTGAGACGGAAATCCCGATTCTCATATTGAGAATATGGTTTTTCATAGATATCTATGATTTTTCATATTCGGAAATCCCGATTCTCGAATTGAGAATATGGTTTTTCATAGATATCTATGATTTTTCATATTCTCATATTGAGACGACCGGACGAGTCGGTGCGATAAGTCTTGTCCTATCATCACATTGTTCCAAATCGTTGTTT
>Ga0208562_1000247_pt1 | contig 32865 bp, 27 predicted proteins | sample June2015DPH_16_1_3_FD_184715 | JGI IMG/M metagenome (GOLD analysis project Ga0208562, IMG submission 184715) | Peatland microbial communities from SPRUCE experiment site at the Marcell Experimental Forest, Minnesota, USA - June2015DPH_16_150... | ecosystem: Environmental > Terrestrial > Soil >... | reverse complement strand
TCTCAGCGCCACGCTCCTCTTGAAAATGCCCATTTTACGGGCTTTTTCGCAACCTCAACCCCTAACCGAGTTGGTCACTTCTTGCAACCAACTCGCTTTATTCGACTTATGACCGGACAGTAGTGGCCACTAACCACTTGCCACGGCCCTCGACGCCACTCGTCACTGCTCTTGAGGCTTGTTCCCCCGTTATTCGGCTGGGGAAAGAAAAAGTACCGCAGACTTTCTGAGAAACAAAAGTCTTCGCTACCCGCTTTTTCTCTACCGTACTCGTGTCCTGCCCGTTGGAATCCGACGGCACACAGAGCATCGCACTCAGAATGTAAATCGCTCTGAACAGGCTATTTCGAAACATGTTTTCTGGCTTCCAATATCCAATCGGGTTCTGGCCTATCAGTCCAGTCTTTCGGGTTGTTGATACGGGCGTCGTTTGCATCGACGCAGGCGTTGAATTCCGCATTGGCCTCCGGGCGTCCCAACTTATCGAGGGCTTGGCCAAGCAGGCAATGGGCGCCTACCTGCTTTTTCTCAACGTCGAGCGAGTTGGCAAGCTGCGCTGCCGCATCCTTGGGATAACCGAGTCTGATCATCGCCCATCCGTAGTTGCGGTCCAGCGCGGCAAGCGCCCAACCTTTTGGCTGGGCCCTAGCCGATTCCTCGATGACCTTGATTGCATCCGCGTAGTCATTCCGATAGAGAATGAGCGCGCGAGCCAAATTGGAGTATGCTTCGCCACGGTTTGGATCAAGGCTTAAGGCCTGCTGGTATTGCTGGATTGCTTGCTCCCCCTGAACCTCCTGCTCGTAGAGACACCCCAGTTGGTAATGCGCGACGCTGGAATCGGGATCCAAGGCGATCGCCCTTGAAAGACGATCAGCGACTGCATGAGGCGTCATGCCTTTCCTGAGCGCGATATCTCCGCCCACTCCCCCGTTGTACATGCTCGATGCAGCCGATCTTACGTACCAAAGAGCTTTCCGCTTCGCCCACTCCCGCGTCCCGAAATAGGTGAAACTGAGCAAACACACCGCAGCTCCGAATGCGATCGCCTGGCGGTAGAGTCTCCGAAGGTGAAGATTTTCCAGCGACAGGTCAACCACACTCCGCTTCAACGATGCTATGGAAAGCCCTGCCAGTAACGCCGTTCCGAACTCCACTAAGATGGCTACGCCGCCCGATCCTTCGCCTGCATCCCACAGCTTCTTGCAATAAGCGATCAGTAACATAATGGAGGCCGCCACGAAAATTGCGGCCGTCCAGCCAAGGGCGCCGGCCAGGTAATCGCGGTCATCTCCTTCCAAGTTCCACCACCACGAGTCAGCCCTACCAAAAGAGGTCCGCCACTCGTTCAACTCGCTTGCCCGAAAGGATTTGCCACGGAACCACGTCCTTAGCTTCCCATCGATGCCCACGAGCCTCAGGCGGTCCTCGGCGCTACCGAGTCCGTCGGCAACTTGCTTTGAAATTCTGTCCCTCAGCAACAGCAACCCCAAGAGCTGAGCTTCTGATGCACTGGTGACTTGTTTCAGATCTGTCTCATATTTCTCCAGAAGGACAGCTAAATCAGTGCTCGCCGACGACGTTGGGCCGACAGTGCTCATAGACTTTCTCCCTTCCGCCACAACGGAGACCAAAGGCGCCGCTTCGCTCGCATGCTTCCGTCAGAAAGTACTACCAGCCGCCAGCTCAATTTCTTTCTTTACAACCAAGAGAGAATCTACTTGCCGGTTACCTCAAGAAATTGACTCGATGTCCGTGAACGCTGCCCTTGCCGAAAGCTATCGTGGCACGACGTTGAAAGGCATCAGCTTGGTATTGACCCTCCTTGTTCTGGGCTGTACGACTCACTAAATGAGTGAAATGCACGGCTTCCTCTCGATCTCGAGTTGGGTAGTGATTTTCAATCTGGTCATGCCAAGCATCGCGGTTGTAATCGCAGTCATGTTGAACGCCTTCAGCGTTTCCAGACTTACATAACCCATGGTACCATTCTATTATTCCGTCTAACCTTTCTCTTCTTTTGCCAAGTCCTTGTTGCGATAGTTCTTCCCTGATTCTCTTGATGGACGCGTCTGCCGGGAATCTATTCTGTTGGGTCTTTAGGTCCATGGCCCAAGCAACTTGCCAGGCTGCTGGTTCAGTTGCGCCGAATATCCTCTCAAGATCGTCCAAGACTCGCGTAAGGTTTCGCGCAAAATAGTCGACTTGAATTTGGCGCATCACTAAACTATTGAATAGATTATCCACTTCCGATTTAAGCTCCGGCGACAGGCCTTTATTTGCTCCGACATACTGGTTCTCCAAGAATTTCCCGCAGTTAAGTCCAAGTGGGACAGCACGACAAGATGGACTAAACAATTCCTTCCCGAATTGCGGCATCAACCGATTGCGTTCCCGAATAAAGTCAGCTTGAGTGGGGAACTTTTCTCTGAATCTTCTCAGAAGCGGCTGGAGAGACTTTTGGCGGAAGTTCCACTGCATGACCCCTACCGAAAGCCATTGGCCATCCGAGTTTCCGGTGGCTCCCGCCCAGCAGCCGCCGGTTTCATATTGCGAAACAATTCGCATGACGCTGAAAAGCTCTCCAGCTTCGAGCTTTGCCTTTGACATTGCGGCGGTGGCAACAGGATCTACTATGAGTTCTGAATCAGTCTCGGGAACCGGTACGCAATCAGAAAGTATTGGAGTTGTGGCAGCGAAAATTGCCAAAGCGAAGAACAAAAATGCAATAGTAAATGTCCTCATTGCCGTCCCTTTCCTTTGGCTGCCCTGGGATAGCGCGCTAGTGTAGTGCGTCATACATATCTTTACCTATTTCTGGCCTTCGGAGTATCATCCCGCCCGTCAAAACCGGGCGTCTGACGGAGGTCGCGAAATGTAAAGAAGCGTTGGACGCACTACACTAGGTACCTCACTAATTCCGAGCGCGTAGTTGCGTCGCTCGCAACTCCGCGGCTTGTTCGTCCGTCTTTCGGCTGGGAAAGAAAGTACTGCAGACTTTCTGGGAAATGAAAGTCTGCGCTACCCGCTGTGGCTACGAGCTAGTTCATCTCGGCGCTGTTTGGCCCGCCACGACCTGACGGGCCGATGTCGACCCGCCGCGCAGGAGCTGGGAGCCTGGGGGGAGGAGGTTCATGCGTTTGGCACGTTGTTCAAGCATCGTGGCCGCAGGGAGGAGAGCGTCCGAGACGCGCTGCTGAAGCTTGTGAACCTCAGATTTGAGCGACACTGCAAAAACTGGCCGCACAGAATAAACGTATCGGACTCCCGGCACAGCTCCCCGGTCGATAAATTCGCTCTCCTTTGTCCGCTGGACAATCGATGGGATTCCCGAAGGGCCCTTACGGAGCACTTCGTACCCAATTACCCTCTGCAATGGAATTCTCGACCATCTAACGTCGACGCCCTGCGGCGTTTGGACCGCGTTGACTTTGCCCACGGTCAGCGAGGTCTCCAGCGTTGGCGTGGTTGCGTCAAGCTCCTGGGTCGGCAAGCCAGGCTTACGAATCACCTCGCCGCCGCCGGGAAGTATCGGCGACCAATACTTCAGGTTCGACCAGTCGTCGTAGCCCTTAAGAATTCCGAGACAACCGTCCCCGTTGACGTCCTGCTGAAATGTCATCGGCTGAACCCCGTCCGTGAGGGCACAGGAATCGGTGCCACCTGTGGGGTGGGCACATTGCCAGTCTACCGGACAGTTCAGACGCCATACGAGGCTATAAGAATCAATATTGTAGTCGCCGCTCCCGCAATCGGGCGGAGTGATGGTGCAAACGTGCGCGGTGCCCCATGTCACGAGCGCACCGTCGGAGCTAATTCCGTTTATGTTACTCAACTGGTTCTCATTGATATCATACAAGGCGAATCGAGAATAATCGAAGTGGCCAAAAATGCCGAAATTCGCCACGCCCACCCTCTGAAACATGTAATTCATGACGCTCAAATAGTTCGGTTTATACCCGGTGTCATCAGCACCACCGTGATTCAGGCCAAGGTTATGACCCAACTCGTGCATAAAGGTGCCGCATTGGTCGTCGGCATCAGCATTAGGAAGAACGCCGAGGGAAACCAAAAATTCGTCGCCAGGGATGGTCTTCGACAGCCCCGTGTTACTAAGTCCTGCCATTTGGTGGATGAATGCGGCGTAGTGGAACCCGTGGCCAAACAACGCCGGAGATTTCGGAAACCTGGCTGCGCGAATTCGGTCGAATTCGGTCCAGTCATAGTGCAACATCCGATCGGCCCCTAATGAAGTCGAGCCGAGAGAGGTCTTCTCGGGAATCGGCTGAAATGGCCTGCCCGGAATCTTATCGGGCCAGATGAGCACAAGACTCACGCCTTTGTTGTTATCGACCGGTGCGAAGTCGAAGGCCCGAACTACCCGCTCGAGAGGCGAGTTCTCAATGGCGTGGGCGTCGGCGGGTGCGCCGAATGGCGTCGGTTGCTTGTCGGAAGTGGGAACCGGGCGGTGCGTGTGGTCCGCTGCGGCCATCCAATCCACCCAGACGATGACGGCCTTACGCCCGGGCCTAGCGCCGGTCAGGTTAATGTGAACGGTCTGGCCATCGGAGAAGGTTACATCAACGCCGCTCTTTTTCCACTTGTCGGGTACTCCGTCCCCGTCGGAGGACGTCAAGTCCTCGGCCAGCGCTGGCGCCGCAGCAAGCGCAAGGAACCAGATTACCAATAGCGTGATTGCGAGACGGCGATGGCGTGTGGGGCGGTATATCATTTTTTTGAGGCAGCCGCAGGAGCGGGTGCGGACTTATTCGGCGTCGTCTTTGTCTGGTTAGCAGGATTCACGGATGCGGTCGTGGTTGTAGATCCACCGCCGGTGAGCTTGCTGAAATTCGGCGTCTGGAACGTTATGGCGACGGCGAATCGGCTCGTCCAACGGTTCAGCGCAGTCGGAGTAGCTACGTTGGTGGGAATGGGCGTGCCGTCGCCAAATCCCTTCGGGAAGTCCGCAAATTGGCCAAAATGGAAACCCGGTGTAATGTATAGCCGATGCCAGAAATGAACGGAAATGCCGGCGAAGAATCCGAGCGTCGAAACGTTTGCTCCCCCCGACCCGAAAGTGATGACGGGGCCAGCCGATAGCGCAAGACCCGCTTCGTACGAATCTAGCCGCGGTACCTCATAGTTAAGAAGCGCCACCGCGCCGGGTCTAATGCGAGAGTTATTACCCACTGCCAGGACGGGAAGAGTCTGCCCTGGTACATTGGCAGACGTGTATGTCCGGGCTGCCAGCGTCGTCGCCATGAAACCAGCCGAAAGCACCAGGATGTTGGACGCGGGCGTGATCGTGAACGTCTTGCCGGCTGCCGTCGTTTTCATCTGCAGTTGAGATGGGGGTGGCTGTCCCGCGGGTATTTGGCTCGCGGGGATGAAGTATTCGTTCACGGTCACCGTGCACTGCTGGCCCGGCGACAGTGTGCAGGTCTTGGGATCCGTTTGGTGGCCAGGTGCGTTTACCCTCGCATCTACGGACTTGATCCAGTCATAAACAGGGTCGAAGCCCTTTGGTGTTTGGCCGTTGAGAGTACCCACGCAACCCGACGGGTCCGTAGTCTTCAGCTTCTCGATGGTAGCGAGCGGCGCCAACTTGGTCCATGCCGCCAGCGAGTCCTTTAACGCGATACTTGAATATGCCCCACCACTTAACGAGGGATTCAGGTTAGGATCGGTCTTGATTGAAGTTTCGAGTGCCGAAAGTTGGGACTTGAAACCGGAACACGCATCCTCGCCGCCAGCCTTCGTTGTCCCGGGATTCAGCACCGCGAGAAGATTAGCAAGGTCATCTATCGCCGCGGTTGACACGGCTGTATTCACAGAATATTGATAAAGTATGTCATTCACGTTGGTTACGATAACCTGCAAAGTTACTTTGCGGTCTATGGTGGCAGGCGCGCCAGCAAGTGATGGGTTAGCACTTGACCAGTCAATCGTCACAATCTGTTGGCCGAGTCCGTTCAGAGATATTGCCAATACCCAGAATGCCGTCCAAAAAATCCGTCCCATTGGCGATCCCCTTTTGCCCGGAAGAGTCTGCGTGAAAAATGCGTACCGGACTGAAAATGTTAGTTCAAGCGACAAATAAGCAGCCTACGCTTCTGCGCGGGCCGAACGCCCCGGGCCGGGTCATTCGTCTGTCGTGTAATTAACCCGGGGGTCTTGCCCTCGCGAGGTAGCCGTAGGGCTTCATTCGTTACTCAAGCTAGTTGTTTTGGCGAACCACCCGTCCAGAACCCGGTTATTAAACATGCAGCTAAGTACGCTTGTCAAGACTTTTCTTAGGGTGCAGCGCGGAGTTTCGTCGTTTGAAACTCCGGGCCTTGCTACTCCGTAATCCGGATGGGAAAGTGCTCCGACCATCCGCATCACTCAGAAACCAAGATTTGGCGATGTGAAATCGCTGCTACAGAGAGTGCCGCAGACTTTCTGAGAAACGAAAGTTTGCGCTACCCGCTCATTTCCTTCGTCGTGCTTTCGCCTTCTGCGGGCGCTTCGCGGAATCGACCGCCGGTCATTTCCCAGGAGCGTTCTTCGCGCGGGCATTGCGCTTCGGCTGCTGCGCAGCCGCTTTCGGAGCGAACGGCTTGGCCTTTTGATTCCAGTCCGAAATGAAGATTGGTCCGAAGTACTTGGCAATCTCCTCGCTCTCGATAATGACGCCTGCGTCGCGGTTCTCCCGGATGCCTGCGGGGGAAAAGTTCTGGCTGCTGACAACGACGGCCCGCGAGTCGACTACGAAGCCCTTGTTGTGCACATCGGGCTGCAGGGAAATATTCGCAGTGAGATCGACGCCCGTCGACTTCATCTTCTCGGCCCATTTCTCACCGTACTGAAGGCTCTCGATCAATCGCACATCCACTCCGGCTGCGACACGCTCGGCGATTGCCCTAAGCAGCGCGTCGTAGTCTCCCGTTCCGGTCGAGGCCTCGATGTACTGGAGTTGAATGTAGAGCGTCTTCTGAGCGCTCGCGATGAGTTGGAGGATGTTGGTTATGTACTGCCCCTTGGCCGCGTCTCCCTGCAATGTGTCCGGGGTGAGTAGTGGCGTAATCTTGACGCTGATATTCTTAAACACTTTGGCGGGAACGAGGCTGGCCATCGTTGCTCTGACAGATTGAGCGGGAGGCGGGTTAGCTTCGGCCGCCAGCTTGGCGTTAGCGTCGGACACCGCCGCCGCCACGTTGCTCGGCTGAAGAACTTGGTATTGCCGCGCGGAAGCGAAGTCCTGATTGAGGTAGGCGGCGAAGATCTTGGCTAGTTTTTCGTCCTCAACAATGACGTGCCAGTCGCGGTCTTCCGTATGCGGCGGCGAAGCGAGGTCGGGCTGGTTGCTGTTGTTTAGGTTGCCGCTCGACAACCACAACGCCGTGTCGTCACGGACGATGACCTTAATATGGTAGGCGTACGGAAACATCCACGCGGAAACGAACGTGTCGGAGCGGACCAGGGCGCGCACGATCTTGGCGCGATTGCCGATGGATCCGTCGAGTTCCTGCACGGTTTGTGTATCGGTCTGGTCGCGCGTCGGGTTTGGCGCAGGATTGTCGAGCACCATTTGCAGCGTCTTCGATCCAACGACGACGCTCTCAAATGTTCTGAGGATTCGGCCCGACGTGAAATCGTACATTCCGACGATGAGGGATTTCTGCGTGCCAGCGAGGAAAGCTTCGAGCGTGGCGAGTCCCGCATCGGGGCTCACATGTGCCGTGATCGTCGTGGTCGTGGAGATGGGAACCAGCGGCGCGTTGGCCGCAGGTACGTACTGGATCGGCTGCTTCGTCGCGTGGGCGCCGAGTGCACGCTTCGTGGCAGGCTGTTGGGCCGTCAACTGCGCGAGCGCCTGCGGCTTCATGCTTTGCGGGTCCTCCAGGAGTTGACCGCTCGGCATCTCTCGCTCGAACGGCCAAGAAGGCTCCTTGTCCTCGGGGCGTCCGTAGGCCTGCACTAGCGCGGCTGCGGCCGGATCGTGCGCGCGTAGACGCTGATGCCCAGTCGCCTCGCGGACATCCACAGGGATGCTCCCAATGGTATTTGGAAGCATTTCGTTTTTCGGGAGTCCGGTTCTCTTGGTGTGGACTGTCGCGACGATGGCCGACTTACCCGTGAGCTGGTGCTTCGCGATCTCGTACCCTGGCCGCACGGCTAAGACACCGGGCTTGCGAAGCCGGGTCAGGTTCTTTCGGATGGCCTGGTCGATAGCCTTGGGCGTCGGCGTTGTCTTTTGTGGCATGGTTCAAACCTTTCTGCCTCGCTTAGAGATTCCTGCCTTTTCTCATAAACCGATAGAGGCCTAAAATCACCCGCCCCGCTCTCGGTTGTAAACGCCAGCTTCCAACGTCCTTGAAGCCGATAGCGCGGAGGTTCGTCGTTTGAAACTCTGCGGCTTGTTCCCCCGCTAATCGGGCAAGAAAGTACCGCAGACTTACTGAGAAACGAATAGTCTGATCTACCCACTTGCTTTTTCAGAATCTCTCTCGTTCATTCTCAAACCGGCGAGACATCGTTCCGAATTCCTCACTGTTGAAGGCGAGAATCGCGAGCGAAACGTGCCATTACAAAACCCAGTTCTCTGCGTCCCTCGCCGCGCTGAAATGCGTGCGTGAAATCTGGCAAACCGTAGCGGTTGCTCATGAGATCACCGCCGTAAGATCAGCCTGGAGCGTGGCCATATCGAAACCAGCCGGGGGCTGCCAGTCCGGAGAGAGCAGCGCATGAGCTTCGTCGCAGTAGGTGCCCCAGAATCCCCAGGTCATCTTCTTGGGCGCGCCCCAGGTGATGCAGGTCAGGCCGTTGGCGTCGTAGTCGGGGACGAAGACGCAGTGGCCTCCCCACGAGCCGGGCTTGCCGTTGGGGCTCGTATCCACGTCCCACACGTCTTGAGTCTGCGCGCTGATCGGCAGCTGCACTCCGATGTAGAGGCCTCCGAACAGGGCGATGGCTTGCTGCACGTGAAGGGTGTCCTGTGTGTCGGGATCGGCAAAGGCGAGTAACGGGTGGCCGTTGAATCCGTTCTGGCGCCAGTCGTTGAGGACGTCCAACTCGACTCCTCCCTGGTCGCTCGCCGGATTGCTCGGGTTGTATCCATCCCATTGCTCGTAGAATTGAAGGACGGTCGAATCGGGAACGGTGACCTCTTTCCCCTGCGAAAGCGTCCACACCTGGATGGCGTGACCCACGCCCGCGATCGTACAGTCTCCGAGGGTGTCGTTCAGCATCATCCCCCAACTCGTGATGCCTTGAGAATTGGTCACCGCAGGCGGCGGAGGGGGCAACGCTGGGGTCAGATACCGAGCGAGCCTCAGCGTGCGGCGGTCAAACCGGCGCGGCTTCTTGCCGAGCTTCATTCGAGAATGGTCAACCATGTTCTCTCCCTTCCTTAAAGGTCGATCGTGTAGATGCCCGTGGGGGCCACCCCAATCCAAAATCGCTCTCGTCGATCCCGGACCCAGGATTCTGGGTTCCGGTGCCCCGCCAATCCAAAATCGAAAATCTAAAATCCAAAATCCCACTCTACAGGTAAACGCGCAAGCGCCGCGCAAAAGGGGACAGAGTTCACAAGCAGGTCAGTGAGTCAGTGCTTCAGTCCCTCAGTTACTGAGAAGCTGAAGTACCGGCCAACTGACACACCGACCGCCCACCACTTGCGCGCCTAAGCGCTCAGCAACTCACGCGAGCGTTCGCATCCACTCGGGCCGATACACCTCAGCGCCGCTATGGCTTTCGAATCTCGTCGTGCACGGCCACCGTCGCATGCTTAATGAACCGACGCAATAAGAGCTTATTAACTGATGCAGTGATTGCGAGGGGATATTAAGTGCGTCTAACCGCTATGTCAAGAGAAATTTTGGCCTCCACGACATGCTTAACATTGGTGTAATGTAGCCCTGGCACGACCGCTGAAACAGGACTATCTTTGGCTCCCCTCTCACTCTTCCTGCCGCCCTTGGGAACGCGACGGAGTTGCCGTCGAGAAGCTGCCTCACATCTACGCTGGCGTCACGCAGCGCGCCCGCTTCCTGTCGTTTTCCGCCGAGTGCCGCGCTCGCACAGTCGATTCAAGATTCAAGCTTCGTAATTCATCGAGGCGAGGGCGCGGCAAGGAATTCCGTGATAGCTAGCTCAAGGGGCAAAAATGGGGCGCGACGAGTGCCGTTCCAACTTTTTTGGGCAAACAGTTTTCAGCCAGTCAGAGAGTCTTTGCGCAAGACGTAGGCGCAATACATAGGCGTAACAAGTTGGAACGGCACGAGGCCTATTTCTGCTGACCAACTCATTCTAGACCTGTAAGCTTCAGAAGTTAGATCGAGGAGAGGCCGGGAGCAGGCAGCCTTACTCCGTGGCGACTGGTGGAACTCCGAGCACACTGACTCGCAGGACTCTCACCACCTGAGCATCGAAGAAAAGCCGATGGGGTGCTTCTGCGAGAAGTTGGCGCGCGGCAGCGTCCGCCACATGGAGGTGGTGTACTTTGACCCGGGTAAGAGACTGCGCCTCACCGGCGCGCTGGGCCCGCTTCAGTCGATGGCGGCCACGGGCAACCTGGGAATCGATCTCTCCCCCGCGCCCGAAGGCACCCAACTCGAGGCCACCTACGCCGTCGTGGGCTACCTTCCCACAGGGATGAACGCCTGGTGCCGTTCCAACTTTTCTCGGCTAAAACGGGTCATCCACGGCGCAAACCCGGTCAGCAAGGTACAGGTGGAGTAGATTGCCGAATTAAGTTGGAACGGCACTGGGCCGCGCCCGTCGATACCGTGCTGACGGAGCAATTCACACGCTTGAAAACTTACCTCGAAGTCGGGGCCGCCGCCCTCAAGCCGCCTCTGTCAAAATAGGCCAAAGACATTCCGGCACCCGCCCGCCGCTTCCGGGGTGCGCACTTGACGAACCGCAGACTCACAGAGCGGGTCTGCGGTCCCGGCTTCGCCAAGAGTCTCATTGGTCGTCGGAAGCCTTCAGCTCCGGACTCAAGGCTTACCTTCAACGAGCTCGTCGTAGTCTTCCGGGCCGGGCTCCGCGCCGTCAGGCCGTTCCCTCGAACATAGATCTTGGGATTGCTTCTCCCTGCACCCTTTCACAAAGCTCGTACGCACTGCGGTACACTCAGAATCTCGTCCACCTCCGCCCTGTCCACGTCCATCACGTGCGGAATTCCACTGATTTCCGATGCTTCATAGGTCAGAGCCGCGAGATCGTCGCGACTAATGTGCTCAACCGAGAACTTCCGGCTTCCAGCCATAAGCTGGCGCAGACCCTGGGCTAGACGCTCGTAATACGTGTATAGACCGAGGGCGCCGGCCGGCAGTGTCTCGAAAACTTCCGCACCCAGTTGCTGACGTAGCTCCGTCGCTGTCACGAAGATCTCGTCTCGTGTTCTGCCGAAGCGCTCGATATAGACCGGCAGTTGTCCTTCTTCGATCGCCCGCCCGATGGTCTTTCCGACCATGGCCGCGGCGATGGGAGCACGCGCCATGCCGACCAGCTTTACAAAAGGCGCGCCTAGCGCCAGCCCTTTGAAGATCTGGTCCTCAAAGGTGAACCCGCCGGCTACAGCCAGCGCCGGAACGTACTGCCCTTGCTCCGCCAGCCGCTTGGCGTAGACATACAAGAGCGAGTGGAGTTCCACCGGAGGAACCCCCCACTCGTTCATCATGCGCCAGGGGCTCATGCCCGTACCCCCACCCGCCCCGTCCACGGTGAGAAGGTCCAGCTTGCACTTTGACGCGAAGGAAAGGGCGCGCGCCAAGTCGGCGGGACGGTATGCGCCAGTCTTGAGGAAAACGTACTTCGCCCCGGCCGCGCGCAGCTCCTCCACTCGCCGCGCAAAAGACTCTTCCGTGACCATGCCGACGCGCGAGTGCCGCTCGAACTCCTTAAACGCGCCATGCTCAAAGGCGCGGATGACGACGGGATCTGTGGGATCGGGAAGCACGATGTATCCGCGCTGGTACAGCATCTGGGCTTTCTTGAGCGAGTTGATCTTCACTTCCCCGCCGATATTCTTCGCCCCCTGACCCCACTTCAGTTCGACGCACTCCACCCCGAGTTTCTTAATTGCGTACTCTTGCACCCCCAGGCGGGTGTCTTCGATGTTCGCCTGGACGATGATGGCGCCGTATCCATCGCGCTGGCAGCTTCTGTAAAGATGCACGCGCCGCTTCAAGTCCGCCGTGTCCACAACCCGGCCGTTCTGGATGACCGCCTCGGGATCCATGCCGGCGACATTCTCGCCGATCGTCAGTCCGGTGCCAGCCAGCGCGGATCCGATCGCCAGCCCTTCCCAATTGTTCTTGGCAATGTTGGTCGACCCGAGCCCGGGAATAATCCACGGGTAGCGGAACTTCAGCTTGTGGTCGTGACCGAACGCGACTTCCAGCTTGACGGCGGGAAAGATGGCCTTGTCGCTGTCAGCTTCAATCCCGTGCGCACCGGTAGCGGTACCCATGATGTTGAAGTGAGAGTAATCCACCGGGTACGCTTTTTCGCCCGCCGTGGTAATCACCCCGAAGGGTTGCGGATAGATCACCTCGTGACCCCGATAGGCCGACTTGCCGATCTCACACATGCCGATGCAGCCGTCCACGCAGGTTACGCACATGCCGGAAGCGGGAACGACCGAACCTTCGGTCCGGTTCTTGGTGAGAGTTGCAGCCGAGGAATTGACTCTTGAGAACGACATCGCGGTGCCTCCCTTGAACGACTCTTCAATGATTCGCCGCACTTTCCGGACGAAAACCCCGTTGCCGGGCCTTGTCCAAGCGGCTTAGTCTTTCCTGATTTCGCACGCCACGCACGGCGCCATGTAACACATCATGTCATCGAACAGCTCCTTCTCAAGGCACGGCGGGCTCAGGTTCGCGCAACTGCCGCAAATCGCTTTTTCCGGCTCGTTGTAAGTGCAGCGGAGCTGGCAGGCGGGGCAAACATACATGCAAGCGCCGCACAGCCGGCACGCTTCGGAGGGCACGTCGAAGGGCGTGCCAATGCTCCGCTTCTCGCCGCGCCCGCGGAAACCGATGGCCTTGGCCATCATCTGCTCCTCGCACATGCGCACGCACAAGCCGCACAGGATGCAGTCCTGGTGCTCCTGGCGGAAGCGTTGCCGGCGCACCTCGTGCGCCGCGGCGAGGTCCTGGATGATCTTCGATTGCGGGCACGACGCCAGCAGCAACTCCAGAATCATTTTCCGCGCCCGCATCACGCGCGAGGAGCCCGTCCGGACCGCGAGCCCTTCCTCGGCTGGGTACGTGCAAGCCGTAACCAGCTTCGCCTTCTCCCCCCGGCCGATCTCGACCACGCAGAGGCGACAGGCTCCGTACGGCGTCAGCCCATCGAGATGGCAGAGCGTCGGGACGGGGAAACCGAGGAAACGAGCCGCTTCGAGCAGCGTCGTTCCTCCCTCGACCGTCACCGGCAGTCCATTCATGGTCAGGGTGATCATGGGTTCCTCTTCACGCTCGCTTATCTCGGCGGTACGGCGATGATCGCATCGCCCGCGATGGCGTCGAACTTGCAGACCTCAAAGCAGGCCCGGCACTTGATACATTTGGACTGGTCCAGGTTGTGAACTTCTCTTCTTGGCCCCGTGATCGCTCCTGTCGGACAGACCTTTACGCACAACGCGCAACCCGTGCACTTTTCAGCGATCACGCGATATGTAAACAGGTCCCGGCATACTGTAGCGGGGCAGAACTTGCGCTCGATGTGCGTGACGTATTCATCCCGGAAATAACGCAGCGTGCTGAGAACAGGATTGGACGCGGTCTGTCCCAGCCCGCACATCGACGCATCCCTCACGACCAGGGCCAGTTCCTTCAAGAGGTCGAGTTGGTCCAAGGTCCCTTTGCCGGTAGTGATGTCATCCAGGATCTCCCACATCCGCTGCGTGCCCTTGCGGCAGATGAAGCACTTGCCACAGGACTCGTCCTTCAGGAATTTCATGAAGTACTTGGCGACGTCCACCATGCAGGTGTTCTCGTCCATCACAATCATGCCGCCCGATCCCATGATCGAGCCCGCCGCGGTCAGGCTTTCGTAGTTGATGGGCAGGTCGAACATCGACAGGGGGAGGCACCCGCCACTTGGCCCGCCCGTCTGCACGGCTTTTATCTCTGCCCTCCCGGATGGTCCGCCGCCTGCGCCGTGGACAATCTCCCCGATGGTGGCGCCCATGGGCACTTCGACCAGCCCGGTGTTCTTGACCTTTCCCACCAAGCTGAAGATTTTCGTCCCTGTATTCTGGGGGCAGCCGACCTTGGCGAACTCGACGGCACCTTCGTTGATGATGATCGGAATGTTCGCCCACGTTTCCACGTTGTTAATGGCGGTCGGCTTGCCGCTGATGCCTTTTTCAACGGGATAAGGCGGCCGCTGGCGGGGTTCGCCTCTTTCGCCTTCCACCGACCGGATGAGCGCCGTCTCCTCGCCGCACACAAAGGCGCCAGCGCCTTTCACAATCTGAATGTCAAAGGAGAAGCCGGTGCCCAGAATGTTCTCGCCCAGAAGCCCCAGTCCGCGCGCCTGCCGCAGCGCGATGACCAGATGTTTGATCGCCAGCGGGTACTCAGTGCGCACATAGACGATCCCCTGCGTAGCGCCAGTGCCGTAGGCCCCGATCAGCATTCCCTCGATGATGCTTTGCGGATTCCCTTCCAGGACGCTGCGATCCATGTAGGCGCCCGGGTCACCCTCGTCCGCGTTGCACACCAAAAACTTGCCGTGACCATCGCGCGCGTTCGCCAGCAACTCCCACTTGAGGCCAGTGGGGAATCCGGCTCCGCCGCGACCGCGCAGATCGGAGGCTTTTACTTCACCCACCACCCAGCGTGGATTCCCTTGCTCGAGAACTTTTACGAGGGCCGAGTACCCACCATTTTCGATGTAGTCATAAATGCGAATGGGGTCGATCTTTTCGTTGCGCGCCAGAACGGTGCGCCTCTGTCCTTTGAAGAAAGGAATATCGCTCTGCTTCTGAATCCTCTTGTGAGTTTTGGAATCACGCCAAAGAAGGTCTTCGACCACCCGCCCCTGGCTCACCGCCTCGACAATCCGGGTCATCTGCTTGATCCCGAGCCTTGGGTAAAAGGTGCCCTCCGGCTCGATGAGCACGCTGGGCTCCGCCTGGCAGAATCCGTGGCAGCCGGTGATGCGGATCCGGATCTTCTCCGCCAGTCCATTGCTCAGAACTTCGCGTTTGGCGATGCGGATCAAATCATTGGCGCCGCTCGCCTGGCCGCACGTCCCTGCCGGGATGACGATCACCGGGATCTGCGCATCGCGGTCGACGATGAACCGCTCTTGCAGCGCCTTGAACTCCTCGATCGATACAACTCTTTCCATGCCTGTCTCCCGTCGGCCGATCGACAGACTCCCCCAGCCACCCCGTTCAGAGTGTGCCGCCGCTCAGATCGAGAATGTGGCCTCTGCAACCTCTTCGCGAACAAATCTGGACAACGCCGCCCTCCCGAACAATCATCGGGACCATTGGCGCGCCGCACTCGAGGCAACTGGAACCACCGATGAGGTGCGCATGACAGTGCGGGCAGAAGAAGTCCACCATCACCTCCGCCGGGATCTCGCGCTCCGATTGCAGGTTGTAACTTCCGTAGAGGCACGACAACCGCAACCGGAAGTGTTCACCCGCGAAAGCCACCGTGACGCTGATCGAAGGCTGGCCATCCACCCGATGGACTGGGTCCATCAGGCTGTGGTTGCACCGCGGACAACTTACCTCGACAGGGAAGATGCGCTGGTCGGTCGTCACGTCCACGTTGTCCAAACCGTTCCGGGCCTTCTCCAGAATCTCCTTGACCTGGACCGGGCTCACGTTCGAGAAGTAATGCCCGTCGACCACCACGATCGGGCCCAAGGCGCAGGCGCCCAGACAGTTCACCGTTTCCAGCGTGAAATCGCGGCTGGCGGTGGTCTCTCCCGGTGCGATGGTCAGGGCCCGTCCAAACTCTTCCGCGATTACCGGGCCCCCTCTGACGTGGCACGCTGTACCCAGGCAAACCGAGCAAAGATGCTTGCCTCGCGGTTTCAGGCTGAAGGAGCGGAAGAACGTTGCCACCCCGTAGACATCCGTGAGGGAGCGGCCGGTCTCCTCAGCCACCACCCCGAGCGCATCAGGCGGAAGATAGCCGTACCGGGCCTGAATCCCCTGAAGGATGCCGATCAGCCCTCCAAACTTGCCAGCGTGTTCTTCTACAATGCGTGAAACGTCCTCCGAACTCATATCGACTCCATGGCCCAAGGGGAGGCCGCCCGCGACGCAGAACTACCGGTACTCCTCGCAACGCCAGACGCCGCCAGCCGGTTTGAGATAAATGCAGACGTTTCGGTCCTCGCAACTGCTGCACAGCCCCTTGAACTTGGTCTCGGATTCTCTACTGGAGGGTTTCTTCCAGAGCTTCTCGAGTTCCACCTGATCCGGGCTGGGCGGTGGCCGCCGAATCGGCGGGCACGGCTCAAATTGCCCGCAGTTGAGGACGATCTGTCCCTTGTTCCTCGGGTAAATGCAAACTGCCTCGTGCACACAGGCCGAACAAATACCGCAGGTTTTCGCCACTGCTTCAGTCAGTATTGCCATTGCTCGTCTCCTAGTGGGCGGTACGTGCTTTCTCACCAACACCCACGCACAATGGCGCAACTTGGTGGCCAACCTGTGACCGCCTGGATCAATCGCCCTTCAGGCGGCGCAACTCAACTACAATCAGAGGGATGCAAACCTGGCAGATGGCACGTAGGGAAAGGAGTTTCGTTGCGGAGGCTGGGGAGTTTTGTACCGCCGGGGAATAGTTCCCCGGTGGCGGGTAGTGTCTGAAAAGTGCGTTGATGCGGATAACTCAGCGAACAGGCTCAAAACCGCTAATCCATTTGAAGCCCGCTGGCGGGGTTATCGATGCAATGTGAAGGTGACCGCCGATTCCATCGCAAATCATTTTATCAATTCTCTTAGCCATCGGGTCATAACATGCGAGGATGTGGTTACGAACGATGTCAACGGCCTTAGGTATAGTTGTAGAGCTTTGCGGCGATGCCCTATATACCCGGTACTTAGCAAAACGTTTGTCCTTGAAATCGTTCAGGGCATCCCAGACCTTTTGAGAGCCGTAACCACGTTCCTCCCCGGGGTTGTAGCTGGATGGCCTGCGGTAGTAGAGCACCCAAGTCTTGATTTCGATGAAAGAATCTGACGCTATAAAATGAAGGGATGTGGTTATGGTAGCCAAGCACAAAAACTCTAGCTATGGCCATGCCGGGCTCATTGAATCCGCCTTCTTCAGGGTTGTTCGGGTAAGTTATCTTCCCAGACTCTTTGGCTTTTACGAGGTTATCGTGCGCCGGTCGGCAGAGGCTCTTCATATAGAATGCTGGTTCCACAAATTGCTTGTTTGCCAATAAATTCGCGGCGTCGCGAATCTCCCAAGTGAGGTCCATTACGACCTCATCGCTCTTGGCGGGATTGCCGAGTCCCACCGTCCCGACCAATGCATATGCGAGTGACCTGCCGCGATTTTCGATGGGGAATATTTTTTGCGCATTGTCGGCAACTATCTCGGCACTCTCAATTTCGCCCTTGCGCTGTCGTCCGTCTGCTCCAATAACGAACCCATCCCTTGTATAAACGATGAAAATGGCGGTGGGCATCGGGGAATGCTTTCCATTCTCACAGTTCGACCAGCAGTCCGGCATTACGGGGTCGCCATAAAGGCTTGTCACGGCGCACACCCCCCAGTAGTATAAGGTGTGCGCCCGAATGCGCCCCGAACAACTTCTGGAAAACCAGAGAAGGGCCCGATTCACGGTCGCGCTTTTCCGGTTACTGCCCAATCTTAGTCAGTAATTCTTTCAGTGTCGATACGCGGGTGGCGCATACGTCGTGCACTTTGCGATGTATGCGGTCTTTGAAGATTGCGATTTCATCCGGCGTTTCGTCAGAAACACTGTTACGGACTGGGCATTTGGCCGTGGATAGAGTTCTTTGATCGCCGCCGCGCACCAGGGGTCGCATACATCCTGACCAAGAAGGTCAGGACGTATGCGCCACCCGCCAAAATCTGGAATTCAAGGAACTCATAGCTAAAAGTGGATAACTTTCAATGTTTGCGCGCTTGTTCTAGTTTCTCCAGTATTTTTTTAACTCTCTCGTATTCGTCGCTGCTCCTTTTTGACTGTAGTTCTAAAGGGAACAACTGGGCACGGTAAAATGCGTCCCGCGTCCCACCTCCCCCCTCTTTCCTAGCAGATTTCCATTCACGAGAGCCGATAGGACTAAGCAGTTTCTCAGACCACTCGCACAGATGTGCGTCACGCGATCCTGCACCGACTCTCTGGCTCATTTCTTGCTCATACTTTAGCATGTCCTGGGCACAGCACTCTCGATAGGTATCGGCGGCTCGTTGGTCCGCTTGGTCGAGGAGTTTTGGGGTGTCGTCGCCGCGTATCAACGCGCCCAGAAGGCTTTGCTTGTGCTTGCTTATCGCCTCCATGTCACTTGAATATCTACCCGAAATAGTTCTAAGTTTTTCTGTCAGTGGCCTAACCCAGACGGCAAGTTGTTCGTCAGTGCAATCTCTCAGGTCGTCCCCACGGCACGGCCTAATTTCCTGCGGCGTCACGGCGGCCTCTTTAGGAATAGATTGTTCTTGGCGGAGCTTGTCCGCAACGGCTGTAGCCAATTCCTCCGTGGTTGGCACATGGACAGTCGGAGCAACGGGTGTCACTACTTGTTCCGTATTGGTCGGACTTGGTTGGCGGTTTTTTTGTAAGTTAGGTAATCTAGCATGTTTCGGAGAGAGCACCGATGGCGGGTTAAGTCTAGCCACCAACGAATCAATTTCTGCTGTAATAGTCTTTCCTTCTTGTGTCATCTGTTCTTTCAATTGAGCAACCACTTGTGAACCGGATTCGCGCGAAATGCGTTGTTGAAAATATACTGAAACACTTATGACTATCCCGAAAACAACGACACCCACTTTCCAGATCGGACGTTTTCGTATTCGCTCGTCAAGTAGCTCCACCATAAACCCGAAGGCCGCCGGGAGAATCACGACCGCCCAATCTAGGAAATTACCTAACAATGGTGCACCTCCTCACTTCGTCCGAGGATTGTGCACCCCAGGCTATTCTTGGGTCAAGCTGGTAGCCTCCGCCTCTGAGGTCCGCGGCTTTTCTCCCGGAATTCGCGTCGTCGTGGTATCGCGCATGATACAATCACGACAGGCGAAAAGCGGATTCAAAGACGCATAGACCCACTGAAGGGGGTTCAATTGTTATACTTGGTGAACATTAATAAAACCGAGCGAGGCTACGAGGTTTTGCCGACGGCTCACACCTGCAAGGACCTGCGGGAGACAGAGCTTTGGCTTCGCGCAAACTTTCAAGTAACTCCGAACGAGTGGTCCGACTTGAGACGGAGACTCGAGAGCGGGGGTAAGGTTTCTTTCGAAAGAAGCGCCGGAAAATCCTATCAGGTAGGCTAGCAGGCTCGGATTGTTCCAAAGGCATAAATCTGAGGTCTGAAGTTCCGACAATCAGCTTGAATGAGGCGGCCTATGCGAACTCTAGCCATCTCCCTAGCTTTGAGCGCAATTCTTTCGTCGCCCGGACTAGCAGGCGCTAAGGGAAGAAGGAAAGACGTACCGGTTGCGCCCTTGCCCTCCGCGATTGTAAATGCAAGAAAGATTTTCGTCTCAAATGGCGGCGGCAGCAATCTCGCCTACGATGCTTTCTATTCGAAGATGAAGGAGTGGGGCAAGTATGAGATCGTTGGTTCGCCTGAGGAAGCAGACCTAATAGTTGAACTTTCCTACCGCGTCGAAGACAAGGGCACTCGCGTTTGGAGTTCGACGAACACCTACAACAACACAACTCAGGTCCACAGCGCCCAGATTGTCGATCCTCAACTGATTCTCACCGTTTACGACGCCAAGACGAAGAATTCCCTTTGGTCAGAGACTGACCATCGAAAACTGGCAAGGCGGGAGAAGAACAGAGAGAAGGAAACCGTTAATTCTGCTGCACGTCTCGTCGAGGATTTAGAAACTCGGGTGACCGTCCCTCAATGAGCAGGCAGCGCAGAGTTTCGGTTTGTGAAACTCCACCGTTTTATCTTCGGTAGTGGGTAGCGCAGACTTTCGCTTTCCAGAAAGTCTGCGGCTTTTTCCGCGCGTATTCGTTCGTATCATTTTGTCGCCACACGAATCATGTCGTCGCACGCCCTGTTATTAAACCTCGAACCACGCCACCGTTTCGTACCAAGAGCCGCAGAGTTTCAAAATACGAAACTCTGCGCTGCTCTGCGCTACCCACTTGCTGGGGCGATTCTGCGCGATGGCGGGGCATCGAGCGAGCGGTGTCGCCAACGTGAGGTCCCGCCCCCGGCTCGCCATTGAGGTAGAATGGTGGCGTGGCAAGGCGAATCAGCATATATCCCCTATACGGCTTAGCTGGTCAGCCTGAGGACGAACCGTTTAACGAGGCTGTCCTGCCTTTCGAGGTCATCCCCAATGTCACGCTGGAGTTGGTTTCTCCCTTGTTTAGCGATGAGACTTGGGATTGGCTCCAAAGTTATGTCGGGAAGCGCAGCTTGGATGATTTGAAAGGTGTCCGGCACGCAATTGTTCACAGGTATGAGACCGAGCAAGAGGCGGTCAATTTAGGAGCGCATTCAGATTCAAGGAAGCTGATACAAAATATTGCCGCTCTTTTGAGATTGATTCGTCCAATGACGCAGCGTGCTCTATTGATACAAGGCGAGTTCCGGCGCGATGACACCCTTGATGTCAAAACCTTTGATCACCCCATTGATTTAGAAGTCCCGGAGGTACAGAAGCTTTTTTGCGTAAGCAATCGCGATGCAGACGCACTTCGGGAGTTGGCACCCGAATTTCTGAGGGCGATGGCGGGAGAGTTCTGGAAATTCAGAATTGCAGTGCAGTTTCACGACGCTGGTCATTTTCACGGGGCATTGTTCTGGAAGGCACGCTATATGCTTTGGTGTTCGGGATTGGAGTCCATCTACACCTCGCAGGACCGAGAACACAGCGGTAGTAATGTTGCCCGCGAGCGCATAAAGTGGTTCCTCGGTGCGAACACGCCCTTATACCCGCTTGGCGACATTCCCAGTTTTTGCCCACAGTCCGATTTGACTGTCGGTCAAATAGTCAAAGAGCTGTACGATCTTCGAAATTATGTCGCCCATGGCGATAAGACGCCCGATGAGTTCTTTCAGAAAAAGGTGCGTCGCGGTCTCAACGGTGATCTAAACTTAGTTCAGGTCTGCTTGGAGTGTGTCAGCTTTATATTGCGCCATTCTCTTCTGAAAATTCTGCAAGAACGTCTGCTCGAGAATTTTGCGAATTCGCCGGTCGCCGAAAAGTACTTCGAGAATGCTGGCCTGACGAACACACTTATCAGACAGAGGGAGATGCGGCAAGCCAGGCCGCATCCGTAGAGCAGCAGCAGGGCTTCGGTTTGTGAAACTCTGCGGTTTTATCTTCGGTAGCCAGGCCACACTGCTAGCCTATTGCACGGAAGGGCGACCCGGAAGAAATAACCGCGGACTTCGAAGAGCGGAAGTCCGCGCTACCGGCTGGTGGGATTGTATGGAATTCCGTAGCCGCGTGCAAAATGAAGCAGTATCCAGTGACCGGCTTTTCAGGACAGGGGCGCCGCCGAGGTCTTCAACTTCTCGCGCAGCGTCTTGCGGTCAATGCCAAGTATCTCCGCCGCCCGGGTGCGGTTTCCATTGACGTTTGCCAAGACATTGCGAATGTACTCGGCTTCGACCTCCGCCAACGTCCGGTCGAACGAGGCTCTTTGCAGGGCGGAGAACCGCATCAGCGAGGGCAGGTCGGGAACTTCGACAACACCACCCTCATTCATCACGATAAGACGCTGCACGACATTCTCAAGTTCCCGAACATTCCCCGGCCAATGATAATTGCGTAGCACCTGTAGTGCCTGGTCGGAGAAATCGGGAACCGCCCTTCCCATTTCTCCGGCGAATCTTTCCGCGAAATGACGTATCAGAATCAGGACATCATCCCCTCTGTCCCGCAGGGGAGGCACGTCAATGGTGAGCACGTTCAGGCGAAAATAGAGATCTTCTCGAAAAGCGTCCTTCTTCACCAAGCTCGGCAAATCCTTGTTGGTGGCCGCCAGAATTCTGATGTCCACATGCCGGCCGCGCGTCGATCCCACCATGCACACTTCCTTCTCCTGTAGCACGCGCAGAAGTTTGACCTGCGTGGAAAGTGTGGTCGAACTGATCTCGTCGAGAAAAATTGTCCCCCCCTCGGCCGTCTGGAGGAATCCTGCACGCGTCTCGGTAGCACCGGTGAACGCACCCTTGATGTGTCCGAAGAGTTCACTCTCAAGGAGTCCTTCGGGAATGGCGGCGCAGCTTACCGGCACAAACGGCGCTGACGCCCGCGGGCTGCTGTAGTGAATCGCCCTGGCCACCAGCTCCTTGCCCGTGCCACTTTCTCCCGTAATCAGCACGGTGGCCGGCGTGGCCGCAACCTTGGCTATCGCACTGAACACCTGCCGCATCGCCGGCGACTCGCCCACCAGTCCGGAGGGTGACGCTGGCGTCCGGAACGCGGGGGCTTGCGCGGCGCGGCGGCTCCGCAATTTCTCGAGCGCCCGCCCCACCGCCGAAAACAACTCTTCGTCGGTAAAAGGCTTCGCCAAGTATTCCTCAGCGCCTGTCTTGACCGCGTCCACGGCGCCGCCGATCGAAGGATAGCCGGTGATCATCATCACTTCCGTGTTCTTCAGGTTTTCCCGGACGTGCCGCACCAGATCAAGGCCGCTCACTTTGGGCATCTTCAGGTCGGTGATCACCAAGTCCACTGCCATCTGCTCCAGAGCTCGAATGGCATCCGGTACGCAGGTGGCCGTCAGAACCTGGTAGCCCTTCGACTGGAGGTTCCGCTGGAGGACTTCCAGCGTATCCACAGAATCGTCTACAACCAGGATTCGTTCTTGATGAGCCGTGCGGGCCATCTCAGCCACTCTTTTCTGCCTTCCCGGAACTGTTCACCGGCAATTGGACTTCAAATCGCGAGCCCCGGCCAGCCTCGCTGTCCACGCGAATGACGCCCCGATGTGAGGTCACGATCCCGTGTACCACCGCCAGCCCCAGGCCCGTTCCCTGGTCTACGTCTTTGGTGGTAAAGAAAGGCGTGAAGATCTTGCTTTTCACTTCCTCGGTTATGCCGGTGCCCGTGTCGGTAACGGCCAGGGAAACGTAGTCTCGACCGCGATGGGTCTCGATCGTCAACTTGCCCCCGCTCGGTGACGCCTGAATCGCATTGACGACCAGGTTCACCACGACCTGCTGCAACTGCGATGGATCAGCGCTGATCTCCGGCAGATTCGGCTCCAACGAGCGCACCACCTCGATTCCTGCTTTCGCGCACCGGGACTCGAGAAAGTACAGCCCCTCCTCGACAACCTGATTCAGATTCACCTGCGTCTTCTGCAAGGGCATCTGCCGGGAAAAAACCAGCAGCTTATGGATGATTTCTCGAGCGTGCAGCGAAGTCTTGATGATCTTCTCCAGGTCGCCTGCTGCCGTCGCCGGCATTCCCGGCTCCTTCTTGGCCAATTGCGCAAAACCCAGGATATTCGCCAGAGGCTCATTCAGCTCGTGCGCCACACCCGCCGCAAGCTGTCCGATGGTAGCCAGGCGATCGGCGTGCCTGAGCTGGTCCTGCAATTTCGATTTGTGGATCTCGGCCTCTCGACGCTCCACCACCAGCGACACTTCCCTTGCCACCGTGTCGATGAGGCTCTGCTCTTCCTTCAGGAACGGCCCTTCCACAAACCCCGCCTTGTCACGCGTGTAAAACACCTCGACCACGCCGCGCCGCGCCCCACCCACCAATATGTCTGCCGCCTGGCGATGCGGGCCCTCCTTGAAATCCGTCGTGGTGTGCGCGCGGCCATCCAACAAGATTCGTGCTGTGGCGATTTGGGGATACTGCCAGGCGGGAGGAAGAAGATCCACAATACCCTGGAGAATCCCTTCCAAGGCGAGGCCAGGCCTCTGGGCTACCTGTGCGATGCCATAAAGGCAGGTCAATTCTTTGACCCGCTCTCGCAAGGCCCATTGCACGCGGCGGGTGGCGATCGCCAGCCCCAGTGTCTGCGCGAACTCCTCGTATGACTCGACCGCCTCGCGGGTGAAATGGTTTGGGTGAAGGCTCTTCAATTGAAGGAGCCCCACGGTCCGATCATCGACAGCGAATTGAATCACCGCGACGGATCGATAAGACCCTCCGAGGAGAACCGTCGCAGCACCACGAAGCCGCATCGGCTGGTGCGCGTCTCGCGTCCAAAAACTCCTCTGGCCCGCGGAGAAGGGCAACCACCGTTGAAAGCGGCCACCGAGGACATCCTGGCAGAGGCGTTGAAGGCCCGCTTCATTCTGCGGCGTCAGCCGGTTGGCGCGCGACGGATTCTTTGCGCGAGGGTCGTCCAGAACTAGAAAGCGAAACGAACGCTTCGGCCGCTTCGCCGCTTGCCAACTGTAGTGCAGTGCACCATCATTCAGTCGCAGCTCCACAGCATCGCTCTGAGAGAACTCCATGAGCATCTTCGAGACTTGGCGAAGGAAGTCGATGCGCGGTAGCCCGCGGTTCGCTTGACGCAAGACCCTCCGCGCCAGTTCGGACAAGCCGCCCGATTTCCGCCTGCCGCGAGCCACAGTGGCCATTCGCTTTGAGCGGGGACCTTCCTGCTGAACTGCCATCCCGTCCCGCATTGTCAGCCGATGGATGATCCGAGTCAAGAGGTGGCGCCGCCTCGGCCGCGCACTCACCTAGGGATCCCATAGGACGCAGGCAGCGAATCCGAAAAGGCGGCTACCGGAACGTAGGCAGGCTGCGGGAGCATGCTGCGCGGACGTGCGCCTTGCTGACTCCATAAGGGCGCTTCGCGCCTTTTGCCTGCCAGGATTGGCGGATGGCCTGCCGACCGTCTTCCTTTGGAGCGCAAGCCGAATCGAGCCGCGGGCTAAGCTACCGGGGCAGGGCTTGGACTTCAGCGAGCTCGGAATATTATACATGATATATTAACGTATAAATAAAACACGCCGCGAGGAGACTTCCCAAATGTAACTATTGAAACTTTTGAAACTATTGAAACTAATTTTTCTAACTGACGTAAATAATGAACTTGCGCAAAAAATAAATTTGCAGAAATTTGCGATTTTGGGAAAAGTGTGGCATTTTGCCCCACCGATTCCATTTTTCATAGGCCCGGAATTTCGCGTGGGCTAACACAAAATCGAAGAACCGCAGGCTAACATTATTCCAGCCAACAAGGTCAACCCGAGTTTTTCCCACCCTCAAAAAGGTCTCTCCTCGTTTATAATCCAGGTTGGCCCAGTTGTACTCTCGTGGCCACCGCTCCCAAACAATTCGCCGCCGCGCTGAGGTGGAGGCGGAACGCGAAATGCGGTCGAAGAGCGGAGCCAAAACTCTGCTGGGCACTACCGCTGTGTCATCGAGCGCGAATCAGAATGGTTTCGCCGCGAAGCGGAAGCGGGTGAGAGAGAAGCTCGCGCACTTGTGTGAGAATTCAAAATGAAAAATGGTGAATTGAGAATTCAAGACCGTCATTCGATGCCCGTGGCTGGACGGTCATCCATCTTGGTTTCCGCGCCCTGATTTTGAATTTTTGATTTTTCATTTAGAACATGTCGTCCACGTTGGAAGCCGTAAGTCCGGTGCTCCTCCGCCTGCTCGCATGTTTCGTCCTGGGCTCGATTCCCTTCGCTGTGCTGGCGATGATGGGCACGGGCATCGACATTCGGAAGGTAGGCTCGGGCAATCCTGGGTTCAACAACGTCCTGCGGGTAAGCAAGCCGCGTGCCGTGGTGGCCCTGATCGGCGACCTGGGCAAGGGCGCTTTGGCGGTCTGGCTGTTTTACAAGTCCGGCGACGGCATCACGCTGGGATGGCTCTATGGATTTGCCGTCGTTCTGGGGCATTGCTATTCGCCCTTTTTGAAATTTCACGGCGGAAAGGGAATCGCCACTTCCACCGGCGTGATGCTGGTTCTTTATCCGATTTGGGCGGCCATTTCGGTGGTGGTGTATGTGCTGCTTCGAGTGGTAGGCCGCAAGCTGAAGTGGAAAGAGGCAGGCGCCATCGCGTCAATCAGCAGTTGGGCCTTCTTTGCGCTGCTGATAGCTGTCTTCGTTGGCCGCTTGACCGCCATTTACGCGGCCCTGATGACGCTGCTTCTCATCTGGCGGCACAAGAAGAATTTTCAGAATTTGTTCGGACAAGAAAACAGTGGCGAGTGGCCCCGCGCGGCGGGGGCAAATGGCAAGCAATGAATTGCCGATGCGTTCGCTACGCTCAGCACAAGTTTTCGATTTCCGATTGGGCGGCGTCTTAACAATCGGCATTCCACAATCGGCAATCGAAAATGGCTCACTCATTCACTCCCCGCGCCCTGTTGATGTATCTGACCACGCGAGGAACAACCGAGACTGGCAGGCGCCGCGTGAAAAACACAAAAACACGATTGGCAAATCCGGGCACAACCAAGCGTTTGCCTTTGAGAGCCTGACGTACGGCAATTTTCGCCACCGCTTCGGGGCTGGCTCCTGCGGCTTTGTCTTTCTGCGCGATGCCCGCCCGAGCCCGAAATTCCGTTTGCGTTGTTCCCGGGCAAAGGGTGGTTACGGTCACGCCGGTGTGCTTCAATTCCTCGCCCAACGCCTCAGAAAAGGTGAGCAGAAAGGCTTTCGCCGCGCTATAGACCGCCTGAAACGGCACGGGCGCGAACGAGTACACGGAAGCGACATTCAGGATTCTCCCCTTTTTGCGGGCCATCATTTGCGGCAAGACAGCTTTCGTCAGTTTCAGCATCGCAGCCAGTTGAACGTTCAGCAGATCTAATTCTCGGGCAAGGTCTGTTTTTAGAAACTCCCCGCCCACGCCGAACCCGGCATTATTGACGAGAAATTCGACTTCGATGGGCGCTGCGAATAGGGCTGCAATCAAACCGTCAACCGATTCCAAGTGGCATAGATCGGCCACATAGGCTTGGGTTTCGATGTTGTATTGCTGGCGGCACTGTGCGGCGACTTGGTGCAAGGGGAGCTCATCTTGGGATGTCAGAAACAGGTTGTACCCTTTGCTCGCAAACTCAAACGCCAGCGCCTTGCCAATGCCTGAAGACGCGCCGGTAATCGTCACCCATTTCTTCATGTCAGGAATTAGGGATTAGGGATTAGGGATCATGGAATCAGAGGTCAGGAGCGGCATCCGCGTTTCTTCTTCTCCCTAATTCCCAACTCCTAATCCCTAATTCCTATTCTTCACTGGTTTCCTGCCCCAAAGATATTCTCCGGGTCAACGGCCCGTTTCAGCTCGCGTTTCCACTCCAAAGCCGTGGGCGACAGGATGGCGGGCAAGAATGCCCGGCGGATTTTGCCCACCCCGTGGTGATGCGAGAGCGAACCGCCGGAACGCAGGATTTCCTCGCGTGCCATGTTCTCGAGTTCTTTGTAGACTTGGGCCGGATGCGGCACGCCTTTGTAGTAGAAACCGAAATAGAAGTAAATGGCGGCACCTGTTTCGTAGATTTGAGTCACGCGCGCCGACACGAAAGGTTTGGCCGGCAGGTTTCGCGCCCGATATTCGGCTTGGAGTCGCTTCTTGACGTTTTCGATGAGCGGCAGAACGTTGCTCCAGGAGGCGGAAGTTTCAAAAGACTCGGCGATGATGTAGTAAGGCATCAGGAAATCACGGATGTAAGCGATGCTGAAAGTCAGTTGATAGCCGCGCCGCCCGTTTTCCGCGCCCGCTTTCATTCCGCCGTGTTTCCTGGCGATGCTGTAAGCCGCGCGCTCCTGCTCCGCCACTTCGCGCCGCGTGCCTTCAAATACGAGCGTGCAAACCACCATTTGATCCGGCCGAAAGCCCTTGAGCTTGGTGACCACAAACTTCTCGATTTGACTCTTCCAAACGCCCAAACCCTTCGGCGCCGGCTTCAACGCTAGGGCGAATTGAAACTGCAAATTGTCGACCAGGCGAACGCTGGAGGGCGCTGACGGTTCCAGCGCCAGTTCGCGCATGAACTTGACGCCTTCTTCGAAGGTTGGGAAAACAATGGAGCCGTAGGTTTGCACCTCGGGAACTGGAAAAAGCTTGATCACGGCCGAAGTGATGATGCCCAGCGTTCCTTCGGAGCCGAAAAGTATGCGGCGCAAGTCGGGACCAATGGATTCACGAGGCACACAGGTGGCGCGTTCCAGGTTTCCCTTCGCGGTGGCCACGGTAACGTCCAGCACCAGGTCTTCGATGTTGCCATATTTGTTTTTCTTCATGCCGCTGGCGTTGGTGGCAATCCAGCCGCCGAGGGTTGAAAACTCGATGCTGTCCGGCTCATGACCGATGGTGAAGCCGTAGGCCTGAAGCTGCGACACGATGTTGCGTCCCACCGCTCCAGCCTCAATCGAGGCCATGTGATTCGCCTTGTCGATCCACCGAATGCGGTTCATCCGCTGCATATCGACCGAGACGATGAGGCGTTTCTCGCTGGCTTCGCAGACCAGTGCGTCGGTGACGTTAGTGCCGCCGCCGAAGGGAATCAGCGAAGCGTGGTGCCGCTTGGCTGCGGCAATCAATTGCACGATTTGCTGTTCGCTTTCCGGAAACACCACCAGGTCGGGAATCCGCGCCAGGCGCTCATACTTGATGGCGAACATTTCCTCCTGCGTGTGGCCGTGACCGTGCCGCAGCCGCGTCGGGCCATCCGCCGCGATTTGTTCATCGCTGAAAAACCGTTTGATCTCGCCGAGAAACGGCGCGTTTTCGACCGGCGGGGGAATGTGCGTAGGGTAAGATGGCGAATTGACGTCTTTCGGCTCGAGTGCAACTCCGAGAGTTTCGCGAACCCAGGGCAGCAAGCGCGTCAGCTCTTGGCCACACAATTCGTAGCGATTGCCCAGGAAGAACGCATGACCGTTCTCGTTGATGGCGAAGCCGCTGTCACGAAATCCCCACACGTCAAGACTCTCGGCGTCGTTCGCGTTGGCCGGCAATGGTTCGGGAACGATCAGCGATTCTTTCGGCACGGCCGCCGGTGAAGTAGGCAACGATTGCTCCGGCGCGACCACAGGGGATGACATTTTGACCTCTCTCCATGATGCAGTTTATCACCACTGGCGACGGAGCACAGTGTACAACGACCAAGTCTCATTGGTAAGATGAATTCTGCGGTCCGGGCCCATAGCTCAGTTGGTTAGAGCAGCGGACTCATAATCCGTTGGTCCCAGGTTCGAGTCCTGGTGGGCCCACTTCGGACTGTAGGCAGAAAGCAGTAGGCAGAAAGCAGAAAGCAGAAAGCCGAAAGCCGAAAGCCGAATTGAACCTTCCTGAATCACCGAGAGAATTGTAAGAATCCCGCGCCAACGCAGGCTAGTGCCGTTCCAACTTATTAGACCTATGTTCAACACGTACGTTCAGTTTCGCCCCATAATCGGGATGGCCCCGAGAAGCTAGTCCCGTGCCCGCCTGGTTAGGTTCTTTTCGGAAGCGTTCGCAGTCAACGAAAGCGCCGTGTGGGCAGAACGGGTTCGGGACTTCTTTAGGCGGTCACGGGACTAGGTCGAAATAGTTGGAACGGCACTAGGGGATTCACGGTTTCGCCAGCCTGGTGTCCTGTCCCGTCTGATTCTTGCCAATGCCAAGGCAAAGCGGCAGCTCCGCCCCGTACTTGGCCGGCGCGGGGCTCCGCTGTCGCACCCCAAGGCGCCTGCGGCGCTCACACGAAATGCGAGCGAAGCCCGCCTTGGACTGCGGTAGCGCCAGCTACCGCGTTCAAGGGCTCAGGGGAACGCTTGTAAAGAATTAAGTGGGACAGAACACTGGCTGACTCCGAACGCAGTGGTGACAGGTGCGAGGCAGCTGGCAGTTCTGCCCGAGATGGTCCCAAGGTCTCGGTTCATCGCAGTCGATTGCAGAAAGCACGAGAGCCGCCCGCAGCGTGGCGCGCCAGCTCGTCATTCCCGCTTGCGATGTCGGTGGTCAACTGGGGCGAGGTCTATTACTCAGTCTGGCGCGCGGTCTCCTGATCGCTGCCGAGGCTCCATGAAATGAAAAGGACCCCTAGCGGAGTTCACCCTGAGGTAAGAAACAGGAGTTTCGGAATCGGAGAATAGGCGACACCAACCGAAGCTGAAAGCCACGCCTTTTGAAGCATGACCGTCGCTCTTCTTTGATCCCTTCCTATTTTCGCATTCGCGATAAGGGGCTTGACTTTTCGTGTCCTGCATGTAGTATTACATCCATATGAAGATCGCACCCAAAGGCCCTCAAGCCGCTCGACTCCGGCAACGCAAGTTTGAACTCCTCCGTCGCTTCTCCATTCCGTCCGACCTCCTCCCCGGTTCGCTTTCGCTCACTCACCGCCGTTGCGGCCAGCCCACTTGCCACTGCGCTCGAGACCAGCAGGGACATCCCGTCTGGTCGCTCACCTTCATGGTGGGAGGCCAGAAGCGCGTGGAGCACATCCCCAACGACTGGGTGGACGAAGTTCAGCGACTGGTCGAGGCGGGACGAGAGTTCAAACAAGCGGTGGCCGAGGTCTTCGCCGCCAACGCCCAACTGCTGGCGCTCTGGCGGCGACAGAAGGGGCGGTGAAAGGCCCCACGCCACGTCGCCTGCGCCGCTATGTGGAGAAGTGTCTGCGCCTGAAATCGTATCTTGAATCGCCAGGCGACGGCCGCACTCAGCCCCGCATTCCGGCGAGGGCTTTACTGTGGGCTTTGTTGATGGGACAGTTCCTGCGCCGTTCGAGCTTCGCCGGCATTGAAGCGCTGGCCCGTTCTTCCGCCCGCCCAGCACTCGCCGTTTCCCGCTTTGGAGATGACGCGCTCAGCTACTTCACCGAGCGACTCGCTGCGCCTCTCACCCGGCGAGCGGCGGTCACCGCCGTGCGCCAGGCCAAGCGCAACAAGGCCTTCGATAACTGCCGCTTCATCGGGCTGGCCGTGGATGGAACGGGCGTGGCACGCTCGCACGAAAAAGGCTGCCGGTGGTGTCGCCCTCATCGGAACCAGAAGAAAGTCTGGTCGTTAAGCTTCTCTGTTCATCACGTCATCGGTGCTGCATTCGAGTGTCCCGTTCCGCTTAATGTTTTACAATTACCCTGCGCCGGGACCGCAAGGCGGTAGCTGGCCCCGATGAATCGGGGCTGGCGCTACCGCAGTCCACGGCGGGCTTCGCCCGCATTTCGTGAAAGCGACGCAGGCGCCTTGGAGTGCGGCCGCGAAGCCCCGCGCCGGCCGGTACGGGGCGAAGCTGCCGCCGTCTTGCCACTGCAAAGAATTAGAGGGGACAGGACACTAGCGCCGTGTCGCGGCTGCGTTGCAAAAGGCCTCATCACCCTGTCACGATGGGTGCCTCCCTTATGTCACCCCTTCGTTTCTCTCAGAGCTTGCCCTGAGCAACGGGAAGGGATGACAACGAAGGGCTTCGTGAACTTCTGGGGCAGAACTACGTTAATAAGTCGCGCGGCCGCCGGAGATGTCATAACACTGCCCGGTGGTGAAAGAAGCTTCGCGAGAAGCGAGGTAATGGACCAGCGCCGCAACTTCCTCAATCGTTCCCGTCCGTCCCATCGGAATTCGGCTGACCATGTAATCGATGGTGGGTTGAGGAATGGTCTCCAGGATTTTGGTGCGGACGACGGCGGGCGTGATGCTGTTCACCGTAATGTCGCCCTTCCCCGCCACTTCCTTGGCCAGAGACTTGGTGAGCGCAATCACCGCCGCCTTGGTGCTGGAATAGGGAATCAGGTTGGGGTTGCCCTCTTTTCCGGCAATCGAGGCGACGTTGACGATCCGCCCGTAACGGCGCTCGAGCATCTGCCGGATCACGGCCCGGCACATCAGAAAAACTCCTTTCAGGTTCACGGCATAAACTCGGTCGAGGTCGCCCTCTTCCAGTTCCCACAACGGCGCGGTCTTGCCCACGATGCCGGCGTTGTTCACCACAATGTCGATGTCGCCGAGCCGCTGCCGGACTTCGCCCACGGCGCTCTCGACTTCCGCCGCGGAGGAGACGTCGCATCGCAGTCCAAGACCATCCAGCGACCGAGCTACGGTTTGCGCGTTCGCTTCCTTCAAGTCCAGTATCGCCACCCGAGCGCCTGCGGCATGCAGCCGGCGGGCGATGCCCTCGCCGATTTCCTGGCCCCCGCCCGTCACCACGGCCACCTGGCCTTCCAAATTGAAAAAGTCATTCGGTTCCATGAGAAATGTGGAAGCAAGCTTAGCACGAACCTGTTTTGTAGGTCGGCTGCTTTCAGTAGCAGCACCGCGCGGACTTGACCGATTTCGCCGTTTTTGCGCAACGTCTCGATGAAGTGCCGGCTACCATGCAGGCTGTCGCTCGTTGACCACTCTTCCAATGCCTCCTCGCCGTCAAAGACGGCCAATCAGTAAGTAAAGGTGTGGCGACGTTTTCCCAACACACGCGCCAACTCCAGAAGTGCCTCCCGCTCGAATCACCGACATTCGCTCCGACAACACGGACGTCAAAGGCCGCTGCAACCGTAGGATTCTTCGGAGAGGTAGGACTGACCCCTTCCGTGGTCCGTGGAAGCGCCCAGCACTGAAAGCTCGGCCGGACATTGAAGTCGCAGACGGTCGGGTGTACATTTCCGCTCGGGCGAAAACTGAAAACGGGAATTCTGGCCCAGATGAAACAGGACGGCCCGGAGTTGGTGCGCAACGCGGTTCCGATACTGAAGCCAGAATGCTCTGAGATCCCACATTTGCCTACAGCGCCATCCGTCCGCCGCCCGCAGAACCTG
>Ga0208562_1000243_pt1 | contig 33307 bp, 35 predicted proteins | sample June2015DPH_16_1_3_FD_184715 | JGI IMG/M metagenome (GOLD analysis project Ga0208562, IMG submission 184715) | Peatland microbial communities from SPRUCE experiment site at the Marcell Experimental Forest, Minnesota, USA - June2015DPH_16_150... | ecosystem: Environmental > Terrestrial > Soil >... | reverse complement strand
AAGGATCAGGCTTCATACTGCACCTCGTTGGACATGTTCGATGCGAGTTGAGGATAACGGCGTCGATCCCGGAAGCGCTTTCCGGGCTGGGCTTGAGGCAAGGGACCGACGACTGGCTCGAACAGCACACGTCCCGTGTCATCAGCGCGAACAGCGCGCAGCACACCTTCAACGGCGAAGCGTTTGGCGGTGCTTGAGTGTACTCCCATCTGCGCAGCAACCTCTGGTACCGTGAGCCAACCGTTGCTGCGAAGATGTTGGACGTAGGATGGAATGTCATATGCGTTGCGAATGTGCCGGACGATCAGCCGTGTAAAGGAGTGCTTCCTGCCAGTACGGAGCCAACGCGCGTTGAGAGTCCGTGCAATCTGAGCATCGGTTTGTTCGGTGGCTAGAACACGGACGAGTTCGACGATGTCCGCAGGGGTACGAACCAGATCCGGGGCGCTCAGAGGCAACGGTCGTTCCATCGATGTCGTTGCCCCGGCTTTCCAGCGGATGTGAATATGGATTTTCTGATTCTTCACGAGTGTGACGTCTTCGATAAGAAGCCGTAGCATCCGCTTGCGATCTCGAGCTGGAGTACGCGGATCGTTCCACACACGCGGAAGATCGGAAGCCAGCGCATGGACGCGGTCCCGATCTTCATCCGTGAGTGCTGATGGTTGCGACTTGCTCATCCGAGAGTACTCTTCCTCGGCTTGAGACAAGCTGGTGAGCTTTTCATTCCACTGCCGCTCCAGATTATCCACGACCAAGCGGTTTTCCGGACGAGCCAGCAAGTATTGGCGCTGAGCCAGTTCGGCCTCTTCGCGAGCACGTTCCACCTGGGCCCGCCGCAAACGATCGACTTCAGCCTGTCGTGCCCGCAACTCTTCAAAAACCTCCAACGCCACATCCAACGAAGCTGGATTGACGGCTTTCAGGACGAGTTCGGTGACGGCCTGATCGATCTGGCCGCCGGGCAGATGTTGGCATATCGGCTCGGCGGTTTGGATTCCGCGTCGTTGGCAAACATATTCCGGCATCAGATGACCATGGTCGGTGTGATATCTCACCGTCATGCGTAGACCACACACGCCACATATGACAAGACCTTGCAGCAGGGCGGCGCCTTCGCGAGGCGGGCTCTTGCGCCGGTCCTCACCATAGCCGTTCGCATTGGCGAGCAGTTTCGTTTGGTTGGATTCAAACTCTTCCCAGGAGATGTATCCCGGATGCATATTGGGCAAGAACACCGACCATTCCTCGCGCTTCAGGCGTCGGTAGCGAAGCTGTCCGGCAATGATAACCTTGCGCTGGCGAGTTCGGCCATAGACGAATGCTCCCGTGTAGCGCGGATTGTGCAGAATGCCTAACACACGGCTGTGCTCCAATGGTCCAAAAAACAGTTCACCCGCGCGCACGCCTGAGGTGATGCGTCTGGGCCAGAGGACACCTTCGGTCTTGAAGTGATGGACGACGCGCAGGGCCGAACCTGTCTGGCGAAAAGTCTCAAACAATAAGCGCACGCCTCGTTGAACCTGCTGGTCGGGATCGAACACGACCCGCCCGCTGCTGTCATACACAAAACCGATCGGCGGCTTCATCCACAGATCGCCTCGCCGGGCTTTGTTGAGCTGGCCACCAATCAGTCTGGCCCGCAGCAAGTGCAGCTCGGCTTCGCTCATCGTCCCTTTCAAACCCAATAACAGGCGGTCGTTGAAGTGGCCCGGGTCGTAGATTCCATCCTCATCGAGAATAAGGGTATCCGCCAAAGCGCAGATCTCTAACAACCGGTGCCAGTCCGTCGAACTGCGCGCCAAACGTGACACCTCCAACCCCATCACCAGACCAACCCGGCCCAGTCCGACCTCGGCAACCAGGCGTTGGAAACCATTGCGGTTGTCCGCAGTGGCTCCGGATAAGCCCAGGTCTTCATCGATCACGACGATCTGATCGGCAGCCCATCCCAGCACCTGCGCCCGTCGCTTCAGATCGTACTGACGTGCCGTGCTCTCGCGGTTCTCGTGCACTTGCCGGAGTGTAGACTGGCGAACATATAGATATGCCAACCGTCGCAAATGCTCGGCGGTAACTTTATTGGATGTGTTCATGCGCCCCTCTTCTCATGCAAGACAAAACCATGTTGGTCAATAACGTGGTCAGATCGGGCCGCAGGACCAACGGAAGATCGAACGATTCCTGCGGTGCAGTTTGCGCGATCGGATGTGACCTCAGTGCCGTCAAAGCTTCCAGCCAAGCCATCATTCCGTGTGACAGAAACAGTGCCAGACCATGACCACGGCGAGAGTCCGCCTGAAGCGCCTCCCGACGCAGGTTTTCGTACTCTTGCTTCCAGTCGATCAGCTGATCCAGGGTCTTCACTGGAAGAGCCCCCTCATCGTTTTTTTTTCCGTCGTGCCAGCGCGCGTTCGATCGAACGCGGATTAATCGAAACGCCAAAACGTTTCTGGATGGCCTCGGTGACGTCCTTCTCCGCCGGCGAATCCGCACGCCACTGTCCGACAAAATCGAGGATCTCGGCGGTGCACTTGTGAGCACGCTTGGGACCTCTCCGGCGAGGAAGTAAACCGGAGATACCCCTCTCCTCAAACGCGGCCTCCGCCGTGTAGAACGCCTGCCGGCTCACCCCGAATGCGACTGCAGCCTCGGTCACCGCTTGTCCGTCGACTTGGTGACGTCGCAGCATCTCATAACGCACTTGCACGAGATCGCGGGAGTCGAAGAACTCACCCTGGCGGAACGCTTCGTCGCGCACGGTATCGGGATGTGGATGGAGTGCTCCCTGTCGGAGGAGCGCCTCGGCTTTGGCATCAACGGCACGGCTAGGTTTGCTTGCTCCCGGTCGTTTCATGGCTGTCAAGCTTATTATGTCCATATCAATACAACTGTCAAGATAATTACGTGGGGTTGTCACCTCGCAATACACTATTGACTGTACAATGTTGCGTTCATGCTCTTGAGTCGACGCCACTGCTGATGGGATCATGTACATAATAAGCATGACATAATGGACGTAATTTACATGACACTTCGAAATCGCCGTCATCGCCTCCGCCTCAAAGCCATCAGGTCTGCTAAAGCCATCAAGTCTTCCACGCGAAACTGAGATCGACCACCGCCCACACTCACATACGCATCTGCAGGAATCACATCAGTCCAACTCACAGGCACGGAAAACGGTGATCCATCCGCAAGCTGAATCGTCACCCGGTCATCGCCCCAGAGTTTCTTTGAAACAACAAAACGGAAGGACTGACCGCAAAGCGGGTGGAAGGGATGAATGATTCGAACCTGTTGCGAATCGATCAGATCATGTGTAGTTGACGGCTTTGGGCAAACGCATAGTCGAACGAGGCTTCTTTCAGGCGATCATAGCGCCCGGATGCTCCACCGTGGCCTGCCGGATCCAGGTTCGTTTTCAGGATTAGCAGGTTGTGATCGGTTCTGGTCGCGCGCATCTTGGCCACGTACTTTGCCGGTTCCCAATACATCACCTGGCTGTCGTTGAATGACGTCTTCACGAGGATATTGGGATACGGCTTGTCCTCAATGTTGTCGTACGGCGAGTACGAAATCATGTAGTCGAACGCCTGCTTTTCCTTGGGATTCCCCCATTCCTCAAATTCTGGAACGGTGAGTGGCAGCGACTCGTCGAGCATGGTGTTGACGACGTCGACGAAAGGCACTCCGACGATCGCGGCGTGGAAAAGGTCGGGACGCATATTCAGCACGGCACCCATCAGCAAGCCTCCGGCGCTTCGGCCTTCGATCACCAGCTTGTCTTTTGAGCCGTAACCATTTGCCACCAGGTATTCCGCGCACGAGATGAAGTCGGTGAACGTGGTCTTCTTGTTCATCATCCTTCCGGCGTCATGCCATGCCTTGCCCATTTCTCCGCCGCCCCGAATGTGGGCGACCGCTACGACCACGCCGCGGTCCACCATCGAAAAAATATTCGAGTTGAAGAAGATGTCCATGGGCGCCCCGTAGGAACCGTACCCGTAAAGATAAAGCGGACCGGCGCCATCGAGTTTGGCGCCTTTCAGGTGCACCACGGAGATGGGAATGTTTACACCGTCGGATGCGGCGGCTTCAATGCGCTCTACCTGGTAGCGGTTCCGGTCATATCCGCCGGGGACTTCCTTCTGCTTGAGCAACGTGGAAGAACCGCTTCCCATGTCGTATTCGAAGATCGATTGCGCGGTAATGAACGACTGATAGGTGTAGCGGAACTTGGAGGTGTTGTACTCGCGATTGATGTAGGGATACGCAGCGTACGCCGGTTCGGGAAACGCGATGCGCTTCGTTTGCCCGTTGTTCAGGCCGGTGACTCGAATCTGTGGCAGTCCGTTCTCGCGCTCGTAGAGGACGTAGTAGTTCCTGAAAAAGTCCGCGTCATCGAGCATGACATTGGACCGCTGGGGAACGACTTCCTGCCAGTTTTGGCTGCGCGGATCGGAAACTGGAGCTTTCACCAAGCGGAAGTTGCGGCCGGTGTCGTTCACACGGATGTAGAAGAAGTCTCCGTTGTGGTCGGGATAGTATTCGACATCCTGCTTGCGTGGCTCCATGACCTTCCATTCTGCGGTGGGCTGATCGGCCGGGAGGTAGCGGACCTCCGAAGTGGTGTGACTGCCGGAAATCAGCAGGATGTACGCCTTACTTCGGGTCTTCCCTGCATAAACATTGAAGCGTTCGTCCTTTTCTTCGTACACAAGAGGGTCGCTACCGCTGTCCCCCAGCGTGTGCCGATAAAGGCGGTACTGCCGCTTGGCGGAATCTTCGACGGTGTAGAACAGAGTCTTATTGTCGTTGGCCCAGACCACCGAGCCAACTTTTTCAGCGCGATCAGCCAGGACCTTTCCTGTACGCAGATCTTTGATGGCGAGCGTGTACTGCCGAAAACCTGTGTTGTCGGTGGTGTAAGCGAGCAGGTTTCCATCATCACTGACTTCGTAAGCTGCGACCGACATGAAGCGCTGCCCGTTTGCCATCTCGTTAATGTCGAGCAGAACTTCTTCCGGAGCGTCAAGGCTTCCTTTTTTTCGGCAGCGTATTTGATATTGCTTGCCGGCTTCTGTCCGGGAGTAATAGAAAGATCCGCCGTCTTTATAAGGAACGTCCACATCGGTTTCCTTGATGCGGCTCAGCATCTCATCGTAGAGCTTCTTTTGCAGCGGTTCGGTGGGCTTCGTCACTACGTCGGTATAGGCGTTCTCCGCCTCCAGGTAGGCTTTCACCTCCGGATTGTTCTTCTCGCGCAGCCAGAAATAGTTGTCCACGAGTTTGCGGCCGTTGATCTCGGTTACCCTCGGAGTCTTTTTCGCAACGGGTGGCGCGGGCGTGGAGCTGGTCGTATCGGCTGCCCGGAGGGGAATATTGCAAAGCCACGAGAACAGCAGCACAGACAATACCGAGAAACGCGCGTACCGCTTGTTCATGGGAAGGCTCCTCATTCGATCTGCAAAACGGCCAAGTATAACACCAGGCTCAGACGGGCAAGACGCTCGCACTATTGCGGAAAATTCGACATCGTGCAGTCGTCTAGGTGGGATCGGCCTTCAGCCACACTGTCGATAATTAGTGCCGACGGCGGCTGCGTTGTTTCCGGAACATGCGCGGGTCATAGCTGAGCGGCTCCACTTCTCGCACGACAATCTTCTTGTAGTCGGGATGCACGGGATTGACCAGCCAGTTATTTTCGTTGGGGGCGAGAACCGAGGGCACCAGTAGCAAACAATTCTCTCCTTGTTGCGCGAATTCATCACCCAATCGCGCGAGTTCGGGAGGAGCCGCAGATTCGCGCCAGCTTGCAGGCAGATTGCTGGTTTCAACCCGCTCCCCCGCTAGATCGTCCGGGACTTCCGCAACCGCTAGAACCAGATCACCAGGAGGATCGTCGACATCAAGATGGACGAAATACTCCAGCATCGCGAGAGATTGATGTTCCGAGGTGTAGCTGAGGCGGGTTCCGGGGCTCGACCAACGTCCCCCGTAGCGGTACGCTCCTTCGCCGTCAAAGGGATCACGGGCATACGCCTTGCGCAAGATTCGATAAAGCCGGCTCAACTAATTCCGCCGTAGGCGATGCGGCCCAAGATGCTCTCCACTTGGCGCGCTCCCAGCTCTGTGTCAATGGCAGCGACGGGTGCGACGCCGCCGAGAGCACGATTGGGATGCTTGAGCCAGCGCAGGGCACGCTCGTGGTCACCAAGATATTCATTCGCAATCGCTACAATGCGAGCCAATCGGTAAAGCCGGTCGGATTCATAACGTGCCAGCCTTCCGCTGCGACGGCGGCGTTGCAAGCTTCGAGGCGAAAGGTCAACTGCGCTGGCGAGTTCTTTCAGAGTCAACCCAGAGGTTCGCATCAACTCCTTCACGACCGCAGGAGGAAACCCCTCCCGGATCGCCTCGCGCATATCACGATCGCTGGAAAGAGCGCGACCAAGAGTTTGCTCGCCGCCTAATTCCTCCACCACAGCTCGCAGTTCGTTTACCATTATGTCGCATATAATAGCGACAAATGGCGCTCTTGTCAAGTATCCGGGGAATGTCAATTTCAGAGCGGCCCGTTGGGCCAACGGCTATCGCGCTTCTATGCTCTCAAGGATCGCTTCGTCTTTTTGAGCGACCAACGCACCCGTTCTGCACTGAAGCTGGCAAAGGGTTTCGCGTCTACATCAATGCTCGCACGGTCCAGAGCCTGCAGATATTCTGCACGGTCTTCAACGCGAACCACCGTCCACGGATACCCACCCGAAGCCAGCAGGACATTCATCAGAAAGCGAGCCATACGGCCGTTGCCATCGGGATAAGGATGAATATAACCAAAGAGCCAATGACCGAGCACAGCCCGAACCGATGACTCCGGTTCCGCTTCGAGCAAGTCGAACAGAGCGGTCATGGCATCGCGCACAGTTTCCCAACGCGGCGGAACATACCTGGACTTTCGCAGATAGACGGCATCATCGCGGTAACCAGCACGGGCCGAGGCCGGGATCAGGCCGGATACAACACATGGCTCGAAAAGTTCTCTGTACCATTCCCTGTGATCCGTTCTGGCAATCGCTCCCGGATTCTTGCCAACGAGCACCTTGGACACGGCGGTCTTCACTTTTTGAAAAGCTTGCCAATACCCACGCGCAGCCAGCGCATCCCGGCTTTGCCGGTCTGCTTCGTGATGCGCTGGGTCCCATGCTCCTGACCTTACCATCTCAATCAACTCAGGGCTTACGCGGTAGCCTTCGATAGACAGCACCCGGCTGCTAAATATCCCTCCATACCTTCACAACCTGCACCTCCTGCACAACATCTTGTGTTTGCAGCAGTTGCTGGTTGTGGCAGTGACCACAGGCAGACACTCCATCACTACCTGGGAGTACCTCACTGGCATAACCCAGTTCATGTGCCCGAGCCTGGGTGGCGTTGTCAAGCACGAGTCCCCTTCCGGCATTGCCGAGTCGGCGGGTGTAAAGCCCTAGGTTCTTGAGCACATGTCCCACAGTCTCATTGGTGATTTTCAGCGATTCTCCCTCTTCGCTGTAGATCCGGTTAGCGGTAGCTGCAATTTCACGAACAAACACTTGCCGCTGGTCGGATTGGTGGCAGTGCCACAAAACGGCCTTCAGCACCATCCCGTCCTGTCCACTGGCGCGATCGACCCGCGACTGCTCATCGCGTTCTTGCAACAATTCGATGATGTCCTTCTGCAATTCGGGATCTTCGACGATCACCGCACCAAGTACCTCAGCCATTGCGGAGACTTCCGGTCGAAATCGAAATCCCGAGAATCCGTATTTCGAATCCGCCACCGCGTCATGATTAACGAAGCGATAATAAAGGAGCCGTTTTTGGAAGACTTGTATAGCATCATCTTTGGGCGGCGGCTGAAGAAAACTCCGAGAATTCCCGCCAACGTGAATGTGAATATTATTGGGCGTTAACAGCTGGTTGTTGGCGTGTTCCCCCACGCGCCAGCTCTGAACGGATTCCATGTAGACGCAGAAAACAGGAGTGATGTACACGGTCAGCAGCAGCGAGAAGACCGAGCCTCTGACCACAGCCAAGCCCAGCGTGCGCCGCGATTCTGCGCCGAATACGAGCGCGATGCAAAGTTCCCATCGGGGCTGCCGCCTTGGTTGGTTCTCAGCAGTTAGATCTGTTTGGCGTCAAAACCACTCAGCATCGCCGCTTCTTGCAGTTTCTGATCCGCCGTCAGAAAGACCCGGCCTTGCGGGACGTCCTCACACCATACGAGTGCGGCTGCCAACTGCAGCGCGTCGGCTGCCCGCAAATCATAACGATCCACAAGTTGCATCGCCTTGTGGCGCACCGCATCCAACGGCTGAATGACAGACCAGGCGTCAGCAAGGGCGTTGGCGAGCTTACGCGCCTTGGCCCAGTCACTGTAGTTGAGTTGCTTCATCCGAACCAGGCGTGCCAAGGCGCTCGCAATCTCAACCGGGGTCGTCCACCAGACAACCACCCCGCAGCTCTTGTAAAGTGCAATCGTCCGCGGCGTGGTGCCCTGACGGACACACAGAGGAACCAATGCGCTCGTGTCCCAAAAAGCCGAAGGCCCCTTTACCGGCCTTGCCGTTCTTCTCGCCATACTTGCTCCATGACGTCATCAGAAATGTCTCCCGGTGGTTCCGGCAATGAAACTGCCGAGCGCCGCCTCTTCAACGGCGGCGTGAGAACGCCACGGGCAACCAGTCGCTGCTCTTGCTCGGAGTGGTTGTTCATGCGGCAGGGAACGATCCGCGCTACCGGCTTGTTGCGGTCGCAAATCAGCACCTCTTCGCCGTCCCTTGCGAGCTGGATATGAGCACTGAGCTGCGCTTTCAAGTCGCTAATATTTACGGTACGCATACACTCATTATAACGAATCTGACCATGTTGGTCATGTCCATTGTCGACATCTGTTTACGCAAAACGCGGAGTCTCGGTTCTTCGGCCGAAACAGCGGGGCATCTTTACCTCGGTTTCCGACTTAGCTCGCAAACTACGCCGCTACATCAACGCCTACTCCGCCAACGCTCGGCCCATCCAGTGGAAGTACTCTGACCCCACCCGCCGCGTCCACAGTAACGAACTCACTGCGACAGGCCACTAGATCGCGCTCCCCCAGTGCGGATGAGTTCCATTTCGCTCCTCCTAGGCTCGTATTCTCAAGTACTCTCTTGCACTTCGCATCAGGATTGGCGATGGATCCACGACCGTCCTCACTGCACTCAACTGGCGAAGCAACTCGTCAAAGGTCCGCCATCTGACCAGGTCAAAATAGACCGCCGTCATAACCGGCGAACGCGACATGCCGCCCGCGCAACGAATCAAGACGGGTCCTGCTGGGATGTTTCGAGCAATCGCGTTTATGACTTGATCGATTTTTTCGAACGGGACGGGATGCGTGTCGCGGATGGATATCTGGAGATAAGCGATACCCTCACCTCGAACCTCAATCTTCTCCTCGCAAACGCTCACCACCGTGCGTATCCTCACCGGGTTAACTTTCGCAAGTTGCCCCGCGGCACGAATGTCCCCAACGAAAAGGCGCTCAAACGCGGTTCGAGTAGTCCCCACCGATACTTCTGTCTCCTCTCTACCTTGAACTTTCTGTCCTTCCATGCGAGCCGGCCCTGCGTGTGATTCCAGAAGACCGAGGATGCTCAAGGAGATGAATCGCGCATTCGCTCTGAGGCTCGATCAAAGCACCCGCGGAAATGGTGCTTTGTTCAAAACCCGCCCGGATCAGCGCGATTCGCGCCTGGGTGGCATCTGGTACCAGGAACACCGTTCCGGAGACCTGGTGCGGTATGGCAGCTTCATAGAAGAGAAATTGAACACGTTTCACGCACCGATCGTGACCAGTGATTTTGCCCAGGCGTGGCGATCTCCGATGCGGAATATCAATCTCGTCCAGTCGATCAAACAGCCGGCGCTCGGCCATCTCCGAGGCCTTTGGTAGGTCCTCGGCCTGCAAGAATTCGCTGCTCTCGGTAAGAGCTATATCCGTTGCGTGTAACGTTACCCGGCCTATGTCAGAAAGCGCATTTTTGCGACGGAAAGTAGCTAAGCTGGGACTGTAGATGGCGAAGGCGCAATGCAACACCGTACGCTTAAAGTTGCTCAAGATCGGGGCCCAGATTCGCATCACCGTATCCGCTTCCGAAGCGTTTTTCCTTTCACCGTTCCGCGACACTGGGAATCTGTTTTTGAGTAGCACCGTTCGCGACTTTAATGAATTTCATCGGCCGGACCATGTCAGTGGACGCGTCGAAACCAGTCACATGGTTGGTGCGGTCGCGATCGAAGTGGATAAGGAATTGGCCTTCACTCAGGTCGCCAATAAAACCATCGGAGAAGGCGGGTTCGAGTTCTTCATCTTCAGTCATCCACTGCTGCCGGATGAGCTTGCCGTTTTGCACGATCAGTGTCCACGCGGTACGAATCTCATCATTGGTGTACACACCGGGGTGTACACACCGGCGTAATCCGCCAAGCGTGACGCCCCCGGAGCCGGCCCTTTCACCGCTTCGTAAATTGTGGGCGCCCCACTCTCCCAAGCCTCCAGTTGCAGTGCATTCCCGGTTCCAGCGGCGCGAAAAGCATACCTATCCTTATGCTCCGGATCCGGTTCAACCGCTTCGAATTGCCCGTCCCCGACAGCGACCATATCGTAGCTAGTCCCCGACGCTTCCATGACCAATTTGCCGTCGCGCACCATGAATGTTCGCAAGGCTCCGTTTTTTTCGCTCCAATAGATGCCCGCATACTGCCTGAGTGTAGTAGCCGGTACGGATGTTTCGCTGTGCGCAGAGCTCATCTTCTCCGCGCTCGCAAGTTCATTCGCAAGATAGACGTCCGCGACCCGCTTAGCCATCGTTATAGGGCTCATGCTGCCCACGCAATTGCAAGTAATCAGGGTTGAGAAATGCTGGTCAGGAAAGCGACTCAGAGCTGCCCGGTAGCCGACCCATTCCCCGCTGTGATGAATCCAATTGAGCCCCCGGTAGCGATCAATGAACAGACCCATGCCGTAGGGGATGGGTTGACCGTTATTGAGAGTTCCTGGCGTCGTGAGCTGATGAATGGCTTCCCGGCCGCCGACCAGCGGGTCGTCGAAGTTGTGCTCCCACTTGTAAAGATCCTCCACAGTGGTCATCACCGAGCCGTCGCCCAACTGCTCGAAATTGGACATGTCGATCTCAAATCCGCCCCCCTTGTGCGGCGCATAGCCGGTGGCCCGGCGTGCCACGATCATGGTGTGGTCGTCGTGGAAATGCGTGCTGCTCATCCCTAAAGGGCCGAAGATCCGTTCTTGTGAAAACTGCCGCAGCGTCTGCCCGGTAATGCGTTTCACAATCTGAGACATCAGAAAAAAATTCGTATCGCTGTAGAGGAATTCTTCTCCCGGCTTGAAGTTCACCCCCTTCTGGCGCACGATCAGATCCATTGCATCGCGATCGGTGGTGAGGTCGGCCTCCGGTATGCCCTCGAGGTCAAACAAGTCATCGTAGTTACGCAACCCACTAGTGTGGTGGAGCAGGTGTCGTATTGTGATTCGCGAGCCGTAGTCGGGGATTTCCGGCAGGTATTTCCGCATGTCGTCGTCGAGCGACAGCTTTCCATCTTGTGCTAGCAGGATGATCGCCATCGCGGTGATTTGTTTTGATATCGAGCCAATGTCGAACACCGACTGAGGCGTGATTGCGATACTGAGTTCCAGGTTCGCCATGCCGTACCCGTGCTCGTACACAATATGCCCATCCTTCACCACCGCCAGAGCGCAGCCCGGCGAACTGGTGGTGTTCCAATCCGCAAAGATTCGGTCGACCTTGTCGGAAAGTGTGTCGGGCACCGCGCTGGAGGACATAGCCCCAACCAGCAACAGACAGACCAGTGATGTGAGAGCGAGCGAGCGTTTCATATTCTCCAGCTTTCCACTAGAAACTGTAGCGCAACGCGAACTGCATGACGCGCGGGTTAGTTAAGGTCGAAGTGTAGTAGCCGAAGCCCGTACTATTCGTGAGGCTCAGATTGCCTTCGCCATTGCTGCCTGGGGTCGGCTCTAACGCAGCCGCATCGAACCGTACTGAATTCGTGATGTTGAAAGTCTCCCAACTAAACCTCAGTTCGGAAGATTCCCTCACCTTCCAGGATTTACCCAGGCCCATATCGATTCCGAAGTAACCGGCGCCGCGGATGTTGTTCCGCTCCCCAGACTCGCCTGGGTACGCAAACCGGAAGTCGTTAATGGCTGTGGCCGGATTCGGGAACAGATTGGGGCTGCCGTTCACCATGAAGGTTCCGCTTTTCGGCTTCGCCCCGACCAACATTGCGTTGGAACTGTTCTCCCAGTTCGTCGTCCAGTAGTTTCCGTCTGCCACAGTGGTGGGAAAGCCACTGGTCAAACGGAAGATTCCCGTGATCTCCCAATTACCCAATACTGCATCCAGCAGCCCATGGGTGGCAAAATTCTTTCCTTTCCCAACCGGCAGCTCGTACGTCCAGTTCGCGTTGAACTGGTGAGTCGTATCAAAATCCGACGGTCCACGGAGCTGGTTCGGGTACCACGTGTTGAGGATCGGGCTGGCGAAGCCTCCGGCGCTTTGTCCGGCGCCGCCACTCGTGCCTCCTTCGTATTGATTGACACGCTCGGCATCGGATCCTATGTCGAGCGACTTCGAAAATGTATAGTTAAAGTCGAATTGCAGCCCGGATGCCATCTTGCGTCGAAGACTCACTTGGAGGGCGTTGTAGCTGCTGTTGCCGATAGTCCGCCATGCGTACAGCGACGAAAACTGCGGGTCCCAGAACTGAAAAGGCTGGGTTACACCTTTGACCGTGGCGCAAGCGGGAATGCAGAACCAGTCCGCATTGAGGAGCGACACCAGGGCGTCGACGCCCTGGTTGCAGCTGAATGTCTGGTACATGTTTTGCGTAGCGGACGGGCTGGCAGGTGCTATCCCTGGGGCACAAGCCAAGCCTGCACCGGTCAGGTTGGCTAAAGGCGCCGCTCCCGCGGCGCCGGGAAAGAAGTCCTCCCAGAACGGAATCGGAGCCATGCTCTGAACTGGAACCCCGGATTGGTAAGCTTTCGCGAAGGCGGTTGCCGCCGTGTAAAAATCCGTATGGGACGCGGGATCACGCATGTTCATTGGCGCGGCCATGTCCTCCTGCTGCAGTAAGCGGTGGCCAAAGCGACCCACATACGAGGTCTCCAGTACGAATCCTCTCGGTAATTCGCGTGTAATCGAGAAATCAACGACGTAGGAATACGGCGTCTTCATCTTGTCGTCCAGACCCCAGGTGATAGCGGCGCCTCCATCGGTGAGGCCGTAGGGAAACGTAGCAGGGAAACCGGGAGTGGGCGGTGGGGGAACCAGGAGGCCGGGCGGAGACGTACAGGGTGGAGTCGGACAAGTAGCATAAGTCGTTGGGATGGAGTACAGCGAAGTAAAACGTGGCGCCTCATCGGGAGTTACCAGGCCAACAGGATCCCCGAGTATGTCCGTCAGTCCGTAGGAACCCATGCGGTTAAAACTGTTGATTACACCTTCGCCGAAGTGATCGTAGTACATACCGATTCCTCCGCGGATAGAGCTCTTGCCCGACTCCCCAAACATCTTCTTCAACCAGCTACCTTCGGATTTCGGAGACCACGCAAAAGCGAAACGCGGCGCAAAGTTCCCATAGTCCCAAGCCCAAATCGGAGGCTTGCCGTTGGCTTGTCCGGCCAGATTAAACCTTATCAGCGGTTGAATGCTCTCTCCCTGCGCCATTCCGTTGGCGCGATTCGTGAACCACTGACTGAGGCCCGGGGTGGTTCCAACCTGCTCCCCGTTGGCTTCGTAGGGTGGCTGGAGCAACGTATAGCGCACACCGAAGGTCAGCGTCAGGTTGGGCTTGGCGCGCCACGCATCCTGTACGTAAAATTCGGCTTCATGCGCTCGAAAATGACGCGGGACCATGGCCCCTTGGGGCAGAAGAGTGCCCGTCTTTGTCATTTGGTAGTACTGGGTCGCCTGGGGCACCATGCCGGTCAGGGCACTGACCGCCGAGTCGTAGGATGTCGAAAATGACGGCGAAACTGCGGGGAACCCCAAGGAAGCGAATTGGGGAGCACCGGGATCAAGGCTGGTCCCGGTTCCTGAGATGGCGGCGGCGGCCAGCCATGTAGCGTTCGTGACGGCAGTCTCAAAAGATTGTTGATTGGACTGGATCAAATCATTGATAATGCGCAGATTGGCGCCGAATGCCAGGGTATGAGTGCCTTTGGTCCAGGTGATATCGTCCACTAAATTGGTTACCGGCACCTGATAGTTGATGGTGGGCGTCTCTCCTACTGGGTTAGCGATCCCAGCATAGAAGCTTATATAGGGTCGCGTTTGCAACCCTCCCTGTCCTAGACCCTCGCGAACGTACCCGTAGCGGAAGCTGTTAATCAGTGTGTTGCTGAGAATTGCTGTGTAACCGGCCGCCAGCCCTTTACTATTGTTGGTTTCTGTAGCGTTTGGGGGCTGGCCGGAAAATTGTGAACCATCGCTCCCCGTTCCGTGATCATTTTGCACGTTGCCGCGGAGGAACAAGTGATGGCTTCCGTTGGGTGTTAGATTGTAGTCAAGTTTTGCGATATAGGTATCGAGCTTCACCGGCGTAGGATCTGAGAAGGTAAACGCCGCAATATTGTAACCATCCCCACCACCCAGCGGGTTGTTCGGCAATGGATAACCCTGGAACACCTGCTCGGCTGCTGGATCGGGTCCGGGCCCCAGGGGGCAGGTGCCAAGCCCGCTGCAATACGGGTCAAGCTGCGCGAGATCAGACGCGCTCAGCGTGAACAAGCCGCTAGCGGGACAGTTCGGGGAACTGGTGTCGCACTGGTAGGTTGTAATACCCTTCCGCAAGTTCGCGCTGGGCACCAGCCGAGTCACGATGGCGTTTTCGTGGGTTCGCTGGCCTTCGTAGGTCGCGAAAAAAAATAGCCGGTTTTTGACGATCGGCCCACCGATCGCGCTGCCGAAGGTATCGCGGACCAAGTGGGGAGGTAGGTTCGGGTTCCCCGCTTCAAGCTCCGTCCGCTCATTAAAGAAACTGTTCGCCTCGCCTATCCCGGACCGGTTGTATTCATAAAGGGAGCCGTGGAATTTGTTGGTCCCGCTCTTCGTCACCAGAGACACCTGCGCGCCTGAAGAGCGCCCAGCTTCCGCGTTCGAATTAGTAGTGGCGACGCGAAATTCTTCCAGCGAATCCATGGTGGATCGCAACGCCCCCTGAAAGGCGTAGCCCTTCACCGGATCGTTGTTGTCAACGCCATCGATGGTGATGCTACTCTGGTCGCTACGGGCGCCGCTCACCGATCCGCTGCGACTGTCCGAGCCCGCGTTAATGCTGGCACTGTTGCCCGTATACAGCACTCCCGCCTGGAGGCTCAGGAGCGCTGTCGGATCGCGGCCTTCGAGCGGAAGCGTTTCTAGCTGGTTGGTGGTGAATGCCTCGCCGATGCTGGCATCCTCTGTGTTGACCAGCGCGCCATGACTTACTACTTCGACGGTTTGCGTTGTGCTCTGAACCTGTAACGTCTGGTTAAGAGTCGCCGGGGTGTTTACCATCAGACGCACATCATCGACTCGAACCGCACGAAAGCCGGGCGCCTTGATACTGACGCTGTAAGTGGCGGGTGGCACTTCGAAGAACTGATACACACCCTGCCCATTAGTCTTTACAGTGCGAGAGTAGGCCGTCGCAGAGTTCGTAATGGTTACTTCCGCTCCCACAACCACTGCTCCTCCGGGGTCAGCAATAGTTCCGCGCAGCGATGTACTGGAAGTTTGCGACCAGCTGAGCGTGGTCGCGATTCCAAGAACGACCAGAACCAGCAAGTTGCTTACGGAGTGGCGATTCGCCATACAAGCCTCCTGCCCTCTGAACTGTAAGTTGCGAATGCGATACGTTGGATTTCCCTGGTTCACCCGAGAGACTCCCGACAATCTGCCACGGGCAGCTAGTATCTACCGCTCCACGGGTGATTCCACAGTCTCAGTTGCCAAATAAAGATAACTCACAGTAAAACAGCCACACGCTACTAGCAGCGGCCACACATCGTCAAGGTGATTCGATGTTTTTACTTGCTTTTTTCCATCGATTCGACGCCAGACTGCGCCACGCGCTAGCGGTTTCTTTCCGGACCTTGCCGGCGACGCCCTGATCGTCAAATCGTTCGATCAGGCGGATGGAGAGTGGCCTGCGCCTGGAAGGGACTCCTTTCGCAGCCGAGTAGCGTTGTCCCCGACCTGGTCCGGTGGCCATGACGCCCCCCAATTAATTGCGAAGGACGAAAAAAGACACAGCGCACCTTAGTCCGGGTCTTGACTCATCCTTTTTCGATTGTCCCACGCCGTGCCGTGGTGGAGGGCTGGCCAGCTGAGTCCTCCCACAGTTCCAAGCACGGCCAAAGTCAGCAACCCGGATACCCGTTCGTTCGCTGCTATACGCAATCTCAGGCCCTTGCGAACTGCAGCTAGTCACGGATGTGACACTGTTGTGCTGCAGCGCCCTTATAGCAACAATTGCGGATCGTGTCAAGAACTAAATGTCTGAATAAACTAGGCATGTCACGTAGATCCTGGTAGGCTTCTCCGAGATTCGGTCGTGAGTGTTACAGATGTGACAGTGTGCTTGACAGGTCGGCATTGTTGATTGATGCTGTACAGTGTTCATGAGCAGGCGCAGAACAAATCAGCATTCGACTCTGTCAAGCTGGCATGAACGTATCGCCGGCCTCTCTCCCAAACGACAGGAGCTCATACGCCCTGTACACGAAGACCCACGCAGCTTCTTGTTTCTCAGTATCCGGGCACTAGCTGGGAAGCTGCGCACCGACACAGCTACGATGCTGCGCGCGATCCGGGGTATGGGGTTTTCCGGTTACCCGGACTTCCGCAAGTACCTGCATGACCTGGCCATAGCGCACGCTACCTCGCTGGATTCCATGGTGGCGGGTGCGGCTAAGGATTCCGACATTCCATCCCATGTTCGCGACTCGCTGGATCAGGATCAGAAAAACTTCACCAGTTTGCGGAACACATCGAACACCCGGCAGCTGGCGCAATTCGCCAAGCGCGTGTGGTCCGCACGGCGCATCACTTTGCTGGGCGGCGATTTGGCTGCAACTCTCGTGTTTTTTCTCGAACACCACCTGGTGATGCTGGGTCTACCGGTCTTCTCCGCCACGTCCCCGGGCCGGGTCGTCCATCTCGTGCGCACACTGGATAAGAACGACCTTGTAATTGCCATTAGCTTTCATCGTGCCTTACGGCAGACGGTGGAAGGCATGCGGCAGGCAAAAGCACGCGGCGCATACTGTGTCGGGATCACGGATACGTTTGTCTCGCCAATCGCACGCTTCGCGCATGAGTGTTTCTTGACTTCGGTCGAAACCTGCCATTTCGGAGATTCCTACGTGGGTCCAATGGCACTGCTTAATATAATACTGGTAGCTTGCGCCAACTATCGTCGCGGACGCGCCCTGGCGCTGGCGCGCGAAGCAGCGCAGGAGCAACAGCGCGGCTTCCGCTGGTACGAAGATTGAAGATTGATGACGCGGCCTCTTAACCGTGCGGCGTTGAGTAAAGAGCTGTAACCGCATGCCACCAGAATCGTTCACTATGCGAATCGAAAGCATCGTACTGCGAGAACTCAAGATGCGTTTAAAGGCCCCTTTCGAGACCAGCTCGGAGGTGACCTGGGATAGGCGTGTTCTGTTGATCGAAGCGGGTGCGGATGGAGTACGCGGGTGGGGCGAGATCACTGCCGCGGAAAATCCTTTTTACAACGCCGAAACCACGGATACAGCCTGGCACGTTGTAAGAGACTTCATGGTGCCCTTGGTCCTCGGAAAAAGTGTTGCCAGCGCCACTGAAATACAAAGTCTTCTTGACCCCATCCGCGGGCACGAGATGGCAAAGGCGGGCGTGGAAAACGCGATCTGGGATATCGAGGCGCAGCAAAAGGGGTTGCCACTGGCGAGGTTGCTTGGCGGAACCCTGCCAGAGGTACCCTGCGGCGTCTCTATCGGAATCCAAGACTCGATTGCAACCCTCCTGGCGAAAATTGATAGCGAGCTGCGCGCCGGTTATCAGAGAGTGAAGCTCAAGATCAAGCCCGGTAAGGATCTGGCGATCGTGGCTGCTGTTCGCCAGCACTACCCTGAAATCAAACTCATGGTTGATGCCAACTCGGCGTACCGTCTTGAACAAATAGAGCTACTCCGGGCGTTCGATCAGTACGACCTGATGATGATTGAACAACCGCTGGCCTGGGACGACATTTATCAGCACGCACTGCTGCAAGCGCAGTTGCGCACCCCCATCTGCTTAGACGAGTGCATTCACAATCCGTCCCATGCAGACGCGGCAATCAATATGGGGGCCTGCCGCATTATCAACATCAAGCTGGGAAGAGTCGGAGGACATACGCAGGCCAAGCAAGTGCACGACATCTGTGTGCGAAACTCCATCCCGGTGTGGTGTGGGGGAATGCTGGAATCGGGCATTGGCCGCGCCCACAACATTGCCATGTCTGCCCTGCCAGGGTTCGTACTGCCCGGGGATGTGTCCGCGAGCCAGCGGTATTGGGAGGAAGACATCATCGAGCCCGAAGTCGAGGTCAGCTCCGCGGGGACGATACGGGTGCCTGAGACACCGGGCCTCGGTTACGACATTCGCAGAAAGAGAGTGGAAGAGCTGACTGTTCGTCAGGAGCACTGGCATCCGTAACTTACCCTATGCGAGCAAATTCTACTGATACCGGGTCTCCGGCGAAGACTGAGATGGCGCCAAGCGGCCATCTGAAAGCGAACGCGCTCTCCCTGAGTGATGCCATCGTCCTGGGACTGGCCAGTTCCGCTCCCGCCCAGACGATGGCCGTGGCGCTGCCTGCGTTGGTGGCGGCCGTTGGCTATGCCGGCTTGCTGCCCATCGCGTGCGCTTTTGTCCCTATGCTGGGCATTGCTCTTGCCTATCAGCGCCTGAATCGCTGGGAGCAGAGTGCGGGCGCTACTTACACTTGGGTCTCCAAAGCCCTGCATCCTTATTTGGGCTTCGTGGCTGGTTGGATGATTCTGATGTATTACACCCTCGGCACCACGAGTATGACGGTGCCAGCCGGTATATACACACTTCAGCTGCTAGCCCCCGGCATGGCGAACAACAAGCTGGCAGCCGTAGCTGTGGGCAGTCTTTGGAATTTGATAGTCACTTTCCTGCTCCTGGCAGGCATCGAAATCGCTGCCCGTCTTCAACGAGTTTTGGCAGTCTTTGAATATCTGGTGCTTTTCTTCTTTGCCATACTTGGCATAAGAGCACTGATTTCGGGCCACGCCGCGGCACGGGTTACACCTGCATGGTTTAGCATCGCTGGCGCGGGCGGAATGAAAGGGTTTTCGGCGGGAATTCTCATCGCCGTGTTTATGTACTCAGGCTGGGACGCCGCGATTTATGTCAACGAGGAGACCAAGGATAAGGAAGCGAATCCGGGCCGCGCAGCCGTGTCCAGCGTGGTGATTCTGTTGTTTGTCTACGGTTTGATCACCTTCGCCTATCAGGGCGTCCTGAATCGATCGGCGTTGCAGAGCTCTGCGGGGAATGCACTGGCAGTCATTGCGCAACGGTTGATGCCGGGGCCGAGTTCGCTGCTGTTAAGTTTGGTCGTCTTGTTGGGGACGGTCGCATGCTTGCAGGTCGCGATTGTTTCCTCTTCAAGGCTTGGGTTCGCCATGGCGAAGGACCGTGTAATGCCGTCGTTTTTCAGGATCGTTCACCCCAGAACAGGGAGCCCTTGGGCGGTCACGCTGTTTATGGGTGGCATCAACTTGGTTTTCCTCATGTTGACGGCATTTGAAGCTGGAGGCACACGCGAAGTGCTGTCCAACATCGCCAGCGCTCTTGGCATTATTGCTTCTCTGTTCTACGCTCTCACCGCCATCGCTGCTGTCTGGCAGTATCGAGCTGTGCTATTCAAGAACGCCGGCAATTTTGTTCTCGGAGGCCTGTGGCCGGCACTTGGGGCAATATCTCTTCTCACCATAGTTGTTGAGGCGGTCTTGACCCGGGCGGTTCCGACTTCGGTGCTGTGGGCAGGTCTCGGAGCCACCGCCGTGGCGCTGCCCATTGCGCTGGGCATCCACTACATTGGCAAAGTGCCTTTCCTTAGCGACCCACGCCAGCAGCAGATTCAGCTCCAGACCAGGCGAGGTAGATTTCGCGGGGAGTTTTGATCACGAGGACCTAACATGAAAGTGGAGAACGAGGTTGCGGGTATGAAAGCAACAGTAGAGTCGGCGCGCCTTTTCGCGCAAGCGCAAGATGTGATCGCAAGTGGCGTGAACAGCACCGCGCGCGCTCCCTTCTCAGGTTGGTCACCCTACCCTCTCTTTGTTGACCACGGAAAAGGATCCCGGATCGTCGACGCCGATGGCAACCAATTCATTGACTATTTACTGGGGTTGGGCCCAATGCTTCTTGGTCATCGGCCTGAACAGGTAACCAAGGCCGTAGTCGATTTCATCACTCAAAGGGGGACCGTATTCGCCCTGCCCGTGGCCGACGAAATCGAACTGGCGCGGAAGATGATTGATGCGGTACCTAGCGTCGAACAAGTGCACCTCGCAAACACGGGGACGGAAGCAGTCCTTTACGCTGTGCGCCTCGCCCGCGCTTACACGCGCCGGTCAAAAATCATCCGCTTCGAGGGTATGTATCACGGCTTTTCCGATGCGGTGTACTGGAGCAAGCACCCTCCGCTCGATAAGGCCGGTCCCGAGTCGCGACCGGTCCCAGTTCCGCAGGGACCGGGCCTTCCGAAAGGGTTGGAAGATTCTCTCCTCGTCCTACAGTGGAACGACGGCGACGCGCTAGAGCGCATGATCCGCGAGCACGGGGAAGAGATTGCCGCAGTGATTACCGAGCCCGTCATGTGCAACACCGGCTGTATTCTGCCGGTGCCCGGCTACCTGGAACTGATGCGGCAGTTGACCCATGAGTTTGGCATAGTGTTGATCTTCGACGAAGTCATTACCGGATTCCGCATTGCGCTGGGAGGCGCGCAGCAATATTACGGAGTGGTGCCGGACCTTACTGTCATGGCCAAAGGTTTTGGAGGCGGGTTTCCCATCGCCGCTCTCGGTGGCAAGAAGGAGATCATGCAACTGGTAGCGGATGGGACAGTGTCCATGGCAGGGACATACAGCGGCAACGGCATCGCAGTGAGCGCAGCGAATGCCACTCTCAATTTTCTGACGACGCCCGGCATTTATCAACAGCTGTTCGATAGAAGTCAGCGGCTGATGCGGGGCATTGGGGAACGCCTGGAATCTGCGGGATTCGAGATCAGCATAGTCGGGATCGGTCCGCTGTTCCAGGTATGGTTCACAAGTTCTCCCATCCGCAATTACCGTGACGCCATCCGTCACGCGCGCCGGGACCGGTTTCGCATCTGGTGGGAGGAGATGATGAAGCAAGGAGTGCTCTTTCACCCCGACGCATTCGAGAACCTATTTGTCTCTTTTGCCCATACTGACATCGATGTGGAGTGCACACTGCGGGCAGTCGAGGGCGCATTGCCCGAGATGCACCGCAGATTGCGATGAATTGAACTGGAGTTCTTGCTGTTTCGTCGCGCTCAACCTAAGTAGAAATTTGTCTTAAAGAAGTGAGGACAGCCAAGTGCAGCTAACCTTGTGCGTGCTGGGAATTGACCTCGGAACGTCGGCGATCAAGCTCGTCGCCGTTTCCCGGGACGGTCACGTGGTTGCGAGCGTACGCGAGTCCTACGACACGATCTCCACCGCTGCGGGGCAGGCGGAACAGGATTGCCAGCACTGGCTGAAAGCTCTGTCCGTCGCTGCGAAGAAGATTGGATCGCGGTTGGCGCATAAGGCCCGGGTGGCAGGCATCGCACTGACCGGCCAAATGCCCACACTCGTAGTGCTGGGCAAACAGAAGCCGGTCGCTCCCGCAATTACCTGGCAAGACAGCCGAGCAGATGGATGGGTGAGTGAACGGGTCGATAACGATCTTCGCCTCCACATCTACCGAAAAACGGGCGTGCTAATCGACGGCCGCTATCTCGGGCCGATGTTCCAGTACCATCAAGGGCCGAAACAGAAGGCATGCACGCTGCTCTCCGCGAAAGATTTCCTTTTCCATGCCCTCACCGGGTTAACGGCCACCGATCCATCCACAGCTTCCGGATACGGCTTGTACAACCTGCACTTGAAGGCTTGGGATCCGGAACTCTGTAAATTCTGGGGCATCGCTAAGGAAAGTCTGCCTTCGATTGAGAGTTCTTTATTCCGCGCGCCTCTCAGCGAGCGGGGGAGGCAGCTACTCGGCTGCGCGTTGGGAACCCCCGTGGTGCTGGGGTGTGCCGATTCAGTCGCCGGCGTCTATGCGCTCAGTAGCGCCAGACGGTTCGCGCACACGGCCACCGTTCTGACGGGTACCAGTACAGTCATTATGAAGTGCGATTCGCGGCCGCGCTGGGACCGACGGAGCAGGTATCTCCTTACCCCGTTCGCGGTGGATGGCTGGTATGGCTGCGAGGCAGACTTGCTCACCACCGGCTCTGCACGCGAGTGGGCGGCCAGCGTTCTCCTGCGCCGCGCCAACCAGAAGACGCAACAGTCTTTGTGGCAATCGGCATATAAGATCGCCCCCGGCGCGGACGGACTGCTCTTCGCGCCTTATCTTGGGGGCGGCGAACAAGGAGTCCTGTGGAATCCCCGCTTGCGAGGCACTCTGACAGGACTGACGTTGGCTCACGGCGGGGCGAAGATTGCGCGTGCGTTGCTCGAAGGCATGTCCTTCGAGATTCGACGTTGCCTGGAAGTCTTCGAAGAGGAAGGGCCGCTGCCATTTGTACGCGTAGCCGGGTGGATCGCCAACATTCCGGAGGAGTTGCAGCTGCTGGCCGATATCATCGGCCGGCCCGTTCATGCTTTCCGGCTGGATTCCGCGGCAGCGATTGGAGCAACACTCCTCACGGGACTGATAGACAGTAAGAAATACTTCGCAAACACCAGGCCCGCAGTTTTCACGCCGGGCCAGCGAAGCAAGTGCTACAACGAAATCTATGCAAAATACGCCGCTCAGTTTCCGGCGGGCGCAACCTCTGGGTCGGCAGACGATGTATGAGCCATTGGGCGCAGAAGCGGGGCGCCGCGGCGGAGTAATGAGCTGTCTGGATGCCTTCAAGATGAACTCAAACACTAGCGAGAGCATATGAGGCCTGCCTGGGCTGAAGTATCCCTAAGGAACTTGAGGCAAAATTTTAGAAACATTCAGCAGCATGTAGGCAGGGAGGTCGTCGTTTGTGCGGTGGTCAAAGGGGACGCCACCGGCCATGGTGTAATGTGCCCAGGCTTTGCAGGAAGAAGGAGCACGATGGTTCGCAGTAGGATCCACCGAAGAAGGAGTTCGTCTGCGTGACGCCGGCATCACCGGCCGAATACTCTTGCTGGCTGGATACTGGCAGGGAGAAGAAGAGGAAGTGCTTCGGCGACGATTGACACCTGCCGTATGGGAACCTTGGCACATCAGTCGTCTCGCAGGTGCAATTGGCAGGTACGGCGATAGGCCCTTCCCGGTGCACCTGAAGGCGGACACCGGCCTGGGACGCTTAGGTGTTAACGATTGCTGTTTACCCAAGGTACTACGGGCTCTAAGGGCTACCCCGGAACTGGAACTGGAAGGTGTATTTACACATTTGGCGTCGGCGGAAGTGCTAGACATGCCGGACACGTCAGAACAGATGGCACGTTTTGAAAAAGCCCGGCAGACCGTCCTGGAAGCCGGATTTTCGCCGGTGTATTTTCAAATGGCCAATTCGGCGGCGATAGCGACCCGCCCCGCAACCTGGCACGATATGGTGCGGCCAGGTATGTCGTTATTTGGGTACTATCCGCGATTTGTCTCCGGTGAGGGGTATTGTTCTTAAAAGCTGCTTTGACTTGACTTTCCCAAGCAGAAACCGCTAGTTCATACCCTTCAGGGCGCAAGGGCGCATTTGAGTCTCCATCACTGATTCGTAAGCGCAACCAGACCAATCAGTTACAGACTAAACTCCTTACTTCGGGACCAGGGGGTCGGAAGTTCAAATCTGGTTTCTACGTTTCTGCACAAAATCACGAAATCGTGGTTCCTCCGTTCTCGCGAAAACAGAACACCAATGTAAGGATAGTCAGGACAGTGAAGGGGCCGATCCCCCACGATTCCAGCCCCGAACCCACTTGCATGTTTTGGTAGCAATTTGGTAGCAAATTGCGCCGAGTATTACGGTTATGCCGGTTCCTCCGGTTATTAACCCCTTTAGGATCAATGGCCGGCTACTAGAGCGCTACCTTGACACGCCAGCGTCCCACCACAGCAGAGTGGGCAGACTGGCGCAGCACCCAAAATTTTGATCTTTGTACAGCGAGAGCGGGCGGTCTGGCCGATTCTCCCGTAGGCATCACTTGCCACTGCCACATGTCCTTGCCCCCGCGAGCCACATCGCTTATGCTGGGGCCGTCTGAGGATGCTCTGGCAAGCAGCTTCCCCTTGGAGCCTCCAATAAAATTCAAGATTGCAACGCACTTTTTAGACAATATCGAGGCCGCCGAATGGACTACTACGAGAGCGTCGTCATGGATTATTTGAGAGCGGATCGCGCCCTCTTTGTGAACACCGAATGCTGCATACAAATCAGTCGGGGACATAACCCCGACAAAGGCATCACCCATTGGTACTGCGACGCTGTTGTCGCAGACTTTCGCTCAGAAACCGTTTTTCTGTGCGAAATCTCTTACAGTCTCAAGCTAGCTGCACTCATCAAACGTCTCAAGACATGGAATGACAACTGGGAGAGCATTCGCGGTGCTCTGGCCCGTGAGAGCGCTCTTCGGGAGGATTGGCTTGTACGTTTACGTCCTTGGTTGTTTGTACCCAGCGGGGAGGAATGCGTTCCTGAAACCCGACCTGACCATCATCAGCTACTCACAGCCCTGTCTCGTTTGGGAAATGGATCGCCGAAGTTTATTCCAAGGATTACGCCCTTAGAGATGGTACAGCCGTGGCGCTATTGCTCGTGGGATCGGATCGGCGAGATAGAGTGCTGCCCCCGACATAAATGTAATAAGCCAGAGTGGGTACCCGAAGCGATGGCGAAGTAGCCTTCAACGCACAATGGGCAAGAAGATAAATCTGATTATGGCTGGTCTGCAAATTGGAGGGTGAGATGAAAATCAAACCAGCAGAACATATGAAGACTTTTTTACTTATAGCTATAGTGGTAGCTATGATGTGTTGTGTTGTGCAAGCGGAAGAGAAGGACTATCCTTTGAAAGTTCGTGTTGTTGGAGTGTTTGCGTCTTATGGACCTTTGACTTGTTGTGAAACTGTAACTATTAAGATTGGTACGCAAGAGTATATTCTTTTGAATGGATATGCACCGCATCATCTTGATTATCATGGAGGAATTCATCGTAGTGGTAAATGTCTTACTTCTGTTCGATTAGGAGATGACATTTATGCTATAGGACCATTTTCTGAGAATAAGAAGGGTAAGAACGGTCCAATTTCTGATGAGGGTAATTATTTGTATTTTAAGATAATGAATTTGCATGGGCAGAAATGTGATGCTGCGGTTTTGGGGGTTGGGGAAAGCAGCTTGCGGCAGTCTATTCCACAATGATTTTGCAATTCCCTGCCCCGACCAATCGAAACCATCAGCGCGGCCCCTTGGCAAGTGACTCGACTTGCGTAGGAGCTGAGTTTACCACGCGGCGCAAGTCGGGAGAGTTCTAATCCACCGCGAAACGCAAACGCAAGCGCTTACAGAGCACGGCTGGCAATGAAAGTTGATCTTAGTACATGATAGTTCGCGTTAACGGATCACAAACGGATCACGTTTTCTTTCTCTTCAGCATTGATTTCACAAGAGCACTCTGCGTAATCGGCACACCTTGCTTGTCCAATGTACGTAAGAATTTCTGGATTTGCGGAAGCAGGATTTCGCTTACATGCTTTTCTGTAAGGCGCATGGTTACGTAGAGGTAAGGCTCCTCTTTTCCTCGTACAGCTTTGACGCGCCAGCGGAGGTCATGACCATACTTACCGGGAGGAAAACTTCCTTTCTGTTTCCCCATTTTCTTAGGCTCCTTTCATATAGCCGCATACTAGCACAACGGTGTTTGCTGTAGACAACTTTCGCATTAGAAGCCCTGAGAGCCGTAGACGTAGCAGGAATGGCAGTCAGGGCCGACATTGGGTGTAGACCCCTGCCACAGCGCAGCACTCATAGAAAGAAGGCCCTCGCGTTTCATGTCTGCGAAGGCCCTTACAGTTTTGATTTTTGAAACTTGAGACGTTCGATTGCCTCATCAAATGCTTTCCTCAGCAATTTTCTTTCTGCTAAAGTGGTGATAGTTTTCGCCTGACTTATGGCTTTTAATTGATCTGTCAGAGGATCAGCATCGCTCAAGATGCGCTCAACAGAGTGTCGAACAACAGCAACGTGTGATGCTCGCTGAGCTTCCTTCTTTTCTGTTTGCAGCTTTTTGCGTCGTTCCTCTTGCTGACGTTCTATTTCACGCTGTGCTGCACCGGCATCCCATTCCCGCATGGCTTCCTCACGCTCTTCTTGCGCCTTGCGTGCTTTCTCCAAGGCTTCGGCGCGATCTTTTTCCAGTTGCTCAGCGTGTTTCTTCGTTAGTTCTTCCGCCTTAATTTTGGCGAGCCTGTTGAGTTCAGCATCGGCAGCCTTGCACGCTTCCACAGCTTCAGCCATGCGTTGCTTGATGGGTTTGGCTGCCTCTGCGACTTCAGCAGCATGTGCTTTGCCTTTTGCAATGTTCAGATGGTGTCTGCGAACAAGGTCATACACCGTTGCCAACACCCGGTCAGGAGGTATCGTATTCTCCCCGCTTCGCAGGGAATTCAAAAACCCTGCTTCGTCTTGCCCTTGAGGAAGCGTTATAAATTTCATCTTGATTGCCTTCCTCAGTGCAGCACATGCCCTTATTCGCTCGTGTGGCTCACCTGACCATGGTAATAACAACAAACTTTTGAACGCCATTGTCATTCTCCCTTCGGAAGTTTGTCGAGCACTGCGCGGTACTGATTCTCACCGTCCTTGGCAACCCAGCCGATCATTTGCAAATTCTTCAGCGCACGTCTGACGGCTGCCCCATCGTGCAAGCCGCATTTGTTGATAAAGAACTCTGCTTTCTGATTCGGAGCCGTGAGGATCAAGCACATGATGCTGACATGTGCAGGGATCACGGAGTCCGGCTTCGATGCCAGCAGAAAACTCTTCAGGCTCGCTGGCTTCGGTGCTGGTGCTTCTTTCTTCGTTGCAACTTCTGGTGTCACTGGTGATTCCATACGAGTGCTCCTTCTGCTGCCTTAGCAGCTTCCTGATCGCTTAGTTGCGTGTACTGAATCGTTGAACTGATTGAAGCGTGACCGGCTGTAGTCTTGACTACTTGCAAGTTGCCAGTCTTTGCCAGCACCGTTCTACAATGCGTGTGCTTCGCAGAATGCGGATGCGAAGCAGCAAGTGGGATGCCTGCTGTCAGGCAATGACGCTGGATAATTCTCCAAAGCTGCATTCTGGAGATCGGAAAGATTCGACCGTCAGGCTGCACACCGTTGAACAGGATGTAGAAGGATTCTCTCTCTTTATCAGTCAACGGCTGCACCGTGCGCTTGCTGTGTTTCAAACGTGAGACGTACAGATGACCATCCCGAATATCAGATGGCAGCAAGCTGATTAACTCACTCGCTCGCAACGCATGATTGAGCAACATCAAGATTGCAAGGTAGTCACGTTCGGAATGTGAACGGGCTGCCTGTAGTAGCGTAGCCGTCTGCTCTGGTGTCCAAAAGGTTCCTCTTGCACCGCCAATTCGTCTCATGACGCCCTCCCAAATTGTGCGATCTGTTTCAGAAGCTCTAAATCATCGTCAGGACGGAGAAAGCCGGGTGCATACGATGCGCAGGCAATGGGCTGCCTGACTCTCCGCACTACTACCTGACGCGGCTGCACCTGATGCGGCTGCACCGGATTGCGTTGTCTGTTGAATCTTGACTTGAATACCCACTTCAAGTTGAGCCTTCGTTCCTGACGGCGAATGTAGTAACGCACCGAAAGAAACGCGATTAGGTAAGCAACCATCAGAGCAATCATGATCGTGGTCATAAGACCTCCGTGATGTTGTGTAGCGGTTCTCCCTGAAGAATCCAGAGATGTTCAAGCAATCCCCTGCCTGAACTGAAAAGCGGTGTTAGTACACGCTACTGGCAGCCCTCTTTCTTTGATTTTTCATAGGCAGCGCTCCAACCACTTGAGTAAACGTCTTTCGTTTTTTCGGATAGTTCTGCACAAATCTTTGTGTGGGTTACGAAGGCTGATGTGGCATCCTTCAGAGCGTCTTTTTTAGCTTTGGTTTCAGCAATCCGCACAAGAATGGTTGGAGGAAGATTCCACACCCCATACTTCACCGTTTCAGCTATTTTTTCGTATGGCTTGTATTGAATTGTTATGTATCCGCCGTTGTCTCGAATAGCTCTCAAGATGGCGATGGGGTTATCAAAAAAATAGGCCGTGTAATCCTCTGAGCGAGTGACGCTGTACTGTTTTGCTGGCTTGTCATTGAACTTCACAAGCACGTTATACCCATCTTCAACTAAAGTGTATCTCTCCGGGGTGAAAAACACTTTGCATGACTGTGAGCAACGGATAACAAAACTTCCCGATGTGGCATACTCGGTGGTTTTCCCTTCTATGTCGGTTTTAGTCTCGTAATCCCACGCGGTTTGTGCGAACGCTGAGCAGCACATCAACAGCGCCAGTGCGATTGTTGCGATTGTCTTTTTCATTGTTTTTTCCTCCCGTGAGTCAGGTTGACTCGGCAAGCACACTGCGATGTGCTTGAAAAGTTCCCTGTAATAAGGACGGAAAAATTTGTTGCAGCGATCTTTTATCAACCGGCCCGATTCGTCAGGTGCGCGGTGTGGCAGATCGCCCCGGCACTCAGCAGCCGGTTGCGGTTGCATCGGGAGTCAACTGGTCAGTTTCCGATTGGCGATCATCCGTCACTGCGGAGCCGTTTTCCCGTTCGGGCTTCGGTTGCCTATCCCGAGTACAATGATAGAATACCAAAACACCAAAGTGATGTCAAGACCCTTTGGTAACTTATTTTTGTGTTACTGTCCTCGCGGCGCTCGGCGCGGTTGCGAAATGCAACAGTTGCTTAGAAGGACGAAGATCACTGCTGATTCGTGTACACTGTAAACGACTGATTTCGAGCCGCTAAGACAAGCACCTATAGGACATGAGCTGCTAACGCAAGGCAGGCAGACAGGTGCCGTCGCTGGTGTCGCTGGTGTCAACCTATAGGCAGAATCGCCAAGGCCTGCTATGCAGCACCATAGGTATACCAAAGCACCAAAGTACCACAATGATACAGTAACAAAGTGTTACAATACCAACCTGTTACCTCTGGTTCACCGGTCGAGTCTAATAGAATCAACAACTAACAGAGAACCAACGGTTAGACGCTCCGGCACCGTGCACAGGTTCGTCAGCGATAATCCAAAGGGCGTCAGCGTATAACCTCTGTGTTATCAATGCTTTACAAGCAATGCAATCCCATTGCAACCCCAAGGCAGACCACTATGCAATCCCACCGCCAAACCAAAGGGTGATGCTGCGTTACAGTCCTATGGTTCTGTAACCTAAGTCCTTCAACCACAAGAACTTACCTCTTTACCACTTTGAGGGTCTGGGCAGCACCGCCGGGCATGGTATGGCACCGATACCGGCTCGGCTACTGCGCGGGTGCCCTGCATTTTTATAGCAGTTTCAATCGTCTGTAGACTTGGCTGTCCAAAGCACCAAAATGGCACTGTATTGAAATAGTCGAATGTCAGAGCGTATCAGAGCGATTGGCTTAGGAATGGCTTCAGGACAGGCCATAGGAGGCCCCAGGCTGCGTCGCTGGGGATAGGATGGTCAAGTATGGCATGAGCTACTGGCGACAGCCTCAGCAGACCGGCCTATTTGTGTACACTACAAACGAGTAAGCCTATCCGGATGGCTAAAACGTTGATTCTAAAGGTGTGACCGGCATTTTATCACTCTGAAAGTCTAAGTCCTTTAGAATCAATGGTCTATGCTGTGATAAGCACTGATAAGCACTGATAAAAATCCTTGTAAGTCTCTCATTCTAAAGGACTGGTTGACTTGACAGCGTGGCATCGGGTATGATACAATAGTATTGACACTTGAGCTTTGCCTGCTTTACTCACTGTATCGTCAGTAACCAAGCCTCAGTCTAGTAGCACCTGCTGCGCAGCACCTCGACACCTAGCAGCAAATTCACATTAGCGCCCTCCACGCAACTGCCTGTTCCGGCCTTGGACTCTCGGCAGTTGTGTGGCTCGGCGACTCAACAGATCACAAGGAGCACTTATGTCAGACCACGAGCACAGCAATGAGCACCACGAGTTTACGCAAGAAGCCCAGAATCAGCAACGCCTTCTAACCGCAGTCAGCCGGTGTTGCGACACCTCTCCCGTTAAGCATGTAGGCGAGCGAGCACCGGCAGTCTATGCGATCATCGCCGCATTAAGAGCAAGCGGACATAGTTTCAGGTTCACAGATCGCGGTTGGGTGATCCTCTGCAAAGGCGATGCCACTGCCGATCTCCAGAAAGCGGTTGAGAATGTCCTGTTGACTGATCCGGCTATCGGTGACCGAGATAGCGTTGCCGAGCAAGTACGGGCAGGAACAATCGACATTGGCAGTAAGTCCGATCTCAAGACGGCGAAAGAGAAGTCAGACTTCATTACTCGCTTCGGCTTGGATGCATGGGCCCGGTTGCCACAGCAACGCGAGTCCGCCGCTGATACCAACCCGGCAACGATGACCAAATCGGACTACGCGCGGTTAAGCGTTCAGCAAAGGATTCAACTCCAAGCGCAGCTCAATAGTGCCGCAAACGGCAACTTGAGAGAAGCCGAGAGGTTGCTTGGACAGATTTTGCATAGATAGAGTTTGCCCTGCCACTCCGGGGCAATAAACGCAAGGACAGGGCTTTCCCCTACTGTTAGCCCTTCCTTGCGTTTGATCTTAAGACATCGTTGGTTGAGCGCATTGCTTCTCATGCTCTCAGTGCAGCTCCCACGATCAAGCGGGCAGGCTTTTGGGACATCCATCCCTTTTTCCCCTGCCCGCTTAAGTTTGCCGATTGCCATGCAAAAACGGGCTGATTCTCTCAGTAAGGTCAGAGTCAGCCCGTCTCCTTTTAGAAAGCAGGCAGATAGTGGGATCAAGTTTTGATGTAGTAAGTGAGTCCCAAACAACTCACGAAAGACGAACAGCGAGCTTGGCAATGTTCGATTTTGTCACAAGCCATTTGTACGAGAAGAGTTTTGTAAGCACCCTCCGAGCGCATAACGTAAAGCCGTGCGATGCAGATTTCAGAGCCGACTGCGGTCTGGCAGCAAAGCGATCCCTTTCACCTTTTGAGTATGAGCTTTGGAGAAACACCTATCTTGACTTTTTGGTGCCAGAGGATCGCATACCGGTAGCAATCAGGATGCACATCAAGCAACGGGTTGGCTCTGCGTACATCCGTCGCGGCCTAACGAAACTAGGAACCTACTTCAAGGAAAAAACATCATGTCACTAGCAAAATTTATAGCCCACGAAATTGTTAAGGGCACTTACAAGAGATTTTCGCAAACACATCAACGCTGGATTCATCAGCAGAAAAAGGAAGCATCCAATGGCAACAGCAACTAGCACTGGCATCACCGTAGGACGCAATGTAACAGACGATTTCAGTTCACAGCGCGTGGTCAGTTCACAAGATGCAGACGCACTCAAGAATGTAGAAACGCGTGTAGCTGCACAAGCAGAAGGAGCCAGTAGGCGCTCAGGCGTTAATTCCGGCAATGAAGTATCAGGTGGTGCATTTGAAGAAGTTCCTGCTACTGCCTCAAATACTTCTGGCATGGCTATTACTGACGGCACCAAGGTACCTGTTTCTGTTCGGAAAGTTGACTTCAAAGACTTAAAGACTGGCGCTGATTATCGTGGGCCTTCTGGTGACTCAGCCAAAGCATCCGTCCAAGAGATCGCAGATACCAAGGGCGTAAGAAAGCAGATGAAGGGTCAGCAGACTTCAAAATTTTACAAGGAAGATGGCAACGTGTTCGAGAGCTTCCCCGGCAATCGCGTTGACCAGAATGACTAATCATGGCGAAAACAATTAAAAGCACTTGGGTGCCAGTAGCAGGAGCACGCACCGGCGGAAAGTTTGTAAAACCAGACTCTCCCCGACCGCAACCGGCTGGCATCCATCAACCGCGCAGCAACGAAGCAACGTGCTTTGGCGAATGTCCAAGGGCTACTTACAGTCCTAGCCCAGCCGTAGTGATTCCTGACAAAAAGTTTAACTTTGTTGAGGCTCCAAGTGCGGCAGAGAACAGCCTGCCCAATCCTCCACAGCATTACGTTCCACACGACACCGTTCGATTCGGGCAGGTTGTGAGGAAGCCTATTCCGGCTGAACCATTGGCACCGGTTGAGCAGAAGGCAGACCCCAGAGTTGTTAAGAATATGCCTCGCGCTGAACACAACCCCAGCCCGGTGCAGGAGATCGTTCCTGCCAAGGTTATCCGCTTCGACAATACGATCCGTAAACCCGAGCCGGTGAATTACACACCGCCTGTGCAGAAGATCACAAAACCACATAATATCCCGCAACCGCAGTGAGGCTTAAAATGGCAACACTTACTACATTACATCGCAACTCCAATCTGAATCAGTCAGCAAATCAATTGCTGCACTCGCGTGATGGTGCTGCCCAGATTCTCGGTGTCCACGCTCGCACGGTCGATAACCTTGTCAAACGCGGTCATTTGCATCCTACACCGATTGGCAGCCGCGTGATGTTTCACAAAGACGAGCTTGCGCGTTTTGCCAGAGAAGGAGCCGCTGTAATCGGCGCGACTTACAATGAATAAGCGCAAGAACATTGCGGACAATGTGCAAGCCCGTATTGAAGCAAGGCGCAAGGCCAATACGGTTGCTTTCCGCCCATCTTGGGTGATGGGAAGATGTAATTGCCTTTGGCAACTTGGTCTGGCCCACTTTGGCGGTTTAATCTGGCCCACCCCCAGGGACGTTAAGGTTAAGAGGACAGAGTTCCGTTCTGCTGGAGCGTAGCCCGTAGGCGAAGCGGAAGCAG
>Ga0208562_1000239_pt1 | contig 33430 bp, 22 predicted proteins | sample June2015DPH_16_1_3_FD_184715 | JGI IMG/M metagenome (GOLD analysis project Ga0208562, IMG submission 184715) | Peatland microbial communities from SPRUCE experiment site at the Marcell Experimental Forest, Minnesota, USA - June2015DPH_16_150... | ecosystem: Environmental > Terrestrial > Soil >... | reverse complement strand
CACACCCCGAAAAGCAAAACGAGAGCGAGGCAGCAGCGCGATCTAGTCACGGCGTTGTAGCTCCAGGGGCCCGTTCTCAAAGCCGAACGTTGGGCGAACAGCAATGCTACGCCAGTTTTGGCTGTCTGTTCCAGTCCCCGTCAATGCCGCGCCGTCGCTGAGCGACGTTGTGTCGAATCCAATCATTTGTTGGTTTTTCTGGCTTAAATGTCCGAACTGTAGGACTGCTTTATTCGCAGTGTAAACCTCGCTTACGGTTCCACTGATGCCCTTCACGATGTTGAGCCAATCGAAGGCATGCTCCTTGTCGCCTAAATCGGCATATAACTCCGCGATTCGGTAAGGAGGCACGTAACCGCTTTTGGCCTGCGCGAGTGAAACTTCGATTCCGTTGTGTAGAGCGCTCGGCCATCCGCCCGAGCGGTAGCCCGCGTTCAAGGCGGCTGCGAGTTCGAAGGCATCCTTGTCGCCCTCTAGTTGAGCGTCGGCTTCAAATTCCTGAATGGCTTGCGGATATTGGAGCTCGGGGACCTGCCCTGGTGGCAAATTTCGTTGTTTCGAGGGCAGGAAAGGCATAGGATGCGCGAGAAAGTGAGCCAAATCGGAAATTCTGGCTGAAGGACTTGAGCAGTAATCGAGTGTGTCTTGTTTCCGGACTTTCTAGTCGAAGCTATCTCGGCGATGGGTGGAATTGGAGGCGTAAGGATGAATACGACTCGACGGGACTTTCTTAAAGTCGGTGCGGGTGCTGTGGCCGCCACATCCGCCGTCATGCCAAACTCGAACGAGAGCTTCTACTCTATAGCATCAGGGGAACGAACAGCAGCGCCGGCAGGGGAGGCGGGAGACATGATCTATCGCAAATTTGGAAGCACGGATGCGCACATTTCCGCTATCGGGGTGGGTGGTCATCATCTCGGCGATGTGCCGACGTTGGACGAGGCGGTGCAACTCGTCCATGAGGCAGTAGACGCTGGCATTACTTTTTTCGACAACTCTTGGGAGTATTACAACGGCAAGACTGAGACCATCTTGGGCAGAGCGCTCCGGGACGGGCGCCGCGAAAAGGTGTTCCTGATGACAAAGGTCTGCACCCATGGGCGAAGCGGCAAATTAGCCATGCAGATGCTCGAGGACTCGCTGCGGCGGTATCAAACCGATCATCTGGACCTCTGGCAGATCCACGGCATCGTTTACGACAACGACCCGGAGTTGTCCTACGCCAAAGGCGGCGTCCTGGAAGCATTTGATCGAGCCAAGAAAGAAGGGAAGGTCAGATTCGTCGGCTTCACCGGTCACAAGGATCCTACATTTCACCTGAAGATGCTCGAACTTGGTTATCCATTCGACTCAGTGCAAATGCCGCTTAACCCCTTCGACGCCAACTTCCACAGCTTTGAGAAGCAGGTCCTACCCGAGGTCAATCGGCGAGGCATGGCGGCGCTGGGCATGAAGAGCATGGGCGGTACCGCGTGGGGGATAAAAGCCGGCGTTGTTCAGGCTGAGGAAATGTTGGGTTACGCGATGAGCCTCCCCGTCGCGACCACTATTTGCGGCATGGACTCGCTGGACGTGCTGCACCAGAACTTGCGCGTCGTGCGCGGCTTTCAGCCGATGACTCAGAGCGAGATGGAGGCCTTGCGCGCTCGTTGCGCTCCGACAGCGGCCGACGGCCGCTTCGAGCCATACAAAGTATCGCTGCGGTATGACAACCCGATGACCCGGATGCCTCATGGATTTCCCTTCGATCACACTCAAAGAGAGGTCACGGAGATGTTGGAAAAGGGGGACGGCCCCTGGTTGGTGCCAGAGACAACACCAGAGACGTCGAGGAGATGAACAATGGTAGATCATGGTCGACAAAATGAGCGCTCCCAAGTAACTCCCGAAATCGAGCGCCGGTGCTTCATCCAAGCAGGCCTGGCTTCCGCGGGGACAGTGCTTGCGGCTTCAGTTTTGCCCAGCCAAATCGTATCGGCTGCAGTTCCGCCGCAAATGACGAACAGCGGCGCTGACCAGATTCCTCGCAGGCCGCTCGGAAAAACGGGCGAACAAGTCTCGATCATCGGCGTTGGCGGATATCATCTCGGGACGGTGCAATCGAGTGATCTGGCCGTACGCCTGGTTCAGGAGGCGGTAGATGCGGGAGTCACTTTTTTCGACAACGCATGGGAGTACAACGACCACCGCAGCGAAGAATGGATGGGTCTTGGTTTACAGGGAAGGCGCGATAAAGGTTTCTTGATGAGCAAGGTTTGCACCCACGGCCGAGATAAGAAGGTCGCCATGCAACAATTGGAGGAGTCCCTGAAGCGGTTGGGCACCGACCATTTGGACTTATGGCAGATTCACGAGGTCATCTACGAGAACGACCCGGACCTGCATTTCGCAAAGGGTGGTGTGGTCGAAGCGCTGGATGAAGCGAAAAAGCAGGGCAAGGTACGTTTTGTTGGTTTCACCGGACATAAGAGTCCGGCGATACATCTCAAAATGCTGGCGCACGATTACCCATTCGACACTGTCCAAATGCCGCTCAACTGTTTTGATGCAACCTATCGTAGCTTCGAGCAGCAGGTGCTCCCTGAACTTCAGCGGCGGGGGATTGCAGCGCTCGGCATGAAGAGCCTCGGGGGCGACGGCCAGCCGATCCAGTATGGCGTCGTGAGGGCGGATGAAGCGCTTCGTTATGCAATGAGTCTGCCGGTCGCGACCACAATTTGCGGCATGGACTCGCTGGACGTGCTGCACCAGAACGTGGGAATTGCGCGCGGCTTTCAGCCGATGTCGCCGCAAGAGATGCAGGTGCTCCGTGAGCGATGCAGACCTTCTTCGGGTGATGGCCATCTCGAGCTGTTCAAAACAACAAAAAAATACGACGGCAGAGTTGGGCGAGAGCAGCATGGTTATCCCCCGCCGGAACAACTCCCGCTCTGAGCCGGTCCGATCACTAATTCTACCGAAGCCTGGTATAAGTGACGCTTGCTTCAAAAGCAGGTGGTGCGAGGATGTGCTAACGGTGTGACAGAACTGTTTTCAAAACCCATCCGTTTTGGCCGTTGGGGGTTAGTTAGGGATTCCTATAGTCAGATTCTCCTTTTGATTCCTCTCCCATCTTAAGAATCCGAGGTTAACTTCCCCGCGGCTGACTTCAAATAAGTTACCTACTTGCAACGCAGCCCGGCGAATTTTGGCTTACAGGTCCCCCTGCCACAATTTTGCTTACTTTCAGAAACCACATTAAGAGTGTTGCCGACCATTTCGATTGCCGCGGGCGACCCCTCTCTCTCAATATCCGAGCCGCTGTTCTTTAGTGGGTGAGTTCTTCGCCTCACAATTTCCCCGTGCAGGAAGTCGAATCGGTTTTCTGTGCCCAGCTGAGTTCCCTGAAATCCGCTCTCGTTTTCAGGATGCCAAGGTTGCGGTTACTGTTGAGCGATCCGCAGTCCGTGTGCCGTGGTAACGTTAACATCTGGCAGCCCACTGGCAGGACCGAAGGTTGCAGCGATTCTCTCGGTCGTGGAAAGCTGCCGCAGGTTGAAACTCCCAGTGCGCGACTATTTGGCTGCGGTTCTTCCCGGACTCGCCGACCGCCCGATCCAGCGCCTCCCAGAACTTACTCCCGCAGCTTGGGTCGCTCAGCCTTCACAGAGTTTCTTCGCCAAGCAGTGAGAAGCTACGTAAACGGGAGGCTTCGAAAGGGTAGGACGGGGCCACTTCTTGCTCATCGCCAAACAGTGAACAGGGTCAACTACCACGGCGTCAAGTGTGGACAACTATTTTGAAACGTTTTATATTACGAGCGGAATTTGATGTCGAGACCGAGGAGGCACTTCATGAAGTTACTCCTGCGAATCGTGCTTCTTGTACTCGCTGGCGCCATGATTTCTTATGCTCAAGACTCGCACTTCCGACCCAAAGGTCAGCAGATTCCGGTACCGGATTGCCTGACGATGAAGGGACTTTGGGAGGGTGGCTCGAAACCGTGTAGCCAGACAGAACATCAGGCATGGCTCGCCGATATCGCACACTGGAGGATCGAACGCCGCATCCGTATCGGCTACGATGGCGCCAGGTACGATTTGCCCGCCTTGAAATGGACGCAGTCAAGTTTCATACAGCCCCAGATGATGGTACAGGATCGGTACTTCTATGACCCTGTCGCGAGGAAGTACACAGTAGACCGATACCTGGACGACCTTGAGAAGCGCTATGGCGGTATTGATGCGGTCCTGATATGGCCGACTTACCCAAATATGGGGATCGACAATCGGAATCAACATGACATGATTCGCAGCATGCCCGGCGGAGTTCCCGGTGTTAGGCAAATGATTGCCGACTTCCATCAACGGGGTGTGCGAGTCTTGTTTCCGATGATGATGTGGGACCAAGGAACACGGGATCCCGGCATGCCTTGGCCAGATGCCATCGCCAGTCTCATGGCGGAAGTCGGCGCCGACGGCATCAACGGCGACACGCAGGACGGAGTTCCGCTGGCATTCTCACTGGCCGCGGACAAAATTGGCCATCCACTCGCTTTTGAGCCAGAGGGAGGGCCGTCGGACGAAGCTTTAGCATGGAATGTCATGACTTGGGGCCAATACGAATTCCCTTTCACTCCCCTCGTGGACAAATACAAGTGGCTTGAAACGCGCCATATGGTGAACATCTCGCACCGCTGGAATCGTGACAAAACCGATGATCTACAATTCGCTTTTTTCAACGGGGTTGGTTGGGAGAGTTGGGAGAACATCTGGGGCATCTGGAATGGAGTAACTCCGCGCGACGCAGAAGCCACCAGGCGCGTGGCGACGATTGAACGCGGCGTGGCACCCTTCCTAATTAGCAAGGACTGGGAACCGATGTCACCCATGCTCCGCTACGGCGTCTACGCAAGCCGCTGGCCACTGGGAGAGCAAGTAATTTGGACGATAGTCAACCGGAACGAATACGCGGTTGAGGGCGACCAGATCGAGATTGCAGGCAAAGAAAGTGTGCATTACTTCGATCTTTATCATGGCGCAGAACTCAAGGCTCAGGCGCGTCCGGGCGGAAGAAGTGTCCTTGCCTTTTCGATCGAAGCCAAAGGGTACGGAGCCATCCTTGCGACTAACATTCCGCCAGACGAGAAACTGCTGGCTCTGATGTCCAAAATGAAAGCTCTGACGGCAACGCCGCTTGCCAATTACGCGCACGAATGGAGGGTTGTTCCTCAGCAGATTGTTCCAATCCAGGCGACGAAACCGGTTCGTTCTGCGCCTTCCGGGATGATTCTGATCCCGCAGGCTGATTTTCTTTTCAAGGTCTCAGGCATCGAGATCGAGGGCTTCAATGACACCGGTGTAGATGTGCAGTATCCATGGGAGGACTCTCCGCGCCGTTTTCATGAACATCCCATGCAGGTCAAGTCTTTCTACATTGATAAGTATCCGGTCACAAACGCTGAGTTCAAGAAGTTCTTGGAGTCGACTCACTATCGTCCGCAGGACGACCTGAATTTTCTGCGGGATTGGAAGGATGGAAGCTATCCCGAGGGATGGGAAAACAAACCAGTGACGTGGGTCTCACAGGAAGACGCGCGGGCATACGCGAGTTGGGCCGGAAAGCGCCTGCCGCATGAGTGGGAGTGGCAGTACGCAGCCCAAGGCACGGACGGACGCCTCTATCCATGGGGGAACGAGTGGAATGACAGCGCTGTTTCGCTTCCCGACAAGTCACGCACAATGCGAGGTCCCGATCCGGTGGATGGACATCCAGCGGGAGCCAGTCCATTCGGCGTGATGGACATGGTGGGAAATGTGTGGCAATGGACGGAAGAGTTTACTGACGAGCACACACGGGGCGGCATTCTTCGCGGCGGCAGCTACTATCAGCCGCAGGGGTCGATCTGGTACTTCCCTCAGGCTTACAAGCTGAACGAACACGGCAAGCTGCTAATGATGTCCCCCAGTATGGACCGCTCCGGGGGAGTGGGATTCCGTTGCGTAGTAGACTCGCAGTGAACTGGTCGGCTACTCTCCATAATGCCGAGTACTGCAGTCCCCCTGTGCTTCGACGCGCGAAGCCATGACAGCACCCGTGACAATGCGGCAGATCGCCGAGCGTGCCCGCGTTTCGATCGGCACGGTGTCGCATGTAATCAATGGAACGGCGACAGTCCGGCCCAAGCTGCGAGAGCGCGTGCTCGATGCAATTCGCAGTATGGGCTATCAGCCCAGTGCCTTGGCGCAGGGACTCCGGAAACACCGGACCAACATGCTCGGCATGGTGATTCCGGATATTACGAACCCATTCTTTCCGGGCGTGGTTCGGGGCGTCGAGGATGTCGCCTACAAGCGCTCCTTCCGCGTGATCCTCTGCAATGCTGACAACGATCCTTCGAAGGAAGCGTCCTACGTTCGCGAGTTGCGCTCCTATCAGATCGCCGGCCTGCTGATCATTCCGGCTGCAGGTGCGGATATCGCGGGTCACCTCCGCGCCTACGCGTCGGCTTCGGTGCCCGTGGTTTGTATCGACCGGGTCCCGGATGGCTGGAAGGGTGATGCCGTTCTGGTGGCCAATGCTGAAGGCGCCTATCTGGCAACGAAACATTTGATTCAGATGGGACACAGACGTTTGGCCGTGATCGCGGGGCCGCTCAAACTGACCAACGCAGCGGAACGCCTGAAAGGTTTCACGCGTGCGCTAAACGAAGCCCGCGTAGAGATAGAGCCGGAATTTGTTCAGGAAGCGTGTTTCGATACGGAGAGTGGCTACCAGGCGGCCCTTCGGCTTCTTGGAATGCTTCCGCGCCCGACGGCTATCTTTGCCTGCAACGACCTCATGGCTTTTGGCGTCTTGCAGGCTGCTCGCGAACTTGGCCTGCGATGTCCCGAGGACTTGTCGATTGCCGGATTTGACAGCCTTGAGTTCACCCAGTTCACAGACCCATCCCTGACATCTGTTTACCAACCGGGATATCAGTTGGGCGCCACCGCTGCCCGTCTTCTGCTGCAGAGGGTCGACGGGTTGCGGTCTGCGCCGAAAAAGGTGCTTCTCCCGACCGAGTTGAAGAAGCGCAATTCTGTTGGACCGCCGCATGTCGCTGGGCCAGAAAGCGTGGGGGGAACAATGCGTAAGGGCAAACATAGCGGCAGGAGGCGCAGGTAGCAGCCTGAGATTCCCGAGCAATCTGTTTTTAGAGGTTGACAAGCGCAAACCGGCTGGAGTAAATTCCTCGCGTTCGATATTTGAAACGTTTCAAACTGGCGGGTTGCTGCAACCCTTGTGACGCCCGCTTTCCGGTCCAGGAGACACAGTATGCGAACCCCCTTGTCGCGGTTCATGATTCTGCTACCCACTCTGTTCGTTTTAACGCTGGCCTCGTTCGCTCAATTCTCTCAGCGCGGTAGCATCAGCGGCGTGGTCACCGAAGCATCCGGTGCAGTCGTGCCCAAAGCCTCGGTAACCCTGCTCGACCTGGGCCGAAATCAAAAGTCCTCTGCCAGCACAGACGCGAGCGGGCACTACGACTTTTCACAGCTTCTACCGGGGAGCTATCAAGTTTCAGTGGAACTTGCGGGATTCAAGAAGTCGGTTTCGGCCCAACTGACGGTGTCGCCCCAATCCGAAGTCCGATGCGACATCCAACTCCAGCTGGCCTCGGTCGCGGAGACGGTGACTGTGACTGGCTCCTCCGCGCCATTGCTCCAAACTGAATCTGCGGATCTCGATCAAAACATCAGCCAGGAACAAATTGCCAGCGTGCCGATGAACGGCCGTAACTGGACCGCATTGACTGAGTTGACCCCCGGAGTCAGCACGTCTCCGCGTGTGAACATCAATCTGGGCGGCACCTTCGAAGTCGGGGCATCGTACACATCCGGCGGCGCGGATTACACTGCGGGCGGCAACGCGGAGGGTTCTCGTGACAATGGATACTACGTCAATGGGGTGAACGCCAACGAGAATTATGAAAGTGGCGCGAGCTTCCAGCCATCTGCCGAAGCCATCGGCGAAGTGAAAGTCGGCGTGGCGGATTTCTCCGCCGAATATGGCCGCGATTTTACGAACCTCAATGCAACCACCAAAGCGGGGACCAACACTTTCCATGGCGAAGTCTATGATTTCTTTGAAAACGATGCGTTGAATGCGCTGGTTCCCATCAACAAGGCGCAGGGGCTGCTAACCAAGAGCGCATTTCGTTTTAACCAGTTCGGCGGCGGCCTGGGAGGCCCTGTCTACATCCCGAAAGTCCTCAATCTGAAAGACCGTGCCTTTTTCTTCGTGAACTACGAGCGCAATCCGCATTCACTCGCCGGAGGGAATAACCTCGCCATCGTTCCCTCCGACACGCAACGGGCGGGAGATTTTGGAGTAGACTGCACCGGCCCGGTCAATGCTGGCACCTTCGCGACGAACGGACAGTGTTCCAATCCGGCTGGGCAGCTTTACAACCCGTATACGGGCAACGCTATCCCTTTCAATAACCTGGTTACTGCCGGGCTTTACAATCCAGCGACGGCAAGTTCGCAAATCAAGGGCATCACAAACCTCTTTCCTCATGCCAATGTGGCGCCGACCCTGGCCAATGCCGGCGCTAATTACCAGTACCCGGCGAGGCAGGAGGTCGACCCCTATCACTGGGATAGCCGCTTCGATTTCCGCATCTCATCGAAAGATAGCGTGTTTGTCGCCTGGTCCCAATACAACGGCATCCCCAACAATACTGGTGGCCTGGTCCCAAACCTGAGTACCCCTTCGAACGTAAGCGACAAATCCCACGTCGTGACTGTCGATGAAGCTCATGTTTTCAACTCGAATTGGACCAACGAGTTCATCTTTGCCATAGGAAGTGGTGCTTTGGTGACGTTGAGCCCATCGGAACTCTCCTACACCAATGGCTCCTCCAACCCGTTTAATTCGATCTTCCAGAATACGGGCACGGGCAGCGGTGGCAATACCGGCATCCTTGGCTTGAATATCTTCAACTACGGCCAGCTTTTTACCCAGCCAACCGTGGGCTATGACGAATATTTTCTCGCTTCCAATAACTCGCGGCAATTCTCCGACAACATGATCTGGATTCGCGGCCGTCACAGCATGACTTTCGGGTTTACCTATCTCCGCAAAGGGGAAGAGGACTTCGACAGCGTCCGCTACGTTGCTTATGGCTGCGCACCCGCCCCGGGCGCATACTGCGGCAACGGTCCGCAGCTGTTTACAGCGAACAATGGAGTCGGCGGCGACGCTTTCGCCGAAGTCTTACTCGGCTTGCCTTCGGTGATCCATCAGCGCTTCAGCTATTCCGCAGGTGGGCCGTTTGCTCCGGAACCGAATGTAGTCATTCCATACTACGGAGCCTACTTCAATGACAAGTTGAAGGTCACGCAGAAGCTGACGGTCACCTACGGACTCCGTTACGAACTGCCCATTCCTATCTTCGCCACCAACAACACTTGCTGCGGCATCTACGAGCCGGCCACGGATACTATCTCCATCCCAGGAGTCACGCCTGGTTTGCCGCAGCATTATGCCTCGGCTCCCAAGCACGACTTTGCTCCGAGACTCAGCCTGGCGTGGCAGGCTCGCCCCAAGCTCGTCGTGCGCGCGGGATACGGCCTTTACTACAACTCCGGCGCGAGCCAGATATCGAATGTCCTTGACGGAGCCCTTTACGGGGGTGTCCCCGGCGGCTTCGTCGGCGATGAAATCGACAACTCCACCCCGCAGGAAGCGAGCACGTCGCAAGTGTTTCAGCCGTCGCCGCAAGTTCCTCTGGGAACCTTCCCTGTGTCTACCGGCCCGGGGCAAGGCTATTACGGAGCCGGTGCTTATCAGACGCTCTTTTACGCCGACCGGCAACAATCGTTTCGCACGCCTTATATCCACCGTTACCTGCTTGATGTGCAGAAGGAACTCTTCCACAATTCTGCAATCACGTTCTCTTACCTCGGGGCGGAAGGAAGGAACGGTTGGTACTTTTATGACCAGAACGCTGCACCCTATCAGACGGGATGGGCTTCTATCGACGCCTATAACGCCGCCCGGCCCTTCAATTCCGGAAGGTTTGGCGACATTTACTTGCAGAGGGCTGGCCTGAACAGCAATTACAACGCAGGCATTGTGAAATTCACGCGCCAAATGTCCCATGGGCTGCAGATTCTGACCCACTACACTTACTCTAAGACTCTCGGCGATCGAGGCATCGTCGGACAGGGCACGCAAGACACGGGTTATAACTATCCACAAAGTATCATCCGATCATACGGCGAAGAAACCAACTCCCACCGGCATCGCCTCTTGTTCCAGACCACCTATCAGCCTCAGTATGGACAGCATCTGTCGACCTACCTACGGCCGGTTCTCGGCGGCTGGCACATCTCGGCAATCGCAACCTTCGAATCGGGCAATGCTCTGACTGCTTACAACGGAGCTGGTAACCAGGCGAACGATTTTGCTCCTTATAACGGACTGGGAAACCTTGATATGGTGGCGAATCCTAACTTTTCCCACTCCAAGCGTACTTTCGCAGAGTACTTCAACACCAGCGCATTCGTCGTGCCGCCGAACAACGTTCAAGGCACTGCGTCCCCGGGCGTCATTCGAGGACCCGGACAGAACAATTGGGATATCTCGTTCGGCAAGAACCTCACTTTCCATGAAAATCTCCACGCCGAGATTCGCGCGGATATGTACAACGCGTTCAATCACACGCAGTGGAACGCGGTGAGTACCCAATTGAACGGCAGCACGGGCCCGTTTGGAGAAGTTACCGGCAGCCGCGAAGGGCGCATTATCCAACTTGCCGCCAAGATAGTGTTCTAGACACGTTGTGACTTTTCGATCGCGGCGCGAGCTTACCCCATCGCTCGCGCCGCCCGGTTGCGGCACGCTGTCCTCGGACGAGCGCGTGATTCACCGGGAGGGCCATGTATCAGCCAGAGGCGTACGGAATTGCGCTGTTGTTCATGATCATCAGCATGCTGTGTTGGGGGTCGTGGGCAAACACCATGAAACTCACTGCAGGATATGCCTTTCAACTTTTTTATTGGGACTACGTGATCGGCATTTTTCTGGGCAGCCTGGTTTGGGGTTTGACCCTGGGGAATTGGGGCGGAGGCAATCTCTCATTTCTAAGCAACATCAGCCAGGCAGACTCGCGGCATATCCTTTTCGCCATTGCTGGCGGGGCTGTGTTCAATGTGGCCAACCTCCTTTTAGTTGCAGCCATTGACATCGCTGGCTTGGCAGTCGCCTTCCCGATCGGAATCGGCTTGGCACTGGTGGTGGGCGTTCTCCTGAACTACGCCATCGCTCCCAAGGGCCATCCCGGATTGCTCTTCGGTGGCATGGCGCTCGTGGTTCTGGCGATTATTTTTGACGCACTCGCCTATCGCCGCAGGGAGAGCGAACGGCGCTCCATTAGCGTGCGTGGAATCTGGATCAGCGTCGCATGCGGCGTGCTCATGGGCATTTTTTATCCGCTCGTGACCAAGGCTGTTACCGGGGAGCATTCCTTGGGGCCATACTCCGTAGCCTTGTTCTTCGCCTTCGGAGTAGTCCTTTGCGCAATTCCGGTGAACTACCTGTTCATGAAAAAGCCTCTCACCGGCACTCCCCCAGTCAACATGTCTCAATACTTTCAGGCGAAAGCGGCGTGGCACTTCTGGGGCGTCCTGGGTGGACTCATCTGGTGTACGGGAACGGTGTTCAACTTCGTTGCATCCCAGGCACAAATAATCGGTCCGGCGGTCTCATACGCCATCGGCCAAGGTGCGACGATGGTATCGGCCGTCTGGGGCGTCTTCATCTGGAAAGAATTTGCCAGCGCTCCGCAGTCCTCTCGCAAACTGATTCCCGCAATGTTTATCTTCTTCCTGCTGGGGCTGGGATCGATCGCAGTAGCACCCATGGTGACCAAGTAGTCAAAATCGGATCGTTATGCAGAAGCCCATCGTTGTCGTCGGCAGCATCAATCTCGATTTAGTAGTGGGAGCTGATCGTATTCCGCAGGTTGGGGAGACGATCATTGGCGATACTTTCAACACTTTTCACGGAGGAAAAGGAGCCAACCAGGCAGTCGCAGCAGCGAAACTTGGGTACCCCGTTTCAATGGTAGGAAACGTCGGCAACGACGCTTTTGGAACTCAGTTGCGCAATGGCCTGGAAGACGCCGGCGTGGACTCAACCTACGTGAATACGGTGGAAGGGGCATCCGGCGTCGCGTTGATCACTACCGGACGAGGTGGTGAGAACAACATCGTGGTCGTGCCGGGCGCCAATGGCCACCTCACCCCGGAACAGCTGGAAAAAGCGGCGACGATTCTGGAACACGCCGGATTGCTTCTGACGCAGCTTGAGATTCCCCTGGAGACGGTTGAATACCTAGCCCAGTTCGCCGAGCGACACAACATCCCGCTTATGCTCGACCCGGCACCGGCGCGCGAGCTGTCTGGAAAGCTGCTTCGCAAGGTGTCCTGGATTACCCCAAACGAAACTGAAACCGAGGAACTGCTTCGGACCAACTTTGAGAATGGCGACCAAGGAGCCTACGCGGCAGCAGAGTGCCTCCTGGATTGCGGTGTCAAGAATGTCTTATTGAAGTTGGGATCGCGCGGTTGCCTCATCGCCCAAGGGACTCTAGCGAAAGAGCGTGTCCCGGCCTTCTCCGTGAATGCAGTGGATACGACTGGCGCCGGGGACGCATTCAACGCAGGATTTGCAGTGGGACTGATGCGCGGCTCCACGGTTGCACGCAGCGCCATTTTTGCTTGTGCCGTCGCCGCGATTTCGGTAACCCATCACGGAGCGCAGCCCTCAATGCCGACCTGGGCCGAAGTGAAGGCTTTTGTAAATAACCGCTTGGGATCGGAAGCATCCTTTCTTGCAGTCGAATCCAAGGTCTAGTGCAAGCTTGGGGTTAACTTCTTCTTGAGAGTCGTATTCAGAAGGCAGGGAGTGAAGACCATGCGTCGTCCGCAACTAGCCGTGCCAAAGGCCAGCCGCTTGGTGGTTGGCGCGTTCGTTTTGGTTGCCATCGGCTTCGCCCAGGATTTCCGGTCCGTCAAGCCGGAGACGGTTGGCCTGTCTTCGGAGCGGTTGGAGAGGATCGGCACCGCAGTTCAGCGGAGCATCGATGACAAGCGAATCGCCGGCGCGGTGACGCTCGTCGTTCGGCGCGGACAAATAGCCTGGTTAAAGGCGCAAGGCATGGAGGACCGCGAGGCAGGCAAAGCGATGCGTCCAGACGCGATATTTCGCATCTGCTCGATGACCAAACCTATCACCAGCGTGGCCGTCATGATGCTGTACGAGGAGGGCCGTTTTCTGCTGGAAGATCCAGTCTCCAAGTACTTGCCCGAATTCAAGAACCCTAAGGTGTTCGTCCAACCCACAACCGGCGAGCCCTATTCCATTCCGGCAACCCACGAGATTACGATTCGCGACCTTTTACGGCACACGGCAGGATTCACTTATCAGTGGAATCCGGTTTTAGGTCTTCTGTACAAGAATGCGAATGTGGCAAACGGCTTGTTGCAATACGAAGGCACCATTGAAGACAGTGTGAAGCGTTTGGCGGGAGTGCCTTTGCTTTTCAATCCCGGCGATCGCTGGGAATACGGCCTCAGTGTGGATGTACTCGGGCGGTTAGTCGAGGTGATCTCGGGCAAGCCCTTGGACCAATTTTTGCGAGAACGCATTTTTGTTCCACTCGGCATGAAAGACACATATTTCTACCTACCCAACGGTAAGGTTGATCGCCTGGCCACCGTCTACACCTACTATGCGGACAAAGGCCTGAATCGCTTTCCCGACACTCCGATTACTGAGGGGCCATTCTCGTACTCCGCAGATTATCCCTATCGCGGGCCGAAAAAGCTGTTCTCTGGAGGTGGCGGCTTGGTTTCCACGGCCCAAGACTATATGCGCTTCTGTCAAATGATGCTCGATGGAGGCAAGGCGGGAAATATCCAGCTCCTGAGCCGCAAGTCGGTTGAGCTTATGACACATGATCAGCTCGGAAACATCAGTTCCGATCGGAGCTTCGGACTGGGTTTTGGGATCGACGGCATTAAAGCCCCGCTAGCAGAACTGGGGTCGGTGGGCGAATACAAATGGGGAGGCTTCTACTACACGGCATTCTCTATTGATCCGAAAGAGCAGATGATCGTCATCTTCATGGGACAACTGCATCCGACGGGTGGGCTTAGCCTTGACCGGCAGGTCGAAGCCTTGGCGTATCAGGCAATCATTGAATAACTGTTATTAGGGTAGGAACAGGCCAGACAGCCCGAGTCGAATCGCGGCGAATCAGTTTCGCTCTACGGTGGTGTCATGCACACAGTAAACGGAAGATTGCGCGCCATTAGTTGTGTTCTGGTGTTACTCGTTAGCTCATCCCTCTCTCAAACGCTGGCGAGTGCGCCGTCCTCTGACTGGAAAGCTTTTGTCCGGAGTCGGCTTCCCCTATATGGTCATAGAAACTGGATCGTGGTCGCAGACTCGGCCTTTCCGGTCTATGCCAATCCGGGAATCGAAACTATCGTCGTCAACGACGATCTTCCCTCGGTGCTGAAGTACGTCGCCAGCGCGATCTCCTCGTCCCGCCATCTCCGAGCCACGGTCTTTCTCGACCAGGAACTTCAGTTCATCGATGAACACGACTACCCGCGGGTGTCGGAGCTGCGCAAGCAAATCACGGCGCAGTTTCCGAAGGAGCAGGCTTCCAGTATTCCGCACACCGACGTCATGACCAAAGTTGACGAGGCCGGAAAGACATTTCGGATCTTGTTCATCAAGACCACAACGACGATCCCGTACACCTCAGTTTATATGCGTTTGGATTGTGGCTACATGAACGACGAGGTTGAGCAGAAGATCAGAGCTGCGATGGTAGCTGCAGTCAGTCGGGAGCTCAAATAGCAACCGGCTCGGTAAAGTCCGCTTTATCGCGTGCAAGACAACGGGGTACTTTAATGAACCGTCGAAGATTTCTCGTCACATCGGCCGCAACATCCACGCTATGCGCCTTGCATGGCAATGCCTACTCTAGACTCGTAGAATCGCAGCAGGCGGCAGTGCCCAAAGAAGAACTGTCTCCGACGCTCAGGGAAAAGCTCCGGCGCGATCCCTTGAGACCGCAATTTCATTTGCTACCAAAGGCGAACTGGATGAACGATCCCTGTGCGCCTCAATTCTTTCGCGGCCACTACCATATGTTTCTCCAATACAACCCAGGTGCAGCCGTCTGGGGCGACATGCACTGGGCCCATGCGATCAGTCCCGACCTTATCCACTGGAAACACATGCCGCTGGCATTGTCACCTACGCTAGGCTTCTATGACGCGTATGGTTGTTGGACTGGAAGCGTGTTGCCCGGCGGCGAGGCCGCGAGCATTCTCTATACCGGTGTGACGAAATCTTCGGTTGAACTCGAGACGATTCGCGGCAAAGGATTGCGAGAGGTTCAGTGCCTTGCGACGTCAATGGATCCCGATCTGCGGACCTGGAAAAAGCTGGACAAACCTGTACTGGATGGACCCCCACCAGGTTTGAAGGTAACGGGATTTCGGGATCCCTGCCCGTGGAAAGATGGCGACACATGGTATCTGGGCTTAGGTTCAGGCTTCCACGAGGTTGGCGGCGCGGTGCTGCTCTATCGCTCGCCGGACGGACGCAATTGGACCTATCTCCATCCCCTTGCGAAAGGGAGCAATCCCGCCGATACCGGCGAAATGTGGGAGTGCCCGGACTTCTTTCCGCTTAAGGATAAGTATGTCCTGCTCTACTCCGCTAAACGCAAGGTTCACTGGGAGGTAGGCACGTTTGATCGGCGTGAACTCGTATTCCACTCCGAGACCCGAGGACTACTTGATCACGGATCGTACTATGCGGCGAAGAGCATGGTGGACGCGAAGGGCAGGCGAATCTTGTGGGGATGGGTGGAGGAAACCCGTTCCCCTGCGGAGTGCGAAGTTGCTGGGTGGGCCGGAGCTATGGCGCTCCCACGCGTGCTTACACTGGGGACGGATAATGAGCTTCGGATGGAAGTGCTGCCGGAGTTGCAGTCGCTGCGTAGTAATGTTCAGACTTTGCAGAAAGCGCACAACTCTGGAACGGTCGGCGCCGCTCTTACAAGAATGCCAATTCAAAATCGCGCCGGTGAGATCGTCTGCACGTTCAAAGCGGGGGAGAGCGCCTTCGGACTCGAACTGAGGGCTGGCGGCCAAGCCGCGCCGCTGTTTGCGATGAAGTACGACGGCGCGAAGGATAAACCTTCCGTCACCATAGACGACAAGACCTTACCGCTCTCTCCGGATCGAGACGGAATTTCTACTCTGAATTTGTGGATGGATGGCTCGGTGATCGAGTCTTTCTTCGACAACAAAGAAGCGATAACCGCGCGCTGTTACGCACCCTCGTCAGGCAATTTACATCTCACCTGGACCGGGGACACCAATGCACTGGAGAGTGTCAGCGTCTCTGGAGTAAAGTTGATTTCAAACGACCGTCTGACCAGCTGAGCAAGATCGCATCGAAGTTCAGGGGTAGTTCGTCCGATTATCCGGATGACTCAGGCACTTTCATTTTTTTGCTTCTGCTGCTCTTTCTGATCCCTGTCGAGAAAAGTCATCATGCCGATTAGCTTTTCGAAGAATTGTTTCTTGTGCCTCTTGCTTGTAGGAGTCGCGAGCTTGCGACTGCAGGTTCTGCCCGCGACCGAGGCTGCCAGCGGCCAATACCGGGAGCGTACCACCGTGTTACCGCTGCGCTGGTGGGAATCTGCCTCCGCAATGCGCACAGTTTCACTAAAGGATGACACTGTATTCCCCCAGCTCCTTCTTGAACCTGCGAAAGCCGAAGCCCAAATCAAAGCCATCAAGGAACAAGGTTTCACTGGCTTAAACATTTTTGCTCCGGCAGATGGAGGAAAGAGCTACAACGGTCTTGATGCGCGCGATCACTATCGCATCGAGCCAAAGTACGGGACCATGGATGATTTCAGGCGCGTAGTAACAATCGTGCATCGTCTTGGGATGTCCGTGATCATCTTTGAAAATGAGGGTTACAGCGCGGTCGATGCCCCTTCGTTTCTCAAAGCCTGCGATGATGTCCGCGAAGGCCGGGCGAGTCGAGAATCCCGGTGGTTCTTCTGGAGCGATCGCCCGGATGCTCCTCCGCCGGCCTCGGGCGATACCTTCTTCATGGTTCGCCCGACCTGGTTACTTAACTACCAGCCAGATAAAGTCGAGCATTGGGCCTACAGCGAGCGCGCGAAGCGCTACTACTGGACTCGCTGGCCGGGGAAAGATGCGGAAGGGAAGACCACAGAACTCCCCCAATATAACTGGACCAGTGTGGAGTGGCAGGAGGAAGCGGAGAAAATAACCCGCTTCTGGCTGGATACAGGCATAGACGGCATCGTCATGGACGCTGTCAATTGGTACGTCGGCTATTCCTGGGAGAAAGGGCATCAACGTATCACCGACGTTATCAACAGTTATGGCAACAAATACAGCCAGCCCGAAGGCGGCGGCGCTTTTCACGAAGACCCAGTGGCATGGATCACCGATGGAGGATGGAACTCCGTCCAAGATTACGGTCTGGGGATCTGGTGGGAAAAGCCTTATCTGGTGCTCCAGAATGCCATCGAGGCAGGCGATCCGCGTCCGATTGAAGAATCCCTGCGCAACTACCACGACCGGGTGGTCGCGGCGGGCGGCACTTTGAACATGACTCTGGTCGCCATCAAAGATAATCCAGAAAAGCAGCATCTGGCCGCAGCCATCGTTGCTACCACCGGGCAGTTCATTTCGGATTGGAGCCACAAGGACGACAAGTTGGCGTCGGACCCCGAGATTCAATGGCTGCTTAAGACGAAGACGTCACATCGCGCCCTTCACCAGATGGGGCAACGCCGCAAGCTGCCGACCAACGATGATTCCAAGTACTACGCCTTCGTAAGAACAGCGCCGGATGGTACTGAGCGAGTGCTGATAGTAGCGAATTTCTGGGCCACAGCCCAAGAAGTAAGAATCGACACCAGCGGTCTTCACGCGCGATCTCTCACCGATCTGCGTAGTGGCGAGAAAGTACTGCTCGACAACAGAGTTCAGTTCAATCTGCCCGCCTTTGGGTACCGGTTGTTTGAAGTCCAATAAAGCGCAGGCAAATTCGTGTACTTGCTGTGGCCGCGCGGCCCCGAATGCGTGGAAGACCACCGGAATTTAGCTAATTAGAGCCGGCGGCCAAACCGCAACTTACTGGAGTCCAAACGAAGTCGAGCTGATTTGATGAGCGGATGTTTGGTATCGAGGTGGAGCAGAGCATGAACAAACAGACAGGATCCTTCCTGTGCATCGTGGCCCTCCTCACATGTGCAGCGCACACGCAGAACGCTCCCCGGGCGGCATCCACGGGGCGCTCGTCGAAAATCCTTGCTCTGTCGCGCATAGAGTATCTTGATCGGGTGCAGGCGATCTGGACCGCACAGATGATCGCACAGATGACTGGAGTCCGATTCGAACACCAGCCGGCTTCGACTCTACCGGTGACTCCCCTGACCCATTTGCCTGGCTACGCGCCTGTGGATGATGACTACTACTACGAAATGGTGGCCATCCGTGCATTCGAGAAATATGGCATCGGTCTTACGGTTGAGCAACTCGGACAACAATGGCTTGAGAACAACGCTGGATCGTGGGGATCGAGCGAACAGGCACTAATGCTGTTGAAGCGAGGAGTCAAGGCTCCGGACACTGGTCACCCCAGATACAACAAGCTCTGGTGGACCATCGGGCCACAGTTCAGCAGTGACGTCTATGGTGCTCTGGCGCCAGGTATGCCGAACGTGGCAGCGACACTTGCACGGAATCTCGGTCACATCAATGGCTACGCTGAAGGGACGGATGGCGCAGTTTTCGTCTCCGGAATGATAAGCCTCGCTTTCGTGGAAAAAGATACCCACTCGATCGTTCGCAAGGCCGCTAGTCTGATCCACCCGGATTCGCCTTATCGTCAGTGTCTGGACATGGTCATCACAATGGCAGAGTCGGGTCGCACGGCTGAGCAGATTTTCCGAGCTGTCGATGAGCGCTGGGGAATCGAATATCCCGCTACCAATAACGCCGTTGTCAATGGCGGCATTGTGGCCACCAGTGTCTGGTTTGGTGACGGCGATTTCAGCAAAACTCTGCAACTCGCAGTTCACGCTGCCGACTTCGCGGATACCGACTGCAATGCCGCGAACTCAGAATCCGTCGTGGCAGCCATGCATGGCACGAAAGCGCTGCCTTCCGAACAAGTTTCTGAACTCCATGATCGGATTCAGGGCAAGGAAATGGGCCCTCTGCAACTCACGCCGCCAGTAGACGAGAGTATTTCGGAGCTGGCGCGACGCACGGTACGAATCGGCGAGGCAATCCTCGTGTCTCACGGCGCGATTGACGAAGGAAACTCTATTCGAATTCCCGTTCAGGATCCTGCCACCCAACCCGCAGAGCTGTTCCAACTGGCCGACCTCATGAAGTACTGGAACCCGGACTGGACGATGGAACGAGCCGGGTTCGGGGGCGCGGGTGGCGGCATGCCGGGAATCCGGGGTATCACCTACCTCGACGGCCATGTGCTCGCCACCTATCCTCGGGATGAAGTACGCGGAACAGTCCTGAGACGGACCGTGAACCTAGGGTCAGCTCCGTCTTTGGAGTTCAAAGCGGGTGTTGACGTGGGACGTGTGTGGCAACTGCAGGTCTATGTCAATGACAAAAAGGTGTTCGACAAGCTCATTGACGGACTGTATGAGTCGCGCCAATCCGATTCGCGCCATTGGGAAGATATCAGTATTGATCTATCTGACTACAAGAACCTGAAGGTGGTTCTGCGACTCTACCAGCGCGTTCTAGTTCCACAACACGAAGCAGGCGACGCCTACTGGCGGGATTTGACTGTGCAGTGATTTTGTGGACCAGCGTTTCCAGCTTAAAGGAAAGGGATCCTTGTGGAACAAAAGCTAGTGAAGTGGCGAAGTCCTGCTGTCTGAGGACTCAGCCTGTCAACCACGTGCTTCCTCTGACACTTACGGTCAATGGGGATGTTGTGTTGATGCGCGATCTCCGGTAAGACGAGTGGCCAGAAGGTATACCTGTGCACCAGCGACCGACTTGCCGAAACAGGGGACGAAAGGCCGCATAAAATGAAGTCGCCGCAGACACCCTTTCGAACCACCGAGCTATCGAGAGCGGCAAGAATGAACACCCCCACCCCTCCCAAGTGTCGCAGCATTGAGATAAATAATGTCACTGGTTCGATGATACGGCTTGATTAGCCTTCCTTCGGCCCGCGCGCCCGCTCGAACAGTTCCTCCGGCTGGGGCAGTGGGAATGCCTGCGTTTGGCAAGGGGTACGAGGCGTACCATTGGGCATGAGCAGGATATGTCCAGAATGGCCCGACTCAGACCCTCCTGATCGGTCGGTAGCTGCCGATGTGCTCCTTCGACAAGAGCCAGACGAGGAAGAAGACGAAGAGGAAGACGACGGCAAAGAAGAAGATGACGATGATGACGACACGACCGACGACGGCTACTCCCGTGGGACTCGCCCAGATTCCGAATCGTCTCTTCTTGTAGGGTAGCTGGACAGCATCGCCGATTTCGCAGTACATTCCGACTCCGCCGGGGGAACCTTGGAGGGCGATTACACCGCCGGCAGCCGGACCTGTTAGCCGAAGTCGCGCGGTCGCATTGCAACCACGCAGGTTAGAACTGTCAATGACGTCAACTTTGTCAGTGTTGGCAGGTTTTGCGTCACACCGGCGTCACAATGAGCGGTCCGCGACGAGGTCATTCGCCTGCACCTAACGCACGGAAACTTCGACCTTGGCGTTCAGGGCCCAACTGGAAAATGAGCAGCAAGGACAGGAGGACTGCTCCTTCAAAAATGGTCAGCGCCCAAGGATAGCCGAGCCGGTTGCGTAATGCGTATTCGATCGATATGGCAGGCGAGGCAACCAGCACTCCAAGTTGGTACACCAGGCCGGGGAAAAGGCTGCGAGCCGCATCGGGCGATAACTCATTCAAGTGAGCCGGGATCACTCCAAAGGCTCCCTGCACACCTGCCTGCATCAGGCACGCTCCAAAGATCAAGGCTGACACGGAAGCGCCAAAGGCCCAGGGGCGCAGCGCAGCCAGAGATACACAAAGTGCCAGCATGATGCCTCGTCTTCGTCCGAGTCGTTCTGAGATCTGTCCAAACAGGAGTGCTCCTGCGATGGCGCAGGTGCTGTAGAGGATCACGATATTAGACACTGTGTCTCGCGACAGGCCGCGAGCTGATTTTAGAAAGTCCGGATACAGATCCTGCGTGCCATGGGAAAGACAGGACATAACCGTCATGAGGAGCAGGAGATAAGCGAAGCCACTCCTGTGCCTCCAGAGCACGAGAAGGATGGAGCGGATCGAGCCCGCGCGGTTCTCCTGCCAGGCAGCCGATTCCGGTGCCTTGAGCGCCAACAGGCTGGTCAGGAACGCCACGGGTAGTCCCACGCCGAACATGGCTCGCCAGCCATAGTGTGGCAGAACAATCTTGATGGCGATGGCAGCAAGCAGGTACCCGATGGGATAGCCGCTCTGCATCAGGCCGGAGAGAAAACCTCGACGCCGCTGCGGAGCGCTTTCCATGGCCAGTGACGCGCCCGTTCCCCAATAACCGCCCATGCCAATGCCGTAGAGCGCTCGCAGGACCGCAAACATCGCATAGTTGGGAGCGAATGCGCTCAGCAGCGTGACGGCGGAGAAATAGAGCACACAGATGACGAGCGGGATCCGTCGTCCAAAGCGATCTGCCAGCGCCCCGAAGAAGAATGCGCCAGCCGGACGCATCGCCAGGGTGACGGAGATCGTCCAAACGATCGCACTTTTTTCAACTCGAAAATGAGCAGCGAGCGAATCCACCAGAAAGATGACGACAAAAAAATCAAAAGCGTCGAGAACCCAGCCAAGGATTCCTGAAGCTACGGCGTACTGCCAGCCGGGAGTGTCAACCGCACTCCCGACGGGGCGGCAATCTCGATTTTTCGGGTCAGAGCTAGGCATGGAATTGTGGAGTGGCTGTGTGTGCAGCGTTAGACGGCACTTTCCGAAACAACCGGAGTGGTGAGCGATGCTGCGTCTCTATTCCGCATCCTTCACGCAGCGAAACCCCAGCGTGCCTGCCCGATCTTTGCTCGGCGCCATCAAGAGGAGCTTGCCGTGCTGATCGAGGCGATAGGCTTGCGGAAAATACCAAACGGAGCCTTGCGGCTGGTAGTAGCTTCCGCCCCGGAGCACAGCTGCACGAGTGTGCTCATCGGTAAATTCGTCGGTCCACTGCCACACGTTGCCCACGAGGTCCGCAACTCCGAAAGGGCTTGTTCCTCGAGGGTGAGCATCTACATCGTCGGGGCCGCGAAGGATGCGACCCTTGTCCGGCAACGGTACGGCTGCGTCATCCCACGCATTGCCCCATGGATAGAGTCTTTCGTCGCTTCCTTGCGCTGAGTATTGCCATTCCCACTCATGCGGCAGACGCTTTCCTGCCCATGCGGCATAGGCGCGCGCGTCCTCGAGAGAGACCCAAGTCACTGGTTTTTTCTCCCATCCGGCGGGGTAGGCGCCATTCTGCCAGTCGCGCAGAAAGTTCAATTCATCTTTTGGGTGGTAGTGAGTTGCGTCGAGAAATTTCTTGAACTCAGCATTGGTGACCGGATACTTATCAACCCAAAGAGCATCCCCGTGCACCGTGTGCAGATGGTGGCGGCGTGGCGAGTCTTCCCATGGATATTGCACGTCTACGCCGATATCGTTGAAGCCCTCCGTCTCGATCCCATTTACTCTGAAAACGAAATCTCCGGATGGGATCTTCACCATCCCTTCCGGAGCATTTTCGGTTGGCGTAGTCTTGGCAATCGTGACCATCCGCTGCGGAAGGAACTTCCATTCACTCGAATAGCTGGCCAGCGGCTTCGAGGCCAGGGCCTTCATCTCCTCGACTAAGACCCGGAGTTTGCCGTCGAGTGCGTCGGGGGTCGCAAGGATGGCCCCGAAACCGTGTGCTTCGATGGGAAAAGACAGAAACGCACTTTCACCTGTGATCTGGGGGGGTAGTTCAACACCATGCCATAAATCGAAGTAGCGGAGGCTAGCTTGGGCAGGAACTCGTAGCTGACGACCATCGGTGCCGGTCTGACTGCGATTCACGATGGTCCACAGAGTTTTCTTTCCGAGGGGCCAGCGGCTGGCATAGATGCCGTATTGTTCCGTCGGAGTATAGGGCTGCCAATCTGGGCTGACCAGAAAATCCGACGTGGCGCGCTCGACCTTCGCGACCCGGCGAAGAGCCTCGGCATCGCGCGGAACAATGCCGTTCCAGATGCCCCACACGTTTTCCCAACTTTCGTATCCGACGCCGTTGAAAAACGCGTACTGAAGATTGTCCACCTTGCTGTGATTCCAGCGATCGCAGACATTGACCATGTGGCGGGGTTCGATCCACTTCAAAGCACTGACCATCGGCGCCGCCGGATACTGCCAGTAACCCCACGTCATGGTGTTCCACGCCAGGGCTTCAAAAGGGAAGGGCATGGCGTGCTCCGGTTCCAGAACCAGCGGATGGCCCACTTCGTTGGACGCGGTTTGGAAAGCCTGGGGCAATCCCCGGAGCGTGTCGCCATTGATCCCGTCCGCACCCACGTCAGCCAGCAATTTCGCCGATGCCGCCCAGTTGGGCAGATTGGGATCGTGCGTGCCTTGGTCCCACGGCATCACCGGGAAGAAGACTCTGACTCCACGGCGATGAAGGTCTGCAACCGCTTGCTTGACGCCCTCCACCCCTCCCGGCATGGCCCGAAGCATGTCGTACTGGCTACGATCGTCAATACCGATATTGGGGTACACCGGCCAGATCAGGACGGAATCGATCCCGCCGTAGCGCGTTTCGAGATCGTCCAGATACTTATCGACGGTGTATTGTCCCTTCTCCGGATCGTAGAAATAACGATCCTCGACCATCATCTGCGGCTGAATGAAACTGGACTGCGTCCACTTAAATTCAGGCCGCTCATATTCCTGCGCGGAGTAACCGGCCCGGATCCGCATCTCCGTGCGCCAGTGCGTGATGTCCTCAAGCCACTCTCGGTAGTCTTCGGGGGTGCAAATCTTCGGTTGACCCAACGAGGGCTTGATCGGATTGAGGCAATCCGGACCAGGGAGTTGGTCGCCATCGGGAGAGTATCGAGTGGTTTGGGCCGTCGCGGCGAGCGTGAGCAAGACGCCGAAGAGCAAATTGCCGAGTGCTTTGCGGGAGCGCACCCTAGTTGAACCCATCAGTACCTCATGGGAAGGCCGGGAGTTTACACGCCTGACCGTTTCGAACGCGGATTGTAGCAGATTCCCAAACTCCGCCATCTCCTAGCGGCTCCCTGTCCATTCCAGATGTGCGCGATGGTTACGATCCGTGATGCAGGTATTGCGCCAGCAACCATGGAATCAGTTCAGGCTCTGCGTAGGCTCTGTCCCATGCGTTATGACCGACACCAGGATATTCTGTGTAGCGGACATTGGCTTTGGCGGCTTGCAGCGCTTGCGCCATCTTGCGAGACTCTTCCACCGGCACCGTGTCGTCCGCGCCGCCATGAAAAATCCAGATGGGAGTGGAACCGATGCGCCTTGCGGTTTCGGCGTATGGATCAGCGACGTTGGGATCGCCCGCCAGTCCTACGTGCGCGTCGGGCACTTTTGCGGGTCCGTAAATGCCGCCACAGATTGGGACGTATGCGGCAAATTTGCCTGGGAATTTCGCCGTCATGTCCCACGTCCCGTAACCTCCCATGGAGAGACCCGTGAGATAGAGCCGGTCCCGGTCGCCGTGAAATTCCCGGATCGATTGTTCGAGAGCCGCCATTGCCTGGGCCTGCATTTCCGCATGGATCCATCGCTTGTCTTTCCCGCATTGGGGCATCACGACAATGAACGGGAACCGGGAGGCGTTCGCGCGGATGGCATGGCCAATGCCCACATCGGTTGGCTGCAGGCCGTCATCGCCGCGCTCACCTACACCGTGCAAAAACAAAATCACGGGCCACTTTTTCTTGGGATCGAAGTCTTGGGGCACGTAAACCTGATAGCGGTAAGACTCACCACCGACGGAGACTGTCCGGTTCAGAAAGCCAGTTTCATGTTTCCGTGCGAAGGCAGTTACTGCACTCAGGCAGAGCAGTACGCCCAGAAATACTCTGCGACAGGTCCGGGTTCTCTTCATGGCGTCGGAGTTTAGCAGGAAAGACCGTAGCTTGCGCGGCCCTAACCCTAAAAACGAATCCTAAGAACTTCTTAGGAACTACGGACCCACATGCGGTCGCTCGGTTTGATGAAGTCTCACCAGTGTTTCCAGTTCATCGAGCAGAGGTTTTCTGTCCGCGCCAAGCACTCGAATCACTTCGGCCGTGAGCAGGGCATCCTCATTTCTTCCAATGCGGAAATACGCATCGCAGAGCATGTAGAGTGGGCTGGGATCGGCGGTCCGCGATTTCTCCAGATACTCCGCCGCCTCCCCCCATCGCTGCTGCTGGTATCGGATTCCGCCCATCCCAATCAGGGCCACGCTTTCCGCAGAATTGAGAGCGAGGGCGGAATGGAAGGATTCCTCAGCCGTCGCGGCTTCTCCGCACGAGAGTTCCACCATGCCAAGGTATGCCGCGATGCGAGAGGAGTTGGGCGCCCGCGCTCGGGCAATGCTCAGCACGCGTTTCGCGTCATCTTTCCGCCCCATGCTGTAATACATGGTTCCGAGCAGGTAGTGGGGCTCTCCATGATCGAGCACGTCGGCCACCGGCAACTTCGCCAGGAGCTCTAGCGCCTCCTGCTCTTTGTTCGCTTCCAGCAGCGGTTCTGCCTGCTTCCATGCTTCTTCCTCTTCCGAGCCTGTCAGTTCAGCCGAGGTGTCTACCCTGTCGGTCATTGCGTCAAAGAGTCTGGTCTCATGCTGTGCTTCCTGGGTTCGGCCGCGTTGGCGATATGCCTTTGCAAGTTGGAAGTGTGCCTTGGCCAGCGAAGGCTGCAGAACGATCGCGCGTTGCAGCGATCCGACTGCAGCATCAAACTCTCCCAATTCCACCTGCGCTCTCCCCAGTCCGTAATACGCAGGTCCGTTTGCGTATCCCTGCGCCAAGGCGTAGCGGTAGGAATCCCGTGCCTTCTCCCAGTCGCCCAAGTTCGCTGAACACTCCGCGAAATAGAACGCAGCCTCTCCGTCGCGGGGATTGTCTTTCAAGGCCGTTTCTAAGCTGGCCCGTGCCGACTCGAAATCGGTCAAGTCGAATTGCGCCTTGCCGATATCGAAGTCGATTCGCGCTAGGCCGGGATTGAGATGGCGGGCCTTCTGTAGCCAGGAAAGCCCCTTCAGGCGCGTTTCGAGTGTGGCGTTCAGATATTCCCCATACTTCTGGCAGACCTGTGCGTCATTGGGCGCGATGCTGGCCGCCTGCGCAATGGTTTCGCGGGCGCGCTCGATATCCGACTCCATGAAGTAGGCCTCCGCCAGATAAAACAGCGGTTTGATCCTCCCCGGCCTGGCGTGGACGCTGATCCGGTAGTTCTCGACCGCCTGGGCCCAGTTCTGCTGGCGAAAGTAGACCATGCCCAACTCGAAGCGAAGATCGGGATCATCGGGAACGCTGATGAGTGTTTTTTCGTATAGTTCCTGCGCCGCGGCCAACTGGCCCGCATCGACGAGCTTTACTCCTTGTTGCAGAACCTTCGCCACGTCGGGCCGGGCTTGGCCGGCCATCAGTGTCGATGTCAACAGAAATGCGACGAGGATCCTCATCCAATCTGGCATGGTAGCACTGCGGAACGCCCGAACTCGAACCCGTTTCCTTGCGCCGGTGCGCGACGTTGACCGATGATAAGCTTCCACCGGAGTGAATATCGAAGCGAATATCGAAGTGAATATCGAGAGAGTGCGGAGACTTGGCTGCAATGCGTAATCTGATTGTCATCCTGGTGACAGCTTTGACGTTCGCGCCTCACCCCGGCTCAACCGCTCCGTCCGAGATTCGCTTTGAAGAGATCGCTGCCAGGTCCGGGCTGAACTTCACCACTGCCAGTTCGCCCACTCCAAACAAGAACCAGATCGAAACCATGGTCGCGGGCGTAGCCCTGCTCGACTACGACGGCGACGGCTACCTCGACGTATATCTCGTGAATGGCGCTGCCATCCCCTCGCTCAAGAAGGAATCACCCACCTATTGGAACCGTTTGTTTCACAATAACCATGACGGCACCTTCACCGATGTAACCGAAAAAACAGGGGTTGCCGGGGCAGGCTATGGCATGGGCGTGGCTGTAGGGGACTACGACAATGACGGCTGGCCTGACCTGTTCGTCGCCAACGTTAATGGGAACCAGTTATTTCACAACAATGGAGATGGGACTTTCACCGACGTTACCGCCAAGGCGGGGCTGCAGGGTGCAACGCTGGACGGAAAGAAGATGTGGTCGATCGGTGCTGGCTGGTTCGATTACAACAATGATGGCCTCCTGGACCTCTTCGTCGTCAATTACTGCAAGTGGGAGGTTAACAAGGAACCCTACTGCACGGTCGGGGGTGGTACCCGCGGCTACTGCCATCCCCGGTACTACGCTCCAACTCACAATACTCTGTACCGAAATAACGGGGACGGTACTTTTACCGATGTGTCCGAGGAAACCGGGATCGCATTGCAATTTGGCAAAGGCATGAGTGTGTCCTTTGCCGACTACGACGGCGACGGCTTTTTGGACGCCTTTGTGGCCAACGACACCACTCGGAACTTCCTGTTTCACAATATCGGCGGAAAACGATTCGAAGAGGTCGGCGAACTGGCGGGGGTGGCATACGGGGCGAATGGTGCCGCGCTTTCGGCAATGGGTTCCGATTTCCGCGATGTGAACAACGATGGCCTGCCCGACATCTGGCACACCGCGGTGGAATTCGAAACATTTCCTCTGTACGGTAATCGTGGCCATGGAGATTTTGCCGACCTGACAGTCAGTAGCGGACTGGCACGGCTGACTTCCCAAATGTCGGGATGGGGGAACGGAATCGCGGACTTCGACAACGACGGTTGGAAGGACCTGTTTGTCGCTCGCTCCAACGTCCTGGACAACATCAGCAAACTGGTTCCTGAACGGCAGTATCCAGAACGGAATTCCATCTTCCGTAATCTCGGCAACGGGAAATTCGAAGATGCGAGTCCTGAAGCCGGTCCCGATTTCCAGAAGGAAGCTCCACATCGCGGGGTGGCGTTCGGAGACATCGACAACGACGGCCGGATGGATGCGGTGGTGACCGTGCTGAACGGAGCGGTCAAGTTGTTCCACAATGTCTCCGTTGACAACAACCATTGGATCCTCCTCAAACTGGTGGGAACCAAGAGCAATCGAATGGGAATCGGCGCGCAAGTGCGCATCACCACCGAAGACGGACACTCGCAATGGAACGAGGTGACCACCGCAGTCGGATTCGCTTCCTCCAGTGATAGCCGGGTGCACTTCGGTCTGGGATCGAACCGGCGCATAAAAGAGATCGAAATTCGCTGGCCCAGCGGCATCAAGCAAGTACTTCAGGACGCTGACGTGGACCGCGTGATGGTCGTCCGGGAACCGCTTCCCGCCGACTTCAAACAACACCCGGAAAAATCCTATAATCACTAAAATGCTTTGCTTCTCCGGAGGATGCTATGGAAAGGCGTGAGTTCTTGAAAGCGGGAACAGCGGCCGGAATCATCAGCTCGGCACGAATGCTTGAGCCCCTCGCGAAAGCGCAACCATCCGCAAATAACATCGCGCCCATTCCGCGGAGAGCGCTAGGCAAGACGGGCGAGAAGCTTTCCATTATCGGTTTTGCCGGCATCGTAGTGATGGAAAACAGCCCATCGTTTGCCAGCAACATCGTCGCAGAAGCCGTGGACCGCGGGATCAATTACTTTGACGTAGCCCCCACCTACGGCAACGCACAGGAGCGACTCGGACTGGCGCTGCAACCGTATCGCGACAAGGTTTTCCTCGCTTGCAAGGAAGAGGACTGGAGCAGGGAAGGTTCTGCCAAGTTGCTCGACGAGTCTCTGCGGCTGCTGCGTACCGACCACGTCGACCTCTACCAGTTTCACGCCCTTTCGAAGATGTCGGATCTCGAGCAAATCTTCGGTCCCAAGGGCGCCATGGAGACTTTCGAGGCGGCAAGAAAGTCGGGCAAACTGCGGTTCATTGGGTTCTCCGCCCATTCGGTGGAAGTGGCCCTGGCCGCCATGGATCGGTATCACTTCGACACCATTCTGTTCCCGATCAACTTCGTTCTCTACTCGCAAGCCAAGTTTGGACCGCAGGTGCTCGAGAAAGCCAGGCAGAAGGAAATGGGGATCATGGCGCTGAAAGGCATGGCTAAGTCAACGTGGCCGGCTTCTGGAAAAAACGATCACCCTCATCCCAAGTGCTGGTACGAACCTGCGGCATTTCCGGAAGAGGCCGCGATGGGTCTGCGTTGGACGCTCTCGCAACCGGTTACCGCCGCAATTCCTCCGGGCGATGAGCGCTACTTCCGGCTGGGAATGGATGTTGGTCAGACTTTTCAACCGATAACGGAAACGGAACAGCAGCGGCTGATCGCGGGGGCCACAGGCGTCAATCCCATCTTCCATCTTGGTGCCGTCTAGATTCGCCATGCGGGCGCTGTCGATTCCCCAGCGCTCATCGATGGCTCGCAAAATCTGATGAGGGCTGCGCCCGCAGCTGCCCTAAGAATGACCCTGTGTGCAGCTCTCGAACGCGCGCTTCCTCTTTGCGCATCCAAAACGACGAAAAAGGACAATGGACATAAGTTTTGAAACGTTTTATATTTGCCAACCGTAAGGCTGTTACCGAACCGGAGCGCACCCATGAAACTTCTCATCGCGCCTTTTGCCATTGCAGCTCTCCTGGCTGCCGCCTGCGCCGTTTCAGCACAGGACACCCGTTTTCGCCCCGAACGTCAGCAGATTCCGACCCCCGGCTGCCTCAATATGAAAGGAGCGTGGGAAGGTGGATCCGCACCGTGCACTCAGAATGAGCGTGATTCCTGGTTGGCCGACCTTCGTCATTGGCGGGATGAACGCCGGATTCGCATCGGCTACGACGGCTCGCGCTACGACCTGCCTGCATTCAAGTGGACGCAGTCCAGCTTTTTCCAACCGCAAATGATGGCGGAGGACCGATATTTCTATGACCCCGTCGCTCACCGCTACACGGTGGATCGTTATCTCGACGATCTGGAAAAGCGTTACGGAGGAATTGACGCGGTGCTCATCTGGCCAACGTATCCCAACATGGGTATCGACAATCGTAACCAGCATGACCTGATCCGATCCATGCCGGGAGGCATACCGGGCGTGCGGCAAATGATAGCGGACTTCCATCGGCGCGGGGTGCGCGTACTGTTTCCGATGATGATGTGGGATCAAGGCACAAGGGATCCCGGCATGCCGTGGCCCGAGGCAATTGCCAGCTTGATGGCGGAAATTGGAGCCGACGGTATTAACGGCGACACTCAGGACGGAGTGCCGCTTGCTTTTTCACTTGCCGCCGACAAGATTGGCCATCCTCTCGTCTTTGAGCCGGAGGGCGATCCGTCGGACGAAGCGCTGGCCTGGAATGTCATGACGTGGGGGCAATACCGGTATCCCTTTGTCCCGCTGGTGGACAAGTACAAATGGCTGGAAACGCGCCATATGGTGAACATTTCCGATCGCTGGAAGCGCGACAAGACGGACAACCTGCAGTTCGCTTTCTTCAACGGCGTCGGTTGGGAAAGCTGGGAGAACATCTGGGGTATTTGGAACGACATCACGCCGCGGGATGCTGAAGCTACACGCCGCGTCGCTACGATGGAACGCGCGCTCGCCCCATTTCTCGTAAGTGCCGATTGGGAGCCGCTAGTGCCCATGTTGCGTTATGGCGTCTATGCCAGCCGATGGCCATCAGGCCAGCAGACGGTCTGGACCATTGTGAACCGCAATGAATACGATGTGGAGGGTCAACAGATTGAACTGGCGCCGGAGGAGGGCATCCACTATTTCGATCTTTATCACGGTGTCGAGCTCACGCCTGCAAAAAATCAGGCTGGCCGGAACGTGCTGAGCTTCCGTATCGAGGCGCACGGCTACGGAGCGCTTCTGGCTTCATCGGCCGCTCCCGATCCCGGTATTCAGAAACTGATGTCGAAGATGAAGGAATTGAGCGCGACTCCGCTCGCCAGTTATTCCCATGAGTGGAAGGTGTTGCCGCAGCAGATCGTACCTATCGCTGCAACCAAGCCGCCTTCGGGAGCGCCCGCGGATATGGTTAAGATTCCCGAAGGAGACTTCGATTTTCGTATATCCGGAATTGAGATTGAAGGCTTCAACGATATCGGGGTCGATGTGCAATATCCGTGGGAAGATACGCCCCGGCGTTTCCATGACCACCCCATGCACCTCAAATCGTTCTGGATCGACAAGTATCCAGTGACCAACGCCCAGTTCAAAAACTTCCTCGATGCGACTCATTACCATCCCCAGGATGACCTGAACTTTCTCCGCGAGTGGAAGAATGGCGCCTATCCAGCAGGTGGAGATAACAAGCCGGTTACCTGGGTGTCCCTGGAAGACGCGCGTGCCTACGCTGCCTGGGCCGGCAAACGTCTGCCCCACGAGTGGGAGTGGCAATACGCGGCCCAAGGTACCGATGGACGCACCTATCCCTGGGGAAATGCTTGGAATGCCGACGCGGTTCCAGTGCCGGACAAAGGTCGCACCATGCGCGGACCGGATGCGGTCGACGTCCATCCTCAGGGTGCAAGCCCGTTTGGCGTAATGGACCTGGTAGGAAACGTGTGGCAGTGGACCGAAGAGTTTCAGGACGAGCACACGCGAGGGGGCATTCTGCGGGGCGGCAGCTACTATCAGCCGCAGGGCTCGATCTGGTACTTTCCTCAGGCTTACAAGCTGAACGAGCACGGCAAGCTGCTAACGATGTCCCCCAGCATGGACCGATCTGGGGGAGTCGGATTCCGTTGCGTAGTAGACTCGTAGTGATCTGGTCGGCAGCGGTCTGTAGCGCTGAGAAACACCGCCCGCCCTTGCTTCAACGGGGCAAGCCATGACAGCAACCGTGACAATGCGGCAAATCGCTGAGCGTGCCGGTGTCTCGATCGGCACAGTTTCGAATGTAATCAACGAAACCGCGATAGTTCGGCCGAAGCTGCGAGAGCGAGTGATCGAGGCAATTCGCAGCATGGGCTACCAGCCGAGTGCCTTAGCGCAGGGACTCCGGAGAAACCGAACCAACATGCTCGGAATGGTGATTCCGGATATTACGAACCCATTCTTCCCGGGTGTGGTTCGGGGCGTCGAGGACGTGGCCTACAAGCGCTCCTTCCGGGTGATCCTCTGCAACGCTGACAACGATCCTTCCAAGGAGGCGTCGTACGTTCGCGAACTGCGCTCCTATCACATTGCTGGCCTACTGATCATTCCGGCGGCGGGTGCGGACATCGCGGGTCATCTCCGGGCCTACGCGTCGGCTTCGGTCCCCGTGGTTTGTATTGACCGGGTCCCGGACGGCTGGAAGGGCGACGCCGTCTTGGTGGCCAATGCAGAAGGTGCTTATCTGGCAACGCGCCATTTGATTCAGATGGGGCATACACGTTTGGCCGTGATCACTGGGCCGCTCAAGTTGACCAACGCGGCAGAGCGCTTGAAAGGTTTTACGCGCGCGTTAAACGAAGCCCGCATAGAAATTGGGCCGGAGTTTGTACAGGAAGCGCGCTTCGATACAGAGAGTGGTTACCAGGCAGCTCTCCGGCTTCTTCGGATGCTACCGCGCCCGACTGCTATTTTTGCATGCAACGACCTGATGGCTTTTGGTGTACTGCAGGCTGCTCGCGAACTTAGCCTACGATGTCCCGAAGACTTGTCGATTGCTGGTTTTGATAGCCTTGAGTTCACCAAGTTCACTGATCCTTCCCTGACATCTGTTTACCAGCCGGGATATCAGTTAGGCGCCACCGCCGCCCGTCTTCTGTTGCAAAGGGTTGACGGTATGCGGTTTGCGGCGAAAAAGGTCCTTCTCCCAACCGAATTGCAGAAGCGCAATTCTGTTGGACCGCCGAATGCCATTGTCCCGGAAGGGGTCGGGCGAATAAAAGTGCGGGAACGCAGTGACCTAGCACGCAGGAAACAGCAAGTCTGACGATTTCCCAAGCAAGCTGTTTTTTCCGATTCCCGTTTCGATTTAGGTATGTTGTTAACAAGTTAAAATGTCCGGTTTTTGTAGCAAGTGAAATGTCCGGTTTTGTTAATCTCCCGTAGCCGAGGCGGTGGAAAAGTGGGAATCCCGCGTACTTGGCGGGATTTCCAAGCGCGGTG
>Ga0208562_1000231_pt1 | contig 34600 bp, 32 predicted proteins | sample June2015DPH_16_1_3_FD_184715 | JGI IMG/M metagenome (GOLD analysis project Ga0208562, IMG submission 184715) | Peatland microbial communities from SPRUCE experiment site at the Marcell Experimental Forest, Minnesota, USA - June2015DPH_16_150... | ecosystem: Environmental > Terrestrial > Soil >... | reverse complement strand
ATCCAGCCTTCGGCGGCACGCACGCGCTCGTACTCGGCGTACGCTCGTGTCAGACTATAAGCGTGGGTTTCTGCGTCGTTGGGGTCGATGACACCCCGCCGTGCATTTGAAATAAACATATCTAACGCTTTGTAATCAACGCCCCACTTGCGAGTCAGTTTGAACATCAGCCGATGTCGCTTCTCGGGCTCTACGGGCTTGCGCTCGGTCTCCGAACAGATATCATACCCAAGACTGTGGAAAGTTGATGCGATTCCTTTGACACGAAGTCGTTTTTCGAGGGTCTCTGCCATTTCTCTGGAGAAGGTCACTGCACGAATCTCAGATTGCATCACGCCGTTGTCCAGCAAATCTTGAATCAGGTCCACCATCGTGGTGGTCTTGCCCGTTCCTGGGCCTGCAATTACGCACACCGCCCCCCGGAAGTCATTAACGATTGCTTGTTGGTCTTGGTCAAGAGGCGTCATTTCGTGAAATACTCATGAATCTGATGAAAGAAATGCTCCGGGTCAAACTTATGCGCCATCTTGCGGTGCACAAGGTGCCAGCCGACCCAGAGCATCAGAAATGAAACCTCAACTCCAACGCCCTGACAGAATCCTATCCACATGTATCGAAGGACGTTCATGCGACCGTCTTTCTGCATCCGCCGTCTTGTGGTGTTGGTTGCACAGCCATCGCACTTCCAGCGGTTTGGTATAGTCGTCGTGGTGTGCTTCTGTTTTCTTGCTGCCGCAAACTTCGCATGGCTGCTTCACCAGTTTCCCGTCACGGATGGCGTTACTAACTGTGTTTTTGGCTGCGTATCGTTCAGGGTATTTTTCTTCATACCGCCGGTGTGCCTTGGCGATAGTAGCGGGATGTGCTTTGTGATACGCCCGTACATTCGCCAGCCGATGGGGAAGTTTCCCCCGTTCACGGTCATACGCTTGGACTGCCGCCAGATTCAGTTCCCGATGGCGAAGAACGTCAGCCTTGGCACACTCAATGCATTTGCCTAGATGCCCGTCCGCCATCTGCGGGTGCTTGTAAAACTCGTCCAGTTCCTTTGGAACTCCGCACTTGAAGCAAGTTTTCATGCACCCAGTATACTCCCATTCCGCCCAAAGTCAACTAAAAAGGAATCAGAAGGGGATGTCGCTATCATCAATTTGCCCGTTGAAGTCCTCGGGTTCCTGCGTCGCCGGAGCCGCTGCCCGCTTCGTCGTCGCAGGCTTCGTGGTCTTCGCCGCAGGCTTCGCATCGCCGTTGCCGCTGGTCACCAAGCCTCGGATGTCGTCCACGACAATTTCGGTCGTGTACTTCGTGACGCCCTGCTTGTCTTCCCACTGGCGGGTCTGCAATCGACCCTCGATGTAGACCATGTCGCCCTTGTGGATGTACGGCTGAACGAAACTTTCAACCGCCTTGCCCCACACGACGATGTTGTGCCATTCGGTTCTCTTGACCTTCTCGCCGGAGCGGTCCTTGTAGGACTCGTCCGTGGCGAGCGTGAAGTTCGACACCGCCTGATTGCTCGATGTGTATCGAACCTCGGGGTCCCTGCCCAACCGACCGATGAGGGTGACTTTATTTACGCTTGCGCTCATTTTGATTTCTCCTTGAGATACTCACTGGCTTTTTCTAGAACTTCTGGGTTGTCTTTAGCTAAACCCAGCATACGATTACAAAGATGACACAGCAAGCCTCGTACAACTTTACGTTGATGGTCGTGGTCTACATGCCAAACGCTTCGCCGAAATCTGCTACAACCCGTGTTACCGGGGTCGCCTGTGCCACAAATAGCGCATCGGTGATTTTGTTGTCTTTCCATCTCGTCGAACTGAACTTGAGTAATTCCATAATGAACCATCAAAAAGCGATTACGCTGACTCGCTTTGTACTTCTCGTGGAGTACATGGGCGCACTGGCGACAATGGCAGTTCAATCCATCCTTGTAGCTTGTGACCCTGCAAAATTCTGATAGTTCTTTTTCTTTGCCGCAGCGGTTGCATGTTTTCATCCTAACAGGATACGCCCGTTGCAATCAAAAGTCAACTATTTACTTTCGTTTCGATGCCGTTTGCCTTGTTGATGAGTTTGGCAAGTCCGACCCAGCCATTTTCAAGTTGAACGGCTGCATCAACCCGCCGGAAAAAAGAGTCCCATCCCGCCTTGGTGATTTTCCCCGAGTCAAGAGCCTTCGTCGTCTGGAGCAAGAAGACCAGCGTCTTTCGGTTCACCGGGAGTTTCCCGCTGGACTTCAGGTTGCCCTTATTCGGGTCTGTCATGTCGTCGCCGAATGCTTTCCACTTCTTACGAATTTCAACCATTTCAGCCTCGGTCGGTAGAACCTCATCCGCTGAATCCTCGTCCCCGGGCTCACGCATAGACGCCGGTGCCGCAGCAGGGGCAGCCAGAGTCGTCGGTATCTCTGCCGCAGTCGGAGCAGAAACCGTCGCGAAAGCCGCAGAGGTCGATGACGTAGTCTGCGTCATTACGGGCTTGCTGACCTCTGGGGCTTGCGTAGGGCGTTCAGCAGCCGCCTTGGGCTTCGGAGTCGGTCTGGGGGCTGCCTCGCCCCGCTGGGCGTCCTGAAAGTCAGGCATAGCCTCCTGAGGGGCTGGTCGGTGCGGTCTCTCGTTCTCATCCACGGTTTCGTCGGCTTCGGGGTCTGCCTCGTCGGGAATCAGGAAGGCATTCTTCAGGGCGTATTTGAGAGCCCCCGTTTGAGCCTTGTACCCCGCTTTGTCGCCGGTGTCAGCACTGGTGCCTAGCCCGCTGGCCGTTGAAGTTTCAAAGGACTCCAAATCGTGAAAAATGATGGAGCACTTGACTCGCACTGCCGAGAACGGAGCGGTTGGGGCTTTCTCTCGGGCAATGGTGTAGGTGTCGCCAACGAAGTCAAAATTGATCTCAGCGTAGACCTTCAGTTCAATGAGTTGCTTTCGCACCGCCCGAACCACATTCACAGCCTGTAGAAAGTCGTACTTCAGGCTGTTTGAACCGGTCTTTTCAATGAAGTCAATGTTCTGGTACACCGCATGTAGTTTTTCTCTAAGTGTCATGATTTTTCCTTCTTTGTATATAACTCTTGAAGTTCTGAAGCGATAGCAATCAAGGTGTCATGGATGCTTTCCAGCACGGACGCTTTAACGTGGATTTTGCGGTCAGCGAAGTCCTTGTCGCTCTCAAGGAGCCGTTTCCGAATAGCGGTCACAAGCGCGGTCGGGTTATCATCAAAGTTGATTGGATTGAATTTCACGGCAAGAGTGCTTCCCGTCGTTGGGCTGTTGAACAGCAAGAGGTCGTCCCCAGCCGTGATAGCTGTCTGGATGCCGCAAAACTCGCCGCCCGCTGCTTGCACAATCTGTTTCAATTGGGCTATAAGTCGCTCGCTCATTTCTGCTCCTTCCCCATAGTACATCCGTACTGGTCAAAAGTCAAGTCCTTTTCCAAACTTTAGTACTATTGCATTCCCGTCTCGCCTGTGAGACAATGGGTTCTGGAGGCAAGACCCGATGGACAACATTAAAGACCCCGCCGACGATGGTATGGAAATCAGTGTCATTCGCATCCTTACCAAACGTCCCGATAACTGGTACAAAGCCGAGATATACGATGCTCGCTGCAAGAGAGCCTTGGAAGACCTCCACACTCTCGAAGTTGAAGCCGAATTTCTCCGAAAGGTAGGTATATTTGAATGATAGCTAACCTGCTTGAGCACCCGACGTATAAAATTGAAGACCGCCGACGCATCTTGCTCCGAATCCTTGCCGCGCTGCTCGCGGACCCCGACTGCCGATATGATTTCAAAAGCGCATGGAAATACGTAGAGGATGAGCATGCCAACTGGGACGCCCGCGAGTCAGTCATCAGACTTCTCCGCACGTTCCCCGTGCCGACCGACAATCCACCACCAGCCGAGATTGAACCGCCAGACGGCGAAGCGATTGATGAGCCTGCCGAGGCGTGACTTCGGATAGCAAGCACAGCAATTGTATTCGAGCGTCCAAGCACTGACGGCGAGTCCATCCCAGTCGTTGCACCAGTGCCCATCAATTTGCCGAACAACCTTTCGCTCATACGCCGTTACTGCGGGGTGATAAATCTTTTCGTCTTGAAACGTGTCTACCAACTGAAATCATCTTTCATGGCCTACCCTTTCTTATAAATTGGACCCTCGTACCCTTCAGCACCGAGCAACATCCCCGGCGTTGACTTTGAGACTACAGTCATGCAGTAAACAAGGTCTTCAACCCGGAGCCCGAACATCGTGTCATCCTCTTCAGTCCCAAGTTCATCGTGGAACAATCCCCAGATATGGAAGCCCATGGCGTCAGCTTCAAACATCCCATTGAGCAGGTCATCCCGGGACATCGCTTGAATGCCATTCTCACAAATCTTGCCGCCGTATGTTTTAACCCTGCCCCATTCGTGCTTCTTCTTTTTGCGGCGACCATCAGCTTCCTCGGTCGCGCTGTGCTCAATGCCGTCATAGTAGATGGTCTGCACATGGTACGGTAGCCCGGTTCTCTTGCTGGTTCGTGTCTCTTCCTCAATCGTGGCGTTCAGATAGTGCAGGGCTCGCCCACTTGGGAGTACCATGCGAATCAGATAACCGCCGCCCGCCATTTTCTGCCGTTGGAATTCAATAACGCAGCCCTTCCCTTGCGTGGGGTGCTGAATCCACTCACGATTCTTCTTGTCCCATGTGACTTCGCCGACTCGGATTATCCCGCCACGCTTGAGAACCTGTTTGAACGCTTCCTCCAAGTCATCCCAGAATTGAAGAACCTCGGGATAGGATTCTCTGAAAACTTCCACAGCCTTGTGAGCCAGTTCTTTCGGCATGTCAACGCCGCAGACGTTTTTCGCATATCCCCACAAGCCGCCACGGACTTCGTCGTTGTTCTCGTTCACGTACATCTCGCCGCCGCTGAGACCATAACCGGCACCGAGAACCGCAGGCTTTGAGTTCTGGCGGTCGTCTTTATACCCCGATTCGTATTCCTTCCACATCACCTCATACGGCTTGTTGAACAGCTTCGTACCGAAAGAAATATATGGGCAGCGAGCCTTCGTGCAGCCGCATTTCGGGCAATCAAACGGACCATCCAAATCAACGACGATATATCCACATTTGTTGCACGTGCGAAATACGTCAAGCATCGCTTTGCACCCGGCAGCCCAGCCGAGTTTGCGATTCTCAATGGCGTTTAGGTCGGCAACCACCAGCTTCTTTCCCGGCTTCGCTTGAAACAGACTGCGTAGCAGAGTAATGACCAGTTCAACCGGGGTAACGGATTTCTTTTTGTCGGGGACATCCATAAACTCCCGACAAATCGTATCGTAATCTTCCGCCAGCACAAGGTCAATAGCGTGCTGAAGTTTCTTTTGAACCGATCCCTCCCCTCGGGACATATTTTGAACCTGCACGGCACTATCAGTGTTGTCGGTCTTTCCGCTTGACCATCGCCCAGTCCGTGGGGCACCCATGTACTTAAATTGATAGCGGAGTCGGTCGTCCTCCGACAACTGCGCCAGAAAACGATTCAGTTTCGTATAGGAGGATTTCCGAGCCGCCTTGCGAAGCATGAGAACGGTACGAGCCTCGGGTGTCAGCTTTGAATCGGGATTCGTCATTTCAAGGTCAACATACTTTGCCTGCACGGAGCCCCACGCATAACCCCGAGCGGAAAGCCATTCTTTTATTTGGGTGTCAGAGTTGGGATTCTCCAGTCCAGTCAGTTTCTTTAGTTCAGCCCGTCGCTCGCTAATAAATCGCTCAGCGATACGCAGCATTTTTGTCGCCAATTCCCGATTTCCGGGCATGCCAAACTCATTGATTTTCTGGTCAAGCAGCCACCCTCGCCATTCAATTTCAGGAAACGGAATCGGCAGCATGCGATACCACAAGTCTCGTTCTGAGCGGATATCCTGTTTGCAGTACTCAACGTATTCGGCAAATTCCCGGGGATGACTATTATGGTCTCGGAATAGCGGCAGCGGCGGACCAAACAATGTCATGTTCGCGGCGGGGTCGTCTTTGAACTTCTGAAGCTGCTTCGTGTTCACGGGCTTGCAGAACATTTGGATAAGGTCTTCGCCCCGAGGGTCCTTCTGCTCTTTCATCTTCAGAATTGCGCCGACATCGGCAAGTTTCCCGGGCAGCGAGAGATTGTGAGCGAGAATTATCGGGTCCCGCCATTGCTCAAGTGGGACGAACCAATCCTCGTGAAGATATTTCGGTACAAGGACTCGTCGGGTGAGATTATATTCAAACGAGGAATTCCACGCAATCTTCATGATGCTGGGATTGCGAAGCGCATCCACAAGTTTCTTTGGCGGAGGACCGAGGTGCGGGAGCCACGCTTGAAGCTCTTCGTGGTCAAGCGCCCAAGCGAGCACCGTGATGCGGGTTGATGGGTGCTTAGCATAATTGTCAAGACCAACTTCCTTCAGGTCAAGGATTGAGCAAGTTTCGTAATCCATGAACAGAAATTGATAGTCCACGGGAAACCTTTTTACGACGCGGATATCGTGTCTCGCATCAACGCCAGTGCGAACTTCATATCCTCCCACGTCGTGTAGTGACGAATACCGTACCGTGGCGGTAGGACATGAAAGACGTTTTCTTTGCCGCCGAGCACGAAGATGGGCATTCTCTTGGCAAGAGCATAGCCAAATTCAACGTGCCGCCCGCCCCGACTGCTGGCTCGCAGGGTAGCATTAGTCAGTTCCGTATCCGTAGGAACGAACGCTACAAAGATATCCGCCATGTCAATATCCTCTAAGTCCACAAGGGAGGTCTCCTCCAGATACTTCTCCGGCACATCTTTTGTCTCTATGTTGTGAGGAACGGTTTCCTCAACCCATCGGGACGTGACGCCGATGCCAAGAGCCCGCAGTTCCGCCGCCTGAGCCTTCCGTTCTTTGATTGTTGAAAACATTGCTGCAAGATACACCTTCATGTTGCCTCCTACTTACTTTCTGCTTTGTCAAAACTGGCGTTCCGAGCCATCGGTGCGCCCTCGGCTTCCAGTTCAAGCTGCAAGAGCGCCAACGCACGCCACGCCATCTTTGCGGAGTGTCGTACGCCGTCTTTGTCGAGACCACCGCGCTCCATGTAGTGCCGAATGATCGTGTCCGCTTGGTCCGTGGATTTGCCGCGAGACCAATGTAGCGGTTGACCGGGGTTGTGTTGCTGGTTGCCGATGTAAGAAACCCGTGCGACTTCCGCAAGTGCGGCTGGAAAATAGTCCAGCACGCCGGTACCTATCGGATATTTCTTTCGTTCATCAGCTTCAGTCGGCAGCAGCAATTTCTTCTCGGTCATGGCTTATCCTTTTTGAACAGTTGACTACGCAATTCCACTTCAATCTTGCTTGCAATGTCGGGATGTTCCACGAGGAATCGCCGAACGCCGTCAAATCCTTGCCCCAGCCGCTCCCCTTTGTACGAGAACCATGAACCACTCTTCTCTAGCACGCCTTCCCGAGCACCGATGTTCAACAGGTCTGCCTCGTGGGATATCCCTTCACCGTAGAGAATCTGAACCTCGCATTCAGTGTACGGTCTTGCCAATTTGTTTTTGACAACTTTGATGCGAGTCTGGGCACCGAGAACTCTATCGCCGTCCTTAATAGCTTGAATCTTGCGAATATCAAGCCGCACCGAAGCGTAGAACTTCAGCGCTCGCCCGCCCGTAGTGGTTTCGGGGTTCCCGAACATTACGCCAATCTTTTCACGAATCTGATTGATGAAAACCAGAACGGTTTTCGTGTTGTTCGTGATCGCCGTCAGCTTCCGAAGCGCCTGCGACATCAGTCGCGCCTGCAAACCCATCTGCGGCTCACCCATCTCGCCTTCAAGTTCAGCCTTCGGCACCAGCGCCGCGACCGAATCAACCACCACGATGTCAACTTTGCCCGAACGAATCAGCGCTTCGGTGATTTCCAGCGCCTGCTCGCCGTTATCGGGCTGCGAAATGAGGAGATGGTCAACATCCACACCCAGTTTGCGAGCGTACACGGGGTCCAGAGCGTGTTCGGCGTCAATGAACGCAGCCTGACCGCCGAGTTTTTGTGCTTGAGCGATAACGTGGAGCGCGAGCGTGGTTTTTCCTCCCGAATTGTGTACTACAAATTGATCTGCCACGTAGTTTCTGTGCGGTTCCGCCATTACCAAATCAAACATCGGTCGAAGACCAATCGGAGTGATGGATTCAACTTGTTTGTAGATTTCTTGAAAGCGGAGATTGTTGTGACGGGCCAGCGCATGGTGAACGTGCTGGTCACGAGATAGGAATCGCAACCCGCCGAGGTCCCCAGAATTCAGCTTTTCCACATAAGCGTCAAGGGACATGTTGTTCATGTGAGCTTCGACTACGGCTCGGGCGCGGGCCAAACGACGGTACACGTACGTAACTGTTTCCTTGGTGGTGTGATTGATAACGGCTCGAACGTTTTTTACCCCCGCGACCGGATGAAATTTCACATACAAATCGACGCGATTTTTGCTGCTATCTTTTTGTTGTTCAACCGAGAACGGGGTGTTATTGTGAATCGCGATTAGGATATGTGAAGTCAAATCGCGCAAGCGCCTATATTTTCCACCTGCCGTTTTGAATTGATGGTCTGCGGATGTGATGATCTGATATCCGCCCTTGACCGTAAGGATGAAGGCTTCCTTTTCTCCCGCGTACACCACGTCTAGAATTTGGTTGCGAACAATCCGACCCGTTTCATTTACCGAAGCAGTATAATAATACGCATTTTCTGTCGCAGGGCGAGGATACTTTCCCTGTCCGCTTCCCGAGACAGGAAGATTGTGAAACCGCTCATACAGTCTTTGAATGGTCCCGCCTTTATGGTTTGCGACGTGAGTTCCGGTTACTACCGCGTATGGAATGAAAGTGTCGGCGTCAACACACTCGGGACCGTAAATCTCGATAACCCGTCCCCGAGGGAGTCCGCCAATGCCAAGGGCTTCATCAAGAGCAAGGGACGAAGTCGGAATCACGTCGATGGCAACAAACTTCTTGCTGCCGAGCATCATAATTGACCCCTTGCCGTGCTGCTTCTCAATCCCGGCAATGGCGTCGTCGAGTGAACCGCCGATTGTCTTATCCGATTCTTTATTCAATTAAGACTCCAAACATTGCCTTGCCTTGCCTTGCCCCGCCATGCCTCGCCGCGCCATGCCTCGCCGCGCCGTGCCGAGAAAACTAAGAATCGCTCTCGCCCTTCGACGTATCCTTGTACTTCCCGTCATCGAACAGCTCGATGACAATCATGTCAGGACCAACAGGAGCCATGCCGCCAGTTTCTCCGTACGACCCGATATATTTCAGATACGTGCCGCACTGAAGGGCAACGGTCTTCACAGTGGTAATCGAACCATCGGGCAGGCGCTTGGTGTATCGGCGACTGGTTTTGGCCTCTTCGTGAAGGTGACCCGACAGAGTAATCGTTGAATCCGTCAGCAACATGTTGCGTTGCATCCGCTGAACCTTCGACCCAGCGGTTGCCGCCGCCCCTGCCCCATGGAACAGAGTGAAGGTCCACAGATGCCCCCGCCAATACACATCGACGAGCAACAACCCGCCGCTGTAGGGAATCTTGTTCGTCGTCTCCCGGGACAGTCCCTGCGCAATCAACCGAATTGCCCCACCCCCTTCGTCCAGCGCCTTATCAATCCGCCGCTCGTGGTTACCACCAACGTATCCGATAATTCGGTTAGCGATTCGTTTGTGGAGGTCGATGTATGATTCACACTGCCGAAGAGGTGTCATCGTGTTTTCTTTGATAGAACCCGGCGAGGTTTTTGTCGCCGAATCAATCGCATCGCCAAGCAAAACCACCAAGCACTGTGGGTTTTTCTCAACCCAATCAATATCTTTAATGACTCGGGCGGTATCGCAAGTGACGTGCCCGAGTTGCTCGTCGCCCTTGGCAAAAATGAGGGGTTTATCCCACGAATCGGGGATGATGACTTTGGCTCGGCGGCATTCTTCCAAATGCGTTGATATCCACTCGATTTTGACTTGCTCAACGACTTCATGGTCCGCAGGCTCCGCAGTCACAGTCAACTTATCTTCGATGCGGTGATATTCAGCCCACGCTGCCAGTCTCGCCGCGTCCGCCGCTTCATATCGAGCGACAGCCGCTTTGAGCCGAGTAATTTCGCCATGCAACAGCGGCGTAAGCGTCTTGTTGGCTCCTTCCGTGGAGTTTGGTTGTACAACTTTCTGTTTCGACCTTGCCATATTGCCTCCTAGAAAAATCTAGCCTTGCCTTGCCTTGCCATGCCTCGCCCAGCCCTGCCGCGCCATGCCCCGCCACGCCACGCCGAGAAATTATCTCCACTCAAATGAAAACTTACCGAATGCCTTGCGAAACGTGCCGAGCCCGAGACGCACGCCGCCGTCCACGAAGAGGTTCTCAATCAAGTCTTCGTTCAGGTCGGGGTGGGGAAGAATTGTCAGCTTGAACTTCAACTCCCACGGCGTGTCCAGCATCGGGCGAACCTTGGGATTTGGAATGCCCTTATCCAACCGGGCAACGTGGTAAACAAGGTGAATACCGCTTACCGGGTCCACGTCGTCTACAAAGCTACCGCCAAACACAACGGGTTTACCGTTTTTCGTAAACGGAATGGCGGATGGATTGATGATGGTGCTCGCCAGCAGCGCAGAGGCAACCGTCTTGTATTCTCGTTTGTCGAGGAGCATCTTCGGAGCGGACTCTGTGTTCTGTGCCGACAAGAACGAGGTGATGTTCATCGAAGGCATCGTGACGATTTTGCCTTGCAGGTACAGTTTTTGTTCAGGTGCGAGTTGCGTTTTGTTGTCTCCCGCGTATCGGTCGAAAAGAATCGAGGTGAGTCCAGTCAGAGTTATGTCTTTAGTGATTTGCTTTGAAATAGAAGCCATGTTTTTCTCCGCGAACGTTTGAACTTTTTGGTCGAGCCTAAGTTCGGTGTTCGCCTTCAGAAAAATCTAGCCTTGCCTTGCCTCGCCTAGCCCTGCCATGCCAAGCCTTGCCTTGCCGCGCCCTGCCCAGCAAAATCCATAGTACACGAGTACAATCGCCGTGTCAAGTTAAATCTTGCCTCCGAGGAATAGACCAGCGATTACGCCACCGATAGTGCCCCAAAAGGTGCGCTTGCGACCCTTCGCGGCTTCAGCATCAACCCGCACGTTGCACGCGGCATCATCCGCTTTCACCGCCTGAACCAGTTCGTCCTTGTCTGCCGCAATCACCTTATTCGCCGTCGCCAACTCGGTATTTGCGTCGGTCGTGAGAACCGTTTGCGCCGCCAATTGCCCCGTGAGATTCGTCACGTCCGACTGAGCCTGCGCATAGAGGTCCATATCAGCGACAACCGTGCGAGTCATCGGTAGCGTCATCGTAACAGCATCGCCGTTTACAGTCAATTCGCTGGCGTCGGCGTGTGTTTGCTCCAAAAGCCGTGCCGCCGCCGCTTGAGCGTTGAGTGTCGCGTCCGTGGTGACTTGTTTCGCGGTCGCCGCACGCTCTGCCGCCATCTGAGCAATCAGATTAGTGATAAGCGCCGTCTGGGTGGCATCGCGGGCAACGTCGTCCGAATGTTCCTTCGCCAACTCGGCGACAAGAGCCGCCTGAGTTGCCGTGTCTACGCCCTCTTTCGCAAGCTGAGCCGCTGCGACCCGAGCGTCGTGCTTCTCAATCAGACTCTGGAACAAGGCAACGCCGCCGATGATGCTGCCAGCAATCAAAGCGATGGCGAGCAGCGCTACAAGAATGTGCGCCTTAATCCACGTTATATCATTAGAGATTTTGGTGATTTCTGAAACGGGTTTCGTTGGTGTTGCAGTGTCGGTCATAGAACCTCACTCGGATATAGTACCAAAGTACGGGTCAGATGTCAAGCCTTTTCAAGCCTCGCTCGGAGGTATGCGACGACCGGCAGGAGATTCTCAGGATGAGACGCGGCGTTGAAGAATCGCTCAACGTAGCCTAGTCCTCTATTACATTTGAAGCAGAGAAGCCCCCGAATTGACCACGGCATCATCGCCTGTGTCACAGCGGACACAGCCGCCGCTTTTGTAGCCGCCACTCGTGTACATTTTACCTGCCCTGCCTCGTCGTACCCGTAGGCACTCCACTTTCCCGCCAGCGCGAAGCGGGCCCATCCGCCGGGCATCGTCCGGTACGCCCTTACGTGGAAATGAAAATGGTCTACGTTGGGAGGTCCGTAGGCGTCAAGGGGACCCCCGCAGATTTTGCACTGGCCTTCTTGGTCTTTGGCTCGCTGCTCTCGGTCGGCGAGGGTGATGCCGAATTTGCGTTGGATTCGGAGGTCGGTATTGTGCTGTCTTTCTTCAACTGTTGTTGCCTTTTTGCTTCGCGCCATTTTGCCCTCTCATCCCAGCGTTCCCGGTTCATTTCGTAGGTCCACTTCTCGTACCGCCGAATCAATTCCCCCTGCCACACAATCACCCCAAGCAAAATCAACTCAACACACATCAAGAATTGATCTGGCGTCATGGGCGTCATGCTGAGAGTGTACACCCCGCCGCCGCCAAAAGTCAAGCCCCAAATTAGTACGAAAGTACTATGGACAGCCGGGGGCATCCTTTGTAATTATGTCGTCAGGAGGAATTACCGATGAGCGGAAAAGAAATGAAAGTCCGAATCATGGCAGGCACCATCCGAGCCCGTCTGCTTGGACGCCACAGCAACCCGACATTTCGTCGTGTCCTTGCGAATATGACGGACTCCGAACTTGTGGACCGTCAGGCTCAGTTTCACGCCGATTCCCTTTCTCAGGCAGCGCAACCGCGACAGGAGGCACCATGCAGCGAAACTACTCCAGTTGTTTTAGTCCAGAAGTAGCCGAAGAGTTAGGCGAAACCGAGCAGCCAGCCCTATCTGTGCCGCCCGCTCCCGCCTACGTCAGTCAGCCGACGCTCACCGAGCGAATCCAGTGGATTATGCTGGACCGGCAAATCAGATTGCTCGCACAACGTACGCAGCGAGCATAGAAGTGTCGGCAACCCCGACGAGGAGAAGTGTGAATGACCAAGAAGCCGTGGTTCTTCGTGTTTTTGTTTCTGCTGTGCAGTGCAGTGCCTGCGAAGGCGTGGAATTGCAGTGACCCCCTCGCCGAGCGGGTTCTCGTGCCTTCAACCACCACCGGAACTTTTGGTGATGGTGACGGACAGCTTGCAAACTACAACGGTCAGGTGTACGAGTGCGAAGTCGTTCCTGTAACTCCACCCGCTCCCCCGACCACAGGAGGAAATTCAAATGCAAACTCGCAGTCGTCCAGTACCAGCCAAGCGGCTTCGCAATCTAGTGCGAACTCTTCGGCGACTGGTGGGCGGGCATCCTCTCAGTCTACCGCCACAGGAGGGAACGCAACAGGTGGTAACGGTTATGCTACGGTTTCCAATGCGGGGAATTCTACTGTCACCTCAAGCAACACTGCAATGGGAGGTACAGGAGGTTCCGCTACCGCCAACGGCGGAAACCAAAAGCAAACGCAGACGCAGTCAGTGAACAACTCGGGCAACTCCTCGGCGTCAGCAAATGGGTCTAACAATGCAACCTATACCGAGAATATCCCGAGACAAGCACCGCCTGCGATGGCTCCGACCGTACTTCCGACAACGCCGTGCTTCAAAGGCTATAGCGGCGGCGGTTCGGGAACGGCATTTGGGTTTTCATTCGGCGGCGGCAAGATTGACGAGAATTGCGCCATTCTTGAAGCCGCACGCCTAGCGCCGAGCGTCACCGCCCGATGCAAGGTGTATCTCACAAACAAGTACGTGAAGGCAGCGGGCGTCACGATGGATGACTGTCTACCTCAGGCGGTTCCCGTCGTGGTTCCTACTCCTGCACCAGTCCCCGAACCGCAATTGCAACTCTCAGTGCCTGATGTCACGGTGAATATTCCAGTGACGGTGATTCCTGCGCCGGTTGTCCCGCCCGCGCCTAGCGTGGCAGCCGCCGCCCGGAAGATGCCGTATCGCAAACCACCGTGCAAGTGTGTGGTCACAAACGACACCATCACCAAGTAACATTCATTCCGCAGTGTCTGGGACGGGGAGCCAAGGCTCCCTTTCTTATTTGCCGAGTTTCTTGAGACCGCCCTTGAGGAATTCCAGCGAGATATTACCCTTGGCTTTTGGAGCAGGCTTGGCGAAGATGCTTACTTCAGGGGTCTCAGGTGTCTGATCGACCACGGGAGTTCCGCCTCGATCTCCCCGTCCAGCGGCTCCTTCGGCGGGTTCCCCCCGAACGCCAGCAGTAAATAGTTCTCTCTGGTCAGCGGGATTCCGTACTCCTCTAGCAACTTCATCGTGCCATCGGGCTGCGTAGTCCCAGATTTGGTTTCGGGCTTCGTCGGCTGTGATTTTTCCGTCATTGTGTTGTCTCCAGATTGCATCTACCGCGTTGATATTTTCCTTGGTCTTGAAGTCGTCCGTGAAGACCTCGCGTATCTTCGCCCATACTGGTGATTGTAGCCTACTCGGTATGGGAATGTCAAGTTCTTTCGCTGCGAGTCGATACGCGGCGTCGTGCAGCGGATATGTGCCGCTGAGTCCATGGGGACCGTTGCTGATGGTTCCAAAGTTCGACCCAACGTCGGGGTGCTTGCCCGCCAGCGGGCGCAACTGCCCTGCCGCGACCGCGTGCGTATCAATCGTCAAGAATCGCGGGTCGTCCGGTGCGGCTTGGTTGTTGTAGAAGTTGCGAACCTTGTGCCCGTAGCCGAGTTGCTTGCTGATATTCTCGGGAGAGCCGTCTCGCAGAATCGAAATCGCTTTCTGAATGTGATTCTGAAAACTCCAGCCTACGCTGGCTTCAGACCCGTCCACGTTCTTGGCGAGCCCGAGCGGCTTGCCGTCAGGTCCCCACGTTTGATATGACCGAGGATTGTGACCTTCGTCGTACAGTCGCAACCACCACGCTTGTTTCTCTGGCATGCTCGTCAGCCCTGCGAGCGTTTTCCCTCGCAACGATTTGAAGAGCGGCGCAAACTTCCCCATCCCGGGGACACTGAGAATCTCGTCCGCTGCTTTCTGCATCTCAGGTGTGAACTTTGTGTTCTGTTGGTTCTTCCAAATATCCACCGTCCGCTCGGCAAGCGCCGTGTTCTGGTTCCAGTCCGTCATCGGAGACTCGACTGAGGTCACTGCCCACGCTTGGTTCGGAGTGATGTCGTGCGTCTTTGCGACCTCCAGCCCGCGCTCGTGAGCGCCGACTGGGTACCATTGCTCGTTGTACGCAATCTCCGCAGGCGTCAATTTGCGGTACATGAATTTGATGTTGTCCGCGACGTGCCGAATGTATGCATCGGCGGCAGTCTGCGCATCCGCGCTTTCGGGCATCACGAATCCGGGGACACCTTTAACACGATTCACCATCTTGTCGATGTACCCGGGTGCAGCCTTCGCGGCTTCCATGTCTGAAATGAGCGACTGGTTCGTGTGGTCTTCGACAGTCTCACCTTTCACGGTGCGCGACGGCACGCGGGTGCTAACCGTGGGCGATTCGATAGGCGTCGTCGCGCCCTTCTTGGCTTCCATGGCACCTGAAATTACGCCCCCAGTCTCGCCGCCCAAATCCTTGATACGTTGCTCCATCGGGTAGTCTGGGAACTGCCGGGTCTTGCCAGTTCCGCCGATTTCAATTTCCTTTTTGTTTTTGATATCGTAGATTGACTTCTGGTCTAGCTTGTGAGCTAAGTCTATCGCCGCTTGCTTATCTCGGGTCACACCACTGACTTCCAACGCCCCCTCATACCCGCCGATGTGCAATTCAGGATGCTTGTCAAACAGCGCCTTATTCTCGCCGTGAAATTCCTGCATATCTTGGGGGCTCGGATGAAATGTCCCGGCAGGCTCGCCAGCGGGCTTCGGCCACTCTGCCCCGGCCTCAGGCTTGCGCTGCTCGGGACCAATTTCCACGACATAGCCCTCTGTAGGCGTCTTGCCCGTTGTCGGATGAATCGTAAAACCACCCGCCTTCGCCATAGTATTGGCAGCTTGATCGTGCCACGGCTCGGGTGGTTTCTGGATTTCGGCAGTTTTTACTTCTGGGGTTTTTGATACTTCGGCAGCCACTTCTGGAGACTTTTGTCCAGCCGCTCCCGAAACTTCGCTTTCTCCTCGGGCGACATCTGCTTGACTGTGTACAGCAAATCCTCCCCCAACTGTTCCGTTGTCCGCGTTTTCGGTTCCTTTTCCATTTGCTATTCTCCTTTGTGCTTCAGCATGCATTTTTTGAGCGTCCCGAACAACACGCTGTAGTCCATCCATGTCGTGAACATCTTTGGCGCTTGCGCCCCCCGGTAGAGCCCAATCGGGGTGAATTAAGTCAACCTCAACATCTCTACCACCTTCTAGAAGGGGCGTCAGCCTATCCAATTGGGCATGCGTAGGAGGATGTTCGGCAGAAACCATCACCCCGAGCCATTTAGACTGCGGAACATCAATCACACGCATAGCACCTGTTTTCATTACAAAATCAAAACGTGGATTTGAGTTGTGAGCGGACTGCACGCCGGGGATTGATGCAATATCGCCGTGGTCAAGAGTGCGAGCCTCCTGACCTTCCGAGAAATCCAGCATCGTCCCATCAAGCCCGATATATCCTGCCTTGCGAATGTCCTCGGTCGTGCCGTAATGTTTTATTGCTTTGGCGAAGAGTCCTGAGGTGTCTCCGCCTTTTTGGGCGAAGAGTCTGCCTTGAACTGGCTCCGCAGCGACTTTCTTACCTCCTCCTGCTGCGCCGGGCTCAGTTGCTGGAACGACTCCACCATCTGCTGCATGAGTTCCTTCAGTGATGCCATGTTTTTGTCCCTCCCACACTGCTCGTACTTGGTTCAATAAATCGTCAACTCGTTCTTGAGTTTGCAGAACGGTTCTCGGGATACCGTCCTCCCGCTCTGCGGCCATCTTCTTCACTATAGCATTGATTGCCGGGTCTTGCCAGTCTTTTCTTAGCTCGGCAAGCGTTTTAATCATATGGTCACCGATTTCATCATCGGTCAACCCCATAGCTTTCCCCCAGCGAACGATGTTTTGAGCATCCCCCGCCCCAGCACCGCCCTCTGTGACCTTAATCGGAATCCCATAATTCACTTCTTGGGAAACCACCCCCCCCAAATATACCCGCACAGCTTTCGGCCAATTCTCTTTCAGGGCTTGAGCCGAAAACTTAAACCGCCCGGGTTCAATTTCCGTGACCCCGGGAAGTTCTCGGAAAACAGGACCAAAATCTGTTGACGCCGCCGCTCCTCCGCTCGTTGTCGGGTGATAGGCGCTGTTCACGACAACATTCTTCATAGGCCAACCCACACGTTCGCCTTCAACGATGTGTCCATCTTCGTGTCCAACTACACTTACCGGAGAGTTTCCTTCGGGGAGCAATTCTGCGGGAAACACGTCATCCCATGAAGGTCCATGCGTGACACCTAAAGCCTCGGCGTATCGCTGATTGTCTTCCTCTTCGGTCGCGCCCCCGAGTCGCATTTTGATGTGCCCGCCAATATACCCGCCGGTCTCACCGTAGGCGGGACTCAGATTCACAGTTTGACCCGGCATTTCGCCCCGACGAGCAAGCGCCTGATGAAACTGCGGCTCGGGCGTCGGCTGTCTCAGTGGCGTAGGCGTGGCTTCAAGCAGTTTTGATGCCGCACCGTACAGGTCTCCGGCGAATTGCTGGTGCAGGGCGGGGTCCTTGTGGAACGACTTCTCCAGCACATTCTCATTGAAGTCATCCGGGGAAGCGGTCGTCATGGACTTCCCGAGTTCTGTATTCTCATAGAGAGCGAGGTTGTAGATGTTGGCATGAGAGATGATGTCTCTGTTGTCCTGCAAGAACTTGAGCGTGTTTGCGTACGTTTCTGCCGTCTCCCCCGGATAGCCAATCAAGATGTTCGGAATCAAGGTAATGTTGTTCTGGCGCAACTTATCCACGGCTTTGTTAATGATGTTCTCCGTAGCGGGCTTGTGCATTGACTTCAGGATGGGGTCATTATAGCTCTCAATGCCTAGCTCCACGTATTTGATGCCGGATTTCGCCAACCAATCGGCAGGGATTTTCCCCATTTGCGCTGCGGTCGTCTGCACCACGAACCCTTGGAAATTCGGGTTCTTTTCTTTCATTCGGGTATTGAGTTCCGCCAAGTCCTGATAGTTTTTCGCTTGCCCGAATGTCTTATCGTTCAGGTACACCAGTTTTGAACCCAACTGAGCGATAGCGTCCGCCTGCTGTTCAATGTCTTCTTTCGGCGGCATGACCAGTTGCTTCTCAACTGTGCAGAACGCACATTTGTGCAGGCAGCCCTTTGACATCGTGAGACGGGGAATCACGTCTGACCCAGCATAGTGACGATAGTCGGCACCGCCCTTATATTCTACACCTGCATCCTTCGTGAGCGACTCCATGGAGTCGTGCCATTTCACATTCGGCAAATCCGAAAACGTCTCAGGAGCCACATACCCGCCAACATCTACATGCCCTGAGTAGTTTGATGCGAGGTCCCGAATTAGGTGCTTGTTGACATCCAGCGCAGAGAATGTGACCCTACCATATTTCGCATCGTTCAGAAATTTCTTCGCCTGCTCCATGTCACGGACGACATACACATCCGCGTCGGGAAAGTTCCGAGCAACAAACCCGTGCCACTGTGGAATCTCCCAAAAGTCTTGCATGCGTGCATAGCCCGGACGAAACCCAGAATAGAGTTTGTCATAATACTGCGAGGCTTCGTCTTTTGTTTCAGTCTTGAGCCCGCCATTAATTAAATCGGATGCGAACTGCACCATGAGCAAGCGATTCTCGTTGGTCGGCGATGCGCTGTTTGCCGGGTCCACAGAACGTCGCACCCATGGATTTGTCTGGTCGTTGCTAGCTTCATGATAGGTCGGATATGGCTGCGTTGATGCCCCGCCTTGAATTTGAGTCCGCTCTAGTTTCGGCATAGGAACCGCAGCAATAGGAGCCGTCTCGGGATTAACCGTTGGTTTCGGGGGAGTCGGCGGTGCAACCATTTTGCCGCCCACCTTCGCCATTGAATCCGAAAGAGCCGCCACAGGAACGTCAGGCTTATCAACTCGCCCGACTGCCGTCCCCTCGGGACTGGGAATCAACGGCACGGAAGTCGCATGCGTTTCGTTCGTAGTAAGCGGGTCTTTCTTGAGCCAATCCGGCAAGTTTTTGGTAGCTGGTGTTTCTGGCGGCTGGAGGTTCAATCGGAACCCGGGCGTTCCATTCGGGTGTGTGATGTTCTCAATCGGTAGCCCGCTGGCTTGCAGGTTTCTCCAAACTCCCGTTGCCGCCGGAGAGACGTGCGTCGGGTCACTGGAAATACTCAGCACGCCATCCGCCCGAGCTTTATCAAATGCAGATAGATACATCTTCGTCGCGATACCTTTTCTCTGCATCTCTGGCGTGACTTGTGCCCCATAAATCCGCGCGTTTCCCTCCACATCGGTTTTGTATCCGAGCGAGCCGATTTTCTTTCCGCCGACGTATGCACTCTGTAAATGCTCCCAGTCAGGACCTTCGGTTTTAATCGTCGGCTGTTGAACAGTACCGCCCTGTGCCTCGGCTTCATGTTGACGAATGATATTGAACGTCGTGTCCGCCATTCGCCCAACACGAGTTAATTGACCACTCGGAAAGGGACGAGTCGTATAGTCCCGGCGTTCAATGCCCTGCGGAGCCTCTACTTCTTTGCCGCCTACAGTTTTGAAAGTGACGTGAGGCGAAATTTCAGCGCCTTCAGGTGCGGCAACAGCTTCTTTACCTGCGGGTTTCTTTTCAGCAGCGGCGGTAGGTTTTGTTTCAGCCGCCGGAGCCGCTTCAGGTGGGGCTGGAGTTTTATTCGCTATGATATCTTGAACTTCACCAGCGTTGAAATGAGTGATCGCTTGGTTTGAATAGCCGAGGTCTTTGAGCGTTCGTACGTGCTCACGGCTCATCTCAAAACCAGTTTCTGGACCCTCAACCGGCTTCACAGGACCCAACCCACCTCCTGTCTCGGCGGGTTCAACTTCTCCAAGCCGACCCATGAGCGGTATCGGTTGAGCCATCATGGTGGGTTTTCCGCCCGGCTGAGAAAGCGCACCAAGCGAGAGGTCTTGTAATCCATTCGTGGTGAGGTCATCAATCGCTTTCTCTGGAGTAGTCGTGCCGAGTTTGCCTAACGAAACCGGCTGTTTAGCCATCCCCGGAGCGAGCGCTCGCTTCGGTTCCGCTTCCACGCTATCCTTGACATAGTCGTATGTCTTGCGATAGATGTACTCGTATGGGTTCTGCTTTTTGAATTCCGCTGGGTTATCTCGGTAGAGAGCCTCTTTGTCGGCGTTCTCTTTTTCCGTAGCAGCAGCGTGGTCATTGTATTCTTTCTCTGCTGCGGGCGACTTCTGAGACTTGTTGATGATGTGATGCCAAATTAAAGTTGAAGTATTTTCGTCGGGAATAGTTGCCGGAGGAGCAGTCTGAATAGAGGGAGTCCCGCCAGCACCCAGTTGGTCTTCTGGAGGAGCAGGCGGTGCACTGATTGTCGGCGTTGCGGTATCAGTTGCCACAGCGGTCTCCGATTACGGATTCATAATCTGAAGCCGTGGGTCAATCTCTCGGGCTTGGTCAATGTTCTCAGCCGGGATATCATGAATGCCACCATCTGACGCCCGGACACGATGATGTCCTTCAGGAATCGGCGGATAGTTCTCTAAACCGTCTATCCGAGGCGGCTGGATTGACGGCGTAGCCTTCGCACCCTTGCCCTGCCCCTTACCCTTCGCCCCAGCTTTGCCCTCGCCTGTGGGCTCCGCAGCCCCAGCAGCCCCAGTCAGGGCTTTGAGCACGTTCGGATGGGCTTCTGCCATCGCCAAAACCTGCGGGTCAATGGTTTTCATGCGATTGATAGCCTCGGTCACCTTGTCAAGAGGCTCGCCTTTGGTAATTGCCCCACCTTGTTTAGCATCATACAGCTGCTTCTTAAAGTCGTCCGGCACTGCCAATGGCTGGAGCCGCCGAGCCAGTTCACCCTCGTCCTTTGTTGAGTGAAATATATCAAAAAGGTTCGCTCGCTGCTCATCGTTAATGGTTGGTTCCCCCCGAAGAATAGACTCTGCGGGGTCTTGATAGGGTTCCATATTAGCTTACCTCCGAAGATGTTGGCGCGGCTGCTCCCATTGCTACTTCAAACTCGATGTTACCCTTCTCGTCCATATAGGCAGCAACGATACCACCCGGATCAACAATTTCACCCACCTCGTCGATTCCAAGCAGCGCCTTAATCACGGAATTGTGCATCGTCATCACAGTCGGAAGTGCAGCGTACGGTGTTGCGAGATACTGATAGATGACTTGCACTCGCAAATTTAACTGCGTGCCGCTCTCGCCGCCGGGAATCACGAGATCGGGATTCTCAATGTACTTTTTGAACTCCTCAACTCGCTCGGGCGTCTTTTCTTTGCCTGTGTAATCAGCGACCATCCTCGGGCGCAAGTTCGGGTCATATGTGACGAAAGGGCACGCCACGTTGCATGTATCCATGATGCACTGTGCGGTTTCTGCGGCACGAGGGATATCAGAGGAAACAACTCGTCCGATTTTCTCAAAGGACAACCATTGCGCGGCTTTCTCGGCGGACTCTCGACCTGTATTGGATAACTGGAAATCACCCCATCCATCCCAAACATTTGGCTGAGTGATTTCACCATGTCGTACGATATAACCAATCAGTGTTCGACTTGGGTCAAGATTTAACATTGCGTTTCCATTCCAGTTGCGGGTTCACGAACCTCTCACTCTGCTCGCTTGCCAGCCACTCGCACAAATTATCGCAGCGGGTAGACCAACTTGCCCAGCCGCATCTTTTACAAACAAATCGCTCCGTACGATTCGCCGGGTCTCGTTCACAGGTTTCGCCGCAGCGGGGACACGACATCTGGTCCATATAGTGTACCTCGCCAACCCTCAAAAGTCAAGCCTAGAATGCACGGGTCGCAGCAAACACCAAGACTCAAACACGCTCGGTTCATTCCACCACGTATACGATTACGAATTCATTCGGGTCAGCGTAGTTGCACAAGATAAATGTGTCGTCCCCAATCAATTCCATGTAGATTTCATCGGTGAAAACCCACACCGGCCATTCATTCCCGTAGCCGAACCAAAACCCGTGCCAATAGATTTCCTGTCGCCCGCCACGTACGCGCACGTCTCGGTTGCGGTCAACTCTACGATGGTCATCTCTGCCGAGTATCCGCCCATCACCCCGACCGCCATTACCGCGCCCGGGATTACCCGCACGCCCGCCATCACCGCGTCCCGGGTTCCCGTGAGAACCTCCGCGTCCGCCACGCTGAGCAACCATCAAATCTTCGCCGTTATTCGGGTCTTGAGTAATAGGAGTCACAACCGTCACAGGAATCGGAACCTGTCTCGCTTTGTAGAGCAGTGCTGGGATATCACCTAGCTCTTTTTCAACCTTTGAGATGGGCTCAACTATGGATGGCATTGTCGCCCCGTCCCAACCCGCAATCACCAGCCCGATAATCTTACGGGTCTTCTCGCTTACAACCGAGGAGCCGCTAGCTCCGTGAGAGTCCATCTGGGTCACAAGAAAGAACCCAGACAGGTCGTCGTGCTGCCCTGCCGCCGATATGACTGTTGAGGCAATCACACCTGAGGCGACTTGCTTGGCCGCGTCAAGACTAAAGTTTACATCAACAGTTCTATCACCGATGCGATCCTGGCTTTCATTCCCCATTGCAATCGTGGGATATTTCACCGTTGAGGGCATGAAATACACCGCGTAATCCAATGGTTCTTCCATCGCAGATTTAAGCAGTGCCACAGGAACTTTGTCCGTGCCAAGATCGGTAGAGACCTTGAACGTTAGATCGGGAGGCAAATCTGGGTTCGCCCCTGTACAGTGCCCCGCCCCGATAAGCAGGTAGCCATCTTGGACTTTCTCGTAGGCGGTCACAGTGCAGAGGAAGCGGTCTTGCGTGCTGCCGCTGGAGCCGTAGAGAGCGAACGTGCTGGCATAGACCTTATGGTCAAAGCCCTTGGGCTCTTTGATGTTTGCGCAAGCAAGAGCGGGGGTCAAAAGAATTACCATTGCAAGAGCGATGCTACGGATTGCCTTGGATACCTTCATAAAACCTCCGTTAAAACAAAAAGCCCGAAGCATATCGCAGCCTCGGGCTCTGTTTTGGGCTTGCGCCCGATTCTTTTTTGAAACGCCCTTACTTTTTACTCAAAGTCAATGGCGAACTCGTCCAAGGTAGCTGTGAGAGCGTACGCTGCCATGGTGGCCGTCAACACGAAGTTCAGGTCGGCTTCCCCGCCCGCTAGTACCGGGTTGTCGGTTGTCGTCGCCCAGTCCGTCACGGTGTTGAAAATCTGGCTTCGGAATTCACCGGAGAGAACCTTCGTTGCGGACAACTGCAAACGAGCGTCAATGGTAAAGGTCGTAGAGACCGCCCCAATGCTCACCGCGCCGCCGGTCACGAAGACTTCCTGCCAACCGGTCTTCGCTTGTGCAGCCGCTAGTGTGTCGGCGATGGGAAGAACGGATGCCGGAGCCACGTACAGGGTGAAGAGCACCGTGGAACTGGTGAGCCCAACGAGGGTTCCAGTCGCCCGGATACGCATGACCTGTCCCGTGCCGAGATACAACGGCGTGACGCCAACGGACAGAGGCACGACGCCCCCGCCAGCCAGAGTCAATGCGTTGTTGTTCAGTTGGAACGCAGTTTCGTTCGTTGTGATGACGGACTCCAGTAGAGGAGCGAGCGTCAACTGTTGCGTCCCTGAAACTTGCCTGCGAATCGTGTTAGCATTAGCCACGGTGGTTCTCCTGTTCTAAACTTTCTGGTACTGCCTCACGTACAAAATCGCTGTTTCCATGTCGGCGATTGAGTCGTTGAACAACCCAAGAGCCACATTGTGATTGCGGCAGAGAATGGCTCTATTTTTGCCGTTCTCGTGGTTGTGGTCTTGGCAGGGCGAATCGCCTTGCTTACCACGGGGTCCAAACGGGTGGTTCCCGATAGGACACCTGCCACCTTGCCTGACAATCTGCGCTTCGAACTCAACCAACGTCACGCCGTGTTCAAACTTGTAATACCGATTCTGCCGTGACCTTGGTTGTCTCGACGGCCAGTTCTTGGTTGCTTCCAAGTACCCGCCGTGCGTTTCGAAATACTTTTTCCGCTTTCGTGTTGCGCTGGCTTTCGCCGCTGCGCAGTTTGGGTCTTTGTATGGCATCGGGGTTACTCCCGAAACCATTATATCGCAACCCCCAACCGAAAGTCAAGCGAAACTTCAGGGTCTCTTAAACCGCTGAAACTTCGCATCTTAAAAGCAGAAGTCAATACTAAATTACACTGCCGACACCTCACACCTGACCCTTCTGAAACCCGGTGTACCATTGGTATTCGGGCGCGCAACCACGCCGAGGAACCAGTCGTAGCTCACGATTGCTCGTGTCTGCAACATCGGGTTGCTCAGGTCAATGTCATTGTCGCCGAAGGTCTTGACGTTCACCTTGAAGCTGGGGTTCCGAGGAACTCGGTTGCCCAGCAACTCGGAGGCCATCATTGCTTCACGGCCAACGACATACGTTGCGTATCCAGTCTTACCCGTTGAGGGGTAATTGGCGTACGTCGGCACCGTCTGCGTGCGGATAATGCGAACTCCGCTCCACTCCAGCACCGTGTAGCCGCGAGTCATGTCCGACTTCAGGACAGACGCCCCGGCTTCGGAACGCTTCAGCACGTCAACGGCGGACCCGGCAGAGTTGTCCGACATGAAATCGTAAACAACGTACGGGTGCATCGCGCTCGTGTAGAGCCCGCCATCACGACCCGGAACCGCGTTGCCCATCAACTGGGACTCGCACTTACGGACTGTGTTGGACAGCATGAACTCGTTGTCGAGCAAGTCAATGGCTGCGGACGACTGCGCCACGACGGCTGCTTCGAAACCGTTAATCGCAATCAGGTTGCTCGTGAGAGCGCCCCGATACGAAAGGTTGCGGCTGGCATCCATCGTGATGTCCGCAAGGAACATCTGTTGAGCGACGTTTGAAATGCCAATCCAGTCGCCGTATTCATCAGCGAACGCATCGCTGAAGACTTGGGTCAACTGGAGGCTGGGACCCGGGATACCTTCGGACAGGTCGTAGGTCGCAGCAGCGAACGGCTGTTGGCCGTAGAACTGGAGCGTCCGACCAGACCGGCGAGGCAGAGGCCGGAAGTCGCACAATTCCTCAAGAAATGGAGTATTGAACTGCCATTCCAAAATCGCAGTGCGGTCATACGCAATCTGCGGGAAGGCAGCAAGGGTGGTGCTTTGAACGCCCGGGGGCAGAATCATGGTATTGTACCTCTCTCAATTATGGCGAGGTTAGTCAGTTTTCCATGATTCCGAGGGAGTTCTTATATTCGCTTCGAAGCGTAATGTTCTTTGAAGGCGTCATCAGGGTTTCGCCCTTGAGCGATTGTGTATGCCTTCCATGCGTCCAAAATCTCCGCTGGAGTAGCCTTCGGGTCAATGACAAATTGAGGGGCAACAGCCCGTTCAGTCGCTCCCGCACCTGTCACAGCCGGAGCCCCGCCGGATGCAGCCGCTCCCCCTACACCAAACAGTGAAGATGACGTTGCCGGAAGTTTTGAAGTTGAAGCAGTGGCAGCCGCTATAACCGGTGCCGCACCGCCCACAGCGATTCTTGCAGTCTCGGCAGCCGCAAGCCGTGCGGTCTCGGCAGCCGCAGCAGCCGCCGCAACACGTGCAGCCTCTGCCGCCGCTGGGTCTTCCGCCACTGGCTGGAAAAGCATGTTCGTGCGTCTCAACTCACCGAACGCTTGAGCAAGTGCCGTAGCTTTGTCCGGCGCATCCACGAGACCGAGTTCAATAATCTTCATGCCCATCAACTCTCGGTTCCGATCATCACCGGGCCACGTTGCGCCCGCAGGACTGCGTAAAAATGTTTCTGTGGCTTGTGCCCATGATTGTTCATACGCGGTGCCTTGGCTCTGTTCAACCGAAGCACGCAACGCATCAAGCGGAATGCCCTGTTTATCAAGGTAATCTCGCAATGCACCCGATTGTTCAATGTAATCCGCAGCGGAGATTTCACCCGCTTTGAATCGCCGATCAAGGTCCGCCTTCGCAACTATCTCAGCCGCAGCCGCCGCATCAGCAGCAGCTTGCTGAGCCACGGGGTCAACAATCTGTTCCTCCACGTGTGCGTCAGCTTGGATGTTGAACGCAACCCGATACGCATTGAGAATCACTTGGTCGAGTTCTTCTTGAGTATCGGCAGTGAATTCATATTCACGCCCGCCGATATTCTCGATACGAGAGAACCCGTCACGAGTTGCCGCAGCCTCGGCTTCTTTCCGGGCGGTCTCAGCAGCGGCGAGCCTTGCAGTCTCGGCAGCCGCCTGCTCAGCGGCGAGCGTCTGGGTAGCATTCGCCTGCTTGAAAACTTCGTCACGCACGAGGGCTTTCAAAGCCTCGGGGTCTGTGGCGTCGGCGATAGCCTTCTGCAACTCTGGGGTCATCACAAGATTTGTAGGTACTGGGTCGCTCATGGTAGTGCTCCTATGGGTCGTTCTCAATTATGGCGCAATTAGTCAGTTTTCGTAATAAGTTGTCAACAACTCTTTACTCTCGGTCGAGTCGTACGAACCCGCAATCCGATTATCCGCCATCTGGTCAAACGTCTCTAAAACTCGCTGCCGAACGTAGTCCCCAGTTTCAACGACTTCAGCAGGTGTCTTCTCCAGCGTAGCTTCTGCCGCCGTTCTCGCCTTCTCCAGATTCTCTCTGTCCTCAGCGATGCCAACAGCGATAGCATCATTGATTGCAGAGATGAGCAAAGCGTGATGCTCTTTCGCCGCTTGAGCACGGCACTTCAACATCATAACTTGCTGAGGGTCCCACCCGGGAAAGTCCGTGCAAATTGCCGTTGCCCCATCAACTAAGTCTTGAGAGATACGAAGGATTTCAAGAAACCCCGGATGGGCTCGCAGAGCCAGTAGACGATTTGCCCTCTCAATGTTCCGAGAGGTAGTAGGAACGTACGGTGTATCGCTCATTTTGTGCTCCGTTTCTTTTGGGCAGCCCGCCGCGCAGCCGACCATGGAATTCCTTTGTGCGATTTTTGTAGATTTTCGCGGTGCGTGTCTGAAAACTTTTTACCCTTCCAAAACAGATGTTTTCCTTCTAGTTTTTGTGCTGCACTCTGGTGCAATTTCCATAAATCTCGATCTGCATAATGTAAATGGGCATTTTGCAGTGATTCTAAACTGTGTTTGCAGCCCAAGGCATTCTTAAGTCCCTTACAGTTTTGATTTCCACGACTCGCCCGCCCCATCTTTTTTCTTGCTTCTAAAGTATGAGGTCCTGTGAATCCTTCGCCCCCGTCACAGATGTTATACCCGACATCGGGGTGTTGCGTTTTCAAAACCCGAATAAAATGCTTTTCCAACTCGTCAAGTTCTTGCCGGGATTCAACCCCCGAAACCAAGGGATGAATACTCCAAGTCTCGCGGGGATGCAATCGCATCGCTGCGTAAAGATGCGACCGTTTCCCTGAGTACCTATTCGCATCGTGATACTTCTGTGAAAGGTACTTCCCTAAATCAGTCTTCTTGTGCTGTCCAACATAACACTTCAAAGTCTCACGGCAAACAATCACATAGATGAACATTTGACTCTCCTCACTTATGGCAGGAATAGTCAAAAAGTTCGGGGGTCATCCAGAAAATGCACTCTTATCCATGTTGGCGAAGGCTCCCTTCGCTGCACGATCAAGACCTTGTTCCTCCGGTGTTGCAGCCATTGCTTTATCCGCAGCCTGCTGTTGTTTCTGCAACGCCATATCGTTTGCTTGGTCCGTGGTCTTCCCATGCTCATTCAAAGCATGTTTACCAGTTTCAATGAGCATGCGATTCTCGGCTTGGTTGTTATCAATGTCCTTCTTGACGGCACCTTGAGCCTGCATCATCGCCACTTTACCCTGTGATAACGCAGCCTGCGTATCAGCCATCGCTCGCTTCTTGTCTTCTTCATCCATCGGCACCACAATGTGTTCCTTGTACGGTGCGCCAAACGCATCAAACATCGCAGTGAACATGCCGTTCACGTCCAACTTCAAAGCCTGCACAGCCAGCATGTCCTTGGTTCCGGGGGCAGAAAGGAACGTTTCCAAAATACCCATGGTCTTATTCACGGCTTCGCGGGCAATAAGTCGGGTGCCCGCCGAGATTTCAACTCGGTACGTGCCGTTGAGAATATCCAACGGAGTTTGCTTGAATGCCTCACCCAATTCCTGTGAAAGCATCGCTCGGATTTGTGACGGCTTCAATTTTTGGTTGTTCTCAATGCAGAACTCCAAGAACGGAACGAAGACTTGCTCCGAAACTACGTCCACGAGGTCTTGCAGCTTGATGTTCTCGCCGCCGGTGATTGCTTCAACGCCGCCGGGTGTCCGCATGTCACCCGATTTGCCCGGATTTGACCCGAGCATACCCGGTCCTGCACCAGAAATAGAAGCTGCCCACGCTTTCATCTGCGCGATAACCGCCAAAGGCTCGTTTGCATCAACGGCGTTGCGAGTCATCGGTTCAATCTTGCCCTCCCGGTCGGATTTGAAGATTTTGCCCGGGAAAATCCACTGCGCCTGCGCCGTATTGTTCGCACCGGCGGGAGAAGTGTATGTTCCCATCAAATTCAAGTTCATGTCGTCCAAATAAGCGTTCACAACGCCTTGACAGACCCGTTGAAAGTCGGTCAACCAGTATGCAACGCCGTATCCGTGCAGGGAGTCGGGTGCATTGCGGAAACAGAAGCCCAAAAATGGCGGACGACCGAATTTATGCGTTTCGTTGAGCAGAACGTACTCTTTTTGCAAAATAACCGCGTGACGCGAGCCTGTCCAATAATCAAAGCATTCAAATTTCCTCGCCAACGGGTCGTGAGCGGTACGCTCGGTGTAATTTTCGGGATACGCCTTCTGCGGCGTAGTCGTTTGCTGAAAAACTGGGTTTCCGGTGTTTGACCCGAGCGTTTCTAATGGGTTTGTCGGTGACTGGTCCTGCATTTGCGGTGTCGTCAGCGCCACAAGTTGCTCCCGACTCGGAATATTCCAACCTTGGGTGTTACGAAGTTCATCAAGTTGGTATCCAGTCAGGTAAATGATGCGTCCAAACCAGTCCGCAACACGTGGGTCACCCCGGCGAAGGTCAGGAGCGTACCGAGCACGCCGAACAGGCACGTGTTCCAGTATCGGCATGTTAATTTCGCACGTCCCGATTGTCTTTTCCTCAATATCATCCTCGTCCGTGGGCTGCGGAACAACTACAAGAGCGCCGTTCACCACCATGGACTTGTCATGGAACCGTTGAACCTTCTTAATGATGTTCTGTTTGGTAGTTTTCCAGCCGTAGTGAGCAACACCGAGACCGTAGAACAGCCCGTCGTACGTGATTTCACGCATTTCGGTCTTAGCGGACACACCTTTGAAGCCGCACGTCTTCAATTCGGCGTTTAGGAGGGCTTGTTGAGCCTCGGCGCACGGCATCGGCGTGCCGGAAGTCGCATCAACCTTGAAAACTTGATATCCGCCGAACAAAGTCTGATTCACAACGCTGTGAATGCTGTAAAATTGCTCAGCGACGAGCGGAATTCCGAGGTGAGACCGAAATTGTTCGCTTCCTTTCCACTTCATCGGGCTAACCCACGCCTGAAGCATGATTTCTGCCATGTTCCAGCGCCCAATTAAGCCTCTCGTGGCAATAAAACTCTCGGATTCTTCACGGTTGAGGTTTGCTTCCTTCAACATTGACACATCAGAACGACGTTGGTCAATGAAAGCAACCTCCGTAGGCATTATTGGGAGGGCAGTTTCACCATACGGAATAGCACCGGGAAGGTCCAGAATTTTAATCTGACCGAGGTCGGCGAAGTGAGTGACCGCTTTGATGTCGTTTTCTGACATAAGTCTACGATTCCTTGGGCAGTAGGGGGAAATACCCCCTCACATAAGGCGCAAAAAGTCGTTTTCTCCTCATTCTGCGACCTTTATTTCCACCTGTCGTCCTCGTCGCTCCCGTAACTGCCTGCCGGGCGGCTATCGGGCTCTTCTACAGTCTGGGCGGCGTTCAGTTTGCGAAGCCAATTCATCACGGTCGGAACAGGTGGAGGCTCCTGTAACTGAAATCCAGTCGGAGCCTGAACTACTTGCCCCGCGCAGTCTGCAAAATCGTCATGACGCCCCAACTTCGGCCAGCGCACTAGCTGTTTGACAAGGTTATCGTACGCCGCTGCGTAGTCCTTGCCGCCCATATTCCTGTAAAACCACAGCCGCCCGTGCTCGTTGGGATTTGCTCCCGCCAGAAAGCCTTTGACGGTGCCGATACGGATTTTTTTAGCGTCCGCCGTACGTGAACACTTCAACCACTGGACAGGCAAGTTCTCAATGTGGCGCTTTTTCGCTTCGGATTCAATAAGCCTTTGGTATGCGTCCCAGCCATTGAACTGCTCATAGAACACATCTCGGGGTCTGTGTGTGAGTAAAACATCAACCGTGATCTTCGCTACCTCCCCGGAGTCCCAGTTTCCAAAGAGACAGTCGTAGATGAAAATCTGCCCCTGAAATAACCGACACACGAATATCACAGAAAAGTCCCGGTCTTCCTGTCCAACGTACGCCAAGTCGCCGACGACGAATGTGTATGACTGGCTATACCCCGGGATCGCGTTTATGTCAAACAGCGTTTGGGCTCCGATGAGTGCATCCGTGAATACCTGCGTCTGAGCGGCGATAGGGCGATTCTCGTACTGATTCGCAAAGAACTCCTCACCGTATTGAATCTTGAAACTTTCCAACCCGCCCAAAGTATGACCAATTGCCCGACCGTCATGCGCTCGGGTCTCAGGAAACAGAAGACCTCGATCCCCGGTCGCAACAAACCCGGGGCATTTGCACGCAAGACCCATGCACAGCGGATGAAGAATATTCGTCGCCGTGTCGTGATAGACCTGTGGATGATTGCAGTTCGCGCACGCATAACTCCAGCAATCTTGAATAGAGAATGCCCATACAGTGTGTCCTAACTGTTTCTCCTCTTCTCGGGCGTTCTCTTGAATACGCTCGTAGGTATCCCCCCACGAATACCGAGTTCCAGTCATCACGATGTAGCCTGTGGGTTCAAGCATCGGGCAGATATCTATGTAATCTTGATAGCATTTCTCCAGAGCCGGAATGCTTTTGTAGTTCGTCTCGTTCACGAGGTCATCAATGTAGATGATGTCAAAGTGAGCCCCGGCTTTGACGCACTTCGCCGTGCTGATAGAAAACGTAGGCTCGGGAAAAGTTTCATTCGTGCGGCAGGGCACTGTAAACTCGTGCTGATTGCCCATCTTGGCATTCACGTCTCCCCAGTTGTTTGACTTTTGATCCAATCGCCCCACAAAACAGAACTCAGGAAAGAGATACGCAAAGGTCTCGGTGGGATTTTCAAATATCCGCTTTATTTGTTTCAACCGCCGCATACCGAGTTCTTCGCCGCCGGTGAGGAAGCATATGCGAACGTTCGGATAGTTCAAGATGGTCTGAACGATATCAACAACAACAGCGGAAGACTTGAAAGTACCGCGAGGCCACAGAATCATCATCTTCTTGGTGAGGGATTCCAAGTCGGAGAGAACAAAACCCTCCCCGGGACGCTTCTGAACAAAGCGGCTAAATAGAATGCTGTGGGGGTTTGACTGGAAATCCCAGTCCGCAGATATCGGCACAAGTTTACCTGTCTCCGGGTGCTCAACCCAATCACTCAGGTAGAGATGGCTCTTCATGCATTTGAATCGTCCTCGGAACCACTTATCCAGTTTCTCTTCCGGGGCGCTATCGTACCATTTCCGACGCTCGGGGGGCAGAATGTTAGCGTCAAAATCTGCTCGGTATTGTGCAAGTGCGATGGGGTCTACGTAGATGTCTATCATGGTAGCTGCTCCTACCTTATCGGCTTGTGCCTGTCCTTTGACCGGTTCCCATAATGTTGGTGGAACCTGAAATCTCTCGTCCCCCGAACCAAATCGTCCCGAGGACGGATGGATTTCCACCACTCACAATGAAGGTTGAAGTGAAATTCACGCTTGTGACGGCGTTCGGATTCCCGCCGCCTAGTGTTTCAGTTGCATCGGTTGGCGAGAACGTGTAGCGTAAGAGCGTCGGCGTAACCGTATACGTGCCATCCGCAAGCCCGCTGATTGTGTACCCGCCATCCGCCGCCGAGGTCACACTACCTGAGGACGTGCCAGTGTAGGATACCGTCACACCTGCCGTTCCGACGTTTCCTGAAATTGAATCCCCGACCGCACCACCACTGAAGTTCTTCACTGTTGAGTTTGATATAGTGGGGTCGGCTTCCAATATCAATCCCGTAAGTCCACGGGTGGTGACCGAACTATCAATGCCTGACTGCAACAGGACGCCGTTCTGCCACACATACCAACCTGATCCGACAACCGCTACTTTGAAAATGTCCCCGTTGGTGACAGTTAGGGAACTCGTCCAAATTTCTCCCTCTTCGGTGTCGTTATAGAACGCCACGATGCCAGTACATGGGGCTGGACCGTTGCCATTTAAGTTGACGGCAAGATCATAGCCTGTCGGCGTGCTTCGGTCTAACGCCGTGTCCCGAACAAGCAGGTCAAAATCTGAACTTGGGTCAGCGAAGTTAACGATGGTGATTTCAGCCCAACAATCGGTCGGCCATGTGATGCCGGTATAAAATTCCCCGCTCCCGTTCGTCGGCAATATCACTTGAGGTTCGCAGGCATCACTCACGATCTGTAAGCCGTTGTCGCCAACCGTGTCCAGTTGCCATGGCGGCGATGCAAGCGGACTTTCAGGCGCTCGGTGAAATGTATCAGACGCCAGCGTTGTGAAAACCATTCCCGCTGTCGGTTGGGCGCTGATTGTCGCATGCCCGGTGATGGATGCAGAAATTGGATTCAAGGTTCCAATCAAAGCGCTGATAGTTGCATGCCCGCTGAGGGACGCGGAGATTGGATTAAGTACTACTGCTTGAAATCCGACCGACGCGATTACCCAGTCTGTACTTCCACTTTGATTCATGAATTCAGTAATACCCGTTTGCGCGGATGAGAAAAGAATGTGTTGAGCACCCATATCCCCGCTGATGGCGTTTGAAGCATCCAGTGTGTGACTGCCGTCCTGTGCGGTATACGTTATGCCTGTAAAATCGTTTGCCGTCATGGTCAGAACGATTTCATCCGTACCGACAGTGTTAAATGATGCTGTGGTGGGGGTGCTAGAACTGCTGCGGCTCGCACCAAAAGGATTCACATCAAAAACAGGAGTGCCGCCAGAAATTGGGATATCCCAAACGCCGAGCGTGTTGAAACCCGGAGTCCCAGTAGCAGTCCAAAGCACGGTAACGTGATTCGCAGCGTTGGTGCCAGTGCTAATGCAATACGCCACGACTGTCGTCCAACCAAAAGTACCTTGCAACGTTTGGACTGTGTAATTGTTGCCGCCAATGTCATCCGAAAAAGCCGCCGCCGTTACACCTGTGCCATTGATTTGAGCTATCGCAACGATCAAATCGCCCGTGGTTGTATTTATAATAGCAGTGGAGGTTTTGCTTGATGAAGGTGCTGCCCCGGCTGCGGTGAATACTGGGGAACCGAAGATACTCATGGAATCACCTTACCCTTCGGTGATTTCCAGTTCACCTATTGCAAACAACGGGGTGATACCTGCACTACCAACTGCGAGAGGAGCCGTCAACTCACCAGCCCACAGGAGAACGCCGTTCCCTGTTGCCGCCGTGCCGACTCCGACGTATGTCTCGGTTTCGGTGCCGCTGGATGAAGTCGGAAACGTAATCGCTGCGACGTTGGAAATAGTTTCACTGGTGATAGACCAGCCTGCTGTTGACCGAGCAACTGCGACACGAGCATAGGACCCGTAGGCTGCTTCGTTAGATGCCTGATTGCCCGCCGCCGTTGGGTCTGCTGTATGGAGACTGACGTATAGATTTGTCAGCGGAGACGCCGCGTTTTGAGCAAGCCCCGCAATCGCTGTGAAGACCGCCTGATAGATGGCCTCCAGAATAAATTGACTGTTGCTGTTTCCTTTTTCGCTTGCCACGGTGAGCCTCTTTAGTAGATCAACGTGCAATGAACAATGTCATCAGCGTGGTCGCCGCTCGCCAACACGAAAATTCTGTCCGCTGGGATGTTCTCGCTCGCTATCTCAATGGATGTTTGCCCAGCCGCAGAGAGTGCCGCCATATACTGCGTAGACGACAAGTTCAAATCACCGACCCAAATCGTGTCGGAAGCACTCGGGTCAATTTCAATTCGTACGGCACGATAGTGCTGGAACGGGCACGCAGCGGTTGAACCCGTATCCGATGTCGCAGCTTGCGTGACGCTCGGACCCGTGAGATAGAACCGAAACGACTTCAAAGCCGGGTTGTTGTCAATAACAGTAACGGGTCTGCCGTTTGCATATGCTCCCGCCGGTGAAGTGAACCCCCACAGTGTGACTTGCTGAC
>Ga0208562_1000219_pt1 | contig 35781 bp, 44 predicted proteins | sample June2015DPH_16_1_3_FD_184715 | JGI IMG/M metagenome (GOLD analysis project Ga0208562, IMG submission 184715) | Peatland microbial communities from SPRUCE experiment site at the Marcell Experimental Forest, Minnesota, USA - June2015DPH_16_150... | ecosystem: Environmental > Terrestrial > Soil >... | reverse complement strand
TACAACAGTACCTTATTCAAGAGGGTCGCGTAGACGAGGTGCCTAATGTACCGCTTGACCCTGGTAATCCCGAATATGCAAAGATCCTTGCGGAGATCCAGAACAATCCAATGAATCCTCCTACTGTCACGCCAGAAGAGCAGACGCAGCCACCTCCTCCGCAACCAGCGGCTCCGGGCGGAATGCCAGTACCAGGAATGGCTCCGGGTGAAGCGGGTGGACAACCAATGCAACCTATGTCGAGTTTTCTTCCCGATTTCGCAAATACCCCTTTGGAGGACTTTATGAATGGTGGTACGGTCCCCGATGATCTAGGGCGCCGACTTCGCGAGGCCGAGTGTCCTAAATGTGGTGGTTTAGAACCAGGCGAGGCTAGTGGAGCAGCAGACGTTTGCTCGTGTAATCCTCCGTTCAATCGTCATAAAAGGACTGCTGCTGATAATATCGCTCCGCGTTGCCCAAGATGTGGTTCTGGTACTACGGGTATGGTTGGGGATAAGGACCACAACGCTCGCTGCCATTCGTGCCAGAATGTATGGAAAATAGGCGACCTTGTTTCGGATGAGAGTTATGGACAGACCAGTATCGCCAAGGTCGCTATAAACGAGGAGCACCAGCACGGCGGACCAAACGAGCAGGCTAACCCAATTGGCGTACCCGCAGCAGAACAACAGGGACAACAGAACCAGGGAGGCGATGAAGATTCGTCATTGACATGGCAGGACAGCACAGGCGCTCCGCTCAAGGCGGGTCAGCAATATGAAATGATAAATCCGTCGTTCTCATTACCAGACTTAGTGCGCGTCGAGCGGGTAAAGCCAGACGGAATTGATGTAACGCTATTAGGTACGTATGCTAACGACCCAAGTCAGCAAGACCCGAATATGCTTACGTCAAGCACGCCAATCTCGAAACAGGATATGGAAATGCAGCAGCTTTCCTTCCAGCCCGTCAATCAGACCGCCGATGACCGCAATAACGAACCGCCTCCAGGTTCTCAGGCTCCAGGACTTGCGCAGGTTCCGCCGTCAGGACAGACGACCGACGAACACTCCGCACAAGAGCCAGAGATGATGGCTCATTCAAGCGTAGACCCCGATTGCCCGCGTTGCGGTCATATGGAATATACCTCGTCAATGATTACGCCAGAGGCTACGGAACATAGTTGTTTCCGTTGTGGACATGATTGGGTGACCGAGGAAAAGGATGACACGCAGATAGGAGTCGGTCAAGGAGAGGATTGGTCTAATCCTAGTGCTGAATGGCTCCGTGAAGATGATAACGCCGAGGACCTATCACCGCGTCAAGCTGGGATGATGCACGCAGGTCAACAGTCTAGAAATCTCGGAGATATCGCCGAAAAGGATGGTCGTTTGCGTGCCGTCAAAGAGTATTTGGATAGCGAGAAGCAAGAGCATCGGCAAAGACTTGCAGGAAAGAGCTTTACTCGCAAGGAACAACGCGAGCTTATAGATGAGGATGGCGTAGCTCGTAATGCGGATTTGCTCTCGCTTGAGGGGACACATTATAAGGCGCGCTATGATGAGACTGGTAAAGCAAATGCAGAAAAGGTCAGGGACGCCGATTTGTTCCTGGGATTAGGTTTATAAACAAAAAGGAGAAAAGTAATGTCAGTAGATCAGCAAACACAAAACGACCCGCAATTTGAGTGCGAAATATGTGGACACAATGGAGAGTTTGGAACGCAATGTCCAGATTGCAAAAGGCCAATTAAACAACCTCGACAGTACACCCTGTCAGAGATTCGTTCAGGACGGGCTCCATCGCACACTAGTGAGCGCCCATCAGGGGCGGCCCCAACAATAGTTCAGGTCCCTGGCTCTGCGCCAATCGGGCAATGATGCTTACAAAACACTAACTACGCAAAGGTAAAGAACGATGGCAATTATATTCGCAACAGGCCCAAAGTCTGACACAATGACTCGTGAGGCGGCTGTTGAGGCCGCTAAGACAAGTCCGCAGTTCCCTAAGAACGCCGATGATATTACCGTCGAAGAATTAGACGGCCATTGGGTAGCAGCTATTCATGTAGCAGATAACCCATTTGGCGGACCTGCGGACGCAACAGATGATGCGCCAGGTCCGAAGAGCGAGGGTCCTGGCGATACACAGGATGTAAAGCCTGATGACCATGACTCAGATGATGGCGGACCTCCAGAGGACCACGATGAGCCCGACGGTGACGAGGGTCCTCCAAAGGACGGCGATGAGAAGGATAAGGGCGGCGAGACTCACAAGATTGACGCGCTCTTTGATGCCGTACAGAAGATTCTCGTAGCGCTGGGCATTCCAGACACCGAAGGCGAAAGCCCAATCCCAGGAGAAGAACCACCAGAGGGTCCCCCAGGACCAGAGGCAGGACCTCCAGGCGACGAACCACCAGCACCCGAGGAGGTTCATCACGAGAAGAGCCTCAAGCCTGGCGAGGTGCCCCCAGGACAGACTCCAGTCGGCGCTCCCGCATTCTCAAGCGTTAACCCAATCATTGCTCGCGGAGAGAAACATCCGTGGGAGGGGCTAATTGGCGTGGCCGCTACGTTCGAGGTCGAGGAAAGAGTCCCTGACCATTTCTCAGCAGCCGATGTCGATGAGGAACTTCGAGAAATAGCTCTCGGAACAGGATTTAAAGTCAAGCAGGCTCATGTAGAGACTGACGCAAACGGTCATCGCGTTGCCAAGGCCCTAATCAGCGCCTATTAGTCGAGCCGTCAAATGGACGGGAGAAAGAATGTCTAGAAGTAATGAGGAACTTGAACAGGCGGTTCGAGACGAGAGCAATAGGTTACGAGGAAGGCTCTGCGGTTTTATAGAGGCGTGCGGTTTGCCCGAAAAGCAAGAGCGCGGAGCTATTCAGACCCTAAAGCAATTATCTTACGACGCAGAGAATGCTATAGTGGATCTCATAAGTGAGTGATGATATGGAAACCGTAGTCTTAGATAAGCCCAAAGAGACGCCTTATGAACCCAAGCCTACGACGCTAGTAGATGGGGGTATGAAGCCTCCACGCAAGCCCCCACGAACGGCAGTTGATACGGGCGAAGATGATAATGACGATGATTCTTTTGATGATCCGTGGAGCCAGCTCGGGGTCGAAGATCCGTTCTCACCCTAAAATGAAACTGCGACCCTGGTAGGGGCCGCAGCAGCAAAGAGAGCCATCATTGAAAAGGTCAGAGCCACCCTTGCGTCTATGTTCTTGGTAGTGTCCATATCGTTACTTACCTTTCTTTGAGAAGTCCGATGATAACGGTCAGCGCTCCAAGGATCACAAGCGACCATGCGCAGATGAGCAGCGGATAATGGGCAGCGGCGACGATCTTGACGCCCCTCCAGCATTCTTCTCCTTGGCGAAAGCGTTCAATAATTACCCCTTCACTACCACAAGCCCAGTTATGGATACCAGCCTCGATAAATGAGACGATGCCCATGATGACCATAATCGCCCCACCATAAATGAGAAGTAGACGCTTCATCGCTTGTACTTCTTCTTGGCCCGCTTTTCACAAACTACCCGCTTGCTATGCTTCTTCAACTTCTTACACTGCTTGAGTGCCTTTACCAGCTTCGATTCCGTCTGCGGCTTTACAACCACTGGAGTAACCACAGGAGCGGTCAGACTATTTGTTGCCGTCGTAGCCATTGTGATTGGCGTTGTGCTGCTCGTTGATGGATTGGTTGAGCTGCCATTGCCAGTTCCGATGTTCTTGGCTTCTTCTTCCTTCTTTTTAGCAGCAGCCTCTTCTTCGTGTTTCTTTGTGGCGACCGCTTCTTCTTCGTGGGTTTTCTTTTCAACGGCGACTTTTTCTTCAGAAGCTTTCTTTTCAGCAGCCAGCTTTTCTTCGTTGGCTTTCTTAGCCGCTTCCTTTTCTTCATATTCCGCATACGATTCGGTCACGGTGAGCACGGTTGTGTTAATCACCGTTTCGTTTTGGGGGGCGTGTTCGCCCTTGTATTTAAGGTATGCGCAGATGCGATATTCGCCCTTCTGTCCATACATGTTCCACGGGAGTGTGCCTTCGCCTTCAAAGTGGCTAGGGTCCAAAGATGTTTCATGAACTTTGACTTCGGGGATCGTAACCTGAAGGTAGTTACCCGTAGGCTGAGCAGGACACGCTGCCTCTTCTGGAAGCTCCAATATATGCGTGTAAACGCCGTAGGTTTCCGTCTGTTCGGTTTCGCCTTCCACCTTGTAGGTGAGGGGGTTGTACGAAGACGTTGAACCGATAGTTGGGTTCGGTGAAACGGAGATGTTGATCGTCTGTTTGAAGCGTTCGGCACCCGCAGGCGCGGCTAGAACAAGACAAGACAGAACTACGATTGAGATGCTACCAAACAGTCGCTTCGTTGAGATGCTACTAAACGGTTTCATAACGTCCTTTCGTAGATGCTTTTGAGTCCTTTCGACATAGAATAGCAAAAGCTATAGCATAAGTCAAGGACCTCTGGACGTATGTTCTAGCGACCCCGTCTTTCGACTCTACAGGCGATACATTCGCGGCGGCCGCGAGAGTCAACGCAGGTATTAGCCTCGTCGTAGGGATGGCCTCGTTTACAATGGGTCGCCTTATGCTTTTGGTGCCATGCCGTAAGCGATTTCGATTTGATTTCGCGGCCTCGGACCGAAATCTCAGCAAGCTCCTTCGCGTGCTGAAGCCTGAAATCGCTAGCCGCGATGCCCGCGTCATGAACATCGGAAAAGTACCCAAGATGCTGTTGATATCCGCCCATCATCGCATAGGCTCGATACCTTTTGCGTTTGGGGTCGTAGCTGACGCCTTTGTAGCCCGTCTGGTTGTTCGCGCGAAGCATATCGACATAGCATAGCATAAGCCATAGCCTAAGTCAAGGGGCTACGATTTCTCGTGCTTCTGCGACATAAAGATCGATGGCCTTTACAAAGTACGCATCGTTCGATGAGGCAACGGTTCTCGACGTAAAGTCGTCGCCAACGAAATCGCGTACCGCATCTCTCGACAACATATCATCTTTTCACGACTATCGTACTGAGGACGGCTACCTTTACGTTCGAATTCGTGCGATAAGCTCACGGGTAAATAAGAATTCAGACGGGTGGCCGTCTATAGAGCTTGCAGGAGGACCGGAGATTTTCGATCGTCATGCAAAGCAATCATCGGCCGGGTTTACTCTTGAGGCGTCTGAAGGCGATCCTGAATATGGCTACCGAACATTTTTAGGCAAGCCAAATTTCGTAGATCATAACAATTCTGACCCTAAGCGTGCGCGCGGTGTCGTCGTAGACACAAAGCTTCGGGTTTTACCTAAAGAACGAATCTCAAGTAAGGATGATTATTGGAATAGCGACAGCCTTGATCCAGAGCACGCGCCTCCCACTGAGGTAGAATTACTGATCGAGATTGATAGTAAGCGTTTTCCAGCGTACGCACGCGCCGTACGCAGCGGCGACCTCGACGGGTTTTCAATGGGGTGTGACGTGGAAAAGTCGAAGTGCTCCCACTGCGGTCACGTAGCGACCAATCCAGATGAGTATTGTAGCCATATCATAATGAAGGGTGGCTTTCACGACTACAAGACCGCCGAGGGTAAACGAATTTCGCGTAAAAGCTACGAGAATTGTTACGGAATCAAATTCTTTGAGATAAGCGGAGTATTTGACCCCGCCGATGAGACTGCTTTAGCTCGTGAAATCCGAGCAGGGGTACAAAAGGAGGGACATGAATCCAATTTCATTAAGGGTTCTCCCGAGCCAGGAGATGACCAATACTTCGGCGGAGAGGCTGGTTCGGCTAAAAAGGCATTCGAGGCAATGAAAAAGCAATATGGAGATGAGAAGGGAGAGGAAGTCTACTACGCAACGAGAAATAAGAAGAAAGGTAAAAAGGACTCTACTACCCATACGGCAGAGAACCCATTACCCCAATCGTTTGAGACTACAGCTCCTGAACAAATAGATACTATGCGCCAGGAGCACAATTGCCCTGTGTGTTTCGCCCCAGGGACGCCTGTACGTACAAAGCGAGGTTTTATACCCATTGAGCAAATTGGACTAGATGACGAGGTACTTACTCGTACAGGAAAATTTGAGCGGGTTCTGGGTAAATCAAAGACGCCTTATCAAGGTACGATGATCAAGTTCAACTCTGGACTCTTCCCCGATCCGGTGGTGACTACACCCAACCATCCATTCCGTACATTACTTCATGATACGCATACTGATTGCCGTCCTGGTATATGTGACAAGGCTATCTCTTTTCCCGAGACGCATCGCTTAGGATGGGCGTGTGCAGACCATCTCGATGAGACATCGTATGTTGTTGCTGTTGCTCCAAAACAAATCTTTGATAAAGATTTTGTAGATGTACCTGAGCAATTCCGTGGTCAAAAAGCGGGACAAGCACATGGCCGACAAAAAGGAAGACGACAAGGTAAAGACCTTCAAAAAGATTATACGCGCAAGGGTCCAATCCAATACGCATTGACGCCTGAGTTTCTTTGGATGATTGGCCTTTATCTTGCTGAGGGTAATGCGCATAATCGTGAGATTACCTTCTCACTACATGCTAAGGAGACCGACTATCGAGACCGCATTGTACAGTTATTTGAGTCGTATGGTTTCAACCCATCGGTTGTAGATAGAGATGATAAGCCCAATTCTCGTTGGATCAATATTGCTAGTAGTACATTAGCCGAATGGTTTGCTGATTGGCTAGGAGTAGGATGCGCTAATAAGAGGATTCCTGCTGACTTGTTGAACCTTCCTAACGAGAAGCTATCACACGTTATACAAGGAATACTCGATGGTGATGGTTGTGAGTCTAGAGATAGCTTTGGACAGACTTCGCAACAGTTGGCTCTACAGATGGTTGAGTTTGGTCATCGTGTTCCTCGTAGAGTCAAGCCAAATGTTTATAGAGAAGACCCTGAAGGTAAGAAGCCGGTATATCGAGTTCATAATGCGTCGGGGTCCGAAGCCTGGTTAACAAGCGATAAGATGCGATTTGGACGGGCAAAGTGGGAGTTTGATGGACAACCTCTTCACAAGATTCTTTCTAAGGAAGAGTTTGACTACGATGGACCGATTTACAATCTTGAAGTTGAGAACGATCATACCTATGTAGTCGCAGGTGCTTTGGTTCACAATTGCGGCGAGCTGATGGATGGAGAGACGTGCCAGATCTGCGGATATTGCGAGCCCCCCAAGGGAATGGACAATCCAGATTTGACAAAGGCCCGCGAGTTACAAGGGGATATGGCGCAAGGAAGCCAGCAAGAGGTACAGCAGGACAACGCTATGGCGCAGGGCGCGCAACCTCCTACTCAGCCTACTCAAGGACAGCCAGCGCCGCCTCCAGGAGGACCGCAACCGCATGCTAAACAACCTGGCAGTTTCTTACAAACTAGAAAAAGCGGTACATCCACAAGTGTAATGAGTGACATGCGTTGGCAACCAAAGCTGAATCCAAAGGTCGCGGCTCGAATCAAGCAATTTGAAAAGCCGCTTCTAGGCGGAACCGCCCCTGCCACGAACGACCCCGTAACTACAACCGTAGTCAAGAATCCGCAGAAACCAGTTACGGCGTCTATGCGAACTGCACAAGACCTCATCGAGGCAGCCCAAAACAACCATACAGGAGATACCATGAGCACGACCCATACCGCTGATGGTCCTACTGGCCCGGAGGCTGCGCCTGATGTGCGGGTAGATGCCACTGGTGTTGGTGGGGTCATTGAGCCAAGCAACGAGGCAGCATCCAAGGCCGACGCACAGACAGACGTTACTGGCGTAGGTTCAACTGGCGTCACAGACGTTGGCGCTGAAAAGACAGAGAGCCTACCAACCGCATCTGAGACCTCAGATGACTCGGGTTTTGACGCAACTAAAACAACCGAGGATAGCGGCCCAACCGCAACCTTCGGCGACTCAGACGGAACCATGAAAGGCGTTTCTGACAGTGTGACTACTGAGAGCCTTGAAGGCAACCAGAACAAGGGTTCATCTGTCCGTAAGGCATATGACTCTAAGCCGTTTTATGACCAGCCAGGACTTTCTGGCGGAAATGCCGTACAGGGCGTTCAGCCTGTTGACCCAGTAGGTAAAGCAGAGGACCGCGTCAATGTACTCCAGCCAACGACATCTCCAGATAACAACTCTGGTCCAACAAGTCAGTGGACTGGTACAGACGGTAACGCAGTACTACGTCAGCAGGACCCAGTTACTCCTGAGTCTATTGCTACGGACGGGTTTACATCGCACTTTGTTGCGGGCCTCAAGTTGGCGGATATGGAAGTTGACCTTGGTTTGATTGAGAAAGATGCCAAGTATGACCGTCTAGCAGAGCTATCGCCACAGAGTGACGAGGAGATTAGCGCTCAGATGGATATGCTCTCTCGCGTCAAGACGGCGGGAACAAGGAAGCTTGCTGCTCAGCGTACATCGGGAGTCGCTCGTATGCCTATGGCATTTGGACAGGTTACTGCATCGGAAAAGCATTTTGCTGGCGATGAGGTATCTAAGTCAACTCCTGAAGATACTCTTGATTCTGCTCTCTTTAGCAAGTAATTCCCTATAACCAGGAAACAAATGAAAAATAAGTTGGATGCAGATCGGCATTATGACCGAGAAGATAAGGCATGGCTAAATGAAGTGCTTGATGATGTCGGTAAAAAGCTCGAAAGAGATTCTGAGCTTCAACGGCACAAGAATGTTTATATGCCTAAGTATCATTCTCAACAGCATCGTTAGTGCGAGTTTTCTGGAGCCCAAGAGCAGTTCTCGGGACAATAGTCCTTGTCATGGTCATGGCGACTGATTGAGTATCCCTCTGGGCGCTCACCCATATCGGCTAAAAAGTTCTCAAAGTCATCCCAGCGCTCGCAGACTTTGATACCTCGACCGCCGTAGAACGAATAGCTACGGTGATTGGGATAATTACAACGCTGCTTCATAGCTTTCCAAGTAATGCAAGTAGGTGTTCCATACCACCCGTGTCGATAACCAGTGTCCTGGCGAAGACCCTCTTGTTGTCCACAACCACAACTTTTTGTATTGCCGGAGCGTAGGTGTCCCGTGGTTACCTGACATTGATTACCGCACCTACATTGGCACAACCAAACTGTAAATTTCCCTTTGTTTGGGACTCGATGTAGTACGGTCAATCGTCCATAAACTTCGCCTGTCAAATCCAATGCACGCATAAATACATTTTAGCACATCTCTACTACATTTTATCTATAGCCCGTCGGGAGGAATAGGTGAAGCACATCTTTTTAGAGGCGCTTCTATTCCAACAATTAGAAGGAGTTAAATAAATGGAGATTATTTATGGCGATGCCAGTAATATTAATCTCACGGCTCAAAAAAGATTGCTCCGGGTTGTTCAGGGGCAGACCCAGGCTACGCCTACATCGGGTTATCTTGACCCGTCTTTGCGTAACACCACTGGCGGTATTCGTATTCCGTTGAGTACTGATAAAGCAGGAGTAGTTTCCGCAGGTGCGGCAGCAGCTTCACCGTTTACACGTACCGCAACGGCTTTTACATTTGAAGGTTCGCTAGTACCAGGTACAGTGCTCGTCAAGACTGTTGGCGAAAACTATGCAATTGCTGACGGAGGCACCGCGACAGAGGTCTTTGGTCTTCTAGGTCAATGGGTCGGCGGAACCTTTGACGGTGTCAAAAACACCAACAATGTTTCTGCGTGGCAGGGTCCAGATTCAATCTATGACCTGCTTGCGCCAGGATTCGGAACTATTTCCGCTGCAAAAGTAGCTGAACAAAAAGAAGGAAAGCTAATACCTCTTTATGCTCAAGCCGATGGTCGTTTGACGACTGAAAAGCCAACAAACGAAACGGTAATCGGTGAGGTTATTGAATACAACCCGTCTGTTCTTCGGTTCAGACTAGTGATCTAAGGAGCTACTGAAAATGTACGAGAACTTTCAACGACAAGTAGTGGCATCCGCTGACTACGAGGAGAAGCTAAAGGACCTACCAAAGCTCTCCAAGAAACAGAAGATTGGTCGCCTCGAAGCTATCCTTGCAGATAAGGGTAACGCGATGCGTCGAATCGGCCAGGGTATGATTGGTCCAATCCAGATTCGTCTACGCTATGAGGGTATTGTTCGCAACGTCCTTGTAGAGGATACGCTAGAGCGCGGTCCGCTTATGCCGTACGACATCCTGGACGACCTAGGCCGTGCGTATGTGCTTAACAGCACTGACGCAGAGGTCAAGATTACTCCGTTCGAGGGCAAGCAAGCATTCCCGACTTTGTTCAGGCTTGCTACTTTCCCCCGCATCCGCAAGGAGGACTTGTATTACCTCCGTGTGAACGCAGTCGAATATGCTCAGGACGAGTCTCGACAGGCTATTCAGAAGCAGGAGGACGCACGTCTAGTCCTACTTCTTGAGCAGTCTATTGTTGGACTCGGAACGGCACTAACGAACGCACAGGCTGGCGAAGGTCCAATCGGACTAGCACCAACTGGCGGTAGAGCAGTAGGAGTGGCATCAGGACCAGAAGCCAACGTCAATGAACATACCGTTCTACTTGGCGAAGGTAACCCTCTGGAGCCTGCCGACTTCTACAACGCTGTTTCACAAATCGAAATCAACCAGCTAGAGGCGCGTCGTGTGCTTGCCCACCCGGCAGACATTCGAGACCTCTATAACTGGGACTTGAACGTCACTGGATTCCGATTCAAGGACGAGGTATTCGCAGGAGGCCGTATTACTAGCTTCGGCGAGTTCCAGATTCAGCGTTCGATTATCATCCCCCAGGGTGAGGTATTCCTCGCGGCTGAGCCAGAGTTCATCGGGGTATTCCCTGTTATGTACTCTCTCGATGTTGAGGAGAATCACCAGGTAGAGCAGTTTATGAAGGGCTGGGTGCTCGACGAGATGATAGGAATGCTTGTACTTAATCCGAGAGGACTCTCAAGGATTGTCAAGTCTAGCTCTAATGCAGCACCTGCAAAGCTCAACATCAGCGGCCTTGGAACAGGCGAAGGTGTTACGAGTGGCTCAGGAGAATGGCGTTTGTAGGCCAAACCAAAACGAATTACTTAAGAGCCGCCTTTGGGCGGCTCTTTTGTTTGGTCATACGGGAGAGAAGGCCATTCACACATTGAACGTAAAATCTTCTTCTCTTTTTTGTTTCCTGTAACGGTCCAAAATCTATTCTTAGGCGTGACCTCATGACAAATTGACCCAGGAGTTTTCTTTCCTACGTTACGCGTAGATCCTGGTAAACGCCAATCCTTTGATGGCTTAGATTGTCCAGCGTAGTTAAAAGATAGAGCGCGATAGATACTACCATCGTGCGACCTACCGTTTCGCGTGTCCGTAATTCCCGTATCGGCATAAGCAACTACGATATAAGGAGGAAGCGACTTTAGTGCTTTAGAGACTAGCCATGAAGCGGCACCAAAAGGTGCATCATCATGGCACCAAAGACGATTCAATTCTATTACCTTTGTAAGGTCTATAGAACAAATAGATTTCGTAATACGACCCGACGAGGGACTACCAAAAATTACGATTCCTTGAGGATCTTTATCGCCGTCTTGGAACAAACCAAAAGCATAGGATGTATTAGGAGCCCGATGAAGATAATGCTTATCCTTAGCAATCTGTCGAGCTAATTGGTTTGTGATAGGAGTGACACTCCATCCTTTAGCAAATACGAATGTATATTTGTCTTTATTTTTATTATTACATTGACTATGAGCTAATGCTACATTCTTTGGTATGTTTGGTCCATGCTTTGCAAAGGGATGAATGTGATGGATTACTTCAGATCGTAAATCGGGATATATTAAAGAAGGATCTACCCATTCTTTACAAAAATAGCATAGACCTTGGTCTCGATCACGTATTTGCTCGTCTGTATATGATTCGTGTCGTACGCGGTTCTTACGAGCTAGACGCTTACGTCCAGCTTTTCGATGGGTCTCTGGTTTGCGTTTTCGGTAATCTCGCTTATTTTCCCGAATCGACTCTCGATGCGTTTCATTATACTCGACTAGATTTTTAGCCCGTATCCGCCCTACACAATCGTGACACCTTGACTCGCGCCTATCTGGACGATCATATCGAAAAGGAAAATCATCAATCGGCTTGGTCTTTTTACATACAGTACAAGTTTGCTCCGTGCGACTCTCGTATTCAGCCTTCTTCTCAGCTACTTCGGCTTTGATTGGCGCATATTCCTTACGACTATTCTCATTACGCCCCTCTATACACCAAGAATCCAATTTTCCGTTTTTCTTTATACGGAAGTTTTTATCCGGCTCATCTTGCAAGTGATAGGCGCACCAATGCATTACAACATTTTCTCAAAAGAGGCAATGCCAGCCAAACCCATAATGACATCGGATGCATACTCCTTGTCATCAAGGTTATAAGTTATATCAACCATTTCATCCCAAAGCTTTTGACCCTCGTCTTTTTCTGAGTCGTCTGCTTCCATAGCGCGCTGATATTTGTCTACAATATCTGCGGCTATCTCTCCGCCAAGTTTCTCGTTTTCTACGCGCGCTTCGTCCATTTCTGCACAACACTCGGGACAAAGTTGGTCGGTATGGTTGGTTGTTTGATCGTGGTCGTCATGAAACGGCATGATAGACTCGCTTTCGTATTGGAATTGTATCCAACCCAAAGCATATCACAAAGCGTAGCCTATGTCAAGGGTCAATCAGCAACGGCTATCCCCGACAAAGCCAGTATGACATCTATAGCCAAACCCGTCTCTACGGCTCTGAAGGCTAAACCGATGACTGTATCCCAATCATCTTGGCTCTCGGTCTCCTCGTGCTTTGCTCGGGCTTCTACGAGGATCTCTGCTAGCTCATGACCGCGTGCTCTATCGTCCTCAAATACTTGCTCCATCTCTGCGCGGCAATCGGGGCACATTTCGTCATCTAGGGCCTGAGTAGTCTCGTGCAGGTCAATGAAGGGGTGGCAGGCGGGACAATCTGGGTCGTTGCACTTTCCTGTTGCTGTCTGGGCGCTCATATTTCCTCCTGGTTGGGGTTGCGTATGCAGTATAGCATGCCGCCTCGGCGGAGGTCAAGTCTTTTTCAAGCGTTCTTGCTCAAGCACCCATCTCGCCAGGATAGCCTCGACTGCGCGTTTGTCTCTCGATGTCATTGTACATACTATCTAGCCGAAAGTAGCTAGCTAGTAGTTGTGCGTTTGTCTAAGGTTTTGTCTATATATTTAGACAAACTTAGACATTAGCAAGATCCGCTTTAAGTGAAGCGATATCTATACCCAAGCTATCTTTCTTCTGCGCTACTAGGATGCCTGAAATGAGACACCATACCTCAGTCAGATAGTGGGCGCAGAAGCCATATGTCACTTCGGCTATGCCACCCCACGTAGCACAAAGCAGGCCATTCTGTGTAAAACCGAGAGCAACAATGCAATGTCCGCCCTCAACTTCTGAACCCGTGTATGTCCATGGTTCTCCGTTGGCGAACTGTTCTTGAGCTGATGCGGGACATTCGATTCCAAGATATGCGCCATCATAGAACGCTACGGCCTGGTGAATGCCGAGAATGTTAGTTGGTTGTACTGGAGCATAAGCGATGAGCTTTGACCCAAACAATCCTTCCGTCTGCCAAGTCTTGAGAACGTCTGCCTCAACTAGACCAGTGTCTTCGCCGCCACTTAGCTTACGATACTCGGTTTTGATTTCAAGTTCGGTTGGTGGCGTATATTGTAAATTATACTTAGCGTGCCAAGCTTCCTTAAGGTGCGGAATTGCCGCAATCGTACAATCGCCTTCAACGTCGTTACAATCAATCGGATACTTAGCCTTTGGTACGGTTACCTTTGCTGGTGGCGTTGGTAACTTACCTGTTGCATATACATCAAGGTCCTTTAGTGCCGCAGGACGAACAGCAGGCAAAGCGCCTAGCTTGTACGGTTTAGGCGTTATTGTATTGATTATGGGCATCACCTCTTATAACCAAGGTGGCTATGTTTTGTACGCCTTCCGTTGGGTAAAGATTAAGTGAAGTACCCGCAGCGCAAGTAAAAGTTCACATATAGAAATGGAGGCCATTATGGCTACAGCAACAAAAACACCTGCAAAGCGCAAAACAACTAAAACGCGCGCTAGCAAAGCAGCACCGAAGGTCGAGACCGTAACTCACGAGTTCACCGAAGAGCAGTGGGCGGCATTGTTAGAGACTTATACCACGCTCAAGGCGGCAGGATTGCCTATCCCGACAGAGGTATCTGCACCAGTAGACGCATGGCTTGCTCAGCAGAAGTCAGTTGAGACGGTAGAGGCAGAGGCACAAGAGGCCGAGGCCGCAGAGATTGCGGAGGAAGATGCAACGGGTCCTAAATGGATTCGTAACCTCTATACCTCACCATTTTCGCTCAGACTTCAGCGCCAGTCGGATATGAAAACGCGCCGTATCGAGCTTAAACCTCGCGGAGTCCGTGGAGATATGTTTCCACTTGAAGATGGCGACGAGAAAGACCATGTTCTGATTGCCAATCTTGGACGTATCGAGATAATCGGTAATGGCGCTGCAAAGAGAGTGGCCGCAGGACAGACACACAACATTCAAAAGACCAATACGACATTGGCTTTAATCCGAAACGAGAATGATAAGCCGATTACAAAGCTCACTGTTGCGACAGAGCACAACAAACAAGGCGTCGTGGTCGGATATATCGACCCTAATTACCAAGCAAAGAACGAAGAAGGTGCGGGTGGTAAAGCTAAAGCTGCGCTAGGAGACCTTAATCGCCAGCCAGAGCTTGTACAACAGTTTGTTCCAACGGGAGGCAATCCAGCCATTGTTTCGCAGGGTCCTTTGACTGATAATGCTAGGTTAGCCATATCAGATAAGCTTGCGCGAATCAAAGGCAAGCAGGGTCGCCCCGAGGAGGTTATGGGGCTTACTGTATCTGTCGAGCCTACGAGGACATTGTGAACCCTTTTAGATTGGTCAAGGCGTACATCGTCAAGCGTAAATTCATTCGAGCCGTTTGGTCAGGACTAAATCCTGGAGGTATAGCCTTTGATGGAAACACTAAATACATGAATATATCAAAGCATTATGTTCCGTATGAAGGTCCTCATGTGGCTTTGGCGGTTATAAAAAATGAAAAGGCCCTGAAGGAACATTATAGAGCAACTAAGCCACCTTCGCTTTCGATTTTTTAGTATCCGTGTTTCTTAGCGGCTTCCATTTGTCGTCGGCTGAGCTTCTTGCCGCGTTCTAATCTACGCTGCTCATACCAGCCCTCAAGGTCATAATGTATGACGACCACCCATGCGCATAGGCTACCCACAATACTAGATAAAAACGAAAGTAAAATAATCCAAACATCCATTAATTAAGGGCCTTTGCAATTCTTTCGGCATTATTTGCGCTGATATGCGTTTGCCAAGTCACATCAAGCTCCCAGCTTCGTTTGGGAATTGGGAGGATACCTAGTCTGCGCTTCATAGAGAGTGTGTCTACGAACTTTCCTCGTGTAAAGCCAGCGCGTCGTGCAATATCAATGTATTTATCGCCACGTTTTACGGCGTCCATTACCTCTTGACGAAGTAGGTCATTTTTCACCACACCTACTGTATCATCAGTAAATCTCATCAGGAAGTTATGAGCTTGATAGCCTCACCAATACCAATGGCGAGCCAAAGGAAAACATTTATCTCAAGCATTACTCCGAAAAGAACAAACATCCATGCTGGAATGCTCAAATTTCCTGTTAGTCCATCAGCCGTCTTGCGCGTTACATAAACTGGGATTTGTTGATTCCAAACTTGCATTTTATCTCCTAAATGACTAGTTGTCGCCGATCATCGGTCGGTAATTTATCTTCCTCTAATTTTACTTCAACAAACTTCTCTGAGGGTAACCAAATCGCCCCTAGACGACCGTTGAATTGCTGACCTACATCTATGCAATAAGAGTCGCCCGTCTTACCAGTCTGATACGTACGCATCTTGTCCTTAGCCGAATGCCCAAAGACCTGTCTCACGGGTTTGTAGAGGCTCTCAGAAGCGTCGCGCCATAGGATGCCCCCATTAGTGCTGTAACCGCCTCTAGAGCGGCTTATCGCGTCTCTAATGGCAAGGAAATCCTCGACTTGACTATCTTCATCCTCATGGCCGTTCAACCACGCCGCTATCGTTGCAGCATCTTCATGAGGCGCATTGTTGTACTTGTATGAAGCATGTAATCCAGCATGTGTAAGTAGAAAGTCATGTGCCTCATAAGCTAGTCGTAGCTGTTTACTTTTGCGAGCCCGTTCAATAGCCTCTATCGTCTCGGGAAACGGCTTCTTATAACCCATGAAGAAATGACGGCCATCTATAACGGCGCGGTCGTGATTACCCCAGAGGATTATGTCGAACCATTTAGCCGCATATTCCCAGATGACACGGTCACGTGCTTGTGTGTCGTCTCCGTAGTGTCCGACATCGCCAAGAGATACAACCTCGACATCGCGATTACGACGAACGACTCCGCCGTCTGGGCAATCCTCAAGAATACCCTCTTGCTTGAGTAACGCCTCTAGTCTGTCCACGTGACCATGTGAATCTGCGACTACGAGTGTGTGCTTTTTAGACATTATACTTTGCTCGCACGTTGACGGGCTATGGTTTCACAAGCAGTCTTTGTACGTTTCATGTAGTCAGAGGGGCGTAGAGGAACTTTAGCTGTTTTGTACTTCAGAACCGAAGCCTCTTGGTCGATATCGAAAGTGTCCTCACCCTCGGCGTCTTTGAGATAGACGATGTAGCTATTCTCGGTATCCATGACCTCTTCCTCGGTCATCTCGATAGGCTCAAAGGAAGGATCATTCACGAGAGCCTGGACCTCTGGGTCTCGGGCGTCAGGCCATACGGACGTAATCGCTTGCTTCTCGTTTAGCTCCTGCAAGCGTTTCGCAAGCTCTTGCTCCTCCGCCTCGGCGTACAGATGCGTGGATTGGAGCCTATTGACCCTATCTTGCTTGATTGAGTACCCTAAAAATTGACCGTCCAACTCGAAAACGGCTACGTGGTGGTATGCCATGTCTCGCAGTATAGCAGACTAGGTGCGTTCGCCGAACACGACAAACCAACCTGCGCTAAGTCCAAGCTGCTCAAGCTCGGCTTGGTCTAGATGACCGAGGATAGCTCGGTCTACGACATCGGGCGGCGAATCGGGAATTGCTTCGGCCAGGACTCTACCATCAACTGAAGCCTTGAGAGGTATGTCAACCTTGCCACCTAGTCGTCTTTCGCATTTGCTTTTGTACTTTGCCAAGTTAATACGCTGCTTGCCTGTCAAATTTGTCTCGTTTAGAATTCGCATTAGCTCATTGTAGCATGACTTCGCAGACATAAGAAGTAGGCATGCTAGGAGTACGGTACCAACTCAATCCAATCAACGTTAGCGATACCGCTGAGCTACGCGCTGCGCTGCGCGAACGTGAAGGCGTTGTGCCCCAGGAAGACATTGCAGGAGTCGAATTCACGATTCAGGGTCCTAACGGCATTCTGATTGGTAACCCCTCTACGGTCAAAACAACTTCTGGAATTATCCACAAAAAAGAAGGGACCGTTAGCGGGCTTGAAATCACTGACATTCCATCGACCGTGGGCTTGGTCGCAGGTAAGACGCTCGTCAGAGGGCCGCATATTGAACCTGGAGCGATAGTAACGAAGGTCGTTGACGGCGAAACCGTCTTAATCGACTATTCGTCGTTAATCACAGAACCTAAAGTTGCCGAAGAAGAAGTTGCGCTCGAATTCGAAAGTACACAATGGCCTGGCGAAATAGAAGAAAACGGAGAAGGGTATCTCCAATGGACTAACACGGAACAATCTGGAGAGTATCTTGTACAGGCTCAGTTCACGTTAGTCACCCAAGAGGTCAAATCAGTAATGATTAATTTCGCCGTTCTTGACCCGTTCAATATTCCGCCGCCAACAGAACCGCAACTTGTGGCCGAAGAAGTATGGTTGCGATTCGAGGATTCCTTTGACTCTGTCGAGGGTGGCCCAGTTCTACGCGATTATACACTTGCTCATTTCGACCTTAAGAAAATCGAACGTTTCATTCCCGAAGCGCTACTCGATATCAACGTTCAGATGCCCCCAACTCAATACGATGTTTCATACTTTGCTCGGCGTAGCGGAGATGGAGAAATCAATCCCCTTATGCCGCTCCTGTCCAAGGGCGTTATGTGTAAGGTTCTTTTACACATGATTCGTTCGTACATAGAGCAACCTGTACCACAAGGCGCACAAATCGCTTATGAGGACCGCACGCGGTATGCGCAAGCGTGGCAAACTGCGTATGCGACAGAGCGCGAAGATTGGATCAGCATGGTGAGATTGTTCAAGCGTCAAGAATTGAGACTTGGCCATTCGGCGCTTTTGGTCGGCTCAAAGGCTGGACGCCTTTTCTATTCAGGAACCTGGAGAACTCAAAATATTGGCAGAGGCTTTTTTTAGAAGAATCCGTAAGTTGGTTTCTTTTTATTCGATATCGGTGATTTCATATGTATGATACGAGTTTGCTACAAATGCAAAAAACCGAAGGATTTGGAAACCGAGTTCTACAAACACCCTAACGGTAAGCAAGGGTATGACACTAAGTGTAAGCAATGCGCCAAGGAAAATGCAAAAGGCGCTTATGATCGCACCCCTCAACGCACTCTAGAAAAAGTCTACGAACGACGACAGCGCAATCGTCAATTCATCTGGGATTACTATAATGCGCACCCCTGTGTTGATTGCGACGAGGACGATCCGCTTGTTCTAGAGCTAGATCATGTGCGAGATAAGAAGACGGCCAATGTTTCGCAACTCGTACATAACACACGATCCTTGAAAGTAATAGAAGATGAGATCGCCAAGTGTGAAGTCGTTTGCGCCAACTGCCATAAGCGTCGTACGGCCGTCACCCAAGGCTGGTACGCAGACGTGATTTAGAGGTCAAATATGATTCATTTTTTGATAGGTCGCGGGTTCTTCTGATATATGGAATTGTTCTAATTATGCCAACAGCATTGCTAAAACCTATTTATAAAAATGTGATTAGGTTTACAGGAGAAATGGGAATTTCGCAGGATATACTCCGTCGCCGTCGTCTCTCGTTAGAAACAATGCGGCGGATGGGAACTCCAGTGTTGCTCAAGCACATGTATACGATTCAGGACGTGGAAAAGGGAATTGCCGAACCAAGCGTAGGACTAGATACTATTTATCAGCAGCCGATTCATGATGACCAACTCTCATACGGAATTGGATATGTTTCGGTTGAGAAATCTACGCGCGGAGAATGGATAAAGCCAGCTACCGAAACAGAACCAGCAGAACTTGTCATCCAAGAAGAACCTGAACCCGAATGGGAGGCAGCCCCGCTTTATCGCGGTTTTGGTCCTGGTTATCTGACATACGCCATTCTTCCAGACGCACCAGAAGACGTATATAAGCTGACAGAAGAGGGGGCGCTCATAAGGACCCAAATAGCGCGTCTTAACCTGCCCTGGTACCCACAAGTGGGCGATAATGACTTGCTAATTACTTGCGAAATCGACGGCTCGGAGAACATCCTTCAGACGTTTGAGCGATATCAACTCAAGCAGGTATCTCCGACTACTATGAGAGGCGCAGCAGCTCTTCAACGCGATGGTTATGGACGACGCGAGACAGATACCGCAAATCTAACGGCTGGAGGAAATAGGCACCTAGTTTCGCAGCAAGCGGAATCTTCATTAATCCCGAAAACGGACCCAATCTATTTGGTTGAGGTGGACCGCTGAAATGGCTAAACAAAAAGACCAGCAATCAGTTGTACCAAATCCGCGCAAAGTCAAACCGCAATACGTCGCGCAGCAAACTTTACAATACAAGACCTTTTTGAAGCGAACAGTAACCGAGGCCCTTCAGAATGCATTTGCGCTTTACGAAGACCCAACGTTGCTCAAAGCAAAAATCGGTCCTGACTATCAAACAACAAGAGTTAATTTTCCATCCATCGTTGTCAAGTTCTATGAGCAGCAACTCAAGAATGCAGGCGTAGGCCACAAAGAGTGGGGTCCTGAAGTAGACGTAATTGAACTTGAAGGTAAAGGAAAAATTACTGAAGGGTCTGGCGTACTATCTGGGCTGAATACGGTTGATGACTTATATCCTGGCGTTACTGAAGTCAAAGGTAATGGTATTCCTGCAAAAGCTATTATTATTCGTATACTTAGCGAGACAAGTGTCTTACTTAGTCAAAATGCATTCGAAACGCGAGAAACGAATCTGTCACTTCGCGGCGAACTTAGCATCAACGAAAAATTCATTGAGTACCACCACAGTATTTATCATGGCGACATAGCGCTAGAGGTCTACGGACTAAGTTCTGTGGACCGTGACAAGATTACCGATGCTCTTGTTGAAGTCGTACAAATGGGTACGGTTGGAGAAGAGGGAAAGAGCTTTCAGGAACGCATTTATGACACGATTGGATTAAGTCCCTACTCGAATTGGCATTTCATCGCCGTCAACACCGATTTATTTTCAGGTTATGGTGAGCGCGAGGAAATGGCTCCATGGATGGCGGAAGATACCTGGGTCTATCGCTGCGAGTATCGCGTTCCGATTCTTGGAGAGTTCTATAGTATCACGCCAAAAGAGGATAAGGGCTCGCTTGGTCTTGTCAAGCGCGTCAAGGTATATCCATGGAATACAGAAGGTATTTCAGATACGCCAGAGGGTAAATATGGCGAAGTTGAACCCGATGAATTTCCCGAAGGCAAAGTACCAAACGAAGATTATTACAACTTTCCTCCTTTAGGGCGAGATAGAGAGCGCGCCTTTGATGGTCAAATGGGAATGTCGGCTTCTTTAGAACCAATCAAGTTATAACTTACAAAGCCAGCGGTTCTGCGTCATAACGAATAGAATGGCAACTCCGTATGTACCACCTGGCGTAACTATCACTGAGGCGGTAGCCCCGCAGGTGGTTCCGCTTATTGCCTCAACCTCTGAAGTAGTACTTGTTGGGCTTACTTTGGGCCATCAGACACGCACAGACCAGGTACGCCTTGGCGGCGGCGCGTTTATCGGCGAAGGCACAATCGAAAAAGGGAAAAAAGTCAAAATCACCAAAAAAAAAGCAGAACTCGAAGCGTTGATTTCAGTGGGCTCGACGGTTAGTGGTTCGGGTATCGAACCGAAAACCGTCGTGGAAACCATCGGCGAAGAAGAACTTGCACTCAGTATCGCCGCAACCGCAGCAGAAAAAACGATGCTCACATTTGAAAAGGAACCAACTCCGCTTCCGTTCTTGGCCTCTCTGCCTGGGTCTAAACTTGAATCGGTCATTTCCGTTTACAGCGCAACTAATCCTTCCGAAGGGGCAAATAACGGTAAAGGATTCAAAGAAACCACAGCCTATAAAGTAGATAAAGAACTTGGTGCGGTCATCCGTATCAATGGTGGCTTGATTGGAGCCAACCAGCTAGTAAACATCACCTATACCTACGTTCCAGCGGGCTACTACAACCCAATCCGTCTCTACAACTTTAACGAAGTCCAGAATCGCTTTGGTAGCGCGCTTGAAAAGAATGAAAAAGGTGAATATACTTCACCGCTTAGCCTCGGTGCACAAAAGGCATTCGAAAGCGGCGCTGGAAACGTCATTCTTCAGCCGCTCTTTCATCTAAGTAGCGGTACCGAACCAGAATATAGCGCAGGAGGCTTTATTACAAATGCAGCGCAGCCGACTGCGGCACAGGTCGCGGAAGTAGCGGTTTGGGAAGGTACACTCAAAGCCCTAAACCTCGTTGAAGCTATTGACATCATTACTCCTGTTGTCGGCCAAGGAGATGCCGAAGGTAAAGTAACAGATCCCGTAATGAACCAAATCATCAGCGCTATTCTCGGTTATGAGCAATATCGCGCCGTTGAAGAGCAGTTCATTTACGGAGTATTTGGAGAGAACTCAACGGGTACCGAAGGTACGGAGTTAAAGCTTCAAGAACATGCTCGTAACGTTCGCTCATATGCGGGCGGAGCGCTTGCTGCACAGAACCTTCTTATCAATGGCGGCAACTACGGTATCTCTCTTCCAGAAGGCGGAGAAACCTCTATCGGCGGCGAGTACATGGCAGCAGCAATCGCAGGAGCGCTTGCTTCGCGCCCAGTTGCATCGTCATTGACGCGAAAGGGCATTACTGGATTCACGAAAGTCAATGACCTTCGGACCCCAGCGCAGAAGAACGAAGACGCGGGCGAAGGACTCTTTGTTATTGAGCAAAACAAAGGCAAAATCCAATGCCGTCACGCAATCTCGCTCGATAACACACATGGCGCATCTCGCTCTGAGGTTTCTGTGGTTCGCGCCAAGTTCCTGATGATTGAATCGGTCAAAGAGACTCTTGAAAATCAGATTATTGGACAAATTATTGCAGATGGAAACTCCCCAATCATCGTACGCTCCGCAATCGTCGGCGTTTTGAGCGCTCTCCAGTCGGCGGGAGACCTCGTAGACTTCAAGACTCCTGTGGTAGCAATTGCATCTCTCGAACCGACCACAATCACGGCGAGCTTCTCATACCGACCTGCATTTACACTCAACTACATCGACATTGTATTCTCGCTCGACCTTTCAAGCCAGACGGTTTCGATTACGGAAAACAGTTCACAGGGCGAAACGGTATAGTAATTTACGATGGCATCCGTTGACCCAACATTCCAATCCAGAGTCCGCGTAGGCGGAGTATTCACCGTCTTTACGTTCGGTGGATTTCCCATTACATTCTGTCAGCAGGTCTCTTACACATCGCCGCAGCCTGTAGGCGGCGGGATGTCGGCAATTCAGCCAATGGACGAGCCGTACCCTATCGAGATTATCACACCAGTCGCGGCGGGACCAGGACAAATCGTATTGAACATGTTCGAGCTTTTCGGTAGCGGTGGAACGGCATCTAAGGTCTGGGACCGACTAGGTCTTAGCCTCGGAGCCAAGAACGGTCCATTCGGTTCTGAAACTCCTGAAAACCAGAGTACCAACTTTAAACTCACTGGGCCAAATAACGGCGGCATCTTTATGGGCGCGGTAGACATCGTAGACATCTTCATTCGTCAGGCTCAAGCTTCACCCGCTAAGACAGAAATCGTCAAGATTATCCGTCCTCTTGGAGCGTCAGGACCTGCGGGTTCTCCGATTACTCCGTACACAGAGGAGTACCATGGATGCTTTGCTGGCCATGAAACCTATATTACAGATGAAGGTATACGATCATTTGAGGATTCGGTTGGCGAGACCGTGCATGCGCTTACAAAGAGTGGATTTGTAACCTCAAAGGTCAATTATCTTGGAAAACAACCACTCAATCGTATCCGACTAAAGCCGATGAGCAAAATGCGCCATCCTAGCGGTGGTAATATGTGGCGTACCGCACCAAAGAGCAATTTCTCAATTGAGATAGAAGCGACCCCTAACCATCGTTGGATCAAAGCTAATGGATCAATTACCGATAATCTTGCGGTTGGGGACAGATTGATGGCTCATTGTAATACTATTGATACCTTTTCTGAGAGTTATCAAGATGGTATGCGTCACGGATTAGTCTTTGGCGACGGAACTCATGAGTATCAACAAAAGACCAAGAAGCAACTACATAGACATGCACTGCGTATTTATGGCGACAGTATGAAGGCGGCCGCAAATGATCTCTTTGATGATATTCATATTGAGCAATCTAATGTTGGTCCCGAGAAGGGAATAGGTTATGGTGGAACTGCTATCGCCTATGCTACACAAAACTTCAAGGAGCTACCTGAGCGCACAGACAATGCAGATTACTTGGCTGGGTTTATCGCTGGTTGGGGTATAGCGGATGCTCATTATCTTGAGTCGGGGCGTATTAAGATAAACTCAAGTAATCATGAAGCTCTTGAATGGCTGGAAGAATATGCAGCCTTTGCTGGATATGTGGTTATCGGTAAGGGAGAGGACCCAACCGATGAGACTAATTATGGTAAACGAACATCTCGTATGCGCTACGTAACATTAGCAGACGCTTCAACCGTTTGTTGGAAGGTTGATTCAATTGAAAGTACGGGTCATTCTGAGAATGTATATTGCCTCGATGTTCCCGACGAGCACGCCTTTACACTTTCTAACGGAGTTTACACAGGAAACTGCGTAATCACGGGCGTACAGGACGGCGAGCAGATTGCCGTAGGAACGATGGAAGTGCTTAAGCAGGTGACTGTGTCGTTCAGGTACGTAACACGCAACTCGAATCCAAGTCTTGCCTTCCGCGTACGCGACAACCCTCTTTAGACCGATTCAAGTAGGTAATGTGTAGTACCAACAACAAGTGAGGTAAGTATGGCAGATACAGCAGCACCACCAGAGGAAGAGCGCATTGACCCTTTCTCGCTATTTACGGAGCAGATTCGACTCCCCGTACGCGGACTCGTATTTCTCGGTCAGATTGAGAAGACGGTCGAGTTCTGTGGACACACATTTTCTCTGCGTACATTGTACCCGTCGGAGAAGGCCGCCGTCTCTATCGTCATTCAACCTTGGCGCGGTTCAATCTCCGAGGGAGAGGTATGGGCAAATGCACAAGTCGGTTTGAGTCTTACGTCGGTAGACGACGATAACGAGTTTTGCATTAAGGCGGGTCCCGACCTCAATGATTTCGCAAAAGCGCGTTTGAATTACGTCACTCAAAAGTGGTACCAACCCACACTATCGTTTCTCTATGCTCGGTATCTAGAGTTAGAGCAAGAAGCACTCGCTGGGATACGAGAGCTTCGGGATTTATCCGAGAGGGACCTGGACCCTTCGCAGCCCTTGCCAGGTTCCTTGATTCCGCCGGGTATCTCCACCGCATTGACCGATTTGGGTATCCAGCCCTGAATGACCTTCAGGGCGAGCTTGTCATGTGCTTACATGACGAGGAAAACCGAATCGAGAATGACAACGACCAAGTAGACCTTGAACGGTCAATGTTGATTTCCAATCCCGATATGTGGCGCGAGCTGTATGGCAAGGATTTGGTAGCCGATGGTCCTGGAATGCAGCTATGGCAGCCGACTACAGAGGAGGAGTTTGAGGAGATGATAAAGGCGTGGCAAGGAGAGGACTATACGCCGCCCGATATAGGCGCGCCCGATGGGATGCCCGAAGGATACAGCCACCTATTGATGAATGGCGGCTAGACGCCTGAATTATAATGTTGATTCCAATCGTATTCAGAATCTATTAACTTGGCGCGCTCGCGGATGTCTAGACCGTCGCCATCGGCCTCATCACCAAGCGAGTACCATTCAGGTTGTGAACGGCGTGCAAATAACTCAAGTCGCGGAGCAGGATACATCTCCGCGACTTGATAGAGAGAATCTGGCTTTCGAGAATGTCCAAGGGTCTCGCAAAGAATGTTAATCATGTTAGTGCGCACGGCTTTGGCCTCTGGCTTTTGAGCCATAAGAATCGGCTCGACAGCCCCTCGAAAATGATAGCCAACTCCGTAAGCTGGCTTTGTATAGTCGCTTTTCTGGACCTTTACCCAGGCGAGTCCAGTCTTATACGTAAATCCCCAAGCGTCTATCACTCTTAACGCATCTGGCAAGAAAGGCATCGTAGTCCAAAGCAGAAGTGTCGCATCTTCGTCGGTCCAATCATCCACAGGAAGTTCGCAAAGCGTGTCTGTTGATAACGCTGGATACTCCCAGTCGCCGCGTTCTGAACTAGTGGAGAAACCTGTTAGCTTTTTGTGATTGCTTGCCGCAGCATATGCCCACGGAGGATCGGCGATTATTGTCTTGAACATTACCTACAGTATAGCAAGTTGACGATTTTTAGGGTTATCCGCCCAAGTAAGCAACAGAATCACTGGAAGAAAAGGAAGAACGGGAAGAGCCATGATGGTCCAGAAGATACATAAAATTGTTTTTCTTAGGAGGTTCATACCTATAACATATCAGGTCGAAAGCATCTTGTCAAGGGCTACTGGACGTTTGTACTATAGCCAGTTCTTGCCGTTTGGATGTAGTACGGGGCGCTTGTTCTGATTACGGGCCACGGATTGTCGCGCGATAATCCGTGCGCTTTCCTCTTCCATGGCGTCTTGTGTACAATGTAACTGCCATAGCGCCGACGGATCGGAGATGAGCGCCCAAATGATAATCGGCAACAAAATAAATGTGGAAACAAAGAAGATCATACCCATAAGATATCAGTTCGCGAGCACTTTGTCAAGGGCTCTGGACGAACGTACTAACGCCAAGGGGTCCTTGAGCCACACCAAGCAACCCAAGCAAAGGGAGCAAGTATCGTTGCCCACATAATGAAGAAAAGAAGAACGATCATGCTTATAGCATATCAGCTTCTAAGCTTCGTGTCAAGAAGCTCTGGACGCTTGTTCTAGCTGCTTTTCAAGATCGCGTATCTTAGCTTCTAGCGGGCCGACGGTGCGCTTATTTTTAGCTTGTTCTGATGAAGTTGCCCAACGACAATTCCCCGGTTCGTAGTGGCCTTCATTGTTGATCCGATCAAGGGTTAGTCCTTCGGGTCGCTCACCCATGTCGGCGAGGAAGTTCTCAAAGTCTTTCCATCTATCGCAAACTTTGATTCCTCGTTCAATATAATCACATGCGTGAGCATAGATGGGGCTACAGCGCGATTTCATATTTTGCCAACTCCGATAAGTTGGGGTCCGGCTACGTCCGGAGGAATATCCATGGGTACGATTGGTTGAACGCCCTGATGCGTCATACTCACGCTTTAGACAACCGCAAGATTTCGTTTTGCCTTTTATCAATTCGGAACGTCCTTTGAGCTTTTCAACCCCGCAATCACAAAGGCACCACCATTGCGTCCATTCGGACTTTATTCCCGGCCCCTGACGAGTGGGTCCTTGACTCAGCACAATCAGTCTACCAAACCGTTGCCCAGTAAGATCTTTTGCCTTTCCAGCCATCATCTTAGTCTAGCACAATAGGCCCAAACGCGCCATAATAGTCGATGGCTACAGATGACATCGATCCAGCACAAGCGTCTCGCCGCGCGATGGAAGGGCTTCAGCACGCGGTAGAAGATTTGAACCGTCACGTAGAACAGATGGCAATTCCGACTATGGAGCAGGCTTTAGCTCGCGCCAAAGCAAACGCCTCTTCAGAAGGTGGCCTCGGCGAACTTCCTGTCAGTGCTTTGTCCAAGCAATTTATATCTCAAGCCTGGGAGCCGGAGCCTAAACAAATTCCTGGTATGCTCAGCCAGTTTGATTCCTCGCCCCCCGAATCCCGTAAACCTATTTATGACGAAGGGCTTCCCGGTAGTCAAGGTAGGAGAGGACCAAGCGTTCTTCCTGGGGGAGTAAGCGCCGACGCTAGTAGCCCAATTCCAGGGCTCAACTGGGGACAAGCAACCAACATGAACGAAGAACCGATGCGCATTCCGGTCTTCGGATCGTGGCAATTAGACGCTTTATTGAAACTTGGAGAGCAGGCCGCAGGTAAGAGTGCGATGGGTAAATACAAACAATATGCTTCGCAAGCAAGTGAAGCTGGTGAAACTCCTACCGTTGAAGCATTTCAAGCAACACAAGGCCCTCTTGCAGCAGGAAATATCGCTCATGTTCTCAATACTGCCTCTTCTATGGCGACCTATGGAAGCGCTATAAAAGCTAAAATACTTCAACCCGCCTTTGATTTTGGAATTGGCGCATCGCGTTTGGGAACCTCGCTAGGTTATTCTCCGCAGGCAGGCACGGGTATCAATGCTTCGCATATTGCCGGGCTAATCAATCCAATCGCCTTAGCAACATCCCCGGCCGCTAAGGTCGGGCTTGGGGCTACCACGAACGCTCTTGAACAAAGTCTCCTTGGCACGGGCATTGGGGTGGAGGAAGCAAAAAACCTTAGTAATGCCCTAGCCTCTCAGGGTTGGTCGAATCAGAGAGAAGGAGGGGCCTTTGGATTCGATGTTGGCGGAAATCAAGCCACATTAGAAAATACTTTAGCGCCCCTTGTCAAGAAAGGCTTCAACAGTCCGACTTCAATTGAGCAACTTGCCGAATCGACAAATGCATTAAAGCTTGGCCAAGCAAATCCAGAAGAACTAAAAAAAGTTCTTGAACAACTGCCCGAAGCGGCAAAGACCCTTCATAAAACGCTTGAAGAGGTCACAAGCGGTATGGAAGAGTTTGCAGCCAAGACCGCAGAGGGAGGGGGTACACTAATTGCAGGTATGAAACATTATGGAGAAATCGCTCAAAGTACGGGTATGAACCCAACAATCATTCAGGGCATAAACGAAGGTAAGTTTGGTAAGGCCCAGGCGATTACTAAGGGTGTCATGCCTTGGGGGGTCCAGAGTATGTCTGGTTCTGCTTCTGCAATGAACGCCATGGAAACTGTGGAAAAAGTAGCAGGGTTTGCTAAATCTATGGGACCGTTTACCAATACGACAAGAATCAATAAAGTGACGGGTAAGGAAGAAATAGTTGAGAGCGCGGCTACTAAGGAAGCAAGCGCAATCCATATGATGGAACCAAACATTACCGCCGAACATGCAGAACGCTTAAAAGAAATTGGAAAGCCGCGACTTGAAGCTCAAATAGGTGCTCGCCAAGAGGCTGAAAACATCCAAAAGCACCGCTATGAAATGGAACGCAGTAAGGGAATGGTCGATCGTCCTTCTGAAGAAAAGGCTGGTCATGAATATTATGGTGCATTAAACCAAGTAAAACAGCTTGAAGAAGGACTCGCACTAACACGAAAGCATGGGGGATATTTCGAAGGAAAAAATAGTCCTCAGCTTGAACAAGAATTACAACATGCAAAGGAAAGTCTCTCTAATCGTCATGAATCATTAGAAAATACAATTAAAAAGGCAAAAAAGGCAGGACAATTAGGAGAACATGATCAAAACCTTCTTCGTGCGGAACTTGAAGGTTCTCAGGGTTTGTACGCATCGGCTGAAAAAGCGGGGGTTAGTTCTGCGCAGGTTGCGAGCATCAAGAAGGAGGGTGTGACTAAACAGGCTGGCGAACTTTGGAAAGCCCTTGAACAGGTCAATAAGGTAAACATTGAAAAAGAAAATGAAGAAAATGCCAAAATTGAACTAACAGGAGAAGCTGCAAGATGGTTCAAGCTCAAGTTCCCGACTGCAAAATCTCCTAAGAAAGAAGAACAAAACGCTGGAGGTAAACAAACAAGTAGTGCAGCGGCTAGCCCTCAAGGTTCCTCGGCATCGGCTCAAGAATCGGCTATACATAACGAATATGCACAATTAACGCGTACTGAACCAAAGGTATATAATAACGGATAATTATGGAAGCTACAGAACTCATTTTTCAGCACGAACTTGTAAACGGCGGAGCACCTTTATCCGTACTTACGGGCGCAGACGAAGTTGGATGGGCATATGCGCTTAATACCGCTCAATTTCCGACCTATGGCGGAGAAGTCGTACAAGTTCTAAGTGTTTATATTGATGATGTAACTATTCAAGGCACAATTCGCCAATATAGCGAAGCCGAGAAAATCTATTCTTTTTTTATGAAGTATTTTACGATTGCCTCCCAAGGTAGCGAAGCAGCAAGCGCGGATAAATATACGCAGGTTCCAATGACTATGGAGTATGCACATCGAGGTTGGCGCTTTGAAATCCAACCACTTGAAACTCCTGGTTTCACATATTCTCTTGAAACGATTGCACCAAAATGGCAAATGAAAGCACACATGGTTGATAAATCGCCAGATGTAAGTAAGCTCCAGGAACTCGTTGTAAAAGAATTAGAAGTCGGAAATATCGAAACAATCAATGGAAAAAATAATCCAAGCGAGTTCTTGACTCTCAAAGGTACTATTTCCCCAGAGTCAGGAAACCCCGCTCAGAATCCATATATCGCGCCAGGTACGTTTGCTGGCGATACGTTTGTAGAATCCACTGCTAAGCAAGCAATTGAAGGTGCTACTAAGATTGGTGATTACTACAATTCGCTTTTGCCATCTTATCTTGACGATACTTTTTTCCAAACAATGACGGCGGTCGGAGCTAAACCCAATTTTGGAAATGAAACCTTCGGTGAAAGCGGAACGCCTACTACACCAGGAACTAAAATCTCAAACAAAGAATAGAGCATAGCGTAGTCTAATCAGTAGGATGTCAGCCGAATTCAACACTTCTTCGTTGCCCATTTTCAAACCTACGTCTTGGGTTGGGGTGACCCAGGAAACGGAACAGGGATATGATATTCGCGCTCCGCGTATTAGCGAAGCTAGACGTACCGCAGCCTTTGCTCGGGCCAATGGGATTCTTTCTGACGGTGAAACAAAGGTGCTCTTTTTCGTCTCTGAAACGTCTCTGAACATAGGAATCAGCGGAACCACATCACAAGCGCGCTATACACGTGATTTCTACGCGCATAATATCGTGCTTCCATCGCTTACGGTTAAGGCTCAATGTCTTGACCAAAGAGATTATGGAGTGCTTACCGAATTTGTACACCAAGCTCAAAAGAAGGCTGTAGGTAATACTGACTTTAATGTCACACAGCTAGAGGTTACAGAAGGTTGGGGGATACCCCATGCGAAACAACCAATCACGAGGGGTACACATAAACGAACCTGCGCGCAGGGGTTTATACCACGTATCGAACGAAAATACAAACAAGGAGAATATGCACCAATCTTTAGTTTCAACTTTACAGTGATACAATCGTTTGCGGGAATTTACAAAGCTATTGAGAAGAACGTATACGAAAACGAACAAGCAAGTTGGGTTGAGATTCTTGAAGGTCTTACAACGCCGTATCAACCGACCTACCGTAAACAAGAAACGGCTACTAATTCTAAACCTACGTCTAATCCTTCTCCACTACCAGAAGCACCTCCAGAACTAAAAGAAGTTCCACTTGTAGAAGCATTACCTGGGGGAGGTGGATTCTAATGGCACAACAAGGTGTAGCGCGAATTGTGTATTCACCCAAGTGCTGGGCGTTTGTGAAGAATACAAACGAAGAAATAATGGACCTCACGGAATATATAATTGGCGGAGAAATCCATCGACTACTTAATCAAGTATCCACCGCCAAGATAACATTGCGCAATCCAGACCGTATCTTTACTCGACCTGGAGAAGTAGCTTTCCACCCTCAAGACCCGATTACAATTTTTCTAGAGCGCACACCAGGACATCCTGTACAGGTCTTTACAGGTTTCTTAGACAAATCTCCGTACTATCAGATGCGCCCAGGTCCGATTACACTTGAAGCGTCATGTACTCTCAAGCGACTTCTCTATAACTGGTATCAGCTTGCACAACCATACACCCTTAGCCTGCTTGAAAACTTTGGCTGGGTTCAGGGCATACCTAATGAAACGGGAGAACCTGGCATTGGTCCTGGTGAGGTCGCTGGTCCAACATCGCCGACAACAAAGAATACGACAACCAATAAATGGGAGGAAACGGTTGGTCAAGCGGGATTCAAAAATAGTACCAACGGAGTACCCTTTGGACTTGAAACGGAAGGTAAGTATTCATCGAATGATGGTGCCTTTGCCAACTTACTTTGGGCTATTCTTTATTTTATTGGCGATTGGCAAGATGAGAAGATTTGGATTGAGAATGTACCTGCTTCAGTACCTAAGCTAATCAACAAGCTATGGAACGACTATGAACAAAACGATAAAGACTCCCAAGCAATCATTACTCGTTTCTTTGAAGCAGCTATCGGTACACATTCTTATGGTAAAGGGGGAGGTCCAGGCGGAGGCGAAGGAAAAAACCAACCAACTGGAAATCTCACAACTCTCAAGCCAATTGTAGAAACAATGACCGAAGAAGCAAACCGTTTTAATGTGCCACCTGAATTTGTTATCTGTACAGCTCTTTGCGAGGAGGGATTCGACCAAGAAGAGATAACTAAAGAAAGTGGAGGGGCTTTAGGATGGTTTCAATTTCAATTCAATGGCGCTCAAACCGATACTCCTTATTCGGGAAAGGGAAATAGCAAGTCATATACCCGCGAAGAAGCAATAGATACCTCTATTGCAACAGCGGCCTTTTGCAAGGCCGCTATATCCGTTGCGGCGGAAAACCCAAATCTAAAGATTGAAGGAAATTGGGAACAATGGGCAACAAAGGTACAGGGTAGCGTAGGATATGCGGATCGTTGGAATACAGAACTTGCCAAGGCTAAGGGGTATGTATCACAGTATCCAATTTCCTCTAAACCGCCATTATCAAAAGGGCTTGGCGAAGAAAATCCAGAAGAAATCCAACGCGCAGGTAAAAAAGAAAAGACAAGCGCTGGACAGAGGACTCGGCTCGATGTAATGATTTCGCGAGCCTCTGAAATCAGTAACAAGAATTATCCTTACTCCTATGGAGGGGGACATCCTTCCGTTGGTACGCCTAGCATGGGCACCGAACATGAGTCTGGTGGGGCTCTAGTCAACGGATTTGACTGCTCTGGTTCAGTATTAGCCGTACTTGCCGCTGGAGGGTTTGTCCCAACAGGTTCATCATTTGGAACCTCTGGCGAAATGATGCATGTTTATGGCTCTATCGGTGAACCTGGACCAGGACCAAAGGGTAAAGGGGTAACGATTTATGCCAATAGTGAACATGAGTGGATGACTATCAATGGTCGTTATTTTAGTACGGGTTGGAATAAGAATCCAAAGGGAGGAGCGGGATGGGGAGGCGAACAAGAAAGTGAATGGCCGTCTACAAGTGGAACTTATGAATCAATGCACCTAAGCGCTAAGCAACTTGAAGAACCTTATACAGGAGGACCAGCGCCGTCACTTGCGGGTACAGAAGGAGAAACTGGAAGCGAAGCAGAACAGAAAGGCGCTAAAGGAGCCTCAATGCTTAGCGAAGCTACCGCTGCTGCGTTTGCTTCTAGGATGAGCCTGCCAAGCGAAGAAGAACGAATTAGAGCAGAGGCTTTTAAAGGTCAAAAGGCGCTCATGAATGCGCAGCCCCTTATGCCTTTTGTACAACAAGTTTGTGAATCCTCTTTACGTAGCTTTCAATCGTTGCCAAATGGAGACTTCTATGCCTTTTATCCCGATTATTTTGGCGAATTTGGTCATCATGATGCGTATTGGCTTATCTACGATATCGAGATACTTGATGGGGGTATAGAACTTAGCGATACCAACCTTGTGACACACGTTTTCTCTCTTGGAAACCCTATGTATCCTGCGCCCCCCTCAAGCACCCCACTAGTACTCGAAGAGAAGGCAGGTGTTATGACCATCTTTGAAGCAATGGACTCGGAAGGTGTGCTTTACAATCTCGAACAAGAAGAAATTGACCAAAAGAGACCTGGCGTAGCTAACCTCATGAATAGTAAAGAGGCTGTTGAATTCCTTCAACGCTATGGACCTCGCGTATTAAAGGAATCCTATCCAATGGTTACGAGTACAATTTATGAGTGTCTCTTGGCATACCAACAGTTTCTTCTTGGTTGGTCGCGTCAATTCGAAACACCGTTTTCATTCACATTTATGCCCGAGCTATTTCCTGGAGGCAAGGTCGGATTCCCTGAGCACGGTATACAAATGTATATCGAGGAAGTTACGCATACTTGGGATACGACTAACGGATACCAAACATATGCCAAGCTTACTGCGCCATCGGTTCTTTACGTCAATGGTCAACCCTCTACGGAAACACAAGAATTACCACCAAATATGGTAGACGCGCTCATCGAGCCTCTTCGTAATGAAACAAAGAAAGAAGCTACGGCTCCACCACAACGACCTGCTCTACCTCAAAAGACAAAACCATCAAAAACAAATGCCGAAAATAGCAATGCTTTTGGCGGAAACAATGCGTTTCAGAAAACAGGATTCTAATGGGACTCGGAGACCATGTAAACATACAACTCAAGCGCGGAGTGAAGATAATCACCTGCGACCCCTCTCAGCGCCTTATCGAAGCAGAAACTCGAAACGGCGAGGTAATATCTATCAACGCTTACTATTATACTCCCATTTTTCGTTGGCCTATGTCTGGAGAGTCATGGACCGTTCGTGAAGAAAATGGTTCATGGTTTCTAGAGGGTATTTATGAGGCACAGGAACCAACCGAAGAAAAAGGAATATCATGAGTACAATCATTGAAGCGGAACCCGGTGATGCGGTGATAAGTACAGCGAGTGGCCGAGTTTTACTAAATCAGCAAGGTAAACTAAGCTTGCTAATTAAAGAAGAAGCCAAAGCAGAAACAAAATGGGCTAAAAACTATACCGAAGTAAAACATATACGCAATTCTGAACAATTTTACAAAGTAGAAGCTGATACTTTTGTATTCTTGATATCGAGTCAACCAATCGAACACATCTTCATAGGTACAGAAGAAATTCTAACGACGACACCGCGACTTGATAGCTACTCTTTTATATGCCCCAAGGGCAAAAGGTGGAAGGTAAAGACTGAAGGTACGCTTTATTCATCCTATCTTATTTTCGAATCATAGATGAAAACGACGTTGTAATAGACGAATGTCATTCTCACTCGAACTCAAAAATGGTGATCTCGGTCTGAGTGGTACCTCGTTTGGTACTGTAGTGAATGCCGCTAAGCTACAACAAGACCTAGTATGCGCCATTTTGACGCCGCTAGGGTTTGAGGAAAATCATCCTGAATTTGGTTCTATCTTAGAGGAAGACCTAATCAATCCAGAAACCACTGTTATCGGCACAAAAGACTTCAATCATGCCGCCGCCGTCGTACGCTCTGAGCTATTGCGCATCTGTCAGAACTACCAAGCTCAGCAAATTGCACGAAATGAAAATGACGCAATCAAATTCGGCAAGGCGACTCTCACGCCAGGAGAGATTTTACTTCGTGTAGTGGGAGTAAACTTTGCGGCCGCAGAAGACCACCTTATGTGTAACCTTGCCCTTGAAATCGGCAACGATACATTAGAACTCAACATCCCCGTTTCTCAATGACCGATATACAAACCAATAGTAAAACGTGTAAGGTTTTGGAATGTGATCGCGAGAATTCGCGACAAGGTTATTGTGCTGCTCATTATGCCCGTGTTTATACTCATGGAAATCCTCAATTAGATAAGCCTTTGAAGCCGTCTAAACCGTGCCAAGCTAAAGGTTGTGAAAGAAGAGTAGGTAGAGAAAAATATTGTAAAACTCATCAACGACGCATATACAAGTATGGAACACCAAAAGAGAATGAGCCAATTTTATCTCGGTTTTATGGCAACGGTAAGATCAACACGGGATATCTAGAAATTTGTTCTCCTCCAGAACACCCTTTTTATCCTAGTCAGAAAATTTTAGAACATCGACTAATAATGTCAGATTATTTGGGTCGCACATTACAAAATAACGAGACAGTTCATCATAAGAATGGAAATAAGCGAGACAATCGCCTTGAGAACCTTGAGCTTTGGTCTTCCCGTCATCCGAGAGGTCAAAAAGTTGAAGATCAAATCGTATATGCTCTTGAGATATTAGAGCAATACCGTAATCAAATTTCAGATGATATGTATTTACGTCTACGAAAGATAATTGAATAATGCCTGTCCTGAGTCAAAGCCAGATTGCGGAACAGATGGTAGCGCAGATTCGTTTGCTCAAGCCAACCATCTCTGCCGAAGTAGGAACTCCTGAGCGCCTTATATTCGATACGGTATCGAACGCCATCGCCGAAAGCTCTATCGACCTTATAGGGCTCCAGGAAGCTCTTAACGTGGATAGCAAGTTTGGTGCAAACCTAACCAACTTCATGTCGCTCTTTGGATTCGAACGACAAAAG
>Ga0208562_1000206_pt1 | contig 38544 bp, 35 predicted proteins | sample June2015DPH_16_1_3_FD_184715 | JGI IMG/M metagenome (GOLD analysis project Ga0208562, IMG submission 184715) | Peatland microbial communities from SPRUCE experiment site at the Marcell Experimental Forest, Minnesota, USA - June2015DPH_16_150... | ecosystem: Environmental > Terrestrial > Soil >... | reverse complement strand
TCGACTGGAACTCGCGTAAGGTTTTCGCAAACGCTGGGCGCGGCATGCCCATATACTACTAATTGGGGCTTGCTGAAACAACCGGATAAGCATGAGCTTTCTAAGGCGAAAGCGTTTCCACTACCCCACGTTCTTGCGCATAACCGCTTGTGGCTCCTAGAGTACTTATCCTCCCTGGCCAGGATGAGGGATAGTGCATGCGTCACAAGACCTTAGAGGGCCGCCTCCGACGTGCCTCAGTGCGCAACCCGCTGGTGTGCCACGTGCCCTTGCATTCGCATGAGGCCTCTGTCGTCAAAAGACAAACTTTGCCGCGAGTTGCACAAGTCGCGGCGGCATGCTGTTGACCACTTGTCCGAACGTCGAATCGCTTATGTTGCCATCCACCGACGCGGCACCGAAGAACTGCGCATGATTGAATGTATTGAACGTTTCCATTCGGAATTGCAGCGATTTCGACTCCGTGAGCCGCAGATTCTTTTGCAGCGCCACGTCAAAGTTCAGCATTCCGGGGCCGGAGAAGAATCGCCGCGCCGCCGTGCCGAATTGCCCTAGAGCCGGAAGCGAGAAAAGTGACGTGTTGAAGGCAGTGAGTCCGTTGCGCGGGTTGTTGTTGATGTGCAAATTGCCCGAGGCGCGGTCGGGTGTATCCAGGCCATTGTTGTTGATCCCGTTCGGAATGCTTCCGAGGAGCGAAGTGTCATTATTGTTGTAAAAGGTTATGGGCAGCCCTGTCGCCGCGCGTGTCACGCCCGAAAGCGACCAACCGTCGGTCCAGCGATTTTCGCGGCCGAATACGTGGCTGGGTAAGCTGTAGTTGTAGGAGACCACGAAATTGTGACGCAGGTCGAACGCCGAGAGCGCTTTGCTTAACCCCGGATCGATGGGATTGATTTCCTCGGATAGGCTCGAAGAATCATCGAGCGATTTGCTGTAGGTGTAACCCGCCAGAATTTCCAATGACTTGCTGTGGTGGCGAAGATTAACTTCCATCGAATTATAATTCGAACTACCCATGGTCTTCTGATAAGTAACCGCGTCAAACTGCGAGCTGAACGGCCCGCGAACTTGTACCACTTCGCCGTCGGCTTTTGTGAACAGTCCTCCTTCGCTGAACGGGCCGCACGTTGGGCTGCCGGGCGCGACCTGGGAAAGTTCGCTGACGCTCAGGCACAGCGCCGCGTTTCCAGGGTTCGCCGGAGTAATGACAAGAAGGTGGTGTGCCTGCGAAACCACGTAGCTCATGGTCAGCAGAGTATCCTTGCCGAGCTGGCGTTCCACGGCGAGCGTATACGTCTCCGCATACGGTGGAACGTTCTGCCGATCGAACGCCGGAACCCCTGTGATCGGAAGATACTTGGACCAATTCACGCTAGTATTTGGCTGGCTCGGCGAAGCGCCGTACGCCGGAATCGGTGAAGGAAACGGCTGAACAAATGCGTCCCCGCTAGCGGCGGAAACGAACGGTGTGGAGAACAGCACAGGCGCGAGACTCGTGTAATCGTAGCCGTACGGCGGATTGGCGCTCATAATGCCGGCGGACAAACCTTCAAACGCGGTGTAGAAGATGCCGTATCCGGCCACAAGCCGCGTCTCGTGGCCCGCGCCGAACAGCTTGTGCAGGAATCCATTCTGAAACTGGGGCGAGTACGCTACACCGAGCCGCGGCGCAAAATTGGAATATTTTGTCGGAGCCAGCGTTGACGGAACCCCAGGATCGCCCGGATAGACCAGGCCCTCGGGAGCGCCGGGAAACGTCAGCGACTGCTCGCCAAGTTCGAGTCCCGGAAACTGATTGTATTTCTCCCGCCACGCCGGCAACACATCCCACCGCAACCCGTAGTTCCACGTGAGATTCGGCGTAATGCGCCAGGCGTCTTGTGCGAATAGTCCCGCATACTTATTCCGCGGGTAAAAACTCTTGGAGTCCGCTTGCGAGTAGCTGCTCGCAACCCCCAGCAGAAAATCTGCGAAGTCCAGCCCCGTCTCCGTGCCGCGAAACGCAAACGACCCGTTCGAAGCCGTATCCGGATTCGTGTTGATCTGGTCGAGGTGGAACGAGGCCCCGAATTTCCACGTGTGCCGCCCAATCACTCTCGTGAAATTGTCGGACCACTGATACGTATTGCTCGCCTGCGTCAGGCCGGTAACGTCCACGCCAAACGTCAGATTGTTCAGCGAAGTGTTCTCGATGCCCTCAATCGAAGCGTTGAGCGGCACGATCCCCACCGTGCCCTCCCCGGTAAGAAATCCCTGCGACGCCAGCGACGGCCCCACGCCGCCCACCGGCGCGCCAATATTCTCGGCGTTGCGCATATAGCTGAAGTGGAACTCATTGATCGCATTCGCGCTGAATATCTTAGTGAAGCCCAGGCTCAGGAGTTGCGCTCTTCCTTCGGAAATGGCGTTAAACCCCGGCACGTTCGCCCCGCCCTGCCCCGTCGGGTACGGATTGTCCAGCCGGTAGTCATCCGCAAAGTAATACGCAGAAAATATTCCCCAGCGCGTCGTGGCGTCCATCCGCATCGCGCCTTTGTCGTCTCGCAGCGCCTCGTTTTCCGACGATGACGAGAAAATCGTCGCGCCTTGATTCGCTTGCGGGATGTATTGCAGCAGCGCCAACGCCGGTGCCGACCACGCGCTCTGCGGTATCTGCGCATTGGGAAAAACACACTGCGCAGCGCTCGTGCAGCCCGAAAAGTAGTACCGCTCGCCGGAACTCACCGCGTAGCCCAGCTTCTGCGCAAGCTGCCCCGCAAGATACGGGCCGCTCACGCTTCCCGAGAGGGAACTTGCCCGGTCGGAGAAATCGCCCGTGCGCTCCAGTTCCGCGGGAACAGAGATCCGCCCGGTTTCGATCCCCTCGGCCATGCGCGTTCCCTGATAGTCGGCAAAGAAATGGATGGCTTGTTTGCGCACCGGACCACCCAACGTGCCGCCGAATTGGTTGCGATCGAAGGCCGCGCGGTCCGTTGAAAAATAACTCTTCGCGTCCAGATTGGTGTTGCGCAGAAATTCGAACGCGCTGCCATGCAACACATCTGTGCCGGACTTTGTCGTCAGCAGTACCTGCCCACCGCTGTAGTTGCCGTACTGCGCCTCGAAATTTCCGGTCAGCACGCGAAGCTCCTGAATCGAATCCAGGTTCGGCACAATCGCCGTACCCATGTTCACGTCTTCCTCGACGTCGCTGTCATTCACCGCAAACCCGTTCGAAGTTTCCCTTTGGCCGCTCACGGAAACATTTCCCGCAGCCAGGTCCCCCGAAGGTGGCGTGCTCGTCACGCCGGACATCACCACTGCATTGGGCTGGGCGCTGCTCGTGGGCACGATCCCGGGTTGCAGGCTCATCAGGTCCGCAAAATTGCGCCCGTTCAGCGGAACCGAAGAAATTTTCTTTTCTGCCAGTTCCTGGCCTAACTCTGTGCAGGAAGAATCGAGCATAAAGCCCTCCTCCACGACGGTGATACTCTCCGCGCGCGATTCCAAAGAGAGCTTTGCGTCCACGCGCGTGGGATTCGCGGCCCCCAGGACCAGTCCCACCTGGTGGAACGGTTGGAAGGAGGGGGCCGAAATTTCCAGATCGTACCGGCCCGAAGGGGCTATGAAAAAGTAGTAGCCCTTGAGATTCGTCTTGGCTGTTTGCTGCTTGCCGGTATCAAGCCCGCGAAGCACAACCGTGGCAGCCGCAATCGCAGACCCGCTCGGATCGGTCACCGTCCCAGAGAGGGAAGGAGTGTCAGCCCCCGCGGTGACCCCGGTAAGGAGGCCTAGCAAAAAGAGCACTGCGAGAAATCGCAGGAACGGTGTTCGTGTTGGTGTAGGTACGGGCACTTTGCTATCTGCAAATAATTTGCAATTATACTTGCAAACCATTTTCAACTGCAAGTCAGGGGGGCGTCTGTGACGCAGGTCACGGAGGTGTGATCCATGAGTGGCAGTTGCGCAGTGGTCGGTACCTTCCACCACAGGCTGTTAGTACTACTGTGTCATAAAAGACGTGAGCAGCAGAATGGGCAGCAGCTGAGTTGTTTGAGCAGAAATCTTGCAAGCTGGATTCGGAGTGTGGCGATCGAGTGTGGATTATGCCGTTCGGCGCGAATGCGACGAGCCGCGGGGTTGGAAGTCGGGCGGAATCTTCTGGGTGCGTAGGTCCAGGTGGCCGGCTCGAGCAGAGGGGGAAAAACGACTTCTCTCCGCTACCAGGAAGCCGTATGCGGCGATACACAGCGTGGCGTGATGATGAAATCCTCGCCAACCGCGACCTTCATAGTGTCCTAATCCCAGTTCTTGCTTCAGCTCTTCGTAATCCCGTTCAATGATCCAACGATGCTTGGCCAATTTCACCAACACCGCGAGTTTGCTATCGGCCGGCAGGGTGGCGAGCCAATACTTTGTCGGTTCGCTCTCCTCGGTGGGCCATTCGATCAGCAACCATTCTTCCGCAGGGAGTTCGCTTCGCCAATAATCCCGATGAGCAACGCGAACACACAGCGCCGTAAAGCGGGAACGGAGTTTCTGTTTGGTCCCCTCACGCCAGAAAACATGTTTCCAAGCGCTTGGTGGCAAGGACTCCGCCAGTTGTTTCAGGGAAATCGGTTGATGTTGTTTGTCCCGGCGCAGCAATTTCGGCCGGCGTCCCATCCCCTTCCAACGCTTTGCGGGCAGCGGAGCTTTTCCAGCCCTCCAGACGGTTGTGGATTTCTGAACACCGACGACATACTCTAAACCCAGTTCGGTGAGTCCTTCTCGAAACCGACTATCGTTGCCATAGGCGGCATCCGCCAACACCGGCGCTGTTATGACTTCTTCCTGCACTGCTTTCCGAACCTGCTGAAGCGCGATTGCCGGCTTGGTGGCAAAGGTGATCTCTCGCGGAATGCCCGTCTCCTTGCGTCGCTTACGATCCTTTGCCCAAATCTCTGGCAAGTACAGACGCCACGCGATCGGGAGACTGGCTTGTTCGGTCGCCAACGACAAACTCACGGCCACCCGGCAATTTTCTTGCTTGCCCACCTGTCCGCAGTACTGTCGCACGACCCCAACGGAGTGAGTTCCTTTCTTGACGAAACCCGTGTCGTCCACGATCCAGGCCACCACCGCTCCGTTTCGCTTCATCACCGGCAGGACGGAGTGCAGCACCTTCTCGAGCAGGGCCTCATCACTCCACGGCGCGTTCGCTACGAAATGATGGAGAGATTGATGCACGCGTCGCACGTCCTCGGGAGCCAATCGCGCGGCCATAGGCTCGACACTCTTGCGTTCGCCGGGGAGTAGTAGACCCGTGCAGTAGGATTCCAGAGGTACGGCTCGATCGGCGTGCCCTGCGGCTCGCGCCAGGCTATCCAGATAGGCCGCAAAGCGTTGTTGCATGCCTGGCGCCGAAGAAGAAGCGCTCATGCCCACAAGACTACCAGGCTAGGAAGCAACCCCGCCGCTGAAAAAATAAAGCCCGTGCTATTTTATGACACAGTAGTACTAGGCCGTTCGTATTATTTTGTTGGTGCAGATCACCACAGGAAACTCAAGGTCTATGCCGAACCTCTATTTCTGCGAGTCGCAAGACCAGAGCCCCTGGATGCTGCGGGCCTTGTTGTCATGGGATGACTGCAATCGCGTGGTCAATCATGGATCGGCGATTTACCTTGGGGACGAGTTTCCCAGTGGACCGACCAATGGCAGTTGCCGATCTCCGGTCGCCATCCTGTACGTTCGCCCCTAAGAAGCCAACGTGGGCCACGAATGGAGGATGAAGTTCATCGAAAACCCAATGGAAGCCGAGCGATTCCTGGAAGCATTTCGGGAACGATTGGCCAACTTTGGACTGGAACTACATCCGGAGAAAACCCGGCTGATCGAGTTTGGACGGGTCGCCGCACAAGACCGGGAAGGGCGTGGTGAACGAAAACCGGAGACCTTTACGTTCCTGGGCTTCTCGCACTACTGCGGGAAGCGCCGGAGCAATGGAGCATTCACCGTCTGGCGGAAAACGGCGAAGAAGCGCATTGTGGCCAAGCTGAACGCAACCAAGGCGGAACTCCATCGCCGAATGCATGAACCAATTGCCGAAGTCGGTGTATGGGTATAGCTACGAAAGGTTGTTACCGGCTATTACCGCTACCATGCGGCTCGGGCAACATCGACCGGCTGAGTGTCTTCGGGCAACCCTTGCAGCGACTGTGGTGGCTCATTTTGCGCCGACGCAGTCAACGACGCCTGTCGTGGGATCGGCTAATCCCGATCTTCACGCAGTGGCTTCCAGTCCCCCGCGTTTTGCATCCTTAATCCTATAGGGCGATTCCTCGCCACTCATCCAAGGTGGGAGCCGTATGCGTAGAAGCGCGTACGGATCCGTCCGGGGGAGCGACCAGTCATGACCGTCCCTACGGCGTCCGCTAGAAGGTTGGCTGGTTGCTGCTCGTCAAATTGCCTTCGAATGGCCGACGACTCGCGAAGTTACCCGCCCATTAAGGGCTGTGCGTGTTATGGCGAAACCGCGCCAATTATCCACACAATCCCTTCATTTCGGGTTCAATCTGGCGTAAACTCAGAGCACGATGGAAGCTGTGATCTCAATTTGTTTTGTTTGCGGTTGCTCTCGGCTCATCACTTTCGTCGGGTCAAGATCAAAAGTAACCTCTCAAGCCGACGCTGTCGGTATCGATAAGAAGCGCAGAATCGTCGTTCCGCATCAAGGACAATGTTCGCCTTGAGATTCAGCTTGAGAACGTCGGCAACGAAATCGCTACTCGAAAAGTATTTTTTCTCGCAATGATGCGGACTTCGCTCCTCAAACGCTTCAAGACGACGGAAGAAGTCGCTGCAGTGGTCATTCTCGTAGCCAGTGCCCAGACCACAGCAACCGATGGTGCCGCCGTGCGCGACGAAGGCAGCGTCATCCGCAGCATCTTTTAGTCTGTCGAATAGCAACGCTGCGAATAAGAATGGGGACATCGCTCCACATCGAGGCTGCCGCACCGGATGACTATGAATGGTGCGCCCGCGTGATGGCTTCGACCGAGCCTTGGATCACGCTATGCCGCTATCTTGAGGAATGCCGCGCGGCGCTGGTGCGTCCTGGCACTGAGCTTTTTGTTGCTCGGACTGAGGATCTGCCGGTCGGTTTCATTCTGCTGGCCTCCTACGGTCTGGCGGGATCGCCTTACATCGCTTCCATCGCCGTTGCGGGGGACGCGCGCGGGCAAGGCGTTGGATCACGACTTCTGCGCTTTGCCGAGGAGCACTTTGCAGGCCGCGGACACATTTTCTTGTGCGTGTCGTCGTTCAACCAAGGAGCGCAGCAGCTGTATCGCCGTCACGGGTACGAGTTCGTCGGCGAACTCCACGATTACGTCGTGCCGGGCCACTCGGAACTCATCTTGCACAAAAGCCTCCCATGAGAGCAGTCCGTGCGACAGCACCCCTACTGGCATCCATGAGTAAACGCCTCGTGCTACTACTGATGGCCGTGACTTCCGCGGGGTATTTATGCCGCGTGGCCGTAACCGTAGTGGCTCCCAACATGATGAGGGAATTCGGGCTAACACAGGCGCAGATGGGGACGGTGTTCAGCGCGTTCCTAGTTGGGTACACCTTATTTCAAGTGCCCTCGGGCCAACTAGCAGACCGCGTCAGTGCCCGCAAGATCTTCCTGGTCCTTTGCACGGGATGGACGCTGCTTACCGCTCTAACGGGGTTGATCGGATGGCGTGGATTCGGGCTAGCCATGTTTATTCCGCAACTATGGCTCATCCGCACAATGTTTGGCGTAGTTGCCGCGCCCACTTACCCCACGTCGGGCAGAACCATCGCCATCACCATGCCGCCGCGCTTGCAAGCGAGGGCTAACAGCCTGGTGCTGGCGAGCGTCGGCGTGGGATCGGCGGTCGCGCCGCTGCTGCTGGCGCCCATCACCAGCCACTACGGCTGGCGCACAGCGTTAGGCGTGGCGGCTTCAATTAGTGCTGCTGGCGGGTTGCTGTGGTGGCGGTTCGCGCCGCGGCAACTTCATTCGCCCGGGCTTTCAAATGGACACGAGGCAACCGCGACACCCGTTGGTGCCGGATCATTGAACGAGTTCGCTCAACCGTTGCGCTCACGAAGTTTCTGGTTCCTCTCCGCCAGCTACCTGCTGCAGGGCTATCTGGGATACATCTTCGTCTTCTGGTTCTATCTGTATCTGGTCCAGGTGCGTCACTTCGAGGTGCTCAAGGCTGCCAGCTTCACCGCACTGCCATGGATAGCGACTATGTTCGCCATCCCGCTGGGCGGTGTTTGCTCCGACGCGGCTGTGATCCGATGGGGCGCGAACTGGGGACGTCGCATCGTCCCGCTCGTGGCCCTCTGCGCCGCGGCCATCTGCCTTGTGATTGGCGCTCGTACGCCAAGTCCGCTGGTTGCCGTGGCTGCACTCACTGCGTGCACTGTACTGGTGTTGTGCACCGAGGGCCCCTTCTGGGCAACGATGACCCAACTCTCCGGTGAACGGAGCGGCATCGCGGGTGGCACGATGAACTTTGGCAGTAACCTTGGCGGCATGGTTTCGCCCGCGCTCACGCCATGGCTCGCGGAACGTATCGGCTGGGAAACTGCATTGTCGCTCACCGCAGGACTCGCGGTGGTGGCGGGAATGTTGTGGCTGGGCGTGCGCGTCGAGTCCCAAGGAGAGTGAAATCCTGTGTCTCGACTTTACCTTCTACGAAACCCACTCCGTCGGCTGTCGCAATCAGGCGTTTACACCTACGAACGGGAGAGCGTGTCTCGGTCAACTCCCGATTAGTTCTATAAAAGCAATTGACCGCGGCTGCGGGACAGACAGTGGCGAACCCTTCCTGCTCGCTGTTCATTGCTTGCCGTTTCCAGGTCCTTCATCGCCCCTTCTCCTTGCCTCCCAGGCCACCCCCAACAAATTCGCCTTGCCCCCCAATCGGCTCGCCACTACGCGCACCCGTTTCCCCGCAATCGGCTGCGCCCGTTCCTTCATGGCTTTCCGCAGTGCATCCAGAAACAAGTCGCTCGCCTTCGCCAGCCCTCCTCCAATCACCACTATCTCCGGATCAAACAAGCTCACTAGATTCGCCACGCCATATCCCAGCAGCCGTCCGGCCTCAAGATACACCTTGATCGACACGCTATCCCCGCGTCGCGCGGCCTTTGCCACTTCGTAGGCGTTGATCGCCTCCGCCGGAATCTCTTCCAGCAATCCGCCGACCCCCTCCGCTAACTTCTTCTTTGCCGCGCTCGCGATCGCCGGTCCCGCCGTCAGCGCTTCCAACTGTCCAACGCCTTGTACCTCCGGTCCATGCTCGTCCGTTACCACCATCCATCCCGCGCACCCGGACAATTCATGCGCACCCCGCACCAATCGCCCTCCGCTCAAAATTCCCGCGCCAATCCCCGTTCCCAGCGTCAGCACAATCGCGTCGTTCTTCCCGCGCGCTGCCCCGCGCCAGGCTTCCCCCAGCACCGCCGCGTTCCGATCGCTCTCCACCACCACCGGCACTCCCAGCGCTTGATGCAATCGCCACGCCAGCGCCATCCTCTTCCATCCCGGCAAATTCGGCGCCCACACAGTTCCGTCCCGCCGCACCAGTCCCGGCACCGCCACTCCTGCCCCCGCAATTTTTCCTCGAACACCCTTCCCGCCCACCAATTCCCGCGCCAATTTCACGATCTGCCTCACCGGCGCCAGCGTGGAACTCCCGTCCACAATCGCATTCTTCTGCGTCAGCACCTTTCCCTTGCGGTCCACGAGCGCCACCGCCAGTTTTGTCCCGCCCAAGTCCACCGCCAATACGTAATTCGCCGCCATCTTGATCTTCCCAATTTCCCGATCTTGAACCTCGCTCACCCGTTTGCTTCCATTGGAGTGTGACTGTTCTGCCGCCGCGTCCTGGCGCGCAATTTCCCGAAGCCCCGCTTCTGTCTCCTGATATCCGATATTTCATATCGGATATCCATTCTTCTATTCACTACCCTCTCCTTGCCTCGCCGCAACGAATGCCTCACTCCTCAAAATCCTCCACGCCAAAACGCAAATCCCCGCCGCTCCCGCCAGCGGTACCACCATCCCAAATCGCACTCCCAGCCCCTGCGAAATCTGTCCCACCGCCCATGGAAACGACATACCTCCCACCAGCGCAATCGCGAACAACAACCCAAACACCGTCCCCGCCATTTTCCGGTAGGCATCCCCGGCAATCGCCAGCGCCGTCGGAAACACGCCCGCGTACGACAACCCGATCACCAACACCCCTGCCACCAGCATCCCTTCCGAGCGGTTAGTCAACAGAATCCCCGCTCCCATCAGCGCTCCCACCCCGCTCGCCAGCACCAACTGCCGCTTTCCCACAAACTTCAGCAATCCCGAAACCGCCAGTCTCCCCGCCATCAGCGCCGCCCAGTAGCCCGCCAGGATCAGCGTCGCCGTTCGTGCTCCCAGTCCCGCAGCGCCCACGTACGTCGACGTCCACCCGCCGATGCTCGCTTCATTTCCCGACTGGCAGAACAACAAAAATCCCAGCACCAGCACGCCGGGATACCGTGCCACCCGCAGCGCCTCGTGCCATGAAAAACTTTGCGGCGCGCTCGCGGCGGGAAAGTGCATCGCCAGAAACAGCAGCGCGCACGCTGCTGCCAGCCCCGCACAAGACAGTAACTGCGGCGCAATCGCGAAATGTCCTGCAATCACCGCTGCCAGTAAAGGGATGCACAGTGCACCAATTCCATAAAAAATTCCCAGCAAGTTCAACATCGGCCCGCGCTTCTCGCCGTACAAATCGGACACCAGCACATTCGTCGACGTGTTCAATCCTCCACCGCCCAATCCCAGCAGCACCGCCGGTATCGCGGCTCCGCCAAAGGAATGCGCGTACGCGAGCCCCGCCATGCCCGCCGCCACCAGTACGGACGACGCTACCAAAATGACCTTGTTCCCAATCGCATCAATCACCGGCCCGGCAACGAGCGTTGCCAGCAGGATTCCCACATAGAGCAACAGAAACACATTCCCCTGTTGCGCCAGGTCGATCTTCAGCCGCGCCCGCATCTCCGGCAATCCGAACAGTGTCCCCAACACGGCCATCACGATGCCAAACACAAAAATACCCGTCGCCGCTCCGCCGAACAGCACTCCCCGCCGAATCGTTTCCGCCACGCTTCACCTTTTCCGTTGCCACTCGAATTGGAAGCCTATGCCGCGGGCTTTTACGCAACCATCTTGTCATCCGGATGCAACTCACAAGAAGCTGCTTTGTTTGTCAAATATGTTGTTACAGCCCGCTGCCATGTTTGGCCGAGATTCTTAAGTCATCAGGCTACACCATGTTTTGGAAGATCTGCATGTCAACGTTTGGCACAACAAAACCGATCTTCGAGCAGTGGCGCTGATGCCGGTTCCCGGAGAGTATCGAGAGAGGCCAGCGCACTGCTTTACGGCGTGCGAATGTGCTGGACACGCTGTTCCGCGGAAGACATCAATGCCACGGCGCGTTTGAAATTGCTCAAGCAGCCGCGCTCAACGGCAAGGCTGCCATAGTAATCGTTGTAACGGAATCCCGTTTCGCCGTGCCACATCGGGAATGCACTGCATGCATTCAACCAACCGTCGCAAACAGCAGTTATGTCCAGATACGTGTCTGCGGTGAAGCCAGTTGCATCCTCCCAGTTGTCGGCATAAAAGAGCTTCCTTACCCCATGGGCCGGTTCTTTCCGGACGATGCCAGGAAGTCCCGCATAGAATATTGCATCTTCGACGATGTCATAGCAGGCGCGATGGTCCTTATGCCAGCTTCCTTTCCAGTGGGTCACGATTGTCAACGGCTTGTATTGTCGAATCAAATCACAGACCGCAAACTTTGCCTCTTCGTTTATTGGAATTTCTCCATCCGGATACTGCAGAAATAGGGCTTTTGCACCGATCAAGGCCGCGGCTTTCTGCGCTGCCTCCCGTTGCGATGCTCCGTATTGTTCCGCGGGAATTGTGGGGGAGCCCTTCTCTCCCAACGAGAGACTCAGCAGCGACCCTTGCCCTCCGAAATGCCTGGCGACAGCCACGGGAGCACCCATCGCAAAAAAAGCGTCGCCGGGATGCGCGGCAATCGCCATCACATTTGAAAAGCTCTTATCTTGCCCACCGGAATTCTTGCTTGGTGGCTGTCCTGGCAATTGTTTAGCGTTTGAGGGTTCTGGATTCATTGAAAGAGCAACTGCACTTCCGCCAGCCAACGCTAAGAAGCTACGCCGTGTAGTAGGAGACATGATGCACCCTCTCTTTCATCGGTTCAGCAGCCTCTCGTATTCCGTGTACACACGGTTCGTATTGTCCGCGGGAATTCCCGGCACGTTGGGCGACACAAACACGGGCGGTGTTTGTCCCTTCGCCGCCAGATTCGCGGCCACCTGAGCGATGATGGACATGGCGATCGTAATAAACGCTACCGTGGACCCCGCCGCCACCGGAGCCTTCCATCCCTCAATCGAAACCAGCGCATCTTCCGCCGGGGTGCAATTGTCGATCACGATGTCCGCCACGTCTGCCAGTTTCTTCCCCGAAGAATGCCTCGCCTCTCTCTTCCGGTAATTATCCAACGATGTCACGCCCACGGTCGCCAGCCCACGTTTCTTCGCTTCCATCAATACTTCTATCCCCACGGCGTTCAAACCTCCATGGGAGAACACCAGCATCACGTCGCCCTGGCGGATCGGTTCGTTCTCAAACAGCACTTGCGCGTATCCCTCTTCCCGCTCCAGCCATAGCAATCCCTTGGCTCCCCCGCTGCCGATCACGTTCGTCCACATCAGCCGCATATCCATCAGCGGCCGGAATCCGGGAAACGACCCGTAGCGCGGAAACATGTCCTGCACCGGCAGCACCGAGTGCCCGCTCCCGAACAGGTGCACTAGCCCGCCATTCGCGATCGTTTCCGCCATCGCCGCCGCCGCCTTCTCGATGTTTCCCATCTGTGTTTCCCATATTTTCCCCAGCACTCCACCGATCCGCTCCCGATACACGCTCGCGCTCACAGTTCCCCTCCCGTAATTTCCTGGCCGCTCTTCAATAATCGATCCGGTAAATTCGCACCGCCTGCGCTGGCACGTCCGTCTTCACCGTAGATCGTTTTCCCTCTGCTTTCTTCATCTCCCCGGTCACGATTTCCCGCACGCTTGCTGCCGGCCTCTCCAACTCCTCCGCATACTCCACTTCCGCTTCCTTCTCTCCGTGATTGAACAAAAACACCAATTTCCCCTCCGGCGATTCCATCTCCCGCAACTCCACCAGCGCCGGCGCCTTCAACTCAACCTCCGTCAATCCCGCCCATTTCGCCAGAATTCCTCCCAGCGGATGCATTGGCGTCGGCTTGGCTTCGTTCTCCTGCCCTGCGAACGTGCCTAGCAGCATTGCGCTTCCCTTTCCATAAGTATGTTCGTACGCCGCCGCCGTCCCATCCGCAAACTTCGCTACCACACGTGCCTTGCCGTCCAGCACGGTAAAATGCTCCGCGAAGTTCTTCCCCGAGAACTCCTCCGCGCCCCACTTCACTGCGATTTCCTTCTCGGGATCGATCGAACTCTCTCGCACGCCAAACATCTCCGTCCATCCAAATCCCGGTATCGCTCCCTCGGCGTGTCCGTCTTCATTCACCCACCCCGGCCGCGCCTCCACGAACAGGTGTCCACCCTTGCTCACGTAATCCTTCAGTGCCTCCGCCTCATCGGTCGTCATCATCAACGGATACGGCAGCACGATCAGCTTGTATTTCTGCAGGTTTCGCCCAGCCAATTCCCGCGAACTCAACACCTCCACCGGCAGGTTCCTCTCGAAAAACATCCGGTGATAACCCGCAAGCGCCTTGTGCATCGCGTTCCGCATGTCTTCCTCGTCGTACCCGCCCAGCAACGGCACAAGCGGGCTGAAAATAATTGCGGCTTCCGCCTGTTTCGGTTTCGCCTGCAACAGCAAATCCGCGTTCGCAGCGATTTTCTTGGCCGTCTCTCCCGCTCGCTGGCTCCGCTCCGTCAGCGTACCGTCCAGTTGAATCAATCCGTATCCGCCGCTCTCATATCCTGCATTCATCGGGTAAAACGCATAGAAGTTGATGGCCCGCGCCCCGCGCGACACCATCCCCCACGTCCACATCTCCAGATCGCTCGCCGTCACTTCCGACCCAATCGTCGTTCCATGCACGCCGAACCCGCTCTGCAATTCCCCGACGTAAAATCCCCGCCCTCCGGTCATCGCCGCCGTCAAATCCATGGCCAACACGCGCCGGTTTAGCTTCCAGTTGTATTCCACGGCCGTCAGCTTCGGGTAAAAGCTCGTCCCGAAATAATCCACGGAATCCTTCATCAGGAAATCGTCCGTGGGGTCGTACGGATCCGCCAACGTGCGTGCCAGCGGCGAAGGATCCGGCGCATGGCTCGTCGTCACGTGCCAAGGATCGATCGCTTTCACTGCGTCGTTCCTCATCTTCAGGTCTTCCGCCAGCTTGTACCCGTAGTATACCCGCCAATCCATGAAGTCCGTGTACGTCAGGATCGTTCCATACCGCGGCGGCTCTACTTGTTTCCAGTCCGTGAACGTCCGGTGCCACGCCGCATTCAACTTCTCCAGCGTGCCGTACTTTTTCTTCAGCCACTCGCGGAATCGCTCCATGCTCGCCGGGCAATAGCAGAACATCGGTTCGGCCTTGTAACCCACGCGCGCCCAGTTCAGCGCTGCCGGTTCGCTCCACAAATCCCATCCGTAAAATGCCGCGCTCTTCTCCGCGTGCCGCGCCACTTCCTGGAAAAATTCTAGCACGGCCTTCCGAACGTTCTTATTGTCGAAACAGAATCCCGGCGCCGCTTGCGATGGAATCGGCTGCCCGTCCTGCGCCGCATAGCGCCCTTCCGGATATTTCACGCCCACCCACTCCGGAGCGGAATCTACGTATACCTGCACAATCACCTTCAGCCCAACTTCGTCCGCCAAGCGCAGTAACAAATCCAGATTCTCCAGGTGGTATTCCCCTTCGTTCGGCTCGCCGACATTCCATTCCACCCATGTCCGCACGGTGTTGAATCCGAGACCTTTGATCTTCTGCAAATCCTCTTTCCACAGCCGTGGCGAATCTGCGTTGATCTGTTCCAACATCGGCGCGCGCGCTTTTCCGCCGCTGTACCACACCGACACGGGATAGAAGGAAGGTTGCCGTTGTCTAGCCTCTTGTGCAGGCAATGCGGCGCTCAATACGAGAGTTGCAACGGCAATTCGAGACAGTTTTGTACGCATAGGTCCATGGTCCCGACGGGCAGACTAGCTGCTCTTGGCATCCTCCTGCACGGCAAATCTGTGTTTGACCCGCACGAGACGGTTGACGATCTTGTAGCGGTCGGCTCGATAGGTCGATTTGACATACTCGACAGCTTGGCCCTGTTGAACGTACGAGATGCGCGTAAAGATAAAAACTGGGCTCCCTTTTGCTATCCGCAGCAGCCGGGCTTTCTCTCCCTTGGCTAATCCCGCTTCAACCACCTCGTCGGCTATCGCTATTTGAATGCCATATCGCGCCGACAGCGTTTGATAAAGGGAAGTGCGCGGATCGAACGTAGCCTTGAGATCCGGGCACAACTTTTCCGGAATGTAACTAGACTCTATCCCCAGGGGAACGGAATCGGCGATCCTGAGCCGCCGCAACCGGATGACTTTCTCCTGCGGCTTCAGACTAAGCGCCAGGGCCACTTCACCTTCCGCAGGAACGATGTCGAAACCAAGAGGGCGAGACTCAGGTCGCCGTCCGCTTTGCGCCATCTCTTCGCTAAACGAGAGGACCTGGCGGAAATTCTTCTCCAGCTTCAGGCCCGAGACGAAGCTTCCCTTCCCCTGTTTGCTGTAAACAATGCCGACTTCACAAAGGGATTTGATCGCCAGTCTTGCAGTCATGCGGCTCACTCCGAGCCGTGTAGAGATCTCCTGCTCCGACGGAAGAGGATCTCCAGCTTTCAGTTCGCCTAAGCGGATGCGTTCAAAAAGCTGCTGCTGAATCTGGTAGTAAAGCGGCTCGACTCCGCTGTGATCGATACAGGTTAACTCCATCCACCTACCCCCATAGAGAGATTAGAAGAAAAATCTGGCGGCAAATTGCAACTGCCTCGGTGTGTTCGCCGTGCTCGTCACCTGGCCGAATCCTCCCATGTTGGCTGGTGTCGGATTCGGATTCCAGAACACGTTAGGATATCCATATTGTACGGAATTGGTCACATTATACGCAGCAAACTCTAGTTGGAGTTTGGTGCGCTCGGTCAACGGAATGATCTTGAAAATGGAAGCGTCCCAATTGTGGCCTCCATCGGTACGCACATCCGATAAGTAAGCCGGTGCTGTTCCCGGAAAGAACTGACTCGTGGGTTCAGAAAAGCAGGTGTAACTGAACCACTGGGCTGCCGTATGGGGCGCGTTCTTACCTGGGTTGCAAGCGATGTCGGTACGTTGGCTGAAGTAAGGATCCCCGGTCCCGCTAGGAGAAGCGATGGGAGTGCCGCTGCTGAAAAACACGATCGAATTGAGCGTCCATCCGCCGAATATCCGGTTGCCCCATCGATTCAGATTCAAAAAACGGTCTCGGCCAATCGGCAAATCGTAGGAAGTCTGCCACGAGAACACGTAACTGAGGTCTTGTGAGCTGATGGATCGCTCCAGGTTCAGATTCCTCCAATCCTGGACTGTTTGACCGTGGTAGCCAATGAACGACAGCGGGGAGCCGGAATCGTCGGTCAGTAGCTTGCCCCACGTAAAGGCCGCCAGCGTGGTGAAGTGCTTGGCCAATCGCTTTTGGAACTTCAGTTGGAGCGAGTGGTAGATGGAATCTCCGCCGCCATAACCGAATGCCTCGACACCACAATTCATGGCGCCGCAATTGAATTGTGGGTACGGTTCGAGCGCCAGGTACTGCGGGACCGTCGCCTGACCATAAAAAGGCGAAGTGGTCGGCCAGATGGATGCCCATTTGTTCGGAATGGGGGTAACCAGCGCGGACTGATATTGCGCGATTGTGCCGAGCGAGAGTTGGTTCAAATCAACGCCTCCCAACGGCAGGAAGAGCCCACGGCTTCCTACCCAGGCAGCCGAGATAATCGACTCATGTGGCAATTCGTATTGAATACCGAGATTGAAGTCGTAAGTAGTCGGAGTCCTCTGTGAACGTAATGCGGTTAACAGCGTGCTGCCGATACTCGTTGCCGGCCCGAGGGAGCTGCCCGTTGGCTGCACCAGACCAGAAGGAAAAGGATTGCTCAGCAAATTCACCGGGACCGTATTTCCATCTGCGTTGTAGGCCGTAGCGTTCCAAGACGTGACTGCGAAAAACCCGTCGCTATTGAGCGCGGAATTGGCGACCATTTGCGTGCTCGGCCCGTAATAGATGCCAAAACCGCCGCGAATGACTAACCGGTTGAACGGCTGATACGCCAAACCGACGCGGGGCCCGAAATTCCTCAGGTTCGTGGTGAACGAACTCCCGCCTTTCTTGACAAACTGCTCGCCGCCAACTAAGGGCATGCCGCTGACGCTATACTGAACGTTCGGGTCAAAATATTCCAACCGGTTGTACCGCTCGGTACGTCCCCCGAAAATATCCCATCGCATACCGAGGTTCAACGTAAGTTTGCTCGAGAGGTGATAGCTGTCCTGCACGTACGCCGCATAGTACGGATTGGCTTCGGCGCCAAAGATGTCATGCGTGAAGTTGTAGTACTCATAGCCCGGGGCTGAGCCCATGCCAAGCAGAAAAGAAGCAAAATCGTAGCCGTCGCCCGCGAAGGTGGTGGAACTCGTGGCGGTATTATCGAACTGATACCAGCCGCTGGGAGAGATTGGCTGACCCTCGTTCATGAACTGCTTCTGGAACTCGAAGCCAATGCCCAGATCGTGTTTGCCTTTCACGGTTGTAAGGCTGGCGATCGCATCATGAGTCATACTCGCGAAGTGAAACGTCGTATAATCGGGTGCACCCAAGTCCGCCGTGGCGCCGCCAAAGGTAATGAGGGGAATGTCTTTGTAGACTTGCTGTGACGCAAGCGATGACGGAAAACCCAGCGAAGTCATGTCAAAGCCTATCTGCCGCGGGTCGCCAGTCTGATTCTCGTAATGGCGGGTGAACGAATACCGTAACTGCAGAATAGTGGTCGGACTAAAGGTGACATCGTCGGCCAGCAGAATGTTTCGGCCGTTTGTGATGTTCTGATAGTAATTATAATCGTAAATGTTGCTGCTGCCATACAGATCGGAGTTGCCAAACTTTAGCCGGTCGAACGAAAAGCGGCCAAAGATGTGTTGTTTTTCGCTGAGGTAGTAGTCCATTCGGATGTCGAATTTCTGGGCATCGTTCGGATTCAGGCCTGTGGCAAAGTAGTTGTTGACGTGGTACTCCCCTACGCCCGCCTGATTCGGCAATGGAAACTGTTGGGCGTATTTCAGGGCGATTGAATTAAGATCGCCTGTCGGAATGATATTGCCGGCAAACGGTTGTCGCTGGCCGTTGGGCAGGTCCGGAACAAGTGGATTGTACACCGTGAACGTATCGGCCGAGAAGTCGCCGGTGCGTTCAGCGGTTGTCGGCACGGTGTAAGTGCCGGTTTGAAGTGATCGCTGCTGCGTGACCTCATAATCGCCGAAGAAGAATAGCTTGTTGTGCAGGATCGGCCCGCCGATGGAACCGCCTTCTTGATAACGATGAAAAGCGACCGGCTGGTTCGGCTCGCCTCCGGCGAGTTGGCTGGCCTTCACGAAAGTGTCGTTCGCTGCAAATTTGTCAGGCCGAATGTAGGCGAACGCGTCGCCATGGAACTCGTTGGTGCCGGATTTCGTCACCAGGCTAATCACGCCCGCGCCTCCGCTCTGATACGTCGCGGGGACGTTCTGCGTTTCTACGCGGTACTCTTGAACGTCATCCAAGGGTACTTGGAAAGCCGGAATGATCGCGGCCAGATTGTTTTCGGCGATGCCGATCGGGCTGCCATCAAGGAGATAGTAAACGGACCCCTGCAGCGCGCCGTTCAGCGTGTAAGCGGAGACGTCGGCACCTGGACGGGCATTATAAACCGCCGAGGTATCGGCTGCATTCGGCGTGCCGTTCGTCGGGTTAACCCCGGCGCTCAACTGGACCAACTCATATACGTCGCGGGTGATCAGCGGCACACGATCGATCATGGGCGCAGTGATCAGCTGACCGACGGTTGAGTTGCTCGTCTCCGCCAGTTCCGGCGCCGCAGTGACCGTAACGACCTGATTCACGGTGCCTGGCTGCAACGTGAGGTTTAGCGTGGTCACCTGATCTACCGTCACGATCACGTTCTTTTCAATCACGGTTTTGAATCCCGGATAACTGATCTTCAATTGATAGGTCGCTGGTGTTAGAGAAACGAAGGAGTACAATCCCGCGCTCGTCGTAACCGTCGACACGGTCACACCTGTTCCAGTACTTTGCAGCTCGACTGTGATCCCGGGGATTACGGCGCCCGTGGCATCGGTTACCAGTCCGCTCAAGCCGCCACGGCCTGCCTGTGCAAACGCCATCGTTACAGCCGCGAAAAGCAAGAACCAAATCCTAAGAGTTCCCAGTACAAATCGTCGGTTCACACTCCGGCTTTCCATGTAACCACCTCCACCTTTTAAACAACTGTACGCCATCTTGTATAGACAACCAGATGAGCATATGCGTGCTATACTATATGTGTTTAACGCCTGTCAAGCACAAAAATCGGATTACCGCCCAAACATTCCTGGGCAGAGATCCGGACAAGGGAGATCACCATGGATCATTGTTCTTCATTTTTACGATTGGTATTGGCTGTGCTGATCGCGACGGCCTGTTGCAGCGGATCGCTCGCTCAGAACGCATCCTCTCGCTCCAATGTGGCTGCAGCGAAAACGGCGCTGGGGGGCATTGACCAAATCATGAACGCGGCCATCGCGCGCGGGGCAATTCCGGGCGGCGTGGTGCTGGTCGGACATGACGGCCATGTGGTGTACCGCAAGGCCTTTGGCATGCGCTCGCTCGAACCGGATAAGGAAGCAATGACCGTGGATACCATCTTTGATCTTGCTTCTGTCACAAAGTGCGTCGCCACGGCGACTTCCGTTATGAAGCTGGTGCAGGAAGGCAAGGTCCGGCTGAACGATCCCGTGGCGGCTTACCTGCCGGACTTTGCGAACAACGAAAAAAAAGACATCACCACTCAGCGCTTTGATGGAGCGGATTCAAAAGGCATTCGGCAACAGGCTGGAATGGGTCTCGTGCTCCGAGCGGGCACAGCGGTTTGCTGCTTCAACAAAACCTGCACGCTTCTCGATAGGAACAGGATGACCCATGAATCACAAGGTGGCCGAGCAACGGCGCTGCTCTGCCGGCCCGCCGCATCTCGAGATCACACTCCGGGCGGCGCCAGGCTGCCGCTCTCATGAACGTGGAAATAGGCCTCCGCTGACTTCACTCCCACCTCAATCCCCCGAAATCGCTGCATCTGCTCGTGAGTTGCATACCAGCCCCAGCGCCCGACACTTTCAGGAAACGCGTAACACGAGGCGCGCTTGCGGTCTTCCGTCGCAGTGATATCTACATAGAGGTTGGGGAGAAAGCTTTGCGATTCCGCACCCGACTCGACCTCGTAATAGTAGAGGTCAAATTTCTTTCCATCCTCAAACCAAGCGTCATAGGCCAACAGCGAGGCCGCCCGATGGTCCCTGTGCGAATCGACCGGCCAATGCGTGAACACCAGATCGGGCCGCTCCGCCTCCAGCAGCTTTCTAAACTCCTCGTATCGCGAGATGTTAATCTCGGTATGAGCATCAATCTGGTTGGCAAAGAGTGGGCGTACCTTCAGGATCTCGCATGACTTCGCCGCCTCGCGGGTAAAGAGCGCGGCGTTCTCCTCTCGGGGTTTTTCGGGGAAAGCCAATTCACCTCGCGTCAGAGACAAGGCGACAACCTCGTGCCCTAGATCGGTGTAGCGGGCCATGGTGCCGCCACAGCCTGCCTGAGGATCATCAGGGTGTCCCCCCACCACCACGATCTTCAGTTTTGCTGACTTGGGCGGTTCTGCTACGTCCCAAGAACCCCCGAGCGGCAGTCCCAGGGCAGCTACTCCGGCCAAACCCGTCGATTCTTTTAGCAGTCTTCGTCGTGAAATCCTCGCCATGCTGTCCTTTCCTTTTTAGGAGCTCTTAAGCTCCGAGCTCATGCGCCGGGCCGTTCGAAGCACATCCCGATCCGCTAAGCCCGGCTGTTCGGATTGAGTCTTACTCTATACCGCATGAAACATGGCTGCCCTTCCCCAAGGAACTCAACAGCGCCCAATGACTCCTGCAAATATTTAAGTGCTTTTTTCCTTGCGAATTGTTTACGTATTTGTTCTACTACGTTCGATATTGACTGCTTTAGCCACAAACGGTAGTTGGCTAAACACAGGATGTCAAGCAAAAACACTAGTTCGAAGACACAGCATAGTCGCAGCTCTCTTTCGGAAAACGAGGTATGGACCGGTTCGATCAACTGCGTTGTTTGGTCTAGAGTGTCGAGCATCTACCACCTTCTGGTCCGGGATCATTGGTGGCGCGTTTCTGACCACAGCAACTCACGGAACCGATCAGCTCATCGTGCAGCGCCTACTCGCCGCCAAGAGCGAATGGCAGTCCAAGCCGGCGGTGTTCTCCAGCGGCACAGCCGTGCTGTTCCAGTTCGGGTTGTTTCTGCAGATTAGCGCGATGCTGTTCGTGTTTTACAAATTGTTTCCACCAGATGTTCCCTTCACGCGAACCGACACGATCTTTCCGACATTTATCGTCACGCGGATGCCTCGCGGGAGCAGCGGACTGCTGATCTCGGCGATCCTCGCTGCCGCCATGTCCAACCTGAGCGCCGCGTTGAATTCGCTATCCTCCACTTCCATCGTTGACTTTTATTCGGGTCTCTGTCCGAACTCAAGTGAAGAACGGCACCTAGTTGTGTCGCGCATCCTGACAGTTGCACGAGGCCACTGCTATTTCTGTTGGCAATTGTTGCGCGCCGCGGCGGCAAGGTCGTGGAGATGGGATTATCGATCGCGTCGGTAGCTTACGGATCACCGTTGGGAGTGCTTGCCGTTAGATCCACCCAGAAGGGCGCGATACTGGGGATGCTGTGCGGATTCGCGCTGAACATCGGCGTCTGGCAGCTTAGAAAAGTGCCGTTCACCTGGTACGTGGCGCTCGGTAGTTTGACAAGCTTCGGAGTCGGGTACACCGCAAGCGGAGGGTTGCGGGATTCGGCGAACACCATGGCCATTGATACGTGAGGAGCTCTCTTGAGTCGCACGGATTTGCATACAGAACAACAGAACCAAGCGTCCGCAGCGCTGGACACCATGAGTTCGCTGGACCTAGTCAAGCTGATGAACCAGCAGGACGCTTCCGTCATTGGCGTCATTCGCGAGGTCCTGCCGGCGGTCGCCCGCGCGGTCGACATCATTGCGGAGCGCATGTCCTCCGGCGGGCGATTGATTTACGTGGGAAGCGGAACCAGTGGACGAATCGGGGCCTTGGATGCCTCGGAATGCCCTCCCACATTTGGAACGGACCCGTCAAAGGTGCAGTACATAATCGCCGGTGGCGACCACGCACTGGCGCATGCCTCCGAAGCGAGCGAGGATTCCGCCGAACTGGGATTGAAAGACATGGCCGTAAAGGTTCCTGGCGCGAATGACGTGGTCGTGGGGATCGCCGCTAGCGGAAGAACGCCGTATACGCTCGCAGCGCTGGACTATGCTCGCCGACAAGGCAGCGCCACTATTGCTCTCGCGTGCAACCGTGGATCGGCGCTGGCTGCCGCGGCGCATATCGCAATTGAGATGGAAGTCGGACCCGAAGTATTGACCGGTTCGACGCGGCTGAAGGCCGGGACCGCTCAGAAGTTGATCTGCAACATGCTCACGACAGGAGCCATGACCAGGATTGGATACGTCTACGGCAACCTGATGGTAAACCTGCAGCTGAAAAACGAGAAGTTGGTGGAACGCGGAATCTCCATTGTGGAGAGTATTGCGGGCGTTAGCCGCGAACTGGCACTCGAAACGCTGAAAGCGGCGGAGATGCGCGTACCGGTGGCGATCGTCATGTTAAGGGCCGGCACAACTCGCGCGGGCGCCCTTCGTCAGTTGCAGGCGGTAAACGGTAATCTGCGGCGGGCATTGGAATCGCGCCAAAAATAGAACCCGGAGGAAAGGTCATGCTTTCTTCTCAATCGAATTTCTATCGACGGTCGTTGGCTCTGGCCGGAACAGTGCTTCTTGCGCTTTGCATCAGTGCTCCGGCCCAGGTTGCCGCCCAGCAGCCAGCGCAACAGGCGGTCCAAAGCCGTTTCGCGGCAGTGGATGAAATCATAGAGCAGGCCGTCGCCAAGGGGCTTATCCCTGGAGGTGTCGTCCTCGTTGGACATCGTGGCCAGGTAGTTTTCCGCAAGGCTTATGGGATGTGTTCTCTTGAGTCGGCCCGAGAACCGATGACGGTCGACACGATATTTGATATTGCATCACTCACGAAATGCGTTGCCACCGCTACCTCCGTCATGAGACTAGTGGAACAAGGGAAAGTGCGGCTGAACGATCCCTTGACCGCATACCTGCCCGAGTTCGGAGCAAATGGAAAGAACGACATCACGGTCCCTCATTCCAGGCACTCTCGACGGGCGGGGACCCGCGCAACATTGCCGAGAGCTGGCGTGACGCCATCGAACAGTTTGAGACGGTCCGCGCGAAGTACCTTCTGTACTAATTGGCAAAGGCACTGCGCGGCACAGCAGTTGATCCGGGGAAGGCGAGGAGCATGAACACAGCGTATTGGAGACAGGGAGTGCGTTTGTTGCTGGTCCTTACGGCGCTTAGCGGCACAGTATTGCAGGCCGCGGGACCCAAGTCCCGGGCTCGTACAAAGAGCGCGCACAAGACCGGGCCGGTGGTGCTTGACCAGAGCGGCGAGAAATGGGTAGCGCGGACCCTGCGCAAGCTTTCTCTGGAAGAGAAAATTGGCCAAATGCTGATGATTTGGGCGCCAATCCGATTCATGAATGTTGATGGCCCCGACTACCAACTGCTACGCGATGCAATCGAGAAGTACCACATCGGCGGCTTCGGACTAACGGCCGTAAACGACGGCCCGTTCCTTCTCAAAAATCAGCCCCTGGAAGCGGCGGCACTCACCAATCAGTTGCAGCAGGATTCTTCTTACCCGCTGATCATCGCGGGGGACTTTGAACGTGGACTCTCGATGCGCATTGACGGTACCACAGCGTTTCCTCACGCCATGGCTTTTGGGGCGACGGGAGATAAGGAATCGGCATTTCAGTTCGGCAAGATCACCGCCCACGAAGCTCGCGCCATTGGTATCCATTGGAACTGGTTCCCCGTAGCCGATGTCAATTCGAATCCAGCAAACCCGATCATAAATACGCGCTCGTTCGGGGAGGATCCGGTGAAGGTCAGTGAATTCGTGAACGCCTACATCGCGGGCGCGCACAGCGAAGGAATGCTGACCACGGTGAAGCACTTTCCCGGACACGGTGATACAGACACCGATACGCACTTGGCACTGGCTCGCGTTAACGGCGATCGCCAGCGCCTCGACAGGGTTGAATTGGTTCCCTTCCGCGCCGCGATTGCAGCCGGAGTAGACTCGGTGATGGTGGCGCATGTGGCCGTACCGGCCGTTGAGCCGGACCCCAATCGTCCCGCGAGCATCTCCGCCGCGGTTGTGGCCGGTTTGCTGAAAGAACAGCTTGGATTTCGTGGAGTTGTTGTGACCGACGGAATGGGGATGGGCGCGTTGACGCAATTCTTTACAGGAACGAATGCGGAGATATCCGCGAAATCCGCAGTGGAAGCAGTGAAGGCGGGCGATGATATGGTAATCCTTCCACTCGACATTGAAGCGTCCTACAAAGGTCTGCTGAATGCGGTTCGCAACGGGGAGATCTCTGAGGCTCGCATCAATGACAGTGTGGCAAAGATTCTCCGCATGAAGGCGTCGCTTGGGCTTAACCGGGACCGCTACGTGGATCTCCAGGCGGTCACGAGGGAGATCGCCAAATCAGAAAACATCACCGTGGCCCAAAGCATCGCTGATCGGGCGCTGACGCTGGTACGCGACAACCACGAGATTCTGCCACTGAAGGCGACTGCTGTCCCCTCCAGCACTCCAGTTCCTGCTCAAGCACAGTCGGAACAAACCGATTCAAGCACGGTGGTTGTGGTCCTCACCGATGATCTTTGCTCCACCGAAGGTGGACGGATGTTTGTGAAGCAATTCCGTTCTCGACTTCCTAGTGTCAATGTCTTCGACGTGGACGAAAAGAGTTCAGCGGTGCGGGAACCCGTGATCCTGGCAGCGGCTGAACGGGCAACCAGGGTAATCGCCTTGGCTGAAGCCGTCCCCAGCGGTGGACGCACGGTGCGAGCCAACGGACAGGAGGCCGGGTCAGCTGGTTTGGACGAAGGCTTGGCGAATCTGCTCGCGAAACTGGTGAACACCGGAAAGTCCAAGACAGCAGTGATTGCCTTCGGCAATCCCTATATTGTGACGGCGATTCCCGAGGTGCAGACTTACCTTTGCACATTCTCCAACACGACACCGTCCGCGATTAGCGCGGTACGTGCCTTATTCGGAGAGATTACGGTTCAGGGCCATATGCCGGTTACAATTCCCGGTATCGTGGAACGCGGCTCCGGGTTGGCGGCATCACCGGTTACATCCCCCGCCGCAGTGAAATAAATAGAAATATCACGCGTCTTCTCGGAATCAAGGGCGCCCGTACGATGACACGCAGTACGGCGGGCGACAGCACAAACGTACTCGGGACATGACGCTCCACCCCGGGTGTAACATCGTGCGGGTAGGCGCTGAGGCAGCTCGCCTTGGCTTGCAGGTAGCCATCCAGCAGACCTGTGAGAACGCTCGGATTCCCCGCAATCAGATCGCTCATACGTGCATCGGCTGCGCTGGCATTTCCGCCTCGAAGGTGACGAGCACTTTGAAACAATTCATCTCGGAAGAGGTCTCGGGATCGATTGAGGTGGTGGGCGATCACCACATTGCCTTTGAAGCGGCTTTCGGAGATGAACCAGGAGTGTTGGTCGAAGTAGGGACCGGGTCGATCGTTTTCGGCCGCAATGCGAAGGGCCAAAGTGCCCGCGCCGGCGGTCACGGCTTTGCCATTTCCGACGAAGGTTCGGGATACTGGATTGGACGTATGGCAGTCTCCCTGACATTGCGTGCTCTCGATTGCGGGCACAAGACCCTTCTGCTTCCGCTGATTCTGCAGGAGTGGCAGGTCCCGCAAAAGGACTTGGTGAAGGCCGCCAATTCTTGCCCTGCGCCGGACTGCGCCCGTCTGTACCCTCTCGTCCTTGAGGCGGAACGCGACGGTGACGAGGTTGCATCACTCGTGCTGCGGCGAGCGAGCGTGGAGTTGGCGCAACTGGCACAGGTTGTTCTGGGGCGACTCTCCATGACCGGATCCGCGCGTGTCGCCATGGCGGGCGGCGTGTTTGAGAACAGTGAGCATATTCGCATGCAATTTGCCGACGCGCTCGGCATTCTCTGGCCATCGGCCGAGGTGCTGCCAACGCTCACGGACCCGCTGCTCGGCGCACTCTCCCTGGCAAGAAAGCGTCAACAGTAAAACAGATGTTACGCTTTCCGCAGTTGCAGGTGAAGCGCGCCGTACAAAGGACGGATAGCATTCCCACGCTTGGGGAAAATTCATGTCGAACGCTCAGAAGTCAGTTTTGAACGAAGAGAGAAGACAAGCCATCCTAGATTCCATCCAGCGCAATGGACGCGCATTCGTGCGCGAACTTGCCGCCAGCAGCGGAACTTCAGAAGTAACAATTCGCCGCGACCTCGCCCTCCTGCAGAAGCGCGGTCTGGTACTCCGTACGCACGGCGGAGTTCTGCCGGCGCGCGCCATGTTGCAAACTGACTTCAACTTGGCAGAGCGTGCACTGAACCATCCCAAGGAGAAAGTGGCCATCGCGCAGGCAGCCGCAGCCATGGTGAAAAACGGCCAGTCGATCATTCTAGGATCTGGCAGCACGACCGCGGCCATCGCTCGCGAGTTGGCGGGATTTAAGAACCTCACCGTCATCACAAACAGCATCAGCATCGCTGCTGAACTCGCCAGTGGCGATGTGGACGTCCTCCTGACGGGAGGGATGCTGCGCAAGACTTCGCGGTCCCTGATCGGTCCACTTGCGGAGCTTGCATTCTCGCAATTGGGCGCCGACATTTTCTTCATGGGTACGGACGGCATAGACTCACGCCGCGGTCTCTGCACGCAGAATCTGCTTGGCGCGCCACTTGTGCGGAGAATGGCGGAAGTCGCGGCCCGCACAGTCGTCGTCTGTGATTCCAGTAAGTTCGCGACATCGAGTCTCTACGCAGTGATTCCCATCTCCAAGGTCCAGGGAGTCATCACGGACAGCCGAATCCCGCAGGACGAACTGACCGCCTTGCGGGCTGCAGGTGTCGAGGTCACGCTCGTCTGACGCAGGACGTGTTTTGTACTCCTCTCGGGATGGTGCAAGCTGCCTGATCTGCTGCAAGGCATTTGCCTATGAAGCAAAAACCAACCAGCAAATGTTGAACGGCTTGCATCGCAAGTTGAATGTCGTGTGTATCCAATGATTAACGTTGTGCTGCAAAGCGCATAAGAGCGGCTTGGACGGAGGAGAAGCCTGTGAGACTCACGCTGCTGACTTGAGCGGCGCCTGGAATCCTGCGCCGTGGGGTTTGCGATTGCCCAGTCGGCCCAGACACGGAGGAGGTACCCGCACCGTGTAATTCCTTGAGCTCAAAGAGTTCTAGCTCTCCGGGGAGGTTTCAAACCTCTCGAGGACGATGGTTTCCCAGACCGTTGTAGCCCATTCGGAATGCTGAACGCCTGCTTTGGAAGCATATGCTCCAAATGGTCTCGTCTCGGTTTGTTTCGACTCACCGTCTCAGGCGAGACGTGCGGCGCGCCTGCCTTGGGCGCACCACCCGCGACTCCAACAACTCCGTCCATTTCTTCTAACTACTAACGTCTCCAACAAATCGGGGAATCTGCCTTTCGCTCAAAGGTAACTCGAACGGATCGAAAACGTTGGATTCTGGCACAGTTTTGGCACAGCGACACTTGGCCGCGTTCCGGTTGTCAACACTGCTCAACGAGACGAGCCTCTCAAAGGATGAGCGCCTGCAGTAGCCCGCAGTAGCCCGAACGGTTGGCGCGTTCGACTGCTTGGGTGCGAACGCGAAGCTATTGGACGCAAAGCCTGGCTCTGCGGGTTTCAAGTGTCCGCGGTGGGTTATGCAGGGTCCCGCCCCTTGTGGTGGGAGGAAACTTTGTATCGCGGAGATTCTCACGAATTTCACCACAATCGCCCCGCCCCGGGAAGATTGATCACATGGCAAGGTGCGAGTCCCGATGTGGTCACGGGGAAACATCAAAGATGAACGTACTTGCCTTTGCATGCGCCGTCGCTTTCCTCGCGTCGCCCGCCGCGGCGCTCATCAGCGGGTGTACACTATTCATCAACGGCGGCTCGACAGCCAGATAGAGTGCCGCGTTATACCCGAGGAGGAATAAGCCACCATGCTCGTTGGAGTCTTCACACCCCTGCTGTCGCAGCTTCCGTTGCCTGCGGTCCTTGCGAAACTCAGGTCACTCAACATCGAAACCGTAGAGCTCGGGACGGGAAACTATCCGGGCGATGCGCATTGCAAGATCTCGATGCTCGAAGACGCCTCCGCCCTTGGCGAGTTTCAAAGGGTTCTGGCCGATCACGGCGCCACCGTCAGTGCCTTGAGTTGTCACGGAAACGCGCTGCATCCCGATAAGGCCCGCGCGCAGCAGGACAGGCAAGTGAGCCGCAAGACCATTCTGCTCGCCGAAAAGCTGGGCATCCCCGTGGTAGTCGATTTCTCCGGATGCCCCGGCGACTCGCCCGCTGCCACAGCCCCCAACTGGGTCACCTGTCCCTGGCCTCCCGACTACCTGAAGGTGCTCGACTGGCAGTGGAGCGAAGTAGTCGCGCCATATTGGATCGAGCATGCGAAGTTTGCCGTCGACCACGGCGTGAAGATTGCCATCGAGATGCATCCGGGGTTCGTAGTCTATAGCCCGGAAACGATGCTCAGGCTGCGCTCCATCGCCGGATCCAGTGTGGGGTGCAACTTGGACCCGAGCCATCTCTTCTGGCAGAGCATCGATCCCATCGCCGCCATCCGAGTACTCGAAGGCGCCATCTTCCACGTCCATGCCAAAGACACCCAACTTTACCCCGTCAATCTGCCGCGCACCGGTGTGCTCGATACCAAGCCGTACACCGAAGAGCGCCAGCGTGGCTGGATCTTCCGCACCTGCGGCTACGGTCACGGTGCCGAGTGGTGGACCGAGTTTGTCTCCACGCTGCGCATGTTCGGCTATGATTCCGTGCTCTCCATCGAACACGAAGACAGCCTGCTTTCTCCGGAAGAGGGCTTGACCAAGGCGGCGAACTTCCTCAACGGCATTGTGATCCGGGAGCAGCGTGGTGCTGCCTGGTGGGTCTAGCACGGAGCGGAGGGAAAACACAATGAAACCAATAAGGACTGCAATTTTCGGAACCGGCTTCACGGGACGCGTGCATCGGGAAGCGGTGCGGCGGCTAGAATCCGTCGAGGTGGTTGCAATCGCAGCCGAAACCACGGAGGATGCACGACCCTTGGGCGCGAATTTCTCCGTCCCTACGCTTACGACCGACTACCGCGAACTACTGCGCGATCCGGCGATCGATGTGGTGCACATCTGCACGCCCAACGCGATGCATTTTCCCATGGCCAAGGAATCGCTCCTGGCCGGCAAGCATGTGCTCTGCGAAAAACCCTTGGCCACGACCGTAGAAGAGGCGGAAGAACTCGTCTCCCTCGCCGCCCGGCACGGGTTACGCAACTGCGTCTGTCACAATTTGCGTTACTACCCGATGGTGCAGCAGATGCGCCGCCTATGCGAAGCTGGAGACCTCGGTGAAATCCTCGTTGTGCAGGGCACGTATTCTCAAGACTGGCTGCTATACGACACGGACTGGAACTGGCGTGTCGATGCCAGAGTCGGCGGCCCTTCGCGTTGCATGGCCGATATTGGCTCGCACTGGTTTGATATGGCCGAGCACATCACCGGATTGCGTTTGACCTCTCTCTGTGCCGATCTCCAGACCTTCCACACCACGCGCAAGAAGCCGAAGCATTCGGTCGAGACTTTTGCCAATAAGCTGCTTGGCCCGGAAGACTATATTGAAACAGCCGTGGCCACGGAAGACTTCGGCGCCGTCCTTTTCCACATGGGCGTGCGCACGCGCGGCAGCGTCACCGCCAGCCAGGTCTCCGCCGGACGCAAGAACCGGCTCAGCATCGAGATCTACGGCACAAGATCTTCCGCTGCGTGGGACCAGGAGCGTCCCGACGAACTTTGGGTAGGCCACCGCAATACCGGCAATGAGATCTTCCTTAAAGATCCGTCTCTGCTCAAACCTGCGGCGCGCAGCTACGCCGATCTTCCCGGCGGCCACAGCGAAGGCTACGACGATACATTCAAGCAGGTCTTCCGCCGCTTCTATGCCACGATCAGCGCGCCGGGAGGCGCCACCGAGTATCCGCAGTTTGTCGATGGACTGCGGCAACTGACCATCCTCGACGCCGCGCTCCAAAGCCATCAGACGCGAGGCTGGATTGATGTTCCTACACCAACAATCAGCCATTGAAAGAAACGCTGCCGCGTGTGGCTGGCGAATTATTATTTCTCCCATGATTCTTCAGGGTTCCCCGTCCTGCTACGATCCTGCGATGCACAATCTGGTCGTTCTTTTCATCCACTTCATTGCTACCCTGGCCCGCTTGCTCGGACCTGGCGGCGTCCGTTCCATAGTTGCGGAGTCGCTTCTCCTCGCCACCCGATGCTGGCGTGGTATCTTATACGGCGTCCGTCATATTCCTGAGGAAAAAGTAAGTGAGAGGCGAGTTTGCCTCTGCGGAACTTATTGGGCGATGCCAAATTTAGAAAGGTGCACTCCATCTCCATGAAAAACGTATCGCGACGCGAAATGCTCAAAATCTCTCTTTCTGGTGTAGCTATGGCTTCAGTCGTATCCCCCCTATTTGCCGAACAGGGCATTCCTGTCCCGCGCAAAGGACGCATCAAACAATCGGTTTGCCGATGGTGCTACCAGCAGATTCCTCTGGACGAACTCTGCGCCAAAGCGGCCCAGATGGGATTGAAGGCTATTGACCTCCTTAGTCCGGAGGAATTTGAAGTGCCTCGGCGTTATGGGCTTGTTTGCAGCATGGGTTACGCAGGAGGCGGCGAGATTGGGAATGCCCTGAATCGCTTGGAGAATCACGCCGCAATTGAAGAGTCTTTTCGCAAGTATATCCCCCTGGCGGCCAAGGCTGGCGTGCCGAACGTAATCACATTTTCCGGCACCCGCAAGGGAATGTCCGACGACGAAGGCGCCAAGAATACGATTGCGGGACTCAACCGCGTCAAGAAAATTGCCGAAGATCATGGCGTGACGATCTGCATGGAACTTCTGAATAGCAAGGTGGACCACAAGGACTATATGTGCGACCACACTTCATGGGGAGTGCGCGTGGTGGAGGCGGTGAACTCGCCGCGCGTGAAGCTGCTCTATGACATTTATCACATGCAGATCATGGAGGGAGACTTGATACGCACCATCCAGCAAAACATCCAGTGGCTGGGCCACTTCCACACTGGCGGCGTTCCCGGAAGGCACGAACTGGACAATACGCAGGAAGTGCAGTGGGACGGCGTGATGCGCGGCATCCTGGCAAGCAACTTCCAGGGCTATGTGGCTCACGAATTCGTGCCTGCGCGCGACCCGCTTATGTCCCTGAGGCAAGCCGTCGATCTGTGCGACGTGTGATGCCGGTCCGTAGAGACTCGCCCGTTGAACCTGGTAGGCTGGTTCCGCGACGACGGGCTTTCGCTCCACAAAAATACAAGAGCCGGCGGAAATGGCGGGCGCATGAGGAAAATCCTGGTCACCGGAGCGACCGGCAAAGTCGGCCGCCATTTTATCGAGCGCGTTCTTCAGTCGGACGAACTGCCCGGCGTGAAGATCCGCGCGTTGTGCCACAACAGGCTTCTGCCACCGCACGCGCGCCTCGAGGTTGTCCAGGGCAGCATTTGCGATCGTGGTGTCGCGCGCAAAGCGCTGGACGCTGTCACTCATGTGCTGCACTGCGCTACCTGCAAGGAAACTCCGGACGACGTTATCGACGTTAGCGTGAAGGGTCTTTTCTGGCTCCTCGAAGAGTGCAGGATTGGTCCGTCATTCGAGCAGTTCATCCTGCTCGGCGGCGATTGCGCCGTCGGCCATTTTTTCTACCCGCATCCCGTTCCCGTCGCCGAAGAGCAGAAGCACAGCGCCTACCCCGGCTGCTACGCACTCTCGAAGGTTCTCGAAGAGGTGATGCTGGAACAATATTTCATCCAATACGGCCTCAATGGATGCTGCCTGCGTGCGCCCTGGATCATGGAAAAAGATGATTTCAAATACACGCTCTCTTTTGGCGAGGATGCCTTTGGCGGACCGCGCTGGCGAGACCTGGTCGGACCCGAGCGGGCCGATGCTTATTGCAAAAGCGGCGCGGTGCCCTTGATGCTTGATCCTGACGGCCATCCCGTCAAACGCAATTTCGTTCACGTCAGCGATCTTGTGGATGCCATCCTGAAAACGCTAGACCATCCCAAGGCGCGTCAGCAGACCTTCAACATTTGCATGGATGAACCGGTGGATTACCAGCAGGTGGCCGATTACCTGCGGCAAACACGAGGACTTCCTTGTGTGGAGATTAAAACTCCTTACTATTCGACTTGGTTGGACAACACCAAAGCGAAATTTCTCCTGGGTTGGCGGCCTCGCTATGATCTCAAGCGCCTGATTGAGGAAGCCTGGAGTTACCAGCGGGATGCAGCCGACCCCCGGCACATCTGGTACCCCGGATAGCGATCCAGCCACTGCACGGAATATCGCCTGACAGGACGAAGGCAGAATAAACCTGAAATCCGACGTTGCAGAGGGTTTCCTCCGCTCCGGGACGGCCAAAGGCGCCGTCCCTCTGGTCGGAATGACAAATTTTGGTTGGTGGATGATGTGGGAAAGCCCAACTTCGACGAAGTTGGATTCTCTTGCGAGAACCGATTGAAGCAAAATAAGATGCACTCGCTTGCAATTGATTAACTTCGGATTTCAGAACAAATCCAGATCGCAGACCGTGAAGCGTTGCGGGCAGTGATTCCGGGGAATAGAATGCAGTTTGGCCTGGAAACGAACTGTGACAGCGGCTGTAGAGAAGGGAATTCAGTCTCCAGAATGAATTGCTTCTGTATGATGCGCTCCCCCTTTCAAAATCGAGTGAATCGTTGTGCCCTGTTTCTCCTTTTGTGGGCCGCTTCATTGGCTGGTTTGGCTGTGGCTCCGACAGTGGCGCAAACCCCTTCCCCATCGCAACTGGATGCGATTACCGTTGAGGGCACGGTTCGGAACTCCGCAGGTGAACCAGTGACGGGAGCTTCCGTGATCCTTGAGGAGAAAAGCGGGGGACACAAACTGGAAACGAAAACGGATGCAGGAGGAAAGTTCAGCCTTATCGTTCGTCATGAAGGAATATACACGGTAACGGTGGAAAAAGCGGGCTTCGGCAAGTGCGTCACGGACCCCATCCCATTGTCGGCCGGTCAGAAGAAACAGATCGAACTGCAGTTGCAAACTGCGACGGCGGCTCCCTGTGCCCACTCGCTTCTGGGCTTCGCCTATCTTCGAGACGCGAAACCTGACGATGCGGCCCTGCAATTCCACCTGGATTGGAATCCTCAGAGGGGGAGCGAGATCATCGCATAGCACGGACCTGATGATCTGCCGCCAGCTTTACCGAAGTTGGCGGGCAGCTACTTGAACAAGGGTCAGTACTCGGCCTGTAGCGCTGCTCTGACTGCCGCGTCTTCACCGCTAATCCCTCAACAGCTTCGTCTTCTATCGCGCTGCTCCTACTACGTAGGCCGTGACGATCTGGTCGTGAATGCGACCGACCTGTTATTAAAGGCGCATCCCGACGATCCCTAAGCACTCTACTGGCGCATCGAGTCTGTGGGGCGTTTAGGACTAGCAGCCCTCACTAAAGCGACCGACATCAACCCGGATTCAGCTTCGCTTCATGTGTTATCGGGTGACATGCTTCGCGGCAAGGGCGATTTCTCTGAAGGTGCCGCCGAATACCGCAAAGCGATTGCTTTGAAGCCCGAGTTCCTGGCCGCTCACATGGGACTTGCGCGGGACCTCTACTCCGATGACAATCGCGAAGGCACCGAGCATGAATTGCAATACGTTCTCAATGCCAACCCAAGCGATCCGGAGGCGAACTACCTAATGGGCGAGATACTTGTCAGTCGCCAGCAGTTCGCTGAAGCATTACCGTTGCTTCTGAAGGGCCTTCACGCGGCACCAGAAGAACTGCCCCATGTTCATGCCAGTTTGAGCAAGGTTTATGCCGACCGAGGCGAACTTGCGCGAGCGATCTCGGAGATCAAACAAGCTTTGCCGGGTGATGTCGACGGAAGCTACCACTATCGTCTCGGCCGGCTGTACTTTCAGGCGGGGGATCGTGCGGCTTCGGCACAAGCTATGCAACAGTCAGCTAAATTGCACCGCCAGAATGACGCCTCAACTTCGCTTGAAGATGAGCAGTGCTGCTAGTCCCGCATCGCCCTAAGTCCAGAATGTCCGACTACCGCTTGCGCCATCCTTTGCTCGGCACGATACCCGCACCTTCTTGCACCGTTATCAGATGATCCGTCTGAATATTCTTCAGCTTCTCCTCGAATCCGTTCGGCCAGTGAATATCGACGTCGGCAACCGCATCGGCTCCCTAACCGAAGTGCAATCTGGGATCGTTGCTGGATATGTAGCTGGATTGGCTCAGTACCGTTTGTGCTTGAATCTTTTCCCCTTATTTCACAGGCACGCGCGCAAATATTCATTCAACGCGGCCAAGTCTTTCACTTTAAGCACCGGCACCTCGTGGTTGCGCCGGAAGTAGCCGACCTCGCCTTCCACGCCGCCTTTCTCGTTGCCGCCCGCCGGGTTGCAGAACTCCGCCTGGAATCCCCAGTGCGAACGAAAGGCGATCAGCCGGTCGGTCTCTTCCCGCTGATGTCCACGCAGAATCTTCTTCACCGCGCTCTTCAGGTTGTCGTAGCGCAGCAGCCGGAACATTCCGCCGAAATAATGAAAAGCCCGCTCGTGCGCTTCCAGAAACGCCTGCTGCGTGGCGTGAAAATACGCGGTGTGAAACCCCCAGCTTACGTAAAGCTATGGTTTTCCGGTGAGATCACGTATTAGTTGAACCTCACGTTCGCGATAGGGGTGGCCATCGGGATAGAAAATGTCGTGAAACCAGATGGGCGGCTGATCCTCAATGTATGGATGTTGCCAAGACTCCCACGGCAGGTTGGTTTGCGTCTTCCCGACCACTAACCCCCAATTAATCGCGGCTACGTGATACTTCTTCGCTAGGGGAAGGATTGTGTCGAAAGTGCTTCCGACTGCGCGTGCCATATATTCGGTGCAAAGGATTGGGCGTTTGAGCTTTTGGAGCGCAATGATGTCGGCTTCGAACTGTTCTGGCCACTCATAATTGTGAAAGGAGATCACGTCCGATTGTTCAATCTGCGTGCGTTCCACGGAACTCCACTTCGTGGAGTCACCCCATTCCGATGCATGACCATCCCACAGGCCGCTGGTGAGAGGTTGCGAAGGGTTTGCTGAACGAGCCCACTCGAACACCTGCGGAAGCAATATCGCAACTGTTTCCTTTTTATTTTTGGAATCCTGCTTATCAGTACCGATTCTGTTGCCGGGCTCATTCCATACGTCCCAGGCGAGAACCCGCTGGTCACGTGCAAACGCCCCGACGACTCCTGAGACATACGCCTGGAGACGCGGATACTGGGAAGGGTCCTGCAATGCCGAGGCGCCTGGGCTCTGCACCCATCCCGAATTGTGTACTCCGGGGATAGGAGGACGCTGCGGTCCCAGTTTGGGATTTGGATCCCAGCAGGAATCGAACAACACGAGCATTGGGCGAATGTGGTGCTTTGATGCAATGGAGAGGAACTGGTCGAGACGCGCCTTAAAGCCTTCAGGATCCTGCTGCCAAAGCAAGTCATGCAGGAATACCCTCATCGTGTTCATCCCAAGCGCTTCAGCCAATCCCAATTCCTTATCGATCTCCTGTGGATCAAAAGAGTCAGCCTGCCACATCTCAAGTTCGTTAATTGCGTCCTTCGGGATGAAGTTGCTGCCGACCAGCCACGGCTGTTGCTGGTACCAGCTATTGGCCTCCTGTTCGGTCCAGCGTGGCCGCGCAAAGGCTGCCGATGACAACAACAATACCGTTGCGAAGACGATCGCGAAACGACCACTCTTGGTGATCATATCTATCCCCCCACTAATTTGGTTGCAAGTGCTCTTTCTCGACCTTGCACTCAGCTCAGAATGATCAAATACGCGGCGCGTGTCAACGAGTTTGAGACCAGTGGTCATGGAATTTAGTGAGTATTTTCATTTGTGTTGAGCGGTTTGTTGATCCGGACCTCGGATGGAACCGCTGTTGGTTTGGGAGCTTGGCGGACGAAGCGTTCGGGGTGGACGCGATAGGCGGCGTCGAGAACGGTTTGCCGCTGTTCGAGGATGAGCGCGGTTTGGTTGTAGTGAACCATGGCTGGCGTGAGCAAGCCCAGGCCGGAATGGCGGTGTTCTTCGTCGTACCAGCGGAAAAATCCCTGCGAAAAAGCACGGCTGTCTCGAATGCACCCGAAACGGTCCGGGAACTCCGGCCGATACTTCAGGGTGCGGAACTGACTCTCGGAATAGGCATTGTCGTTCCATACGTGCGGACGGCTGTGCGTTTTGGTAACACCCAAGTCGGCCAGTAAGAACGCTACTGGCTTGGAACTCATCGACGTGCCGCGATCGGCATGCAGCCTGAGTTGCCCGCGCTGGATGTTTTGTTTCGCGCAACTCTGCTCCATCAGCCGTTTGGCCAGCTCCGCGCTTTCTCTCAGGGCTTTGCTGGTAGTCTCCGGAGCCTGGCGCCACTTGAGCAGCGCCTGAACGGCCAGCCTCGTGATCTCCACGCTGGCACTGGCGCCGGTAGAGTACATGCCGGTTTTCTCCGAACTCCACCAGACGTGGTCGCACTTTTCGGCGCGCGCATCGAGAAGCAGTTGGATCGCCTGGCGCGTGAACTCGGGGTCCTTCACGCATTCAGCAGCATCTGAATCGCTACGGCATCTCGTTGCGCGATCTGGTCTGGCAAATTGACAAGGGCGGGGAGTTCAAAGGCAACTTTTCCAAAGTGCTCGGCGACAGCAAGCACGTGCGCATCCCGCCCGCCGCGCACACCTACCAGAGCGATGTGGAAACCGTACACCGCCTTGAAGAAGACGAGTTTTTCGACATCGAAGACTTTGCCAGCCGGGGAGACTTCCTGGCCAACGCCCACACCTACCAGCTCTACTTCAACCTCGTACGACCCAACTCCCGCAACGAAAATCTCAGCCCTTTGCAAATTATCGAGCGGCTCGCTCCCCCGTCGCCGCTCGAACTCTGCTTGCTTCGACCGGTCCTCCTGGATTATCACCTCAACGACTCAGGGGAATACGATGTACCTAGACTTCCCTAGCTTTTTCTAGTGCTTTCAGGTTATGCGCTGGCTAGACTGCCTGGACCAGCCAGGCTTCTCAGCTCACGTCTTTGCCCAGCCGCGGTTCGCCACCCGCCCTACTCCCTCTCTCAGCGTGATCAACTGATTGACTGGGACGTGCTTGAAGGATTCAACAAGGCCGTTGGGCCAGCGCACTTCCAGGTCCACCGAAGTGTGGCCTCCGAGGCCGAAGTGCAGGCGGGGATCGTTGCAGGAGTAGAAACTGCTTTGACTTACCAAGCTTTGAGCCTGTGTTTTCCCGCCATAACGGGCGAGAACCCGAGCTCCGATCGCGCTCCGATTGGACTTCACACCCTCGAGTTTCACCTTAATCCAATTCTGTTTTCCTTGGATGTCATTGCGCAACAAGGAAGGGGGCTCGTTCATGTTTATGATAAGAATGTCAATGTCACCGTCATTATCGAAATCCCCAAACGCGCATCCGCGGCTGGAGTGCGCCGCAGCAACGCCGGGGCCGGCAGCTTCGACCAGTTCCTCGAAGGAGTTATTGCCGAGATTGCGAAACACCGCGCGCGGTGTCTTGTACGGATATTGCGGGAGGGTTCGTTCCACTTCCGGGTAAACGTTTCCGGTAACGATAAAGATATCCGGATATCCATCATTGTCGAGATCGAAGATTCCAGTACCCCAGCAAACATAGCGCGTCTCTACCCCAATATGAGACTGCCGGGTGACATCGTCGAAATTCCCCTTGCCGTCGTTGTGGTAAAGAATGC